>JTFO01002129.1_pt1 | contig 65499 bp, 52 predicted proteins | sample 235411 | NCBI WGS metagenome assembly JTFO01 (sample SAMN03067590, study PRJNA260953) | activated sludge metagenome | biome: Sludge; feature: Wastewater; isolation source: CETP activated sludge from laboratory augmented bioreactor treating... | place: India:Gujarat | collected 2013-04
TTTAGGTATTACCTTTATTTCAGTTGGTCTGATTGGATTGGGCTTTCTGTCATTCTCTGGCGTATCCCTGTAACAAGCACCGGTAACGATAACAACGGATTAACAAGAGGTACGAGTCGATGCAAGGGCAAGATTTAACACTTATAGCGCTCGGCGTAGGCATGTTTACCTTGATTGTATTAATTTTAGTGGCGGTGATCATGGTCGCCAAGTCAAAATTAGTGCCTCAGGGTGATGTCGAGATTTTAATTAATGATGATGAAGACAAGAAAATTACCACGCAGCCAGGTACTAAATTATTAGGTGCCTTAGCTAATGCTGGTATCTTCGTATCGTCAGCTTGTGGTGGTGGTGGTTCATGTGGCCAGTGCCGTGTGATCATCAAAGAGGGTGGCGGTGATATTCTGCCTACCGAACGTGATCACATTAACCGCAAAGAAGCTCGTGAAGGCTGCCGTTTATCGTGTCAGGTAAACGTGAAGCAAGATATGAAAATCGAGCTTCCAGAAGAAGTGTTTGGTATTCGTAAGTGGGATTGTACGGTTAAGTCTAACAACAACGTAGCCACCTTCATCAAAGAGTTTGTGGTGCAGTTGCCAGAAGGCGAAGAAGTACCGTTCCGCGCCGGTGGTTATATTCAGATCGAATGTCCACCGCACCATGTGAAATTTAAAGACTTCGAGATTGAAGACAAATTCCGTGGTGACTGGGAACACTTTGGCTTCTTTAACTTAGAATCTAAAGTTAACGAAGAGACCATTCGTGCTTACTCGATGGCGAACTACCCAGATGAGAAAGGCATTATCATGTTGAACGTGCGTATCGCTACGCCTCCGCCACGTGATATGAGCTTACCGCCAGGCAAAATGTCATCGTACATTTTTAGCTTGAAAGCTGGCGACAAAGTAACGATTTCTGGTCCATTTGGTGAGTTCTTTGCCAAGGACACCAAAGCAGAAATGGTGTTTGTTGGTGGTGGTGCTGGTATGGCGCCGATGCGTTCACACATCTTTGACCAATTACGTCGTCTGAAAACCGACCGTAAGATGACTTTCTGGTACGGTGCACGTTCTAAGAAAGAAATGTTCTACGTGGAAGATTTCGACATGTTGGCGCGTGAAAACGACAACTTTGAATGGCATGTGGCCTTGTCTGACCCACAACCAGAAGATAACTGGGAAGGTTACACCGGCTTTATCCATAACGTGTTGTACGAAAACTATCTGAAGGATCATGATGCGCCTGAAGATTGTGAGTTCTACATGTGTGGACCACCGATGATGAACGCAGCAGTTATTAAAATGCTCAAAGATTTGGGCGTAGAAGATGAAAACATCCTATTGGATGACTTTGGTGGCTAAGCTTGGCTTAGCCCCTTTAATAGCCTGATTTAAAGGTGGAAAAGAGCCTGATGAAAACAACCAGTTCATCAATGCTACGAGTTTGGCTAGCCCTAGTGGGGCTAGCCTTTTTCGTTTCTTGTACTCATGCGCCGCAACAATTGGCGGTGTCTGGTAAGACGATGGGGACGACCTATCACATCTCTTATGTTACGGCGAATCCACAGCATAGCCCTGAACAAGTGAAGCAACGAGTGGATGCGGTGCTGGAGCAAATCAACAGCCAGATGTCGACTTACGACCCGCAATCGGAACTATCGTTGTTTAATAGCCGTCAAACGACAGAGCCGGTGGTTATTTCGCGGTCGTTAGAAACTGTGATTCGACGCGCGCTAGAAATTGCCAACGAAACCGATGGCGTACTTGATGTTACGGTCGGGCCATTAGTTAATCTATGGGGCTTTGGGCCACTGGCTAAGCCAGAGCGTAAGCCCACAGAGGCCGAGCTGCAAGCTATGTTAGATGAGGTGGGGTATCAGCATGTTCATGTAGAAAACCACCAGTTACGTAAAGCTAAGCCCGAGATTTATATTGATTTATCGACCATTGCCAAGGGCTATGGCGTGGATCGCGTCGCAGTATTGTTGGAGCAGATGGAGATCACCAATTATCTGGTTGAGATTGGTGGTGAGATGCGCACGCGTGGCACTAAGCCAGGTAATCAACCTTGGCGCATTGCGATAGAAAAGCCGGTTACCAGTGAGCGTAGCGTGCAACGGGTGATTGAGCCGGGCGATGCGGGTATCGCAACTTCTGGTGATTATCGTAATTACTACGAAGAAGATGGTGTGCGTTATTCGCATATTATCGATCCGCGTACCGGCTATCCTATTCAACATAATTTGGTGTCGGTTACCGTGGTAGCGCCCACCAGTATGGATGCTGACGCCTATGCGACAGCATTGACGGTGATGGGGCCAGAACAAGCGTTAGCCTTTGCCGAGCAAAAGGGCTTGGCGGTGTTACTGATTAGCCGCGAGGCCGAAGGCTTTAAAGAAGAAAGTAGTACTGCATTTAAGCAGTATCAGCAGTAACCGAAGGGGGTTAGTATGGGAATGTTTTTAGCAGTATTCGGCATCATGCTAGTAGTGGTGTTAGCCATGTCGGTTGGGTTTATTGCCCAGCGTAAAACCATTTCGGGAAGTTGTGGTGGCATTTCTGCCTTAGGTATGGATAAAGCTTGTGACTGCAAAGACCCGTGTGACGAGCGCAAGGCCAAGATAGCTGCCGAAGAAAAGGCCGCCGCAAAACGTGCAGCCAAAGAAAAACTTTGGCAAGATAACCGTATAGATTCGTAAAGGTGCCAGTTTTAAAACCTAATTAAGGGAGTAGTACCATGGTAACACCGGTTCAGATTAAGCCGAAAACGGCGGAAATTTACCTCGATTGCAACGCAACGACGCCGGTGTTACCGCAAATTGCTCAGGCCGTTCGGCACGTGATGGAGCATGTCTTTGGAAACCCCAGCAGTAGCCATATCACTGGGCTGCAAGCACGTTATATTCTCGATAGTACCCGCCGGCTAGGACGCCAGCTAGTGGGCGCAGGGCTTGGCCGTTTTATTTTCACCAGCGGTGCTACCGAAGGCATTCAAACAGCAGTGTTATCGGCCCTTACGCATGCTAGAAATACCGATCATGGTCAGCGTCGTTGGCTTTTGTACGGAGCTACTGAGCACAAAGCGGTGCCGCAAGCGCTCGAGCACTGGAATAATATTTTACGTTTGAATGCCGAGCTCAAAGCTATTCCGGTTAACCGTCAAGGTCTGTTAGATCTAGACTTTATTGCCGAGCATGTAGGCGCAGCCCACATGATTTGTACCATGGCTGCCAACAACGAAACTGGTGTACAACAAGATTTAGCCCAGTTAGAACAAGTGATCCGTAGCAATAACCCAACCATTCCTTGGATGGTGGATTGCGTGCAGGCCTTGGGTAAATTAAAGCTAGAATTAGCACAAACCAGCATCGATTACGCTCCTTTTAGTGGCCACAAGTTGTACGGCCCCAAAGGCATCGGCTTTTTATACGTGCGCCAGGCAGCGCCATTTACGCCCCTGATTATTGGTGGTGGACAAGAGCAAGGACAGCGGTCTGGAACGGAGAACCTACCGGGCATTGCCGCTTTACATGCGCTGTTTGAGTTATTGCTTAACGATCAACAGCAAGTTTTTAAATCGACAGCAACCCTTTGTGAGTATCGGGACCAATTGCTGGCTGCGTTAAAGCAGGCCTTTCCTACCCTAGAACTGAATCACGATTTGGATTTGAGCTTACCTACCACGCTTAACTTTTCGGTACGTGGCATGGCGTCTCGCGACATCATGGATGTATTTGATGCGGCTAACATTCGAGTCAGTTCAGGTTCGGCCTGCAGCTCAGGTGTCACTCGTAGCTTTGTGTTAGATGCCATGGGGCTTGAAGATTGGCGCTCATGTTCAGCGATTCGATTATCCTTTGGGCCAGCCACCGAAGCTGCCACCATCAAGGCCGCGTGTGAGCGGATTCAAACGGCGGCTCATGCCTTACGCCAGTCATGCTTATTGATTGCAGATACCAGTGAAGATATTGATTCTAATCTGGATGGCGTGGTGCAACTAAGGTTTGGCAATCAGTGCTGCTATTTATTGATTGATAAAGCCGCCAAAGAAATGGTGGTTATCGACCCCTTGCCTGAATTAGCCGAGCGGATCGAACGGTTGGTGGCTTGCCAGCATTATTGTGTGAAGGCGGTGCTCACCACTGAGCCACAGCCGGCTAATAGCCCCGCGGCGATGTTAGCCCAATTACTGAGTTGTGAGGTAGCGCAAGCGGACCTTGATGCCGTGGGTTGGCCGCAGGCATACAACGGTGGCTGTGATGTGCCATTGGGCTGCGCCGCCACGGTAGAGGGCTGCTTAGCTGTAGGACAGCGCCGCCTGTTTCGCGTGGGCACGCGCCAACCGGTGTATTTGTTAAGCTCGCCGCTTACTACGGACGCTCCTGCAGAAGTAGACTTTGCTTTTATCGGTGACATTCAGCAGCCAGAACTGATTCGCTCGATGGTTCATGACAACACCTTGTTGTTAAGCCGGGCCGATGATGATTTTCGTATCACTCAGCGCTGGTGCGAATTAGCTGGTCATTGCGTTAACTGTGAGTTAGTGGATGTTGATCTAGAAGCCCAGCAAGAGTGGCTCAGTAAGCCTGATACCTTGGTGATTGATGTACGTGAGCAGCAAGAATTTGCGGTGAGTGACTTGGGTTTAGCGGCCGAGGTAATCAACGTGCCGTTAACGCGTTTGGCGCAGTTCATTTATGAGCACCGTGAAAGCTATCAGCAGCGGCCGATTGTCTGTGTCTGTCGCTCTGGGCATCGCAGTGCTGTGGCAGCTCGGGTGCTAGCTCGGCTTGGGTTTAGCCAAGTCAGCCATCTAAATGGCGGCACCGCCTTGTTACTGGCCAGCTAAAGTTAAGTTGGCTAGCACGTGGGTTGCTTCAGAATAGGTTACTCGGTAAAAGTAACTTTTGCGAGGTAGCCGTCTTTTCCTACCAGATAACAGCTGTTAGTGCTGCAGGCGCTATTCCAAATATTGGCTTCGGCTAGGGTCTGCCAAGCATCTCTGCTGCTATTGAGTAACGCCGCACCGGTGGGGTTGGTGACTAGGATGCTGCCATCATTGCGCACCGTTAGGCTATACAAGGCGCCGCTCAATGGTGGCTCGATTAGGGCGGTAAACTGGTCGTCTTTATACTCTACCAAGCGTGGTTTCGCATCGGCATGGTTCAAGCTGCCGCCAGCCAACAGGATATGCTTTTCGCTAAACGGCCAAACACTGGCAATGCCAGCACTCGGACCTGCCGGTAAAGGCGTATCGATAGCTTTAAAGCGAATGCCAAAATTACGTTTAACCAGCAAGCGGGCAGTGTTGCCGTTGGCAGTACCAATCGCCCAAATGCCATTGTTGTGACGTAAACAGCCACCACTTGCAGCTAGGCCACCTTCATCGGAAAGCGGTTGGGTATCAACCATGTTGCTGGCGGTAAGCCAGTTGCGACCGTCTACACTGCGCACCATGTTCCAACGGTTTTCTACCGTGTCACCATAAACCCAAGCTTCGTTGGTGGCAGATAACGCCATACAATTGAGAAATTGATGACCGCCCGCGCGATAGCGCAATTGCCAATTACGGCCACCGTTGCTGGTGTAATAGATACGCGAATCGCCATTATTGCCAATGCTTAACGCATACGCATGGTTGGCATCGAGGGCCTCAATATCACGAAACTGGAGGTTCTGGGTGGCCGGCTGAAAATACTCCCAGGTTACGCCAGCATCACTACTGCGAGCAATATGCGAGTTCGAACCGCTTAGCCAAATCACATCAGGGTTAGGAACACTAACACCAATCCAATTCACGTCAGCTTTCGTGGGAATCAGGGTCAGGCTTGCTGCCAAAGTAAGAGCACTTAACATCATGAATAACTTAACCTATTGTTCTGTAGCATCAATTGTCGCTGACCTTAGTAGCAACTCGTGCTCGGGTATCAGGCATTAGTGGTTACCATAGCACGGAACTGGGTTAGGAGTTCAATCGTAACTTTTGCAACCTTAACGCATTTAATACGACGGAGACTGAACTTAACGCCATAGCGCCACCGGCTAACCAAGGTGCGAGTAGGCCAGAGGCCGCAATCGGTATTCCTAACGTGTTATACGCAAAGGCCCAGAATAAGTTTTGTCGAATATTTTTCACGGTTTTTTCGCTAATCTCTAAGGCGTGTAGCAACGAGCGTAAATCGGCCCGCATCAGGGCAATATCCGCGGTTTCTAGAGCAACGTCCGTACCTGTGCCCATGGCAATGCCAACGTTAGCAGTCGCCAAAGCCGGTGCATCATTAATACCATCACCCACCATGGCCACGATGTCGCCCTGTTGCTGCAACTCAGCGACGGCAGCAGCTTTGTGTTCAGGTAAGACATTAGCGCGGACCTCGGTGATTCCTACTTGGGCCGCAATCGCAGCGGCAGTACGCTGGTTGTCACCAGTTAACATCACTACTTTTAAGCCGCGCTGTTGTAGTGCTGCAATAGCCTCGGCTGCATGCTCGCGTACGGTATCTGCTACGGCGACAATACCTACCAGCTGTTTATCCCAGCTAATTAACATGGCAGTTTTGCCTTGCTCTTCTAATTCTTGTTGGCGCGCACTCCAAGCGTCACTTTCAATATTGTGCTCGCGCATTAAACGCAAGTTACCAATCTGTAAGTGATGGCTGGTTGATGGTTGCTCAGCGTCAGTATCAGTGTGCACAAGTTGCACTTGCGCTGATACACCGCGCCCGGTATGGGCGGTAAAATCTGTTAATTGCACCATCTTGGCGGTGCTAGAATCAACCTCAATACCAGTCGCAATCGCTTGCGCTAGTGGGTGCTCAGATTGTACTTCAAGCGCTTGCACTGCGGCGCGTAACTGCTCTGGCGTGAGTTCTTGGATGCCTTTTAGATCGATTTCTAAATCCGTAAGAGTGGGGGTGCCAGCGGTGATAGTACCCGTTTTGTCCAGTACCACAGTGGTAACACTATGGGTGATTTCTAACACATCACTTTGCTTGAACAAGATGCCCATTTGTGCGGCGCGGCCAGAGCCCGCCATAATCGATGTTGGCGTGGCTAAACCTAGGGCGCAAGGGCAGGCAATCACTAAGACGGCAACAGTCGCCTCTAGCGCACTGCGATAGTCGCCTGGTGCCAGCCATAACAGCCAGACCAAGAACGTCATTAAAGCAATAACTAAGACCACAGGTACAAAGATGGCAGACACTTTATCGGCAAGCCGTTGAATGGGCGCTTTGGAGTTTTGCGCTTGCTCGACAATAGTGATGATTTGTGCCAGCGCCGAATCTTTTCCTAGCTTGCTGACCTTAGCTTTAACAAAGCCTTGTTTGTTAATAGAGCCGGCCACCAAGGTATCGCCGGGTTGCTTGTCGGCGGGCACACTTTCACCGGTAAGCATGGCTTCGTCAACGCTGGTGGTGCCTTCAATCACTTCGCTGTCAGCCGGAATCTGTTGGCCGGGTTTAATGTGAATAATATCCCCGACCACCAGTTCGGCAATGGGCGTCAGCTTGGCTGAACCATCGGCTTGCTGGCGTAGGGCATGCTTAGGTTGTAGTTGCAGCAACTGCTTAATGGCTGCCGAAGATTGGCCTTTGGCACGGGCTTCAAACCATTTACCGAGTAAAATAAGCGTGATAAGTACTGCACTGGTTTCAAAATAGAGCCCTTGATGAGCAGCCATAGCGCCTTCGGTGAGCGCTAAGTAGACGCTGTAAAAATAGGCCGCTGAGGTGCCTAACGCGACCAACACATCCATGTTAGCAGCACCGGCGCGCAGGGCGGTGTAGCTACCCTTGTAAAACTGCCAGCCAATAATAAACTGCACGGGCGTAGCCAGCGCCATCTGTACCCACGGGTTCATCAACCAAGCCGGCACATAGATGCCGGCAGTAAAACTAAAGTGGCCCACCATGGTGTACAGCAGCGGCGCCGATAACAGAGCGGCAGCAACAAACTTGTACCATTGCTGACGCTGTGCTCGCTGTCGTGGGTCGGCTGCGGGAGTTGCGCTTTGGTGGTCAATCAGGGCTGCATCATACCCAGCTTGCTGTACCGCAGCTACTAGCCCGTCTGCGGTTTTATTGGTACTAGTAACTGCGGCTACTTCATTAGCAAAGTTAACATTCACCGAGGTAACCCCAGGTACCGCTTGTAGTGCACGTTCGATACTACGAGCGCAGCCGGCGCAACTCATACCACTTAGTTGTAACTGAAAGGTCTGGGTTACCATAGGAATCTCCTGCAAATTGCTTAAAGTTATCTCATGCTAGTGCTGTTGTTACTGAGCATTCACCGACTGGTTGGTGATACCTATACTATCGTCGGCCATGAAGTAAACATAAGTTGGCATTAACTGCTCAGCAGTTTTGAGTTTGCTGGCATCTTCAGCCGGATAGGCTTTTGAGCGCATGGTGGTGCGCGTTGCGCCCGGATTAATCACATTAACGCGAACGTGGGTGCCTTCATACTCATCGGCCATCACTTGGGCTAAACCTTCGGTAGCAAATTTGCTCACTGCATAAGGGCCCCAAAACGCGCGGCCTTGGCGACCAACACCAGACGAAGTAAAGACAATGCTCGGCTGTGCAGCGCGTTTTAACGCTGGCATCAAGGCTTGAGTAAGCATGAACTGGGCGGTGACATTGATTTGCATGATCTCGTTCCAAGAATCATGATCGATGTGCTCAAACGGCGACAATACACCCAAGACGCCAGCGTTGTGGAGCAAACCATCTAGTTTGCCAAATTGCTCAACGATAGTAGCATTTAAGCCTTGATAGTGAGTTTTTGTGGCGCCTTTTAAATCCAACGGCACAATGGCGGGCTCTGGACCACCCGCGGCAACAATCTCATCATACACAGCTTCAAGTTTTTTGACCGTGCGGCCCAATAAAATAACGGTAGCACCACAGCTTGCAAAGGTTTTTGCCGCAGTACGGCCAATGCCGTCGCCAGCCCCGGTCACAAGAATGGTTTTACCTGCTAAAGTATCTTTGTTGAACGAGTAATTATGCATTGCAGTCATTTTATGCTTACACTTATGTTGATGTAGAAAGCTGCAAGTGTACTGTTTTTTGCTATGATTCTCAGCAGCTGGATAGAATATTATTAAAAATACTTTTAAGTTTGGCCGTAGCAGTGTATAAAATTTTGTTAATTGATATGTCTTGTCGTACCAGTTTAAAAAGGCGATGATAGGCAAGACGAATAAAAAGCATCTGCAGGTGCTCAATACATAACAACACGAACAAGGATTGGGGAAGCCTCATGAAAAAACTCTTGCTTGTAACAGCGATCGGTAGCGCACTCAGCTTAGTTGGCTGCGGTGGTGGCGATGACGCACCAGAGTCGGTCGTTACAGAATACCAAGTAGCAGCAACACGCGCTGTATTTGACCCATCTAATGGGCAGGTACCGGTGCCGTCGAATATTTTATTAAGTGGTACTGTTGATGGTACGTTAAATATCCCAGTCGCAGATCCTACCGATGGTGGTAACCCGCAAGTAGCTATCAACGGTTTGGACGGTTGGGGGACTCACTCCACGTTAACCTTTAGCTTCTCGTTACCGAAAGATGCCAATGGCAATGACGTGACCGTGGATAGCAGCTCACTAGAAGCGCCAGGTGCGGTGCGGATGTTTGAAGCCGTGATGGGCGGGACTGCGGTGAACGAAACTTGTGCTGCAGCTAACCCTGCTGCTACCTGTGCCGTTGCTGCTGAATTAACCTATGGCGTGGATTATATCGTACGTGCCACCGGCCCGGCTGGTGTTGCTGTGATTCCACTAAAACCATGGAAACCAAAAACCGGTTATTTAGCTATTTTAACCGATAACATCACCGACTCCTTGGGCCGCTCAGTGAAGCCGTCACAAACTTACGGTTTGATGAAACGCAACGTTGAAACCGATCCTGTCTCAGGGGATGCTTCTGCGCTGAGCTTGCAAGGTTTGATTAACAGCCATGAAAACGCATTGGCGGCCGCTGGTGTGGATAAAGACAGCATCATTTATGCGTCAAGTTTTACCACCCAGTCTACTGATGATGCCTTCCATATGGTGAAAACCATGATGGCGGCACAGTTTGCACAGTCTGCCCAAGTAGGCTTGCCGAGCCCGAACATTTTAGGCGCACCTTTGGGTGTGAGCGTTGCCGATTTCCTCGTTAGCAATGGTATGTTGGAGCCTGATCCAACGAGCCTAGCTTACTTAGCCGCAACTGCTGCTAACATGTATCAAGCGCAAGTGAGCTTGCCTTATTTTTCACCGTTACCCACGGCTGAAAATCCACAAGCGCCACTGCAAGGTCGCTGGCAGGCAAAATGTGATAGCGGTGTTTCTGTCTTAGGCGCTATTCAAGCCGGTGCAATCGACCCAATGAACACCCCTAGTATCAATCCAGCATGGTTAGCTGGTGGTGCTAGTACCTTCATCCCAGCTTGGGTACAACAGTGTTTGTTGGCAACAGACCCAGCAGTCATTGCCAGCATGGACTTCCCTGGCGTAGATACTGAGCGCCATGTCACCAAATACAACCCAGTACCTGCGGTGCAAGGCAATCAAACTATTGGTGCGATAGTGACTGTACCTAACCCAGCGGCGGCGGCTCCAGTTCGTGCAGCCTTAGGTTTAGGTGAGTTGACCATGCCAGAAGGCGGTTGGCCAGTAGTGATTTTCCAACACGGTATTACCGCAGATAAAGGCAGTGCTTTAGGGATTGCTGGTACCTTAGCCGTAGCAGGTTTTGCTACCGTAGCTATCGACCATCCGCTGCATGGTGATCGTGGCTTCGGTCCGATCAACGCAACCAGCGGCAAAGGCCCAGCAACTGCGTACATGAACTTGGGTAGCTTGCTAACTACGCGTGATAACTTACGTCAATCGATCTCTGATATGTTAGGTTTACGCTTAAGCTTAAATGCTAACAACCTAGGCATTGATGGTACAAACGCTTACTTTGTTGGCCACTCGCTAGGTGCTATCACTGGTACACCATTTACGGCATTAGCTAATTCACCGCTAAGCGGCGACCTTGCCCCTTATTCTTCATGGTTTGAAGTACAAGGCAGCAGCTTGATGGCACCGGGTGCGAGTATCGCGAACTTCTTGTTAGGTTCACCGAGCTTTGGCCCAGTGATTAAGAGCCAGTTATTGTATTCACAAAGTCCTGATTTTGCGGCGGCAGTGAATGCAGCGGCAGAAGGTGCTGGTATTGCGCCAACAGATCCACAGTTCCAAGGCTTGTTAATTCAAGTGTATAACGGTTTCTGGGGACAGTTGAGTGCAGCTGAGCAAGCTGAAATTAACGGTGTGTTTGAGCAGTTTGCCTTTGCCGCACAAACCGTGGTTGATTCAGCCGACCCAATTAACTACGCAGCGGCAGTACGTGCTACTGAAAGCCCAATTCACTTGATTGAAGTGGTAGGTAACGGTAGTGATGTATTACCAGACCAAGTTGTGCCTAACACAGTTGCTGGTAAGCCATTAGCTGGTACTGAAGCACTGATCAGTGCGCTCCAGTTAGCTACCATTACTGAAACCACGGTAGGTGCCGATGGTTCATCAGTATCTGGTGCGGTGCGTTTTACCGCCGGTGACCACGGCTCTATCGTTAGCCCAGCAGCTTCGGCTGAGGCAACCCTAGAGATGCAAACCCAAGCAGCTTTCTGGTTTGCTAACGGTACTAGCGTATTGCCAATTTCAGATCCGTCTGTGATTAAGCAATAAGCGTCATCTGTTTATGCCGAAGGCCGCTGCAACTCAGCGGCCTTTTTGTTATCTGAAGGAGTATGACAATCATGTGGGATTTTTTACTAGATGTGGCTAGTTTTGTCGCCAAAGCGGCGGTGATTGCCTTTGTCGCATTGCTGATCATTGGCGCCATTGCCCAAGCCGTACAAAAGCAAAAGCCACGTAAAGGGCAACTGTTGGTAGATAAGCTGTCGGAGGATTTACGCGATGGCGTGCAGCAATTGCAGTTAGATCTGTTAGATAAGAAACAACGTAAAAAGGTTAAGAAAGATTTAAAGAAGCAGCACAAGCAGCAGGCCGGCGAGCCGCGTAAGCGCTTATTTGTGATTGACTTTAATGGCTCTATGGATGCGCGAGAAGTGGATTCTTTAAAGCGTGAAGTGAACGCTATCGTGTCGGTTGCGCAACCGGGCGAACAAGTATTGGTTCGCCTAGAAAGTGGCGGTGGCGTGGTGCACGGTTACGGGTTAGGCGCAGCCCAGTTACAGCGCCTGCGTGAGGCGGAACTTGAAGTGATTGTAAGTGTCGACAAAGTAGCGGCCAGCGGTGGTTATATGATGGCGGCCGTTGCGCATAAGATTCAAGCAGCCCCCTTTGCTATCATTGGCTCGATTGGGGTGTTGGCGCAAATGCCGAACTTTCATCGTTGGCTAAAAAAGCATGACGTGGATTTTGAACAAGTCACTGCTGGCGAATACAAACGTACCCTGACTATTTTTGGTGAGAATACCGATGCTGGGCGCGACAAATTTAAAGATGAATTAGAAAATATTCATCGTCAATTCAAAGCCCATATTAGTCAGTATCGGCCGCAAATTGATATTGAAAAAGTAGCTACCGGCGAGTATTGGACTGCCCAAGAAGCTATAAATTATGGCTTAGTTGACGAGTTAACTACCAGCGATGGTTGGTTGCTAGCGCATCGTGATAGTCACGATATGTTCTTGGTGCGCTATGTTACTAAGAAAAACCTAGGCGAGCGCATGGGGCGCAACGTCAGTGCCTTGTTGTTGCAACTTAAAAACTTGGTGGGGCGGCAAGGTTAAGTCAAAAGGTTAAGTAACAAAGGTTAAGTAATAAAGGTAAGTTAAAAGCAAAAGAGGTGACCATGAAAGACCGCGATGAATTTGAGTTGTTTCGCCGTGAAATGACAGGTGTCACCCCGTTAGCGGGTGCTGATGTAGCGGACGTGAAAACTGCGTTTACGCCTACGTTGGCGCAATTAGAGCGGCGTAAAGCAGCCGAAGCGCAGTTGGAAGAGGATATTAATTTTCTCTCAACAGAATATGTTGAGCTGGTGGATCCCCTTGATCTCATTAGCTTTCAGCGCAACGGTGTGCAGCACGGCGTGTATAAAAGATTGCGCTTAGGGCAGTACCCGATTGAGGCGAGTTTAAATTTACACGAGCATACTCTAAAGCAGGCGCGCCAAGCATTGTTTGAGTTTGTGCAAGACTGTCATCGCAGTGGCGTGCGCTCTGGGCTGATTATTCATGGACAAGGCAAGCACAGTAAGCCGCATCCGGCATTAATCAAAAGCTATGTGAATAAATGGCTACGCGAACTTGAGCCAGTGATGGCGTTTCATAGTGCGCAACGTCACCATGGCGGTACCGGCGCTGTTTATATTATGCTGCGTAAGAATGCTGAGCAAAAACAACTTAACCGAGAGCGACATCAGCGCCGCTAGTGTCTCAGAAGTGCTGCAAAAGAGCAGCAAGCGATCCGCGATGATGGCGCACAAGCGAGCATTAGGGCGTCTTACAAGCTCACTAGGGCGCTAAGATGCAAAAGGAGTAGGGGATGGTAGGAGTAACAATAGTACGCACAACAGTGGCACGCTGGCTTACAGCAGCAGTTATAAGTGCTGGACTAGGTGTTGGGCTAACGAGTGGTGGCGCCTTAGCTGCTGAGCAAACTTGGTCAGAACGCCTGGCACAAGAGTTGCAACAGCGCGCTGATACTCACTTAGATGCAGATTTTAGCTATGCCGAGTTAGATCTCAACACATTGCTGGGTGAAATCAGCGCTCGTGAGATCAGTCTATCCAGCCGCGTTAACGAGTTGGATGCGGGGCTTAACCAAGTTCTGCGTGCCGATAGTTTGTTGGTGCGTGGTGATTGGCTGACGCAACAACGCAACCATCTACAGGTAGACGAAGTGGTTGTTGCTGATGCTCAGCTAACCATCGCCTACTATGGTAAAGGGCAGTCGAATCTGCATGTGCTCTTGACCGCCGCCAATCAGCAACAGCGCTTACAAAAAGCATCAACAGCACTGGTATGGAGCGTGCAGCAGGCCCAGCTTGAAAATGTGGTGGTGAACCTATTTGATCAAGGGCAGCCCCTATTAAGCGTGCGGATCGCTAGTTTGCGTTTGCCTGAGCTAAGTGCCGATGATACCGCGGATACTTACATCGCAAAATTACTATGGCCGATTGTGGAACAGGTGATGGAGCAGAGTTTACGTGGTGAATCTGATGCAGTGGTTGATGTGGCTAAACTGACGGGTTTTATTTGGCGTGAAATTAGATGATCGCAGCGGTTTGAAGAACCAGCGCAGCAAGTCTGACTAGAAGCTTGTGCGCTGGCAAGTTTGAGTGATGTAGCTGAACCAGCTCAGCTGCAACCGGCGTTTGCTATCAGGACAGATTACGCTCGTCGATGTCGGCCTTGGCATCGTTAAACACATCTTCATCCAAGGCTCCTTCGCTTTTGGCCACTATCACCGATACCATGGCATCACCAGTGACGTTGACCGCGGTACGAGTCATATCGAGGAGCCGGTCGACACCAATAATCAAGCCAATCCCTTCTACCGGTAAGCCTACTTGGCCCAACACCATGGCCAGCATGATCATCCCTACGCCGGGCACGCCGGCGGTTCCGACCGAGGCTAAGGTTGCGGTGAGTACTACCATCAGGTAATCAGCCATGGTGAGGTCAACTAAATAAACCTGCGCGATAAAGACAGTGGCTACCCCTTGCATGATGGCGGTACCATCCATGTTGATGGTCGCACCAAGAGGTACCGTGAACGAGCCGACACTGTTGTGTACGCCCAGGCGTTTGGTGACGGTTTCTAGAGTTACTGGCATGGTCGCGTTAGAGCTGGCGGTACTGAAGCCAAAAATCTGCACCTCACGCATTTTCTTCAAGAAAGTTAGCGGGCTCATGCCAGCTAATCCTTTCAGAATAATCGGATAGGTGATCAGCATGTGGATAAAGAGTACTGCTAGCACCAATAAGAAATATTTAGCTAAACTGAAGATGGTCTCAAACGAGGTTTCTGCGAACAGTTTGGCCATCAGCGCAAACACCCCGTACGGAGCTATGTTCATCAGAATAATGACCAACTTCATGATGATTTCGTTAAAGTCTTCGAATAAGGTTTTAACTCGTTCACCCGGCTTGCCTACCAACGCCATGGCAATACCAAACAGCAGGGCAAAGACAATGATTTGCAACATGTTGCCGTTAGCGAACGCATTAAAGGGGTTGGTTGGGAAGAGATCAATAATCACTTGAGCCAGCGACGGAGCCGCTTTCGGCTCGTAGGTCGCATTGGTGTCTAGCTCAATACCAGTGCCCGGCTGCACTAACACAGCCAAAGAAATGGCTAAGGTGATGGCTATGGCGGTGGTGATTAAATAAAGACCGACAGCTTTGCCGCCTAAACGTCCCAATTTGCTAGGATCACTGAGTGAGCAAGTGCCTACCACTAACGAGACAAACACCAAAGGCACGACCAGCATCTGTAGCGAGCTGATAAAGATTTGCCCCACCACAAAGAACAATCCTTTTGATAAATAACCTTCGACCAGGGTGCTGTCTGGGAATAGTGCCTTTAGCAAAATGCCGACAATAATACCGGCAAACATGCCAATCACGATGCGGCTGGTAAGACTCAGCTTCTTGTTGTTCTCACTCATAGGAGGAATCCTGCATGTCAATCGAGATAAAAGTTGCGTTATTGTGCGCAATTAAGTGCCGTTAGCCTAGCAGAATTTATCGCACAGCTGTACCGTTTTGGCGCAAATGCTCCCGCTAACCTTGTTACTGCTGAGCTGGTAAGGACATATTGTTGTCATGAGGCTGACATGTCGCTGACATGTTGCTGACATATTGCTGACATAGTACCGTCACGTTAACCAGCTACCTTAATGCTCTAAAGCTGCACCTATCACCTAGGTTTCGGCCCTGCCAAAAGTGAGACGCTTATGATTCAGGTAGAACAAGTAGCTGCAACGACATTGCCCGCGGTGTATCAGCACCAGTTGCTGCAACGACCGCTGCTATGGTGTTTACGCGGATTACTCTGCGAACAACACATACAAGAGTTTGAGCGCCGCTATCCGGCGGTACAAGGACTTGAATTTGTTGAGCAAGTATTAGACTTTTTCAACTTTACCTATACCGCTAGAGATAACGAGCTCGATCATATTCCAAGCCATGGCCGGGTCGTTATTGTTGCTAATCATCCGATTGGCTCGCTTGATGGTTTGGCGTTATTAAAGTTAGTGAGCGCTCAGCGTGGCGATGTGAAAATTCTGGCCAACGATATGCTCGGGGCGATCGGACCACTGCAAGAGCTGATGTTTCCGGTGCGGGTGTTTAGGTCAGGCAGCAATGGCAGCGCTGGCGAGCGTGAGCGGCTAAAAAAAGTCTATCAGCACCTACAAGATGAAGGTGCTTTGATTGTATTTCCGGCCGGTGAAGTGTCGCGTTTACGCCCGCAAGGAGTGCGTGACGGCCATTGGCAAACTGGCTTTTTGAAACTAGCGCTGCGCTGTCAGGCACCAGTACTGCCGGTTTTTATTGGTGCGCATAATTCGCCTTGGTTTTATGGCGCCTCCATGTTGTATAAGCCACTTGCTACCTTGTTACTGGTGCAAGAGATGGTACGGCAGCGCTCTGGTCATATTAATTTTCGTATCGGTGAGTTGATCCCGTTAAGTTCCTTTGCTGGGGATCAACTTAGTTTACCCATGCGGGCAAAGCTGTTTCGGAAGCATGTGTATCGATTGGGTCAAGACCGTCCCGGCTTACTAAAAAGCCAGCGCCCTATCGCCCGCAGCGAAGCGCGCGAACGCTTACAACAAGCCCTACAAGATTGCGAATGCCTTGGTGAAACTGCCGATGGTAAATCCATTTACTTGTATCGCTATCAGGGTAACTCGCCGATCATGCGCGAGCTAGGACGCCTGCGCGAGGTCGCCTTTAGAGCGGTAGATGAGGGCACAGGTAAGCGTCGTGATTTGGATAATTTTGATACTTGGTATTTGCATTTAATTCTATGGGACCCACAGGATCTTGAAATTGCAGGAGCTTATCGGTTAGGTGATACCAAGGCGATTCTAGCTCAGCATGGGGTGGCAGGGCTCTATAGCCAGACCTTATTTGAGTATCAGCCGCAATTATTGCCGTTGTTGGAGCAAGGCTTAGAGCTAGGCCGTAGCTTCGTACAGCCGCGTTATTGGGGCAAACGTAGTTTGGATTATTTATGGCAAGGGATTGGCGCTTTGTTGCGACGTCATCCTGAATATCGCTATTTGTTTGGGCCTGTGACCATGAGCGCCAGTTTGCCCAAGCTAGCCCAAGATGCCATGGTGCAGTTTTTTACCGAACAATTTCCGGACCCTGATGGCTTAGCGGTGCCGCGCGCTCCTTATCAAGCCCTTGAACGTCCGCTACCGCCGCCCAGCGGGGATTATTTGCAAGATTTCACCCATTTAAAGCATCATTTGGCGCACCAGGGCGTCGCTATCCCAACCTTGTACAAACAATATGCGGACCTTTGTGAACCGGGTGGGGTAAGGTTTATTGGATTTAATGTGGATGCTGACTTTGCGGATGCTGTGGATGGCTTGGTGTGGGTGGATATCACGCGATTAAAACCGGGAAAAAAGGCGCGGTACTTATCTGGTTCTAGTCAATGACCAGTAAGTAAATCCGCGCCAGTTACTTCAATATCAAGCTTACTTTCAACATTTACTACAGGGGATTACATGTACTGCGGGCCAAACCCATTGGTCCAGACGATGGCCGAAGTTACCATCAAAATAACCAAGAGAATAAGCCCGGCAGTGACTACTGAGCTGGCATAGATAAAGCCACGCTCTTCAGGGATGTGCATTAAAATCGGTACCCCTGAATACAGCAGATACACTGAATAGGCGATACCCGCTAAAAAGGCCATGGTGACGAACCACAATTCTGGATACAATGCAGCCACCCCAGACATAATAGCCGGAGTTGCCGTGTAGGCAGCAAGTTCAAGAGATTGCGTGAAGGTGGGCTCAGCACCAAAGGTTTTTGCCATCCAGTGCACCAAATAAGCTAACGCAAACACCGCAGCAATAATGCCTACATACATGGCTACGGCCATGGTGACAGCGCTACTTTGGGTGAGATAGGTCAGCTCTCGGGCGCCGATGCTCCAGCCCAGATGCGCAGATGCGTAATAGGCAGCGGCACAAGGGATAAGTGCAATTAAAAGAATGTGCGTGAGTGAAAAAGTGATGCTTTCGTGCCGTTGGTCGATGGTTTTCCATTCATCAACCGGATGTGCGTATAGTCCCCAAATATGATTTAAAATCATGATATACCTCAACTTCTGTTGTTATTCTGTGGTTTTATAATTGCCATTGACGCTTTTTTATGCGCCTTGACTTAAATATTGGTCGGTTTTTCGGCATAGTCAAGGAAATTGCATGATTTAACCCTAAAAAAAGTAGTGAAATTAAACGAGGTCTTTGTTTGGACGAATTATTGCAACCCATTCGCGGTTTTTTACACTGTGCCACGCCGGCTGCTTGGCTAGCTCAGGCCAAGCGCCCTGAGCAGTTGCCGGTGTTGTTGCTCGACCATCTGGTGTGTGAGCTGAAGGCAGCGCAATCAGCGATGTTTTTAATTCGCCGTTATGCTGTTGATGAAGCCAGCGGTGAGGCGTTGCTGCAATGGTTGAAGCCCTATGAGGATTTTACTTATCGTAAGCAAGGCGATTGGCGCAGTTTAGCTAATCGGCCCTTGAAAAAATCGATGATACCGGCGGCCCGCTCAGCTTATGGACAAGAATTAATTGATAAGATGGTGTTGCTGATAAAAGAAGAACTGCATCATTTTTATCAGGTGTTAGAAGTGATGGAGCGGCATCAGGTAGCCTACGATACCATTGGCTCGAGCCGTTATGCTCGCGGGCTGCTACGGCATGTGCGTACTTACGAGCCAGAGGCGTTAATAGACAAGCTGATTTGTGGGGCCTACATTGAGGCGCGCTCGTGTGAACGCTTTGCTTGCATAGCACCCTATTTGCCAGCTGATATTGGTGATTTCTATATCTCGCTATTGCGTTCAGAAGCTCGGCATTATCAAGATTATCTGAGCTTGGCTGCTGCCATTGCTGGGCAAGACATCAGTGCACGGGTGCAATTCTTTGGCGAACGCGAGGCGGAATTGATTTTAACTCCTGACGAAGATTTTAAATTTCATAGCGGGGTACCGGCCGCCAGTTAGCGCAATGGCGCTGTGTACAATTGCAACCCTTGTGCGGTCACTGCTAACCAGCTGCCTTGTTGATACCAATCACCAAGCACAATGCGTTGCGCGAGGGCTTGGTTGGCTAGTGTTACCTGATGGATATTGGGGCGATGGGTATGCCCATGAATCAACCATTGCACTTGGTGCTGCTGCATTGCCTCTTCCACGGCGCACTGGTTGACGTCCATGATCTTAAGCTGAGCATCGGTGAGAGGTTTCTGGGTGGCGCTATTAGCGCGCAATTTGTTGGCAATCCGCATGCGCCAAGCCAACGGCAATCGCAGTAACAGCTTGGTGAGCCAAGGGTGACGAATGATCCGCCGGAACCGTTGATAGCTAACATCGTCGGTACAGAGGCTATCGCCATGCATGATTAAGGTTCGACAGCCATACAAATCAATCACGCTTGCCTCTGGCAACAAAGTAACGCCAGTGCGTGTGGCAAAGCTTGGGCCGATGAGAAAATCGCGATTGCCGGCAATAAAATAAACGGCAACCCCCTGCTGAGTTAGTTCAGCCAATGCCGCTTGAATGCTCTGAGCGAAATCACTGTTATCGTCATCGCCTATCCAAGCATCAAATAAGTCACCCAAAATATAGAGGGCATCTGCGTTGGGTGCTTGCTGGCGCAAGAACTGCAGAAACAGCGCGGTGATATCGGGCCGCGCTGGACTCAAATGAAGATCAGCAATAAACCAGGTGGTGGCTGCCATCAGTAATCGAACTTACTCAGCGATAGACACGCTTTGAATCACCACGTCGTCAACCGGTACATCTTGGTGAAAACCAGCGTGCGAGGTACGAACTTGTTCAATCGCATGAACCACATCCATGCCGGCGACAACTTCACCAAACACACAGTAACCCCAACCACCCATGCTTTCATTGCGGAAGTTCAAGAAGTCATTATCAGCAACGTTAATAAAAAACTGAGCGGTGGCTGAATGTGGATCTTGAGTACGCGCCATGGCGATGGTGCCTTTGTTATTTTTAACGCCATTGTTAGCTTCGTTGGCAACGGCGTCATGGGTAGGCTTTTGCACCATTTCTAGGTTAAAACCACCGCCTTGAATCATAAAACCTTTGATAACACGATGAAACAAGGTGTTGTTGTAGAAGTCTTCGCGCACGTAAGTGAGGAAGTTTGCAACGGTTTTAGGGGCTTTATCAGCAAACAAGGTGAGGGTGATATCACCGTGGTTGGTGTGCAGGGTTACCTGAGGATTGGCAGACATGAGCTACTCCAAACTAAATAAATAAACGAAACAGCAAAAAGGATCGCTGCTTTTCGGAAAAATTAACCCGCGCAGTTTAGCATTGTTTGTGGCAAGGCTGCACCTTGCGTTATGATATCAAGCTAGCATTTTTAAATTTATTTGGCCTTATACAGGAGCAGCCGTACATGTTGAAAGTTTTTAATACCTTAACCCGCCAAAAAGAGGAGTTTAAGCCCATTACTCCAGGTAAGGTAAAGCTGTACGTGTGCGGTGTAACTATTTATGACTACTGTCACATTGGCCATGCGCGCACCTATGTTGCCTTTGATGTGATTGTCAGATACCTACGAGCCCGCGGCTTTGAGGTGACTTACGTGCGCAATATCACCGATGTGGATGATAAAATCATCCGCCGCGCGCAAGAAAATAGCGAAGCAATTGCGGATGTTACCGAGCGTTACACGCAAGCCATGCATGATGACTTTGATGCACTGAACTTGTTGCGTCCAGATATTGAGCCGACGGTGACCGGCCACATGCAAGATATCATTGTGATGATTGAGCGTTTAATCGCTGACGGTCATGCCTACGTAGCTAACGATGGTGATGTGCTGTTTGATGTCAGTACCTTCAAAGAATACGGCCAACTGAGTCGGCAAAACTTAGAACAGCTGCAAGCTGGCGCGCGGGTAGATGTCGCCGATAATAAACAAGATCCTTTAGATTTTGTGTTGTGGAAACAAGCGAAAGCGAATGAGCCAAGCTGGCAGTCGCCTTGGGGGGCTGGGCGTCCGGGCTGGCATATTGAATGCTCAGCCATGAATAAACGCCATTTAGGCGAGCACTTTGATATTCATGGCGGCGGTTCTGATTTGATTTTCCCACATCATGAAAACGAAGTAGCGCAAAGCTGCTGTGCCAATCATAGCCCTTATGTGAATTACTGGATGCATAGTGGTATGGTGCAAGTAGACGAAGTGAAAATGTCGAAATCGTTGGGTAACTTTTTTACCATTCGCGATGTGTTGGCGCAGTTTGATGCCGAGACGGTACGATATTTCTTGTTATCGAGCCATTATCGCTCGCAATTGAACTATTCTAAAGACAACTTGGAGCAGGCGCGGGCCAGTTTAGAACGTCTGTATACAGCTTTACGTGATGCGCCAGAAGTAGCTGCTTCAGAGCCTGCTGCGGCAGACTTGCATGATCGCTTTTATGCAGCGATGGACGATGACTTTAATGCCCCAGAAGCCTTAGCCGTATTATTTGAATTAGCGCGCGAAGTAAACCGTGCGCTCACCGCTGGCGATAGCGCAGCGGCGGGAGCTTATGCCGCACAACTACGACAACTGGGCCAGTTGTTGGGCTTATTGACACAAACCCCAGCTGCCTTCTTGCAAGGTGCTGATGCCGACGTGGTGGAAATTGAAGCTTTAATTGCCGAGCGTAACGCGGCCCGGGCCGCTAAAGATTGGGCCAGAGCCGATGCCGCCCGCGACAAGTTGGCAGCCATGCAGATTGAATTAGAAGATACCGCCACCGGCACCCGCTGGCGTCGCGGTTAACTCACTCACAGACAACGAGGTACCTTATGGGATTTCCTACAGCGCAAGTGTTAGATAATTATCATGCGGCGATGACCGGCGACTTTGATGCGGTGATTGTGGTGGGCGATTTTGCGCAAGACTTACCAGAAGACTTTGCCGACTTTATTGAACAAGCGGCGCAATTGGACAAACGGGTTGGCAAGCAAGCCTTGTTAGTCGCTGCTGAGGTGCCGGGCGGACGCTTAATTTTGGCACCGACTGGGTCGTTGGAGCGGGATTACGATGACGTGCGCGTGATTGCCGAAGCTGCTGGTACTGGGGCACGCATTGCCCAGCAAGCGGGTAGCAGCAAACCTTTATTGGTGGTGTTTGGGGTGCCACAGCAAGCGCGTTATGGGCAAGCTGAAGCGGTAGCCTACTGGGGCGCTTGCCAGGCTTTGTATGAGCCGTTAGAGGCGCGTGAAGCACTCGGTGAGGCTGAGTTAGAAACCGTCAGCAGCATTGGTATTGTCGGTGCTCTAGATGCCCGTTGGTTAGAAGCCGTAGAGGCGGGCAAGCGAGTTGCCCGTGACCTGTGTGGAACCGAGCCTGAGCGGATGGCTCCGCCTAAATTTGCCGAGTACTGTCAGCAGGCTTTTGCCCACAGTCCGGTGCGGGTAACTGTCATTGACGACGTGCAACAATTGCAACATGAATACCCATTATTAATGGCAGTTGCGCGTGCCTCACTTGGAGTGGAGCGCCATTTGCCGTGCGTGGTTCGGCTTGAATACAAAGCACCACAGCCCGAGCAAACCTTGCTGATGGCTGGTAAGGGTATTGTTTATGACACCGGTGGTGCGGATGTCAAAACCGGTGGCCATATGGCAGGCATGAGCCGTGATAAAGGTGGCGCTGCAGGTGTGGCTGGGTTTATGAAAACTGTCGCCTTGATGCGTCCAGACACCGTGAGTGTGGTAGCTGAGTTAGGCGTGGTGCGTAACAGCATTGGCGCAGAAGCTTTTGTTGCTGATGAAATCATCACCGGTCACAGTGGCGTACGAGTGCGCATTGGTAATACTGATGCTGAGGGCCGCTTGTTACTCGCTGATTTGTTGTCTCATCTGCGCAGTGAAGCGCATCAATACACCAATCCACAACTCTTTAGTGTGGCGACCTTAACCGGCCATGCAGCCTTAGCGAAGGGGCCTTACACGGCGTTGATCCCGAATGGTCCAGCGCGCGTAAATGCTATCACGGATAACTTATGGGAAGCCGGCGAAGTTTACGGTGACCCGAGTGAAATTTCTTGGTCTCGGCGCGAAGATTTTAAATTTGTCGCACCGCGGACTAAGGCCGATGACATTTTATCAAGTAACAATGGCCCGTCAGCAACCACCGCACGTGGGCACCAATTCCCGATGGCATTTTTAACCATTGCCGCGGGTTTAGATAAACACGGTAGTGACAGCAACAAACCGCTCCCTTATGTGCATGTCGATATTGCTGGGAGTGGGGTAGAAGGCGGCGATTGGCAACATGGTAAGCCTACGGCGACGCCAGTGGCTAGTTTTGCTGGTTGTTACTTGCACCGTTAATAGCTAACTTTGAGGACAGTAACATGCGTGGATTTAAACTGGTTCAGTTAAAACAGACGGCGTGGGCCGCATTGGTCTTGCTTGTTGCAGCACCAGCGTGGGCACAGGCTAACCTTGCTGAGGTTGAGGTTAAAGCCACGCAAGTTGCAGGCAATGTGTATATGCTCACGGGTATGGGCGGCAACATCGGCGTTTACGTGGGTGATGATGGCGTAGTCATGATCGATGCCCAGTACCAAGGGTTAGCAGACAAGATCACTGCGGCGATTGCGGCCGTGACCGAGGAACCGATTAAAACTCTAGTAAATCCCCATTTTCATGGTGACCATACTGATGGTAATGCTCCGTTCGCTCGCAACGGGGTGATGGTTGTGGCTCATGAGAATGTCAAAACACGATTAGCGGCAAACGATAAATTTGACCGTGATGGCCTACCTGAAGTGACCTTTAGCGATGGCTTAGAAGTGAAGGCTGGTAGCCAGAGCGTGCGACTGCAGCATTATCCAAACGGTCATACTGATGGCGATGTGGTGGTATGGTTTCCGCAAGCAAATGTCATTCACGCCGGTGATTTATTCTTTGTTGATCGCTTTCCATTTATCGATTTAAACGCGGGCGGTAACGTGCAAGGCTTTATTGATAATGTGCGGGCGGTGATTGCCGAGCTAGATACACAAACTCAGATCATCCCGGGCCATGGGCCTTTATCTAAACGAGCAGATTGGTTACGCCTAGTGCACATGATTGAGGCGACGCGCGAAGAAGTACTTACGTTGAAGCAGCAAGGCATGAGTGTTGAGCAAGTGATCGAGCATGGCTTAAGCGAGCAATGGCAGGCTTGGTCATGGAGCTTTATTAACGAAGAGCGCTGGATTCGTACCCTATATCAATAAGTTTGGATTGCGCTACAACAATAAAAAGCCGCTACAGTGGTACTGTCAGCGGCTTTTTTGTCAGTTATGGCGTTAGTGAATGGAAGCGCCAACCTTACATGATTGGAGTTTCGATCTCGATCGCATCCAACTGTGCTTTCGTTTTGCCGTGGGGCTGTGGCGTACGGCTGGTTGGGTCGATGTGAACAAATACAATGTCATCGGCGACGCAAATATTCTGTTTGGTTTGCTTATTACGCACCACACAGGTGACGGTTACAGAGGTTTTACCCACCTTTTTGACACCTAACCCAAATTCAACCACATCGCCCTGATACGCAGAGGTTTCAAAGCTGATGGCGCCAATGTGTTTCGTTACTAAGCTTTTGGCATCTAGCTGGCAGGCCGCATAGATATAAGCTTCTTCGTCAATCCATTCGAGAATACGACCACCGAATAACGAGCCGGCAAAATTCAAATCATTAGGCATAACCAAACGACGAGATAAAAAGCGCATGAACACCCACTCCTTTGTGGAACTGTCAGTGATACTTAGAGTACAACCTGTACGGTTACTTAGTATAACTTATTGTAAGTGTCTGGCAAAAAAGTCTGCGATCATTTGGTAGCGATGAATACTGGTCTCGCGGCCGCTTAAACCGTGTGCCTTACCGGGGTATGCCATCATCTCAAAGGGCAGCATCTGTTGTTGTAGCTGCCAAGTGAGCAATGCCGTATGGCTGTACAACACGTTGTCGTCCGCCATGCCGTGATAAATCAGCAGGGGCCGTTGTAACTGCTTCGCATAGGTCATCACATTTGCCGCCCGATAACCATCTGGATTATCTTGCGGGGTGCCCATGTAGCGCTCGGTATAATGAGTGTCATAAAGTGCCCAGTCGGTGACCGGAGCACCGGCTACAGCGGCCGCAAATTGTTGCTGCGCCCGTAAAATAAGGTGCAACGCCATATAGCCACCGTAACTGTGACCAAATACGCCAATGCGCTCACCGTCCACATAGCTCTGTTGTGCAAGCCATTGCGCTCCCAACTGTTGATCGGCAACCTCAAGTTGAGCTAGTTGTCGATAAATGCCGGTTTCGAACTGGCGGCCGCGGTTGCCACTACCGCGATTGTCCAAGGCAAAGACCACAAAGCCTTGGCGCGCTAAGTATTGGGTAAAATAGTCACCCCAGCTGTTGGTTACCCGCTGAGCACGCGGGCCACCGTAAACCATAACGACGGCCGGATAACGACGGTTATCGGCCATCATGGGTGGTTTGTGTACGCGGTAATAGAGGGTCTGGCCATCGGCGGCAGTGAGTTCGCCAAATTCTGGGTAGCTCCATTGCTCGATATAGGGTGCCAAGGGATGTTCGGCATTGATTTTATTCTCGTGCAGCCAGACGATGCGCTCACCGGTGGGGCCATGTAAACTTACTTGAGGTGGTTGCTTGGCACTGGAAAAATAGCTGATATAGCTGCGTCCGTTGCCGGCAAACACCACTTGATGCATGCCGCGGCGCTGACTGAGTTGACTCGGTTGGCCAGGATTATTGGTATTCAAGCTGGCGCGGTAGAGATGACGTTCTAGAGGGGTTTGTTTGCGCCCAGTAAAATAAACCACCCCAGTGATTTCATCCACATGACTTACTTCATCGACATTCCAATCGCCACTGGTGAGTTGGCGAATCAAACTGCCATCCAAACGGTACAAGTAAAGATGCTTGAAGCCACTACGTTCAGAGGCCCAAACCAAGTGACGAGCATCTTCCATAAAGTGCAAATCATCATGCAGATTCACCCATTGTGCGCTGGTTTCTTGCAGCACCAGTTGGGGCGCACCTGTTGTGTTGATGTCCTGCACATAAAGATTCAGTTGTTGCTGCAGGCGGTTCTGCCACTGATAGCTCAGCCGTTTGCTGTCGGGCACCCAGTTAACTCGGGCTAAGTAGCCGCTGCCATGGCGTTTCGGCAAGTTAAACCATTGTGGCTTGAGTTGCTGCGAGAGTGGCTGCGAGAGTTGCTCGGCAGACTCTTGCGACAGCTCGGTGGGTAAACTTAATACCCCTAAATCAACCAACGCATTGGTTTGTCCTGCCGCAGGGTAGGGTTGTTGTACCAAGGTGCTTTGGTTGGCATGAATATCCACTCGAGTTTGAATCGGCACTTGGCTCAAATCGACTCGAGTTAAGGCAATATGACGCTCATCGGGGCTCCACCAATAGCCCGTCATGCGTTTCATTTCTTCTTGGGCGACAAACTCAGCCGTTGCAAATTGCTCAGTGGCACTGCTTCTTTCAGTTAACTGTAACGTGCGCTGTTGGGCGAGATCAATTAACCAGAGGTTATAATCATGAACGAAGCTGATGTAATTGCCAAGCGGAGAAAAGCGCACATCTGTAGCAAAGTAATCCGCATTGGTGAGCTGCTGCGTGTGACCGCTGGCGATGTCGTATAAATACAACTGTCCCTGCAAAGGAAAGAGCAGTGACTGGCTATCTGGCGACCATTGATAATCAACAATACCGCTGGCGCTGATGCGCATGCGTTCACGGCGCGCCTGCTCTTCAGCAGAGAGAGTAATATCACTGGCAGTGAGATCAGCTGCTTGAACTAAGCGTTGATGTTTATTTTCGCGTACTTGGTACAACCACAAATCGTAAACGTTCGGAGCATCAGCAGAGCCAGCCAAATAACTGACCCACTCACCAGAGGGGGAGATTTGAATGCGCTGTGGGGCTGTGGTGGTTAGGCTAGGAGCAGAAAAAATGCGCTCGATATCAAAATCAGCAGTGTCCGCCCGAGCCGCAGCCGGCGCTAAAGCGGTGAAGAAGAGGCTTAACGTTAAAATCGCAATGCTAATCGCAGTGGGCATGCCTGCTAGGTTCCTGTGTTAAATTTTACTTGTAGCATTAAGTAATATTTAAGCAGTGTATCAAAGCAGGCCGCCAACTGAGTTAAGGTGCGGTAAAGTGCGCCTTGTGTGCGCTAGAATTCACCACGTATACCAATACTAAAATTACGTCCACGAATGGGAGCGTCATCTTTGAGGTACGAGCTATGCACAAAACCGAGTTCGTCGGTTAGGTTCTCGGCCTTTAGGTATAGGGTGATGCCATGCTGCTGTAACGCCACCGGAAATAAATTAAGCTGGGCATTGAGTAAGCCATAGCTAGGCGTGGTAGTTTCGTACGCAGTGATTCGGGTTTGGCTGTTGTACCAGGTGTAGCCTAACTTGGCTTCCCATTGGTCGGCTTGATAACGCCCCTCCGCACCTAAACGTTGGGCTGGAATGCGCGGCAGGTTGTCGCCACCATCGCGGGCGCGGCCACGAATGTAATCGCTAAAAGCAGTGAACTCAACCTGTTCGGTCACTTCCCAGCGGCTACTTAGTTCGTAGCCGTAAAGTTCAACATCGCGTTGCTGATAGGCGACGATGGGCAAAGCACCGCCATGATCATGGTCATGAGCTTCGCCTGGTTGTTCGGCATGTTCGTCGTGTTCATGGTGGTGAGCAATGTCGCTGCTAACAAAGCCGCTGTAGGCATTAAATACATAATCATCAATGCGGTTATAGAACATGGTCCAGTCTAAATGGAAACTGGCTAAGTTTAGGTGCAAGCCAAGATCGATGTTATTGGATTGTTCTTTGCGCGGTGCCTTTGTTGCTGGTTCAATATGCAGATGGTGCTCGCTTACCGCATCGAGTTGATAGGTTAAGCCAAGCTCGTAGGTACGAGTTGCCAAGTGCTGACCATTGGCAAATAGCTCATTGGCCGACGGAGCCCGTTGGGCATGACTGAGGTTTGCTGAGAGCTGAACTCCTGGCTGCAGCTGGTAAGTTAAGCCTAATGATGCGGATACCGGTTGGAATGAGTACTCATTGACACTCACATCCTCGTAACGCACCCCTGTTTGCCAGGTGACTTGGTTAATTTCGCGCTCCAGCAGCCAAAACAAGCCATGTCGCTCGGTGGTTGAAGCTGGAGTATAGGCTTCGGCACCAAAAGCGCTCTGTTGCTGGTCAAAATAATGATAGCCAAAGGCACCCTGCCAGCCTGCCAGCGGCTCATGATTTGCGGTTAAACGCAATTCATGCTGTTCGTTAGTAAAGGTGGTTGAGGGCAGTTGATCTTCAATTTCTTGATGTTGATAATCAGTAAAGCCGTAGCGAAGTTCTACTTTTTCAATGCCTTGTAAGCTAGGCGTGAGCCAGCCACCGTGTACTTGGATACGGTTCTGCCAAAGATCAGCGAAGGGACCGACCTCGGCATGCACCTCAGCCTCGTGCTCGTGCTCGTGTTCATGCTCATCGGCGTGCTCATCAGCATGGTCATCTTGGTGGGCATGGTCATGCCCAGGAATACCATATTGCTGCTCTAAACGTCCGTAAGAAACGCCAAAGTAGCCTTGGTCAAACAGATAACTGACGCCAAGGTTTACCCCTTCAGCATCCACAAAGGTGTTGTTAATGCGAGTGAGGTTTTCACCCTCGTCATTGGTAAAGCTTGGAACATCGTAGTCATCGCTACGACGAATAAAGGCATCAGCGTGCCACACGGTATTTTTATGATCAGCATTAAAACCGACGGTAGCATCGCGCAAGTTACTGGCGGTATTAAGGTTCACGCCATAAAAGCCGCGACTGCCGCCGACAAAATCTTGCGCAATGCGCTGGTCAACAACGTTAACCACGCCTCCGATGGCACCACTGCCGTACAACAAGGTGGCAGGGCCCCGAAAAATTTCGACTTGCTCAGCTACCGAGGTTTCGGTAGTGACCGCATGGTCCGGTGAGCCGCGTGAGACATCGGCACTATCTAAGCCGTTTTGGGCGATTTTAACCCGCGGACCATCAAGGCCACGAATGATCGGGCTACTGGCAACTCCAGCAAAATGAGTGGCGTTGATACCAGGCTCATGCATGAGGGTGTCGCCCAGCGTGTGAGCTTGATTTTCACGCAGTTCATCGCCAGCCATAACGCTGATGGGTTGCGCCGATTCTAAGGCAGTACGAGCCAACGGGCTACTGGTGATAACAATCACTTCAGTGTCTTGATGCTGATGCTGTGCTGCTTCTGTGGTGCTTTCGGTGGCTGTGGTTGCGCCTTGGTCTTGGGCCAGAGCGTTGCTACTAAAGCCAGTAACCACAACACCTGCAAGCAAGCTTGATACCATCAAGCTGAGTGGTTTTATGGATGTTTTGATAGGTTTCTGTGACCTAGCAAGGGTCGCTTGAACAACAGGCATTGATACTTTCTCCACAGTCATAATTAGGCAAGCTATGTAATGTTATAATGTAACAATAACACGGGTTTTTGCACGAGGCAATAGGGTCATTCCTACCCAGTGAGCCTGCTTAGGCTATTGTTGCCAGTGGTCTTTATCGCTAAACTGTGGTGCGAAAAATAACAAATACACCATGAATGGAACCCTTTATGCGCTTAATTTCGATGTTTGGCTTGACGCTGATCGCGGCAAGCTTGGTCGGTTGCAATGATGTGACCGACACCGAGGCTAGCAATAACAGCACTGTTGCGGCAGTGACTGCCAATGCCAGTACCTTGCAAGCCCACTTAGAATTTCTAGCTAGTGATGAACTTGAGGGCCGTGACACCGGCAGTCAGGGGCATGAAATTGCAGCTAAATACATTGCCACTGAGTTTCAACAGTTGGGCCTAGAGCCGGCTGGTGATGATGGCACTTATTTTCAGCGCATTAAATTCAGACGGAGCTACTTAGAAGAGAACTCAGCCACTTTCACCGCGCGCAACGGCGATACCGAAATTGAGTTTGATTATCCTAAGCAGTTTATTACCGGGCCCAGCGCCTACACCGAGCAGGATGATGTGACTGCGCCGCTGGTGTTTGTTGGTTATGGTTTGGTATCCGAAGCGTTTGGTTTAAACGATTATGCTGGGGTGGATGTTAACGGTAAAATTGTGGTGATGCTTACCGGCCGTCCAGCCGATTTACCAAGCGAAGAAGGTGCCCACCTGAATAGCAGCAAAACAAAATTTGCAGCTGAGCGCGGAGCGGTAGGCATTATCACGCTGCATAGCCCAGAGCGCGAAAAAGTAAGGCCTTTTGAAGTAGGGGCTATGTATCAACGGGCGCCTACAGTGCGCTGGTTACAGCCAAATGGTGAACCCAATGTGGCCTACAAAAATATTGCCGCGGGTGCCTATTTGCATCACGAAGCAGCAGCGCCATTATTTGCTAAGGCTCCGCAGAGCTTAACGGATATTTTTGCGGCAGCTGAAGCAGGCGAGCCGGTGCCTAGTTTTGAATTAGGTTTTGAAGCACAGCTTACACGCGCCTCTCGCCACGAAGAAATTAGCAGCCCGAATGTTGCGGCGGTATTACCGGGTAGCGATCCACAGTTAAAACATGAGTACGTGCTCTACACCGCACATTCAGATCATATTGGTATCACCAAAGATCTAAGCCAAGACGACCACATTAACAATGGTGCGATGGATAACGCCTCAGGCGTTGCTGTGATGTTAGAAACGGCACGAATGTTTGTGGAATCAGGCGTCGCTCCGAAGCGTTCGGTGTTGTTTTTATCGGTGACAGCCGAAGAGCGTGGTCTGTTAGGTGCGGACTATTTTGCGCATCAACCGACAGTGCCTTTGGCAAATATCGTAGCTAACGTGAACCTTGATATGCCGGTGTTGTTGTATGATTTTGCCGACGTGATTGCATTTGGCTCAACCCATTCAACCTTGGGTGAGACAGTGGCCAGCGCAGCCGGCAAGTATGGTATCGAGCTGAGCGAAGATCCGATGCCAGAACAGGCTATTTTTACTCGCTCAGATCACTACCCATTCGTGAAGAAAGGCGTACCAGCGGTGTTTTTAATGACTGGCTTTACCGCTAAAAATGAAGATGAAAACGGTGGTGAAGTGTGGGGTAAGTTCTTTGCTGAGCACTATCATCGCCCTAGCGACTCGACCGACTTACCCATTAATTACGATGCCGGCGTGGTCTTTACCAACATCAACTATGCCATTGGCGAAGAAATTGCTAATCAGCAGCAGCGTCCGCGTTGGTTGCCTGAGTCATTTTTTGCCAAGCTCGATTAATGATGTAAGTTTAGCGAGCAAAAAAAAGCGCGGGTCTTGGACCTGCGCTTTTTTGTATGTCGCCTTTACATAAGTTATACATATAGAGTAGCAAGCACAAATCAAGCCCGTCGTTAGTCGCTATTTTCCCGCTCTATAGCAAGAATATTCCGTTATTTACTTGTAATTTTATAAAGAAATTGGATACATTGAAGGTCAGTCATTGTTTTGCGACAGTGCTTCTGGCAAAAAGTTTCCTGACTTTTTGTTGATTACAAAAATAAAAAATGATCTGGAGAGATGATGAAAAATAGTCACATCGCCAAATCAGTACGTCTTGCTTTAGCCTTTGGTGCAGCCTCTACGCTGTTATCAGCTGGTGCTTATGCGCAAGATGTCACTGATCAAGATGAGAACGCCGATGCGGAAGAAAAAGCGGAGCGTATTACCGTTGTAGGTTCGCGTATTCGTACCGACGGTATGGATAATCCTACCCCGCTTGAAGTTATTTCCACCGAACTAGCCGTTGAACAAGGTTTAAATACCTTGGGTGAATTGCTACGTACCTCTACTGTGGCTTCTGGTTCAAACCAGTTAACTGCAGCTATGTCGGTAGGTAGCGTAACCGAAGGTGGTGCTGGTAACGAGTCTATCTCAATGCGTGGTTTAGGTGCGAACCGTACCCTCGTATTGTTGAACGGTCGCCGTGCAGGGCCTGCCGGTACTCGTGGTCAAGTAGCTGCGTTTGATATGAACTCGATTCCTGTATCTGCCGTTGAACGAGTTGAAATCTTAAAAGACGGTGCGTCGTCTTTATACGGTTCTGACGCGGTAGCTGGTGTTATCAACATTATCACTAAAAAAGGTGATGAATCAGCGATTAACTTCAGTGCTAATCAGCCAACTGAATCAGGTGGTGAAAACTACCGTTTGAATGGTACTTACGGTCAAGCCTTTGATAAAGGTTCATTCCGTGTGGTTGCTGATTACCGTTTACAACAAGAATTGGCCCGCGGAGATCGCGACCACTTTGCTTGTGAACAGCGTTATTTGATCGATCAAGCCACTGGTGAGCGTGCTGATCCGATCGATCCACGTACCGGTAACTATCACTGTAACGATTTACCTTACGGTATGTGGTTATGGGACTACGGCGCAGGTAACTACCTGTCAACCATTCAGAACTACGATTACGATGGTTCTAAAACAGCAGCTGGTTTGCCAACCTACAACCCGGTTAATCCAGGTGACATTGGCGTACCAGAAGGTTGGTATCCAGTGGGCTACGACAAGCTTACTGATGGTTGGTTAGATGCCGATCACCCGTTCCAAGACTTGCAAACCATGGTACCACGTACTGAAGCATGGTCACTGTATGCGCAGGCCGATTATGATTTGTCTGACAACGTGCGTTTCTACTCAGAAATCTTGCACAGTGTTCGTGAAACTAAAATCAACAGCTATCGCCAATTCTGGGAACCCTTCATTCCTGCATGGGCTGGTTTGGTACCTGGTTGGGAAGGTGACGTAGCGTTAGATCCAACGGCTGTTACAGATCACTCTGGTAGTGTTACCACCATCGACTACACCCGTGGTGTGGTAGGTTTGGAAGGTTCGCTAGGCTTCTGGAACTGGGATATTTCTTGGCAGCGCAGCTTAAGCAGCGGTACTTATGACACCAAGATTATCCTACAAGACGCGCTAGAAATGGCAGCTAATGCTATCTGGGGTGATCCATGTGAAGGTGAAGTATCACCTATTTCAAAACGCGCTTGTTATGCGATTGATTTCTTTGATCCAGAATACGTTCGCGGTAACTTTGACCAAGGTACCCGTGATTTCTTATTCGGTATGGACCATGGTAAAACCATCTACAAACAAGATACTGTTGATGCTTACATCACCGGTGACTTATTTGATTTACCAGCGGGTACCGTAGCAACTGCAGTTGGTGTGGCTTATCAAACTGACTCGATTGTGGACACTCCCGGAGAGCAAACCTTACAAGGTAACTCATGGGGTATGAGTAGCGCTGGCATCACTGCCGGTCGTCAAACCACCGTAGCTGCTTATGGTGAGATCCAAGTTCCAGTATTACGTGATTTGCCGGGTGTGTATGCACTTGATTTAACTGGTTCTGCCCGTTGGACTGACGTGAACACTTACGGTAGCGACACCACCTTCAAGATCAGTGCAAACTGGGCTATTACTGAAGATTTGCGCGTGCGTGCATCACGTGGTACTTCGTTCCGTTCACCGGCGTTGTTTGAATTGTACTTAGGCGACCAATCAGCGTTCTTTGACCAGCGTAGCGACCCATGCTGGGATTGGGCAGCTCGTGAAGATGCTGGTACTATCAACGAGCGTGTGCTAGCTAACTGTCAAGCTGACGGTATCCCTGGCGACTACGCACAAGACTTCGGTTCTGGTACTGCCTACACAGGTGGTGGCGCTGGTACTCTGAAAGCTGAAACCTCAGTATCTGAAGGTGTAGGTATTGTTTGGAGTAGCCCAGAAGGTACGGTTGCAGCGTCAGTGGATTATTACCAAGTACGTATCGACAACCAAGTTGACGATATTACCGGTGTAAGCATTCTTAACTTATGCTATCGCTCAGATGACTTCGAAAACGAGCCGTTCTGTGATCGCTTTACTCGTAACGATGGTACCGAAACTGGTAACTGGGGAATCGACGAGGTTTACGGTGGTTACGTAAACGTTGCTAGCCAGTACGTACGTGGTGTGGATACCGTGTTAAGCTATCAAGACGATACCCCGATGGGTTATTTACGTCTGCGTTTAGACCACACTATCCAAATCGAGCGTACTTACCAGCAGTTTGCTGATAGCCAACCAGAGCAGTACGTAGGCTTGTTGGGTAACCCACGTCATTCAGGTACTATCACAGCGTCATTAGAGCGTGATACTTGGACCTATACTTGGGCCACGCGTTATGCTGGTAAAGTGAACGACTATGGTGAATACATCAATGGTTCAAAAACTACCTATCGTGGTACTCCAGTGTACTTTAATGCTGAAGCTCCAACGACTTTCTACCATACTGCGTCAGTATCTAAGCAATTTGAAAACGATATTGATTTAACTGTAGGTATTACTAACGTGTTTGATAAGAAGCCACCATTAGGTAGCCCAGCTTACTCATACACTACCGGTAATGCGATGATGTACTCACAGTACGATCAGTTCGGTCGTCAAGTGTTCATCAACTTGAACTACTCGTTCTAATGGCATTGAGCTTGTTATAAGCACTTGTAAAAGAGGCCAAGTCGGATAACGACTTGGCCTCTTTTTTATGCCTGCTGGGTAGGTGAGATTCTTTAGATTGGCGAACCCGGTGGTAGGGCGGCAGCAGCCGGCACCGGCCAACGTTGATGCTCTAACAACTGCTCGAGTGCATACACCACATAAGCTTGGTGGGCTGAGGCGGGTGCTTGTTGCCACTGCTGTTGCTGCTGTTGTAAAAACTGCCACAGCGGAGCTTTAACGACGGCACTGAGCTGTTGTTGCTGATAGACCTGAGCCACCGCAGTCAAGGTTTCAAAAGCTAACCGCTGCGTCAGGGTATCCGCCGAGGCGGCTTGTGCCGGAGTTAGGGTAGTGTCTGCTAGGGCCGCTAACAGAGTGCTAATGCCAGGGATACTTGGCGTTTTGCTATGCTGTTGCGCGAGGCGCTCAAGGCGTTGTGGGTGTAACAGCAAATCAAGGGTAAAACGGGCACTGCTGGCCGCCATGCTATCGGTATCTGGTAATAATCCAGTAAGCCCAGTAAAGCGCTCACGGTCGTAGCCTTCGCCGTAGGCCGGTGCAGTGAGTAGTTCCTGTATTGCGGTGGGTAAACGCAAGGTATCGGCTTGTAGCGTCTTCATTAACACCTGCAGTGCGCGCTGTTGTTGGCTAGCATTGACCGCCCGTACAGGTCGCAAGGGCTCACCTTTCACGCTGTAATCGTAATGCACTCCAGCAAGCATTTTTACGGCGGCTTCTACTTGATAGCGATGCAGTAAATACACCGGGACTAACACATTTTGCAACTGGCTTAAGGGTTGGCCAGGGGCTAAGTTGGCCAGGCCAAATTGCTGCAAAGCGGTGGCGCGTACGGCGAGAATACGCTCTAGTTCGGTGACCGCATCGCTGCCGTTATCCCATAAATGGGCATCAGGATGAGCGCCACCAGGAGCACGCGCATCACGGTCTGAGATAAAGCTTAAGCCCAGCCGACGATTCTGCTCGAGCACCTTGGCTAAATCGCCGTCACCATAGCCGTAAGCCACCACTTGCTTATCCCAAATACCGAGGTCTTCGGTGTAGGCTCCGGCCAAGCTTAAACCTTGCTCATTGGTGCTTAAACTTACTAAAGGATGGGGGTAATCCATCACCGAAGCACGGTCATGGCTGCTGGCGGCAAAATTATGGGCAATCCCCAATGTATGACCGATTTCGTGGGCTGATAGCTGACGAATCCGTGCCAGCGCCATGGCCTCGATATCAGCAAGTAATTGCTGCTGTGTGGCCGTCTCGATGCGGTCTTGATAAGGTGCCAGTAAGCCTTGGGCAATCAGCATATCTTGACGGACGCGGAGAGAGCCGAGCGTTACATGACCTTTGATAATTTCGCCGGTACGGGGGTCGATAATTGACGCGCCGTAAGACCAGCCGCGAGTGGCTCGGTGCACCCATTGAATGACGTTGTAGCGCACATCCATCGGATCGGCATCGGCTGGCAACTCGCGTACTTGAAAGCCGTCAGGGTAGCCAATTTCGGCAAAAGCTTCCGCCCACCACTTTGCTCCGTCAAGTAGCGCCGTACGTACCGGTTCAGGTACGCCGGGGTCTAAGTAATAGATGATCGGATTGGTCGCGCTTAACCGATGGCGCGGAATGTATTGCACCGTGAGTGGTTGTCCTAACGGGGCGGCATAGTCTTGATGGGCCTCACTCCAAAACCCACTTTGCGGATGAAATTGCCGCGGTTGGTAATTGGCATCAGGTAATCGAATAAAAGAGTGATGTAAATGCAGAGTCAGCTGATTGGCATCGGCGGCTACTTGGTTGACGTAACTGCCACTGGCTTGGCCACTAAAGGTGAGTTTAGCTTCGAGCTCGGTATTGTCGGCAAAAGCTTTACTGCGCGCAGGATAAATCACTGATTGAGCGCTATTGACCTTATAGTTGCCCTGTTTGCTCTGAGCCAAGCGTTGCACCACGCCATGGGTATCGCTGAGTAAGAACGGCGTATAATCAATCAGTACTGCATCGGCATCGGCAGCGACTACTTTAAAACCCGCAATAACTGAACTAGCAAAGGCTTGCTCGATACTGGCGCGCTCAGCCGCATTGTCGCTATTAGCGCGAAACTTGGTATTATGTTGTTGCAACAACACTTTATCGCCTTCAATTAAAAAACTTGCTAGCCGAGTAGCTCCTAATTGACCGCGGTCTAAACCTATGTCGTTAGAGCCTAAGCCCCACGGCAAACTGGTTTGAAAAATAAATTGGGTTTGCGCACGTGGCACCTTGAGGTAGATATTGCCTTGGTGCTGATCGTGATAAAAGCTAAAAAAGCCTTGGTGCTGCTGCATCTTTGCCGTAAAAGTAGCAATAGCCGAGCTTTGCTCATTGGTAGCTGACGGAGCTGTTGCCGCAGAAGGAGCCGAGGGTTGAGCGGGAGTTGCGATGGCAGTACTGCTGATTAAGCTCACAGCAATAAAGCCAGCTAAGCTAAGTACGCCTATTGAACGCCGAGATAAAGTTATACATTGCATGATAATCATCCACTGAAAAACGGAATACAAAATGTCAGACACAGGGTATACCAAAGCGCCAGCAGAAACTAACCTAAGCACGACTAACGGGCCAAAAGATGATGCCAATTTCAAGCTTGATGAACGTTTAGCGGCCGATAGCTTTTGGTTAGCAAGCTGGCCGTTGTGTGAGCTGCGACGGTTTGACGATCAACGCTACGCGTGGCTGATGTTGGTGCCGCGGCGGGCTGATATGACCGAGTTTGTTGACTTGAGCGAGGCCGACCAAGTGCAGTTGGCGCGTGAGATCAAACAAGCAAGTGAGATGCTGTTACAGGATGCGCGGCAACGCCAGCAAAAGGTTAAGCTCAATGTCGGCGCGCTAGGTAATGTGGTGAGCCAGTTGCATATTCATGTGCTGCTGCGTCAGCCCAATGATCCTGCGTGGCCAGGGCCAGTATGGGGCCACTCAGCCGCGTTACGATTTGCCGCAGCCCAGCAGCAACAAGAGCTTACACGCTGGCAAGCTCTTCTTTAAGTTGCGCACACCACTGCGCAATACGCTCATCGCTATACTGGTATTGGCTGTCTTCATCTAGCGCTAGGCCGACAAAAAATTCGTCGTTGTTGATGAGGGCTTTTGAGGCGGCAAAGTCATAGCCTTGGTTCGGCCAGAAACCTAATCGAATGCAGCCACGGGTATTGGCGTGGCTGGCGAGCTCATCGTGCAGCATGCCTAGTGCATCTTGAAACCAATCGGTGTAACCCACTTGGTCACCCATACCAAACAGCGCCACTTTTTTACCAGTGAGCTGCAACTGGCCGATATCTTGCCAATGGCTTTCCCAATCTTCTTGAATTTCACCAAAGTCCCAAGTTGATAAGCCAAAAATAAGCACCTCGAACTGCTCTGCATGAGCCAGCGGTACATCTTTGATATTAAACAGCTCGACTTCGCCTGGGGCAAACTGAGCTTGAATTTTTTCCGCTGCAATTTCGGTAAAACAGGTGGTGGATCCGTAGAATAATCCTATCGGTGTGGTCATTCTTCCTCACAGCATTGCGTTATCTCAATCAAGGTGGCACTAGTGTATCAGAAATGCCTTGGCTTATGGTATTCTTGCGCACTGCAACAGCCACGCCAACAGGTGGCTTAAGTAACGTTTGGGTGAAGGAAAGTAGGTGATGGCATCAGCAGAGTTTCAGCAATACGTGGAACAATTAGAAGAAGTTTTTGAGCGTGCGGTGGTGACAGGCACAGACGACGAACTGTTTGCCAGCGGCTACTTGCGCGGCCATTTTGATTTGGTGGTGGCGCAATTGGAATTGCAAGAGCTGGCCCAAACCACAGCCATTTTGCCGGCGGTGCGTGCTTCAGTAGAGCACGCCAAGCACGAATTAGCACCCGCCGACATGGTTCATATACAGGCTATGCTGGCGCAGCTTGAAGACGTTGCGGAGCCAACCGCTGCAGCAGCTCAGTAGCCAAGGGCAGGGGTTCTTGCAGCCATTGGCTGACTAATATTTCTGCGGCCAAGGGCGCACTGGTAAACCCGCGTGAGCCAAGCCCACCCAAGACCGCCAAGGTGGGTGTGAGCCAACCGCAGGCGGGCAAATGGTCGCGGGTGGTGTTGCGCTCGGCGGCACGGTCAGCGACAGCTTCTAACTGCTCGGCCCAAGCACTGGCAGTCGGCCCCAGATTATCAATCAAGGTGGCTAAATTTTCCTGCTGATCGGCCGTTTGTGGTTGCTGCGCTAAGCTGGCTGGGTAGTTGCGTGCGTAGGTGGCGCCAACACAATGACGACCGTCTTCGGCAGGCGTAAAATAGCCCTTGTAGCAGACCACCGTTGGGCAGCTACTGCTGGTTGCTGTTGCTGCCACCTGAGTGACTTGGCCACGCACATTACTAAACTGCAACTGCCACGGCGCGAGCAACTGCTGCATGCCAGCGCCGGCGGCGACCCACAGCAGATCAGCGCGACCAACTAAGCTATCCCCACTATAGAGGTGCCAACCAGAAGTATTTGGCTTGATGGCGGTAATGGCTTGGTGCCCGCTACTTGGCTCTTTACCCAGTTCTTTTCCTAATTCAATGATGGTTAATAACTCGCCGCATTGCTGCAACAAATCAGCGACGAGTTTGGCCGGACTGACCCAACCGGCGCGCGGATAAAATAAGCTTGGCTGCGCTGGTAATTCCGCCCAATGTTGTTGAGTGGCGGCAGCGCTCAAGCCATGCACGGTTTCTGCATGGTAAAGTTGCGCCTCTAAAAGTTTGTGTTGGCGTTGCTGGCGCTCCTGATTAAAGCCGAGCTGCAAGACTCCGCTTGGATGCCAACAGGCGGGTGCATACTGTGCATAAAACTGGCGAGCCTGATGAAAGGCACCGACAAAAAACTGTGCTAGCGGACTGAATTGCGCATGTAACAGAGGGTACACTGCTCCTTGCGCGTTGCCTGAGGCGCCACTAGCGATACCCGTGGTATACAAGGTCACCGCGTGACCGCGGCGGGTCAGTGACCAAGCCAAGCAAGCTGCCGCGATACCTCCGCCAATAATGGCTAATTGCGGTGCCTTAGAGGTCGCTCTCGCAGCGCCATTTTGCTCGGACTGTGTGGGTTCAGAACCTGTTTTCTCGCAAAGAACGCCGCGTAGCATCTCACGTTTATGGCCAAAACCTTTGACCTTGTGCACACTAAAGCCAGCTGCTTGTAAACCACGGCGAACGGCACCGGCAGCGGTAAAGGTAGCAAAAGTACAGCCAGCACGAGCATGACTGACCATGGCGTTAAATAATTCAGGTTGCCACATGGCTGGGTTTTTATCCGGGGCAAAGCCATCCAAAAACCAAGCATCCACGCTTTGTTGCGAAGGCCACGCAGGGAGTAGTTCGAGAATGTCACCAAGCCACAAATCGAGAGTGACCCGGCCTTGGGCAAATTGCAGTCGATGACACCCAGCCTCGGCCGCTGGGTAGTGCGCCTGAAGTTGCGCTGCTAGTTCTGCTAGCTCGGGAAAGTGGGCTAGCGCCCGCTGTAAATCAGCGCGGGCTAAGGGGTACTTTTCAAATGAGACAAAATGCAGTCGCAGCGAGCTAGGCGCCTGTTGCATAAAAGCATGCCAGCAGGCAAGAAAATTCAGGCCGGTACCAAAACCAGACTCGGCTACTACAAACAGCGGATGCGGATGAGTTTGCCAGCGTTGGGGTAGATCGTTATGCTGCAAGAATACGTATCGACTTTCGGCCAGCCCATCGCTGTTGGTAAAATAAATATCATCAAAAGCGGTAGCGACCGGTAAACCATGGTCGTTGTAGCTGATTTGCGCAGGCTGCACCGGCTGGGGGAAAAATTTACTCACAAAAAAGTCATCCAATCAGGTGGCTAATCTAGCGCATTAGTGTAACAATTTTTAGGTAAAAATACGGAAAGCAGACCACTTTTTTTCAGAAGTGGGCTACCATACAGCAGCGCTCAGCAAGACAGGACATGAGAATGAGAAGAGCAGTGATTACCGGACTTGGCATTGTGTCGAGTATCGGCGTGAACAAACAAGAAGTGTTGGAGTCGTTACAACAAGGACGCTCGGGCATTGAATTTTCTCAAGAATTTGCCGATATGGGGTTACGTTGTCAGGTTTGGGGGCCAGTACGGGCTAACCCAGCTGATCATATTGACCGCAAAGCATTACGCTTTATGGGAGATTCTGCCGCCTATGCCTACATGGCCATGGCGCAAGCGATAGCAGATGCCGGCTTAACCGACGAACAAGTGTCAAACCCACGCACAGGTCTGGTGGTTGGCTCCGGTGGCGCTTCTGGCGAGCACCAGGTTGCCGCTGCTGATATCATGCGTGAAAAAGGCGTGAAGCGAGTGGGGCCTTACATGGTGCCTCGTTGCATGGCTTCTACCACGTCGGCATGTTTAGCAACGCCATTTCAGATTAAAGGGGTGAACTACTCCATCAGTTCAGCCTGTGCTACTTCGGCGCATTGTATTGGTCATGCCTTAGAACTGATTCAATTTGGTAAGCAAGACCGTGTGTTTGCTGGTGGTGGTGAAGAATTACACTGGACCTTAGGCATGGAGTTTGATGCCATGGGTGCACTTAGCACCAAGTACAATGACCAGCCTACCAAAGCTTCGCGTACCTACGATGCAGATCGTGATGGCTTTGTGCCGGCCGGTGGCGGCGGCATTCTGGTGATTGAAGAACTAGAAACAGCGTTGGCGCGTGGTGCTCATATTTATGCTGAAATTGTTGGCTATGGTGCCACTTCAGACGGCTACGATATGGTTGCGCCATCAGGCGAGGGTGCCGTGCGTTGTATGCAAATGGCATTAGCCACGGTTGATACCCCGATTGATTACCTGAACACACACGGTACCTCAACCCCGGTTGGCGACACCAAAGAGCTGGAAGCTATTCGTGAAGTGTTCGGTGACACCACACCAATGATCAGTGCCACTAAAGCGATGACTGGTCATGCCCTAGGTGCGGCGGGTGTCCACGAAGCCATTTACTCGTTACTAATGATGCAACACGGTTTTGTGGCGCCATCCATCAACGTGGAAAACTTAGATCCAGGTGCTGCTGGGATGAATATTGTCACCAGCCCAACCCCAGCTAACATTACTACGGCGATGTCTAATAGCTTCGGATTTGGTGGCACCAATGCCACGCTGGTTTTGCGTAAGTATCAGTAACCTAGCTTACTGCAAGCCGCTATCTTAACGGTAGTTGATGGTTTACAAAAAAGGTGCGCCAAGGCGCACCTTTTTGTTGTAAGCTAGCTCGTCTGTTTTAGTGAGCTAAAAGTGGCCCATCTATGATCAATCTTCTCGCCGATGCCAGTATGCCGGCTCTGGCCCAACTAGTACGCACCTGTCAGCAAGCAGGGATGGCGCTGCAGCTAGAAACTTTTAGTGGGCGCCAGCCTGACGCCAGCCAACTAGCGCGAGCCCAAGTACTGCTGATCCGCTCGATTACCCAAGTTACCAAGGAACTGTTAGATCAAGCTCCGCATGTGTGTTGGATCGGTACCGCAACTATAGGTACTGAGCATGTTGATGCGGCTGCTTGCGAGGCGCGGGGCATTGCGTTTGTCAGTACCCCAGGCGTAAATGCCCAAGCCGTGGGTGACTACGTCGCTAGTGCCGTAGCTGCGTTAACCTTGGCGCAGGACGCACCCTTAACCGGGCCGGTGGCCATCATTGGTGGTGGGCATACGGGCCAAGCTGCTGGAGCCCGACTGCAAGGTTTGGGCTATCAGGTGCATTGTTACGATCCACCGCTAGTAGCGCAGGGGATAAACCAACGAGATGGCATGCCGATTCACGGCAACTGGCAGCAGGTGTTAACCAGTGCGGCGATTAGCTGTCATGTGCCACTCACGCGCAGCGGACCATTCGCTACCTACCATTTGCTGGATGACGCCAGTATCGCTCAGTTACCTGCAAATTGTGTGCTGATTAACGCAAGTCGCGGGCCAGTAGTTGCAGAGTCCGCTTTGCGCGCCGCAGCCAACCGACAACAACCATTGCGAGTGGTACTCGATGTGTGGGAGCATGAGCCACAGATAGCTACGGATTTATTGCCCTGGCTGAGCTTAGCTACCATGCATATTGCTGGGCATAGCATGGCTGGCAAAGTGGCCGGCACCTTGCAATTACTGCAGCAACTGCTGTCTTGGTTGCCAAGTTCCGAGTTAGCCCAAGCCAGTGGCACCGCCATGCCCGTACATGAATTGCCAGACTTAACTGATTTATTGCAAGCTTGGCCGACAAGTGTGCAGCCGCACCTATGGCAGGCAAATGAGGCCCCTGATTGGCGAACACTAGCATCCTGGGTCTTGGCGATTTATGATATACGCCAAGATGATTTAGCGTTACGGCAACAGCCTGCTACGCCGGCCGCTTTTGACCAACTGCGGCGTAGTTATGCACATCGTCCTGAATTAAGTGTTGGACAGGTGCAAGGTGGTTCTTGGCTGGCCACAGAAGAATGGCGTAAGCGCCTAAAACAATTAACTTTTCAATTCAATAAGGGTTGCTAAGGCGGCCCACTAAAGCTAGGAGTGGTTATGTCACGTGCATTTAATGTTGCGGTATTAGGAGCAACCGGACTGGTTGGCCAACAGATGATTGAAATTCTAGAAGCACGTGGCTTTCCTGTGGCTGAACTGTTTCCATTAGCCAGTAGTCGTTCGGCAGGTACCCAGGTGCAGTTCCGTGGTGAAGAGATTACCGTACAGGATGCTGACACTTTTGATTGGAGCCAAGTTGACATTGGCTTCTTCTCTGCTGGTGGAGCAATTTCGCGTATGTACGCGCCGCGTGCTGCAGATGCCGGCTGCGTGGTGATTGATAACACCTCTGAATTTCGCTACGAAGCAGATATTCCACTGGTGGTGCCAGAAGTAAATGCCCATGCGTTGGCCGATTTTCGCAATCGCAATATTATTGCGAATCCCAATTGCTCAACTATTCAGATGTTAGTCGCGCTGAAACCTATTTACGATGCGGTAGGCATTGAGCGTATCAACGTGGCGACCTATCAGTCGGTATCCGGCGCTGGTAAAGAGGCTATGGACGAGTTAGCCCAGCAAACGGCAGCGTTATTGAACGGGCGCCCGGTAGAAGTTGAAACCTTTAGTCGCCAAATTGCTTTTAACTGCATTCCACAAATCGATGTGTTTTTAGACAACGACTACACCAAAGAAGAAATGAAAATGGTGTGGGAGACGCAGAAGATTTTTGGTGATGAAAACGTACGCGTGAATGCCACGGCAGTGCGGGTGCCAGTTTTCTTTGGCCATGCTGAGGCTGTGCATATAGAAACCATGCAGCCGATAGATGCTGAGCAAGCAAAACAGTTGTTGCGCGCTGCGCCCGGGGTTATCTTATTGGAAAATAATGAAGATTTCCCAACCCAAGTAGGTGATGCGGCAGGTCATGACAGCGTCTTTGTCGGCCGCGTGCGTAATGACATTTCCCATCCGCAAGGGCTGAATTTGTGGGTGGTAGCTGATAACGTACGTAAAGGTGCGGCGACCAACAGCATTCAAATTGCGGAACATTTGATTCGCGATTATTTGTAGTCAAACCTCGTAGCATGGCTATCGATAATAATAACAAGAGTAAATGAGGGATCTAGTCAATGAAACGGAACATCAAGCGTAGCTTGTTGAGTAGTGTAGTAGCAGCGTTGGCAATCGCTGGCGTCGCGGCGCAGGCGAGCATCGTGCCAAGCTCTATTGCGCTTGCTGGACAGGCGCAGACCGCCTCTCGTTGGCAAGCTGAGCGCTTTGGCCCTATTGTATCGAGTGATACGCTGTGGACCATAGCTATGTATTACAGCGACAAGCGCGATCTCAATGTGTACGAGATGATGGACCTCATCATTGAAGCTAACCCGCGGGTGTTCCCGAATGGCCTTGCTGACCATATGTTGGATGGGTTTTATCTAACCATTCCCACGGATGGCATGGTTGCCACGACCGAGGTTACAGTCGCTAAGCCAAAGCCGACTGCGGGGGATAACTCAGCTCAGCCGGCAGCAAGCCAAACAAGCCAAGCCGCTGCTGCAGGTGGTTTAGCCCCTAGTGAACTGGCTGGATTACGCAATCAGCTGGCCCAGTCGATAGAGTTAATTGAACAACTGCAGCGACAAAATCTTGAGTTGCAGGAGCGTTTGTTAGCGGTCACTGAAGAGCTCGGTGAGCTGCGCTTAAAAGTTAATGCAGAGCAACAAGCAGAAGCTGAGTTACAACAGCAAATCAGTGCGGAAGTGACAGCTCAACGACAAGAAAGTGCTACCACTGAAACTCCTGCAGATGCAACTGCAGCAGCGTTGCAAGCGGCGGCATCAGTAGCTGCGGAGCAATCAGAACAGGCCAATCAAGCTGCGCCCATCCAACAACAGCCACCAGCCCCAGCTAAACCAAGTTTATTGGCTTGGTTAATGCAGCCACTGCATCTGTTACTGGTGGTAGGGGTACCATTACTACTGGTGTTGTTATTTGGCTATCGTTTTTATCGACAACGTCAACAACAGCAATCGAGTCAGTATAAAGGTGCATTAGATGCTGCTGCCAGAGAGCAGCAATCGGCAGCGGCCGCCGGCAGTGCTGTGGCGGCCAGTGCTGTGGCGGGGGGCACTGTTGCAGATGCCGCAAGTTCACAAGTGGCGCCAACCTTGGAAACTGTCCCCAGCGCCTTTGAAGAAGCCGAGCAAGCAGCGTTAGCAGCCGGAGTCACCGCCTTAGCAGCAGATGCAGCTCAAGCTGATGATGCAGCTGAGAGTGCAGCCGAGAGTGCAGCTGAGCTGGCCGAAGAAGAGACCGAAGCTGAAGCTGACGCTGACGCCGCAGAAACTAGCTTAGAACAGTCGTTACAAGACTTGGATGCGGAACTAGAATTCACTCCCCAAGCAACCGCAGCGCAAGATTCATCAACAGCTGCCGAGCCTGATGCCGAGTTGGAAACCGAGCTCGATGCCGAGCTAGACACCGAACTCGATACCGAGCCTGACGATTTGGATGCGGAGCTAGAGGCTTTGTTTGCTGAGCAAGATGCGGTGCTTACGGCTGCAGCAGAGACTCGTGGTGACGCTGAGCCAACCGATACTGCTGCGGAAAACCTGATTGAATTTGAGTTGGAGGATTCAGACCGGCCGGCAGCAAATGCTGCGGAGCAGGAGCCCGATGACGGTAGCTACGTGGATCAAGAATTTGGTGATAGCGCCTATGCCGGAAAAGCTTATGGCGATGAAGCCTATAACGAAAACCAGTATCAACAAGAATACCAACCGGCCTCGCTCGTTGAAAGCGATGATGAGGATCTTGCTGCCTTGCTGGAACAAGCCGAGGATAGCAGCGAAGCTAGTTGGCAAGATGAGCCAGCAGGCCAAACTGAATACGATTTATCGCAACAAGATTCAGACGATGACTACTTAGCGATCGAGCAGCTCTTGGAAGAAGCGGAAGCCGAGGGTGCCAATGATTTTTCACACACCCTCTATGAGAGCGAAGCCGGCAGCTTGCCTACGGGTGAAGACACCGCACTGAATCACCTGGATTTAGCCCAAACTTATTTAGACATGGGTGATTTTGCTGCTGCGCGGGCTGAGTTATTAGCTATTGATGCCAGTAACGATGAAGATTTGCAGCGTGAAATCGCTATGCTGCAGCAACAGATAGATGAACAGGACGGTGCATGACCGAGCAAGGTAGTAGTAGCGGAACCAGCCGCATAGCCTTAGGGATTGAATACGATGGCAGCGCTTTTTATGGCTGGCAACGACAACGCGAAGTTATCTCAGTACAGCAAGTACTTGAACAAGCGTTGAGTAAGGTGGCTAATCATCCGGTTGAGGTCACCTGTGCCGGACGTACCGATGCAGGGGTGCATGCGACCGGACAAGTGGTGCACTTTGATTGCCAGTACGAGCGCGCTATGCCGGCCTGGACCATGGGCGTGAATAGCAATCTGCCAGCTACCGTGGCTGTGCGTTGGGCGCAACCGGTTGCGGATGATTTTAACGCACGCTTCAGTGCGACCGGACGGCGTTACCGCTATATTATTGCCAATGGCCGTTATCGGCCGGGTATCTTAGGCCAGGGCTTAAGTCATTATCACCAGCCGTTAGATGCAGCTCGTATGCATGACGCCGCGCAAGGGCTGCTAGGTGAGCATGATTTTAGTTCGTTTCGTGCCGCGCAATGCCAATCTCATTCACCAAATCGGTGTGTGACCCACATTCAAGTGCAACGCTTAGGCGACTTTGTCGTGGTCGATATTGCCGCCAATGCGTTCTTGCATCATATGGTACGTAACATCGTTGGCACCTTGCTGGAAGTAGGCAAAGGTAGTCAAGCGGTCGGGTGGCCAGCCCAGGTGTTAGCGCTAAAAGACAGAACCCAAGCTGCGGCTACCGCGAAGGCCGAAGGATTGTATTTGGTGCAGGTAGATTACCCCGCCCACTTTAACTTACCGCAGGTAGAGCCTGGGCCCTTATGGTTACCAAGTGCGGTGGTATGGGGCTAACAGTTAAGACCACTTTTTGCTAAACTAGTAAGCACGAATGTGCTTTAATAGCGCCATTAAATTATTGAGACAAGCGAATTACTATGAGCTGGATTGAGCGAATTCTTGCAAAACCAAAGAGCAGCAAAAAGCGTGAAATTCCTGAGGGAGTTTGGGCCAAATGCAGCAGTTGTGATGCTATTTTGTACAGCGCTGATTTAGAGCGTAGCCTGAATGTCTGCCCTAAGTGTGATCACCACATGCGGGTATCGGCGCGGATGCGGCTTAAGCACTTTTTGGATGAAGGCAAAGTTACCGAGATTGGTGCTGAGCTTGAACCGAAGGATGTGTTGAAGTTTCGAGACTCAAAAAAATACAAAGATCGTATTGCCGCTGCGCAAAAAGCTACGGGTGAGAAAGATGCCTTAGTTGCGCAAAAAGGTACCTTAAAAGGTATGCCGGTGGTGGCTGTCGCGTTTGAGTTTGAATTCATGGGCGGCTCTATGGCATCCGTGGTTGGTGCGCGATTTGCTGAAGCAGCCAAGGTGTGTTTGCAAGAACGGATTCCGTTGGTGTGTTTTTCCGCATCAGGCGGCGCTCGTATGCAAGAAGCCTTACTGAGTTTGATGCAGATGGCAAAAACATCAGCGGCGTTAGCGCGCATGAGCGAAGCTGGTTTACCCTACATTTCGGTACTGACAGATCCAACCATGGGTGGCGTATCAGCTAGTTTGGCCATGTTAGGTGATGTAAACATTGCAGAGCCCAAGGCACTGATTGGTTTTGCGGGGCCACGAGTGATTGAGCAGACGGTACGCGAGACGCTGCCAGAAGGCTTCCAACGCGCCGAGTTCTTACTCGACCATGGGGCTGTTGATATGATTGTTGATCGGCGCCAGATGCGAAATACCATTGCGTCCTTGTTGGCCAAGTTCCAAAACTTACCGGCTGTAGCCGACGAATATTAAGCCTATGACACAGCTTTCTGTTCCATCCACATCAGCCGGGCTTCATGCCTGGCTGACTTATTTAGAGCACTTGCATCATCAAGCCATCGACATGGGTTTAGACCGAGTGAAGCAGGTTGCTGAGCAACTCAATTTATTGCAGCCAAGCGCCAAAGTGATGACCGTTGCTGGTACTAACGGTAAAGGTTCGACGGTGCGTTACCTCGAAACTATCTTACGCGCGGATGGCTATCAAACTGGCGTCTATATTTCTCCGCATTTGCATCGCTATAACGAGCGCGTGCGTATCAATGGCGAACAACTCAGCGATGCTGAGCATGTGGCAGCTTTTGCGGCAGTAGAAGCTGCTCGGGGCGATATTTCGTTAACCTATTTTGAATTTGGCACCTTAGCGGCATTGTGGCTAATGCAGCAACGTAACCTCGATGTTTGGGTGTTAGAAATAGGCTTAGGAGGCCGCTTAGATGCGGTGAATATTATCGACGCGGATGTTGCTTTGCTGACCAGTGTGGGGATCGATCACGTTGGCTTTTTGGGGGCCGACCGGACTGGTATCGCACGAGAAAAAGCTGGTATTTTTAGACCCCATCGTCCGGCTATTTGCGGTGAACCTGATTTGCCAGCGGCCGTAGTAGAACAGGCTCAAACCCAGCAAGTTCAGCTGCAGCGAGTCGGCTATGAGTTCTTCTACAAACCACAAGATGCGCAGCACTGGCAGTTCCGCAACAGTGAAATACAACTGCTTGATTTGCCGTTACCACAATTGCCTTTACCAAATGCAGCCACGGCAGTAGCTGCTTTAGCAGCGTTGCCGCTACCTGTTACTTTAACCGCCATTAAGCAAGGCTTGGAGCAGGCGCGTGAGCCGGGTCGGTTACAGTTTTTAGCAGCCACGGCACAGCGGCCTGCGGATACCTTACTCGATGTGGCTCATAATCCTCATGCGGCGGCCTATTTAGTGGAAGTGCTGCGGCAGCGTTATCCTGAGCGCCCCGTGTTAGCGGTGGTTGGGATGCTGCAAGACAAGGATATCGCCGGCACCCTAGCGACCTTACAACCGCTGGTTGCCCAGTGGTTTTTTGCCGATTTGAGCGAACCACGTGGTGCGCGAGCTGAGCAACTGCAACAACAGCTGCCGAGCACAGCTAACGTGGCTGGCTGTTTTGCCGATGTGGCAAGTGCCTATGCCGCCGCTCTAGCTGCCGCTGCACCCGCGTCCGAGGGGAACAACCAACAACAACCGCTGGTATTGGTTTGCGGGTCGTTTTACACTGTGGGCAAAATAGCAGATACGGAGTAACTGATGGCGTCGCAATTGCAAAACCGGTTAGTAGGGAGCGTTATTCTGATTGCGCTTGCGGTAATTATTTTACCTGAATTGCTGGATGGCAAGCCGCCACAGCAACAAGAGCAATTTGAGACGATTCCGTTGCAACCCGAAGTAGCAGTCACCAGCACCCCGGTAGCGGAGATCCCAACGGAGCAATTACCACCCTCGTTGGATGATGTAGCGACCGTTGAGTTAACCGCCGACACGGCACCGACGCTCAACCAATCAGCACCGGCGAGCAGCACTCCGGCAGCGGCTCAACCACCCAGCGCCGCCGCATTAAAAGAGTCCGGTTGGGTTATCCAACTAGGAGCGTTTCGCAATCAGCAGTCCGTTGACCAATTGGTGGCTGAACTGCAAGCCGCTGGTTACGCTGCTTATCGCGAGCAAGTAGCCGGCAGCCAAGGGCCTCTCCATAAGCTTATGGTAGGCCCTAAATTAGTGAAAAGTGAACTCGAACAAGATCTACCAAAACTCAAACAAATCACCTCACTCAACGGTAAAGTGGTGCGTTACCAACCCTAATGCTACCGTTTAATAACAACAATAATGGCGCAAAACCGAATCAAATCTGGTATAATTCGCGCGCCAAAAATAGCTAAGGAATGCAGTTATGAATTGGTTTGATATCACCATTTTAGCCATCATTGGGCTGTCTACGCTAATTAGTCTTAGTCGTGGTTTTATTAAAGAAGCGATGTCGCTGGCAATCTGGATTGCTGCATTTTTCATCGCCAGATTTTTCTATTTAGATTTAGCAGTTTATTTCACTGGTATTGAAGATGAGATGCTGCGCAATGGTGCCGCTGTGGCTGCTTTATTTGTGGCTACGCTGATTGTTGGAGCGATTCTAAACAATCTGCTGGGGCGCTTAGTAGTAGGCACAGGTTTAAGTGGCACTGACCGTTTGCTCGGCGCCGTTTTTGGTGCGCTGCGAGGGGTGTTAGTGGTAGCGGCGTTATTGTTCTTTTTAGATTCCTTTACCGGTTTCGCCCAAGCCCAATGGTGGGTTGAGTCTTCGTTGATTCCTCACTTTGGCATTGTGATTGAATGGTTTTTTGAATACCTAGAGAAAACCTCAAGTTTTCTCCCCTAACTCAATAAATGAGCGCAGTAAATAGGCGCAATCAATGAGGTTGTTATAGCATGTGTGGCATAGTTGGTATTGTTGGTAAAGACCCAGTTAATCAGGCCTTGTACGATGGTTTAACGATGCTACAGCATCGCGGTCAAGATGCTGCCGGCATCATGACGGTAGACAACAACACCTTGCGTTTGCGCAAGGCCAATGGCTTAGTGCGAGATGTGTTTCACACACGCCATATGCACCGGTTAACGGGGCGGATCGGGATTGGTCATGTGCGTTATCCAACCGCAGGTAGCTCCAGCTCGGCCGAGGCTCAACCTTTTTATGTGAACTCGCCGTTTGGTATTGCTATGGCGCATAATGGCAACCTCACCAACGCGCAAGAATTACAACAGCAGTTGTTTGAGAAAGCTCGCCGCCATATTAACACCACCTCTGATTCTGAAATTCTTCTTAACATTTTCGCCCACGAACTGTACCAACAAGAAAGCCTACAACTGACCGCAGAAGATGTGTTTGCCGCGGTAAGCCGAGTGCATCGACAGATTCGTGGCGCTTATGCTGTGGTAGCAATGATTATTGGCCACGGCATGGTCGCGTTTCGTGACCCTTGGGGCATTCGTCCGCTGGTATTAGGTAAGCGTGATACCGCTAAGGGCCCTGAATATATCGTTGCTTCTGAGAGTGTTGCCGTAGACGGTACCGGCTTTACTTATGTGCGTGATATCGAGCCGGGTGAAGCTGTTTATATCAGCGAAGATGGCCAGTTGACCTCACGCCAATGTGCGGATAACCCACAGCATTGCCCTTGTATCTTTGAATACGTGTACTTTGCGCGTCCTGATTCTTTTATTGATAAAGTGTCGGTGTATGCCTCACGCGTTAACATGGGCCGCAAGCTAGGTGAAAAAGTGAAACGAGACTATGCTCACTTAGACATCGATGTGGTGATCCCGATCCCTGAAACCAGTTGTGATATTGCGCTAGAGATGGCTAATATTTTGGACCTGCCGTATCGCCAAGGCTTTGTTAAAAACCGCTACATTGGCCGTACTTTTATTATGCCAGGGCAAACCCAACGACGTAAATCAGTGCGCCGCAAGTTGAATGCGATTAGCGCTGAATTTCGTGGGAAAAACGTGCTGTTGGTAGATGATTCAATTGTCCGTGGTACCACATCTGAGCAGATCATTGAGATGGCCCGTGAAGCTGGCGCGAAGAAAGTTTATTTTGCCTCGGCCGCCCCAGAGATCCGCTTCCCGAACGTGTATGGGATTGATATGCCAAGCGCCAATGAACTGATTGGCCATGGTCGTGAAGCTGCGGAGATCAACGATTTAATCAAAGCTGATGGTTTGATTTATCAAGAACTGGACGATTTAATTGCGGCAGTTCAAGAAGAGAATCCTGCCATTGAGCAATTTGAGACCTCGGTCTTTAACGGCAAATACATCACTGGCGATATCAACCAAAGCTACTTAGATCGTCTTGATGCAGCCCGTAACGATATTGCTCGTGGTGGCGATAACAGTGCTGAAGATGCTAATTTAGAGCTACATAATGAGCTTGATGACGAGTAGGTGCTGATAGCAGTTTGAGCCATAAAAAAGCCATGATGCTCTCATCATGGCTTTTTTTTATGACGGTTGCTTAAACAGCTTGTGTTTAAACAGATGCTACTTAACCAAATAGCCCTTACAACTGGAACGGATACACCGAGCCAAGTTTTAAGATTTGGGTGAGCTCATCTAACGCTGTCCGAGACTCGGTGAGTAACTGTGGATCACTTAAGTCAGCCACACTCAGCTCATCGCGATAATGTTTATCGACCCATTGGTTCAGACGGGCAAATAGCTCATCGTTCATCAGTACCGCTGGGTTTACCGCCGCCAGTTCAGTATCATTTAAAGCAACTCGTAAACGCAGGCAAGCAGGGCCACCGCCGTTGCGCATGCTTTGTTTAACATCAAAATAATGCACTTGGCGAATCGGGGTATTGCGGGTGACTAATTCTGCCAAATAAGCAGCAACCCGCGGGTTCTCTTGACACTCAGTTGGAGCAATAATAGCCATATGACCGTCTTGCATGGTTAACAGCTGGGTGTTGAATAAATAGGTTTGTACGGCATCTTCAACGGATACTTCATTGCTACTAACTTCAATGAAATGGACAGGTTCGTCGCCAAATTTGCGCTGAATTTCGGCGAACTTCTGCTCTGTATCCAAAAACGCTTGCTGGTGATAGAAGAGCACGTTTTGGTTACCCACTGCAATCACGTCATTATGGAACACGCCTTGGTCGATGACGGCTGGGTTTTGCTGAATAAAGACCGTATTCTCGTCGCTTAATCCATGCAAGCGTGCGATAGCTTGCGACGCCTCAAAGGTTTGCCGCGCCGGATACTTTTGTGGCGCTGGCTTGCTGCTATCAAAGGCGTACCGCCCAAAGGTGAAAATCTCCACCCCAGCATGACCGTAGTTACTGCACAAACGGGTATGGTTAGCGGCGCCTTCGTCACCAAAATGCTCGTTATCAGGCAAGTGAGTGTGGTGCTCAAAGTAGCGACCATTGTTAAACATCGCCTGTAAAATACGACCGCTGGTTTGAGGCTCTAAGCTGCGGTGAAATTTATTGGTTAAATTAGCCGGCGTAAAGTGTACCTTGCCATCGGCCGTATCAGCACCCGGCGACACGGTAGCGGCGTTGGCGGTCCACATGCTTGAAGCCGAGCACACCGCTTGGAAAATCTGCGGGGCTTGGCTGGCAGCACGGCTTAACACTTCGCCATCTGAACCACTAAAGCCTAAACGCCGTAAGGTAGCAATATCAGGGCGTTCTTGCGGCGCTAAGACACCTTGCACCATACCCATATCGTGCAGCGCTTTCATTTTGGCTAAGCCTTGTTTAGCCGCTGATTTGGGGCTAGAGGTTGCTTTAGCATTGCTCAACGACGCCACGTTACCAAAAGATAACCCAGCGTAATTATGAGTGGGGCCGACGAGGCCATCGAAGTTTACTTCAACGTGTTTCATGCTTAACGAAACCTCCATTGCGGTTGCAAGTGTTCATTTGCGGAGTATTATACCCACTAAATAGCTTAGGTGTAAGTGCTGTAGCCCTTGAATTATCTGGCGTTTCGGGCTGTTTGCATGTTTATACTTAAAAAATGATTGTTTATTTAATTTGCATTCGGTGGTTGTGAAGTGAATGCGAAACGGATATATCTAAAAAAAGAACCCGATAAATCACCAATACATAGAGAGTCGCATGGCAAAAGCGCTAGTTATTGTCGAGTCCCCCGCGAAGGCCAAGACAATTAATAAATATTTAGGGAATGATTTCATCGTGAAATCGAGTGTGGGCCACGTGCGTGACTTACCCACTCGATCGGTAGCCACGGTAAAAACTAAGCCGGCTGCAGAAGTTCGCAAAATGTCGCCTGAAGCAAAAGAAGCTTATCGCCAGCAGCGTGAGTTCGCCAAGTTGGTGGCGCGTATGGGTATTGACCCTGAACACGGCTGGCAAGCACACTATGAAATCTTACCCGGCAAAGAAAAAGTAGTTGCTGAGTTACAGAAGCTTGCCAGCAAAGCCGATGCAATCTATCTCGCAACGGATTTGGACCGCGAGGGAGAAGCCATTGCTTGGCACCTACGTGAGTTAATCGGTGGCGATAAACAGCGGTTTCAGCGGGTGGTGTTTAACGAAATCACCAAGAAAGCCATTCAAGAAGCGTTTTCGAAGCCCGCCGAGGTCAACGAAGATCGCGTGCACGCCCAACAAACCCGTCGCTTTTTAGACCGCGTAGTAGGTTTTATGGTGTCACCCTTACTGTGGAAAAAGATTGCCCGCGGCTTATCGGCCGGACGGGTGCAATCGGTAGCAGTGCGCTTGGTTGTGGAACGTGAGCGCGAAATCAAAGCTTTTATTCCTGAAGAATATTGGGATATTTACGCTGATTTGAATACAGCTGCCCAAGCTGAGCTGCGGATGCAGGTGCAGAAACACCTAGGCAAGGCCTTCAAAGTCGGTGATAAAGCCGCAGCCATGGCGGCAGTTGATGCGCTGCAAGGTGCGCAATATAAAGTGGTGGAGCGTGAAGATAAGCCGACTAGTAGTCGCCCATCGGCACCTTTTATCACCTCTACGCTGCAGCAAGCCGCCAGCACTCGGTTGGGCTTTGGCGTGAAGAAAACCATGATGTTGGCGCAACGCTTGTATGAAGCCGGTCACATCACCTACATGCGAACTGACTCAACCAATCTAAGTAGCGAAGCGGTAGCGAGCTGTCGTAGCTATATCGAGAAACAGTTTGGTGGCGACTACTTACCAGCCAAACCTAATATGTACGGCTCCAAACAGAATGCGCAAGAGGCGCATGAAGCTATTCGTCCATCAAGCGTCACGGTTAAATCAGAGCAGTTACGTGATATGGAGCGCGACGCTCAGCGCTTGTATGAACTTATTTGGCGGCAATTTGTTGCCTGTCAAATGACTCCGGCGCAATACGATGCGACTACCATTACGGTGGCAGCTGGTGATTATGAATTGAAAGCTCGAGGCCGCGTGATGAGATTTGCGGGCTGGACCAAAGTGCAGCCACCGGCAGCGAGTAAAGCGAATGATGATGCGTCGTTACCTGATGTTAAAAAGGGCGAAGTGTTAGCATTGCAACAGCTAGATCCACAACAACATTTCACCAAACCACCGGCGCGTTTCAGCGAAGCATCCTTGGTGAAAGAACTAGAAAAACGCGGTATAGGTCGTCCATCGACCTACGCTTCAATTATTTCGACCATTCAAGATCGCGGCTACGTACGGGTTGAGAACCGACGGTTTTACGCTGAGAAAATGGGCGAAATCGTGAATGACCGGTTGGTGGAAAACTTCTCGCGGCTACTCAACTACAATTTCACCGCTGAAATGGAGCAGGCGTTAGATGATATCGCTGAAGGCAAGCGCAACTGGACCGAGACGCTCGATAATTTCTACAAAGAATTTAAAGCCAAGTTAGAGCAAGCCGAATTAGATCCAGACGAGGGCGGCATGCGCACCAATCAGATGGTGCTAACGGATATCGACTGTCCAAGCTGTGGCCGCAAGATGGGTATTCGTACGGCGAGTACCGGAGTGTTCTTGGGCTGCTCAGGCTATGACTTACCTCCAGCGGAACGCTGTACGCAAACCTTAAACTTGTTACCAGGTGAAGAAGCAGTCAGTGTCAAAGGCGACGATGACGAAGCCGAATCGCTCGCCTTACGAGCGAAAAAGCGTTGTCCTAAGTGTGGTACTGCCATGGATAGCTACTTGATTGATAAATCACGCAAGCTGCACGTGTGCGGTAACAACCCGGCCTGTGATGGGGTGGTAGTTGAGCAGGGTGAATTCAAAATCAAAGGCTACGATGGTCCGGTGTTAGAATGTGACCGCTGTGGCAGTGAAATGCAGCTCAAAACTGGCCGGTTTGGCAAGTATTTTGATTGCACCAACAGTGAGTGTAAGAATACTCGTAAATTACTGAAAAATGGTCAACCAGCACCACCGAAAGAAGATCCGGTGCCATTCCCTGAGTTGCCATGTGAAGACTCAAGCGCTTACTATGTGTTGCGTGACGGTGCTTCTGGAGTATTTCTGTCGGCCAATACCTTCCCTCGTTCACGTGAGACGCGGGCGGTGAAAGTTGCGGAATTACAACGTTTTAAAGATCGTATTCCGAGTAAGTTCCATTATCTTACTGAAGCCCCAGCAAAAGACGATGAGGGTAACGAAGCGATTGTCCGCTACAGCCGTAAGAACAAAGAGCAGTATGTGATTACTGAAGCGGATGGCAAGCCGACTGGCTGGCAAGCTTTTTATCGTGACGGCACGTGGAGCGTACAAGAAGCGAAAAAGCGTAAGAAATAAACCCTAGGTAAATCATATATTTACCACTTGTTGGCAGCAAGCCCCTCAGCTACATTGAGGGGGTATCACAAACGGAGGTGATACGTTGCCGACAAGGAGGTTCCATGGTCTATGTACCATATCGGGCGAGAGTCCAACTGGTCGCCGCTGCATTCAGCATCATTCTGAGCTGTTTGTGGCCGGCGTCAGTAAACGCCAGTAGCTGCCCTAGCTACGCGTTTACGGTGGCACCACCCAATGCAGTTAATCATCCCTATTATCCAGCTCCTATTGGGGTATCCATAGTGTTTGCCGCGGGCCTAGTACGGCCGCAACTCGAGCAATACTTGATGGATTACTTTGCGGTGCGCTGGATTGACTGGCAAATTGCCGCCGATTATCGCTGGGCGGCCCCTTTTCAACTTCATGCTCCCGATCATCCGCAACTGCTTGAACAACTGCTGAGCTCAGCAGCACTGGCGGTTACCATTTTTGCCAATCAAGGAGCCTTGGTCAGCTATCAAACGCCGGCTGCTGCCGCTAATGCAGCGCCCCCGCGCTGGCCGCAACCGGCAGCACCACAACCCCGTCAATATTATGGCCGTACAGGAGTGCTACGATGAAATGGCTGATGTTAGGTTTAACCGCAGTGCTACTAAGTGGGTGTCAACTACCAGAAGATAACTATCAACAGCATAAGCAGCAGGCGTTGCAAGCTTTGGCGGCCATGGATGGACAGCAGTACGGTGGGCGCACCGCAGTTCAATACGGTAATCCCTACTACCCGATTCGTGAGTTGCCAACACCTTACCAGCAAGGACCTGTGGCTTATCCGGGCAATGGCTATCCGATGCCGGCTGGCAATCAACCGCCTCAGCCACCGCCCGGACTTGCTGGGCCTTATGCTGGACCCTATGCCGGGCCTTATGCCGCGTCGTCGGCTGGCTCTTTAATAGGTGCGCCACAACAGCTGGTACCGGCGTGGCATAGTGCCCCCGTCACCTTGCGATCCAGTGGCTTAACTGCCGCAGCAGTGATGCAGCAGGTGTTAGCTCCCCATCAGATTAGTGCACACTTTTTGGGGCCGGAGCTAGGTCAGCAGGTGGTTAAGCTTAATTATCAGGGCACGTTAGGTGGCTTACTGGAGCAGATGGCAGCGCATACGGGCTGGCATTTACAGCAGCAACCACGGCAAATTTTATGGAGTGAGTTTCAAGTTGAAGAGTTTGATGTTGCCTTTTTGGCTGGCGATACCAATTACTTTCTTGGTAATAAAGATGCTGAGCAAACCGGCACCAGTAACCAAACCGCTGGAACCAACAGCAACAATGCCTTTAATGCCAGTGGCGGTAGTCAGCAATACTTGAACTTTAGCAGCCGCCAATTATCCGTTTGGAACGATCTCGAGCAAGCACTTAGCTTATTGCTCTCTGAACAGGGCAGCTTATCCATCAATCAAAGTTCAAGTTCGGTGTTGGTGCGAGATTATCCTCATCATGTTGCGCAAGTGCGGCACTACTTGGCACAGCAAAATGAGCGGCTAACCCGGCAAGTATCGATTGATGTGCAAATTCTAGAAGTAACTTTTAATGATACCGAGCAGTTTTCTGTAGATTGGCAAGCTTTGGTTCAGACCGCTGGTGGCGAGGGTATTTTAGGGCTTTCTAGCGCTAGCTTTGGCGGTGGCAACGGAACTCAATTAATGTGGCAGCAGCAACAGGGCAAAGCGGCAGGGTCGTCGGTACTTATCGAAGCATTAGAGCAGCAGGGCGTGGTGCGCATCAGTAATCATCCGCGCTTGATCAGCTTAAATAATCAAATCGCCAAAATTGTGCTGGAAGATAACGCCAGTTACTTGGCCGCGTCTGGGAGTACCAGCACACCGAACGTTGGAAGCTCACAAGTGTTGCAGCCAGGTTTAGTGACTACTGGCTTTGAGTTATACGTGTTGCCCAGCATTCGTGCCGGCGAGGTGATATTGCAGCTGTCTACCGAATTATCAGATTTAGAACGGATTGATGAAGTTCGCTCGGGCGAGCAAATTATCCAAACACCTCATACCAATCGCAAAAAGTTTTTTATGAAAGCCATGATTGAAGATGGCAAAACCCTGTTGATGAGTGGTTTACGAAATGAGCGTAATAGCATTCAGCAGCAACAGAGTTGGTTGAGCCTAATGTTAGGTGGCGCCAATAGTAGCCAGCATCGCCGTAGCGAAACCATTGTGCTGTTAACACCGAATATTGTGCAGCGAGGTTACTAATGTTGGCGAGTGGCTGGCGGCTTGAGCTATGGCGTCGACAATCAACTGAGCAAGCGCGCATTTTGCAATGGTTAGGTGAGGCGAGGCAGCAGGGCTTTAGTCATTATGGGTTGTATCAGGTGGGGCAGTGCTATTGGTTAAGTTGCACCGGTGAGGCCAACGTGGGCGATGCCGTAGCTCATGTGCATCAGCAGTTAACTAGCACGCAAGACCCCAGTTGGGTGGTGCTGCAGGTGGTGGGCGAGCAGGTTTGGGTGATAGCTTGGCGCGAACAAACCTTACTGTGCGCTTTGGCAATTGATTTAGAAGCCAACCCGAATAGCTTTCTGTTTGAACTTACCGCTACCTGGTTAGCTACTGATGGCATGCAGTGTCAATTGATGTTAGCCGGTGAGATGGCGCAACAACGCTGGTTAACAGCACCCTGGCCGGTAAGCCCGCAGGTGTGCGATGAGCTGTTTAATCAAGCGCCAAGTAAAGGCCAGCAGCTGTTAAACATCCGCAAACCGCCACCTTGGCTACGGCGCAAAGTAGTGGTGCTTAGCACTACCATAAGCTTGTGCTTAGCGCTGTTGTTGGGTTGGCTGTTATGGCCGACAACGCCGTCCGAAGCTGGCTTGGATAGCCATCCGCAAGCGCAACAGCGGCCGCCGATGGCGGGGGTGCAACTGGCTAGTATGGCAGCCTTGCCCCAGCAATTATTGCGTTGGAGTTATGTGGCTGGCTGGAAAGTACAGCAGTGGCAGTTTAGCGAGCAACAGCAGCAACTGCATGTACAGCAGGGGTATGCCTCGATGGCAGACTTGCGACAACAGTTACAGCCGATTTGGTTTTATCAATTAGGTGCCGTTGCTGGCAGTGCCCAACCGGGGCTGTTACTGACCGCCAACGTCCCCAGTGCCTGGCAGCAAGAACCAAGCTTGGCCACGTTGGCGCCATCGTTGGCTTATCTGGAAAGCAGTTTAAGTGAACTACAGCAATGGTTTCCGCAGGCGCAATTTAAAGTGGCAGCGGTACAAACCGATGGCTGGTATCAGTGGCAGCAGGTACAGGTGCAAGTGTTAGGGTTTGACCCCTTATTGTGGAGCAGTGCCGGTGCTAAGGCGTGGCGGCAACTGCCCAGTGAGCTGAGGTTGGTAGCAGCCTCGGCCAAGGCCGACGGATTATTATGGCAACTGCAATTGGAGTTGCGCGCATACGCTCATGGAGGGCAAGCACATGGTAGGGATTACGATTAGTTTATTGCTGGCGCAACAATTGCTAACAGCACCACCATCGACAACGGCCACCAGCTCCGTTGATGCCGCTGAAGTTGCTGAACCCGCTGAACCCACTGAAGCCTTTGATCCGGCTCCAGGCCTGATTGAACAGTTGCGTTACAGCGAGTTAGAGCAACGGGTGGCCGAAACCGAAGCCAAACGGTTGCAAACCCAGTTGCAAATCGAAAAAGCCAAACACGCCATTGCCGCCTTACAAAAGCCCGCAGCCAACCCGGGTAATCGGGTTACTGAACAACTGAGTAGCATCATTTTGGTGGGCTTTATCGAAGCTGTGGATGGCGTCAAGGTGGTATTGCAAGAGCGTGGTCAGTGGTTGCTGTTAACCCCAGGTGAGCGAGGTGCCCATGATCTACAAGTTGAGGTGCATGAGCAGCAGGTGCGCTTAAAACGTTACGGCCACTATCGCGATATCCCACTACCGCAGGGGTGGTGAGCCATGTTAATGCTACCGGAAGATCAAGTGCTGCAATGTCAGATTTTCTTGCCCAGCTTAACCGAGTGCTTGCGTATCAGTGAGCGTCCACAGCAACCGGATAACGCGGTGTTAGTTACCAACGAAGGGCTATTGCTATGCAGTCTCGTGGCTTGGCAAGAATCGGCGTTGGAGATCATTAACTTACTTCAATTTACCTATCATCAAGGCTTGCAAGTAAGGCTGCGGATGTTAGCTCCAGCGCGCGCCATTCGGGCGGCTTTGCATGATGCCTTGGCGCAAACCCAGCAAACCAGTGCACATGCGAACCAGCCCTTGGATCAAACACGGGCGCAGCAGGCCCTCGAAGATTTAGTGCAACAGGCGTTGGTGATTTCGGCATCTGATATTCATCTGGTATTTACCCCGCGTCAAGCCTTGCTGGCATTCCGCGTGCATGGGCGCTTGATTGGCCAGGCCGAACGCAACAGAGAAACCATGGCGGCCGCTATTGCTGCGTCGTTAAACACTCGCTCTGATGACTTTCGTGAACTGTTTGATGAGCAACGCCTATCGGCAGCCAGTATTTCTATTACCGTAGCGCATCAGAATCAGCCCCAACGGATCCGGTTGCGGGTGCAAAAATCGCCCACCCGCGATGGGTTTGCCGTGACCATGCGGTTGCAGAACGAACAGCAACGGGTGGTCGAGCTTGGGCAGTTAGGGCTCACCGCCAAAGTGCATCGACAACTGCTGGAGTTATTGTTGCAACCGGCTGGCATGATTCTGATTGCGGGGCCTACCGGGCAGGGTAAAACCACCACTTTGGCAGCTATAAACTGGGTGATCCCGCGCACGGCTAAGGTGATTTCCCTCGAAGATCCGATTGAGATCATTCAGCCTCATATTGAGCAAAAGCCGGTTATTGCTGATCATGCCGAACTTAACTTTGCCAATATGGTGAAGGTGGCCTTGCGGGAAGATCCAGACGTGATATCGATTAGTGAAATTCGCGATGCAGCAACCGCCAAAGCGGCTTATACCGCAGCCCTGACGGGGCATTTAGTCACGGCAACGGTGCACGCCCACGATACCTTTGGAGTGTTGCAACGGTTACTGGATTTGGGCTTAAGTGCTGAATCGCTGGCGCAAGTAGGGGTATTGCGTGGGATTCTGGCGCAGCGCTTACAAAGTACCGTGTGTCAGGCATGCGTTGCGCATCCGCAAGCACCTTGTGCAGTGTGTCATGGTGCTAGGGTGAGTGGTCGGCAGCTGTTAACCGAGTTTTTGGTGATTGACGAAAAGGTACGCTTGGCACTGCGTCAAGGTGAATTAGAACAGTGTCGCAAACACTTGCTGCAGCTAGGCTGGTTGAGTTTAGAGCAACAGCTGGGCGAGACCCTAGAGGAGCCGTTATGCAACGCTTAAGCAGACCGCGACAGCTGGCTTTTCTCGAAGATTTTGCGTTAGGGCTAGCCGATGGTTTAAGCCCACTGCAAACCTGTATTGGATTAGCGGAAAACGCTAAGCAGCAAGGCCTACGGGCGGAATACCAACTGGTACAGCAAATCATTGCGCAATTAAATGCCGGCCAGCCACTAGGTCCAGCATTACAAGGTAGTTTTGCCCAAGATCTAGTGATGCTGATGGCCGTCGGCGAACATAGCGGCGTGTTAGATCAGTTACTGCAACGGCAACAGCAGTTTGAACAACAACGTTATGCCGCCTTACAAGCGTTCTGGAAGCCGCTCATTTATCCATTGGCAATGTTGGCCTTGGCGCTACTGGCTTGTGTTTTTATTGGGCAGCAAGTGATGCCGAAATTAGCCGCCGCGTTACCCCCCGAGCAGTGGCCCCAACTGAGTGGGTTGCTGTTGCAACTTAGTCATGGTCCGGCGGTGCCGTTACTCCTGCTAGCGGTGCTGTTGGTGTTACTGGCCTGTTGGGGCCCGGCGCTAGTGATTGATTTAAGTCGATGGTATTGGCGGGCGTTGGCGCAGCGTGGCTGCTTTGTCATTCGCCGCTATTTTGATGCGGTGTTGCTGTTGCAAACCGTCACTGTGCTGTTGAAAGCAGGGATGAATCTGGATCGCGCTATCTTGGCGATGCAAGCCTATAGCAATAGCTCAATGGATTGGCATTTAGGCGTGATTCGGCAGCGCCTAGCCCAAGGTGAACGACAGTTAGCTGTGCTGTTTGATACCGGATTGTTGTCGGCGCGCATGTTGTTTCGGCTAAGTAATGGCAGTCGCCAGGCCAGCGAACAAGGCACTTTGCTGCGGGTGGCTGAGTATGCCACCCAAGATGCGGTGCGGGCGTTGGGGCGGTTACGAGTACTGCTACTAGGATTTTGCTACGGCATGATTTTTATGGTGTTGGTGGTGGTACTAGGCGGTATGGGAGCCATGCTGATGACAGTATCCCAGCAGCATATCTAGGTTCATCAAGCAGGGTTACAGCGTGAGGAGGATAAGCAACAGGAACGGATAGCAACAACCATGAAACTATCAGATAAGCGCCAAGAACGTCCTTAAGGACCTTTGCGGTTTCGTTGAAAAACAAGGAGCAAGTGATGCGTAAGCAACAACAAGGATTTACTTTTATTGAAGTGTTAACCGTTTTATCCATTATTGCGTTAGCAACCGTGGGCACGCTCGCCTTGCGAGATTGGGCGGTGGGGAACTCACGCATTAGTGAGGCTAAGACTCAGATTATAACCATTCAGGCGGGTGCCCAGCTGTGGCGACCTCGCAGCGGCGATTTAACCGGCATTAGTTTGGCCGCCATGTCCGGTATTGCAGCGGTGCCGCAGCAGTGGGGAAGTGGTACTGCGATTAACCCTTGGGGTGGCGATGTTGAGGTTTCGGTGGATGGTACTGATACCTCGCGTTATGTGGTGACCCTGACAGGAATTGATGCCGATGCTGAGGGGGCACGGTTGGCTCATGACTTTGATGAGTACGCTTTGGTATCTACATATTCTGCGGGTACATTATTTTTAACATTCCAAGGCTAACCCCATGCTAACCAGTCACCTTCGCAACCATGGCTTTAGCATGATTGAATTGGTGCTGGCGCTCGCCTTACTGGCGGTGCTTGCTAGTGCGGCAGTGCTGGGGCTGCAGCACTGGCGTCAAGCAGCGTTTAAGCAAGACCCGCCGTGGTCGGATGTGCAGCTGTTGCAGTTACAGCAACAGTTGCGCGCCCATCGCCAGTTTCTACTGGTGCGGGCGGCGTTGGTTGATCCAACCTAACCCCCAAGGAGTGCCACGAATGAAATCAACGGACTTGAACAGCGGCCCCTTAGCAGCGCCAATCCTAGGCGGCGCTGAGGTAATAGTAAGACTGCCGCTGCGGGGCAGTTCTAGCCTTGGCTTTGTGCTGTTAGAGGTGATCATTGCGACCGTGTTGCTGGCAGCTAGTTTGCTGGTGTTTGCTCAGTGGCAGCAGGTGCAACAACAGCAACAGCAGCGCCATCAATGGTTAGCTGATACTGAACGCTTACAGCAAGCGGTACGCAGTTACTGGAGTGATACGGGGCAACCGCCGCCATCCTTTGCGCAGTTACAACAGCATGGGCACTTGCAGCAGCTAACTACGCCGTGGCAGCAGCCGTGGTTGCTACAGCCGCAGCAACGTTATGTGCAATTACGCTTAACCGCACCTAGTGCGGCCGCCGCGAGCTGGTTAGCTGGCCAAATCGTGGGTGCCAGCGCCAATGCCGAGCAGGTGCTGGTAACTGTGTGGCAGCCAGCGCAAAGCTACCATCCGGATAGTCCTTATCTTTATCGAGTGGCGATTGCTGATGCTCCGCAACTTAACCAAATGCATACGGATCTCGATCTACGCCAGCATAATCTACAGGGGATTGATCAACTGCGGGCCAGCGCTTGGTATGGGCAAAGCCTAAGCGCACCAGAGGCACAACTGGTACAAGTGCAAAGTGAGCATGGCCATTTCACCATGGTGACAGCAGCGCAAGCAGTCATTGGTGGGATTAGTATGGAGCAGGTCTGGCAACGCATTACTGAGTATCAGCAACTGTGGGACTTGTGTGTGGCCCGCGGTGGCTGTCAGGGTTAGCCAGCGCCGTAACCAACCAGCAAGGAGGTAACAATGCGAACCAAGCAAACGGGGCAAGCCATGCTGGAGGCACTGTTGGCATTGCCGATTATTCTCGTGGTGTTACTGGGGCTAGTACAACTGATTTGGGTATTCTGGACCATGCACACACTGCAAACCGGCTCTCATTACGTGTTGCGTAGCGGAGTTTTGCAACATGGCAGCCTGGATAAGATGAAGGATACCCTAGCGACGGTGATGGCGACCACTCAAATGCAGTATTTTGACGCGCCGGCTAGCGATAGCGAGGGTGCAGCGCCTGAATTTGACGACAATGACTTACGTTATGCAACCCTTACCGAAACCCTAAAAATGCGTGGCTACCTGGAGTTGGCGGCGCGCATTCAAATTCATAATCCTACTGCGGCGATGCAACGGCAATTGAGTGAACGCCGTTGGGACACGCGCAACTCGCGCTGGGTGCAAGAGATAGCTATTGATCATCCGCAAGTGCGGCTGGCGGAAGCGCGCGATGCGGAAGCTTGGCTGGCAGCGCGGCAGTTACAGATAGAAATTTGGTGGTGCATGCCACTGGAAGTTCCCATAGTCGGCAGCATGATTGCGGCGACGGCCCAGTGGTTTCGTAGTGACAGCCAAGCTTTCTGTCGATTACGGGGGATAGCGCTGGATAAGCCGATGTGGGCGTTAAAGGTGATGGCAGAAGGGCCTATGCTAACGGGCTTTCGCACCCGTTAGCAATTTCGCCGTAAACCCTCGCCCAATCGGGCGGGGATATAAGGCGATTGAGGCGAAGCCTCAACTTCTTCCTTGACAAGCAAAGCCATATCAGGAGA
>JTFO01000630.1_pt1 | contig 63454 bp, 50 predicted proteins | sample 235411 | NCBI WGS metagenome assembly JTFO01 (sample SAMN03067590, study PRJNA260953) | activated sludge metagenome | biome: Sludge; feature: Wastewater; isolation source: CETP activated sludge from laboratory augmented bioreactor treating... | place: India:Gujarat | collected 2013-04
AGCCAAACCACGGCGCCCTTCGGCATCCTCTAACTCATCAATAAAGGTATCGGCTTCGGCTTTGTGGATGGCTTCTTCAATCATCGCATCGGTAGCATCGGGCCGACCATAACTAATATTACCGCGTACCGAACGGTGCAATAACGAGGTATCTTGAGTAACCATGCCGATGTGCTGACGTAAACTGGTTTGCGTCACCTCAGCAATATTCTGTCCATCAATCCGAATCGCCCCTTGATTTACCTCATAAAACCGTAGCAACAAGTTAACTAAGGTTGATTTACCGGCACCCGAACGTCCTACTAAGCCAATTTTCTCACCGGCAGCGATGTGTAAGCTCAAATCATGTAAAACCGGTTTATCGCTATGATAATTAAAACTTACCTGATCAAATTCAATACTTCCTTGGGTAACATGAAGCGGTACTGCACCCTCTTTGTCGAGAATATCTTGCGGTACCGAGACGGTCTTGATGCCATCCTGCACTGTCCCTATATTCTCAAATAATGCGGAAATCTCCCACATAATCCATTGGCTCATGCCCCATAAGCGTAGTACCAAACTCAAAGCAACAGCTATGGCACCCACACTGATCTGATTGTCTACCCAAAGCGAAATGGCTAAAAAGCCGACCGCAAATAACAGCGTTGAGTTAAGCAGGTAAAGACAGGTATAAAGCTTGGTCACCCAGCGCATTTGTCGATGCACTGTGCCAAGAAACCCCGCCATACCGTCTTTGGCAAACTCTAATTCGCGCTCCGCATGTGAAAATAACTTCACCGTTTGGATGTTGGTGTAACTATCAACAATGCGACCCGTCATGATTGAGCGCGCATCTGCTTGGGCAGCAGCTACTTTGCCCAAGCGCGGCACAAAAAAGCGTAATAGCAAACCGTATAACACCACCCAAACCACCAGCGGTGCCGCCAAGCGCCAGTCCGCACTAGCAATAATGGCAACGGTACCAATAAAATACACGGTAACATAATTCAGTACGTCGAACAGTTTGATCACGCACTCGCGCACTGCGAGTGCTGTTTGCATCACTTTGGTGGCAATGCGTCCGGCAAACTCGTCTTGGTAAAAAGTGAGGGACTGATTAAGCAAATACTTGTGCACTAACCAGCGAATACGCATGGGATAATTACCTAATAGCGACTGATAGGTAATTAAGGAGTGCAAAATGACCAGCATGGGCAAGCCCAACATCACCACCAAAGCCATTCCGGTGAGCCCCCAGAATTGCTCCTGCACAAAGGTTTCTCGATTCTGCTCAGCCAGCCAATCGACAATATTACCGATAAAACTAAACAGCCAAACTTCAGTTAGCGCAATCAACATCATCAGCAGCCCTGCCGCAATGATATAAGGCCAAGCGCCGCGGCTATAATAAAGGCAGAATTTCACCAGGGTTTGCGGTGGTTGCTCTACTTTATCTTCGGGAAATGGATTTAACCGGCTTTCAAACCAACGAAACATATCGATCCTTAAATTGAGGTTTAGCCTAGACTTTGGTCCAATGTCAGACTTTACTATCTATGCATTACCATAACGCAGTTATTGATTTGCCAATAATAAACTAAAAAAGGATAAGCCATGAATGCAATTCTGCTGATGTTACTGGGCTTAGGTGCGATGTTTTTGGGCTACGTATTTTATTCAAAGTTCGTAGCCGAAAAAATCTACCAGCTAGACCCTAATTTTCGCACGCCAGCGCACGAGTTTGAAGACGGCGTAGATTTTGTTCCCACTAACAAGTACGTGTTGTGGGGTCACCATTTTACCTCAGTTGCGGGTGCCGCGCCTATCATTGGGCCAGCTATCGCCGTTATTTGGGGTTGGGTACCGGCCTTTTTATGGGTAGTGTTCGGTACTATCTTCTTTGCTGGCGTTCATGATGCTGGTGCTATTTGGGCCTCGAACCGCAACAAAGCCCGCTCCATTGGGGCGCTCACTGGTGATGTGGTAGGCCGACGCTCACAAAGCCTGTTCATGATCGTGATTTTTTTAGTGCTGCTCATGGTTAATGCGGTGTTTGCGACCGCCATTTCAGGGCTACTGATCAACTTCCCTAGTTCCGTGGTGCCCGTATGGGGAGCTATCTTTGTGGCCCTGATTATTGGCCAATTTATCTTCCGTAAATGGATGAACCTAGGCACGGTTTCTATTTTAGGGGTGATTGCACTCTATGCACTGATATGGGCTGGACCATCGTACCCGATTGAATTACCAGAAACGGTATTTGGCGTTTCTGATAATGCGCAGTGGATTATTGTGCTTTTCCTTTATGCTGCTATCGCTAGTTTGTTGCCGGTATGGATGTTACTGCAACCACGTGATTACATTAACGGCTTACAATTATTCATCGGCTTAATTCTTCTTTACGGTGCCGTGCTAATAAGCGGCCCTGAACTCGTTGCTCCAGCATTTAATACCAATACTCCGGAAGGGACACCATCGCTGGTGCCACTGTTATTTGTCACCATCGCTTGTGGCGCTATATCTGGGTTCCATGGATTAGTTGCATCAGGAACCACCTCAAAACAGCTCGACAAAGAAACGGATGCTCGTTTTGTTGGTTATTTTGGTGCAATCGGTGAAGGTTCATTGTCTCTTGCCACCATCATTGCGGCAACTGCTGGCTTTGCTACCTTAGCCGATTGGCAGGCCGTGTATCATAGCTTCGGTCAAGGAGGCGTGGCTGCCTTTGTATCCGGTGGCGCAAATATCCTCGAGAATGGTATCGGCTTAAATGCTGAAATCTCGCAAACCTTGCTCACGGTCATGGCGGTGTTGTTTGCCGGTACCACCATGGATACAGGGCTACGTTTACAGCGCTATATCTTCCAAGAATGGGGCAATATTTATAACATCAAATGGATGGAAAAAGCTGCGCCTGCTACCTTACTTGCCGTAGGTTCGTGCTTGTTGCTCGCCTTTGGTGCCGGCGGTGCTGATGGTTCTGGTGGCTTGCTAATTTGGCCACTGTTTGGTACTACCAACCAGTTACTTGCCGGATTAACCCTACTGGTGATCACCACCATGCTGGTTAAGCTAGGTCGCCCCATGTATGTGACCTTGATACCTTTGCTGTTTTTGCTAGTCATGGCCATTTACGCGTTGCTTATTCAGTTAATGACCTTCTACCAAAAATCAGATTGGTTCTTGTTAAGCTTAGACTTAGTGGTGTTAGTTGCAGCTATTTGGATTTCTTTAGAAGCGGCTAGTACTCTTACAAGGCTACGTCGCGAACAACGTAACAAAGCTTAATAAGGCGAGAAGTAAAAAGTCATACTATGAAAATACGAGCTATTGTCGATTGGTTAGGGAAAGCTAATAGGTATGCCACGGCGGTCTATAACGCTCCTTACCGAGCAGCCATAGCTCGTGCGAAGCGGGACGAGGACGATCTTTTCATGCTGTTAGTGTTCTCAGAACTGATGGGGGTTCCTAATCCCGCTTCTTATTATACCCTTGAACTACAACCTTTATTGCTTGAACGTTTTCATGAATGGCATCTACGCATGGGGATGGAACACTCCCCATTAGATGGCTTTCGTTGTTGTTAACACCCCTAACCTAGCTGAGCTTTTATGTTACCTATTTTATCTAAACGTATCTTATTTGTCGGCGGTAAAGGTGGTGTAGGTAAAACCACGGTTTCGGCAGCCATAGCCTTACAAGCGGCGCAACTGGGCAAGCGAGTATTATTGGTCTCTACAGACCCCGCCCATAGCTTGGCCGATGCCTTTGATTTAACTATTGGTGACCCCAGTAGCGAACAAGAACAAGAGCAATATCAACCACTGTTGCCAAACATTGATGCCTTAGAAATTGATCCGGATAAACAAGTGCGTGCCCACATTAATCGGGTGATGCGTACCATGAAGCGTTTTGCGCGGCCGCAAATGTATGGGGAAATTGAGCGCCAAATGCGCTTAACCGAGCAATCGCCGGGTGCGCAAGAAGCAGCGTTATTAGAACGCATTGCGAAAATCATTGATAGCGCGCCCAGCCAGTATGATTTAGTTATTTTTGATACGGCTCCTACCGGCCATACGTTGCGCCTGTTAACCTTACCCGAAGCCATGGCCGCTTGGACCCAAGGATTGTTACGGCAAACCAAAAAGAGTGAACAGCTTGAGGGCGTGCTAGCCCATCTCTCGGCTAAATCAGGTCGTGATATCGCTAACCCAATGGGCGACCCAACCACCCATGAAACAGCAGAGATGGATGATCGAACAGCTGAAATAACGGCTACTTTGCAACAACGGCAAAGCCTGTTTCATCGTATTCGCCATCAGCTCACAGATGCGCAGCAATGTGGCATTGTGTTTGTATTGACCCCAGAAAAACTCCCGATCCTCGAAACGACGCGGGCCGTGCAAACCTTACAGGCGGAACATCTGCCCGTTGCGGGGTTAGTGATCAACCGCAATGTTCCTGACGCTATCGATAGTGAGTTTTTTGCCCAGCGTCGCCAGCAAGAGGCCATTTATCGCGAACAAATTCAGGCGCAATTTAGCAGCCTGCCGCAACTCTATTTACCGCTCTTCCCTACTGATTTACATGGCGTGGAAGCCTTGCGTGCGATCAGCGCCAAACTACAACTCAGCTAAGGCTACTAAACCAATAAATATACTGCATAACCGCCCCCCAACAAGGTTAGCAACAACCATCCAGCTTTACGCGAATGTTGTTGCCACCATCCTAAAACGAGCGGTCCAAACCAATACACCAAGAGTGCTAGGCCATAATAGCGCAGCCCGCGTGCTATCACGGCTGCCAACATAAACAGAGAAAAAGGATAATTACTACTTCCCGCCGCTAACATCCCTACCTGAAATGGAATGGGCGTGATCCCCGTCAGTAACAGGGTCACAAAGCCGTGCTGTTGAAACTGTGTGGTAAATTGTTCAAACGCTTGGCTGTAGCCAAAATAGGTGAGAATAGCGTCACCGATATCATCAAACAGCCATAACCCAACCCCATAACCGATACTTGCGCCAACCAAACACCCTGCCAGTACCACGGTAGCGATGGCCCACAGCCGCTCACGCTGATGAATCAACAACGGAATGAGAATAAGCTCGAGCGGGATCGGAATAATGATTGATTCTAACATCGACAACACAAACATCAGCGGTAACACCGCCGATGATTCGGCAACCCGCTGATACCAAGCGTCAGCTTTGCCGCTGTTAGAGCTTGGAGTGACTGCTGGTTTAGACACTTTGGACACGCTAATTCCTTAAAATGCATTGAGCCTTGAGCGGGCCGCTCATCTTAGCATCATGTTGTTACATAATACTGGGCTTTGTTTCCCTCAACGAGTGACCTAAATTAGTCTACAATGTAGCTAATAAATTCGTTTAATCTTGGTATTTTAACCTAATGACCAAGGTTTCAGTTAGTTTAACCTCTGGCTTACTGAGTTTTTACGTTAAGCTAAACCAAAACATCACTTCGGCATTGAGGTACCAAGCATGAAAGCAGTCGGTTACCAACAATCGTTACCCATTGATAACAACCAAGCTTTATTGGACATAGAAATAGCTGAGCCAACTCTACAAGCCGACGACATCTTAGTTGCAGTGTATGGCCTATCAGTGAACCCTGTTGATACCAAAATTCGCCAACGCAAACAGCCGCAAGCCGGCGAGTTTGGAGTTCTTGGCTGGGATGTCGCCGGGGTGGTGATTGGCGTTGGTGACAATGTCATGGATTTTAAAGAAGGTGACGAAGTTTGGTATGCGGGCGCTGTAGACCGCGCTGGTGCTAATGCTCAGTATCATGTGGTTGATGCACGCCTCGTCAGCAGAAAACCGCACAGCCTTAACTTTGCGCAAGCGGCGGCGATGCCGTTAACCTTTTTAACAGCGTGGGAGCTGTTGTTTGAGCGCTTAGCCTTAACCGCAGATACTACCGGTAGTTTGCTGATCACCGGGGCTGCTGGCGGCGTTGGTTCAGCCTTGATTCAACTTGCAAAACAACTGACCAAACTCACAGTGATTGCAACTGCATCCCGACCAGAAAGCCAGCAATGGGTGCGTGATTTAGGAGCTGATCTCGTTATCAACCATCATCAGCCGTTAGCCCCACAATTGGCTCAACATGGTGTAACTGGAGTTGATTATGTGGCCAGTCTAACCCATACCGACCAGCATTTTACTAGCTTAGCTGAGCTGATCGTGCCGCAAGGAAAATTAGCGCTCATTGATGATCCGAGCGAGCTGTTAGACATTCGCCTGTTAAAACAAAAGAGCATCAGTTTGCATTGGGAATTTATGTTTACCCGCTCCATGTTCAACACCGCTGATGCCTATATACAAGGCCAGATTTTGCAGCAAGTCGCTGAATTAACCGATGCCGGTATTTTAAAAACGACCCTATCTGAGCATTTAGGCCCCTTAACCGCAGCCAATCTTCGTCTAGCTCACAGCTTGCTTGAAAGTCATCAAGTGATTGGCAAACTGGTGTTAGATGGCTTTAATGCGCCTGATTAGATAACCGCGCGGCTTGGTGCCTATCAGCTGCAGTCGATAGGCACGAAACGCAGCGTAAACAAAGACTGGTCATTCTGATCGAGGTAACGAATTTCGAGAAAGTCAGCATGCTCACGATAAAAAGCTAAACTGTCATGCTGGCAATACTGACGTAACATTGCTGGTTCAAGCTGTTGCTCAATATTGGCCTCATCGTGGCTGTACTTATCAATACCTACTAACGAGTAAATAAAGCGCATGCCGTAATGAACTACTTCGGCCCGCTCAAACCGAGTTTGCCGGTCGAGTAATTTAGGTAAGTCACGATTTAGCTGTCCCGAACGCTCCAGTAATTGTTGATACAAATAGTTACGATTTTTTGTTGAATCAGTGGCCTGCCATTGGCGTTGCACAATTATTCCGATGATGGCAATCGCTAAAACCAATAATCCTAGTAACAACTGGCGTTTGAACGAAGTAAACATAATCTTTCTCGGTGTTTGAAGCGTACTTAGCACATACCTTAGCATGTTTCTAACGCAGATAAACAAAGTGATTTTCGCTAATTTGCACTTACAAACATACATGAATGTATGTATAATTAGTGCAATTTTGTCGTCCTAGATTATTCCAATTGGCTGCGGCCAATCCATACATAAGAATAGAGGTAATTCATGCAGCAACGTTTACGTGTACCTTTGTTAGTTTCGGTGCTTAGCGCATCGTTAGCGCTAGCAGGTTGCGGTGATGCAGAACAGGCACAGGGGCCTGGCGCACAACAACAACAGCAAATGACCGTAGGAGTAGTAACTATTGCTCCGCAAAATGTCGACCTCACCACCACCCTGCCCGGTCGTGCTAGTGCCTATCGGGTCGCTGAAGTGCGCCCGCAGGTGAACGGTATTTTACAACGCCAGCTATTTCAAGAAGGTGCGATGGTCGAAGCCGGCCAGCAACTGTATCAAATCGACGCAGCCATGTACGAAGCAACTTTAGCTAGTGCCGAGGCCGAATTAAAGCGAGCACAGGCCACACTAAAAGCAAGTAAAGCGCGTTTTGAGCGTTCACAAGGGTTGGTCGCGGATAAAGCCATTAGCCAGCAAGATTATGACGAAGCAGAAGCTGCTTACTTACAAGCTGAAGCTCAACTTAAAGTCGCTGAAGCAAGCATCACTCAAGCCAAGCTCAACCTTGAGTATACTCGTGTTAAAGCGCCTATTAGTGGGCGTATTGGACGTTCACAGCTTACTGAAGGTGCATTATTAAGCGTTGGCCAAGCCCAAGCATTAACCACTATTAACCAATTAGATCCAATTTACATAGATATTGCGCAAAGTAGCTCAGAGTATCTGCAGTTACAGCAAGCTATGCGTTCGGGACAAATAGTGACGGATACCAATAACCGTGCGGCGGTGACTGTTAAAGTCGGTGATAACACCGAGTTACAAGGTGAATTGTTGTTCAATGAAGTTACCGTCGACCCTCAAACCAGTGCTATTACCTTGCGCGCCAAAGTGGCCAACCCTGAGCAGGTGTTGATGCCAGGTATGTACGTACGCACTGAGATTGCTAGCGGTGAATTGCAGCAAGCCATTTTAGCTCCGCAAACCGGGGTAACTCGTGATCCGCGCGGGCGTGCCATCGCCATGGTGGTTAATCAAACGGGTGAAGTTGAGCAACGCTACTTAACCGTGCAAGGTACCGTTGGTAGCGATTGGATTGTGACCGATGGTTTAACTGCTGGTGACCAAGTCATCGTCGAAGGCTTGCAAAAAATTCAGCCGGGGATGCCGGTTAAAACTGAAGAAGTGAAATAACCTATGGCTAAGTTTTTTATCGATCGCCCAATTTTTGCTTGGGTTATCGCTATTATCATCATGTTGGCAGGCGGGCTAGCGGTCACGCAGCTTCCTGTTGAGCAATATCCTGAAATTGCGCCGCCGTCGGTGCAAATTAACGCCTCTTATCCTGGCGCTACGGCAGCCACCTTAGAAGAGAGTGTGACCCAGGTTATTGAGCAGAACATGAATGGTATTGATAACCTCAAATACTTTTCATCTACCAGCGATTCCGCTGGTAACGCCAGCATTACGCTCACATTTGAAGCCGGTACCGATGCGGACATCGCGCAGGTTCAGGTGCAAAACAAATTGCAGTTGGCGCTACCGCTGTTACCACAAGAAGTACAAGACCAAGGTCTGGTGGTAGCTAAAGCGAACAACTCTTTCTTGTTAGTAGCAGCGCTCATTTCTGACAACCCTGAAATTACTCAAATCGATTTAGGCGACTATATTGCGAGTAACATTCAGGACCCGATTAGCCGTACTCCTGGCGTTGGTAGCGTACGTTTGTTTGGTGCGCCCTACTCCATGCGTATTTGGCTCGACCCTGAATTGTTAGTACGCTACAACATGAACACCATCGATGTGGTGCAAGCGTTGCGCGAGCAAAACAATCAGGTTGCTGCTGGCCAAGTTGGTGGTACTCCATCCGTTGAAGGCCAACGTCTAACCGCTTCTATTATTGCGCAAACGCGCTTAGAAACAGTGGCGCAATTTGAACAAGTGTTACTACGGGTAAACAACGACGGCTCGAAAGTTACCGTGGGTGATGTCGCCAAAGTCGAACTTGGTGGCCAAGACTACAGTGTTGCCGCACGTTATAACCGCCAACAAGCTTCTGGTTTAGCGATTAACTTGGCGACCGGGGCAAATGCCTTGGATACGGCTAATGCAGTGAAAGCAACCTTAGCTGAACTTGAGCAATTCTTCCCTGAAGGCGTCAGTTTAGTCATTCCTTATGACACCACTCCGTTTGTTGAGATCTCCATCAAAGAAGTGGTGAAGGTTTTATTTGAAGCGGTCATCTTGGTGTTCTTGCTGATGTTCTTGTTCTTACAGAACTTGCGCGCCACTATCATTCCATCGTTAGCCATACCGGTGGTACTGTTAGGTACCTTCGGGATCATGTCTGCCCTTGGTTTCTCGATTAATACCCTAACCATGTTTGGTTTGGTGCTTGCCATTGGCTTGTTGGTGGATGATGCCATCGTGGTGGTCGAGAACGTTGAACGTTTGATGAGCGAAGAAAAACTATCGCCACGTAAAGCTACGATTAAGTCCATGCAACAAATCACGGGCGCCTTGGTGGCTATTGGCTTGGTTATGGCGGCAGTATTCGTGCCTATGGCCTTCTTCGGCGGCTCTACCGGTGCTGTGTATCGTCAATTCTCTATCACCATTATTTCAGCGATGTCGTTATCAGTATTGGTGGCCATCATCTTCACGCCATCTTTGTGTGCGACCATTCTGAAACCATTAAACCACGACCATCAGCCAAAAGGTTTGCTAGGTTGGTTTAACCGTACTCTCGATAAAGCCACCAACAAATACACCAATTCTGTCCAAAATATCATCAAACGTAGTGTGCGTTTTGTACTGGTTTATTTGGGCTTAGTTGTGGTACTTGGCTTCTTATTTGCTCGTATGCCGAGTTCGTTTATTCCAAACGAAGACCGCGGTGTATTCTTAACTCAGATGCAGTTACCCGCTGGATCGACCCTTGAGCAATCACGTCAAACCATGGCTAAGATTGAAGATTATTACCTCGAGCAAGCAGAGGGTATCCAATCCGTATTTTCGGTGGTTGGCTTTAGCTTCAGTGGTCAAGGACAAAACTCAGGGTTAGTGTTTATTCGGTTAACGGACTGGAGTGAGCGTACTGAGCCACACCTGCAAATAGATGCCATTATTGGTCAAGCTTTTGGCTTCTTCTCGCAAATTCGTGAGGCTATGGTGTTTGCCTTTAACCTACCTTCAATTCCTGAGTTAGGTACTGCCAGTGGTTTTAACCTTTACATTCAAGACCGTGTTGGTTTAGGCCACGCAGAACTCTTGAATGCACGCAATCAATTGCTGGGGATGGCCGCACAAGAACCTAGTTTAACTGGGGTGCGTCCGAATGGCTTGGAAGATACCGCACAACTGCGTATTGACGTTGATTATGAAAAAGCCAAAGCACTGGGCTTAAATATCAGCGAAATCAACGCGACCTTATCGAATGCTTTCGGTACTACCTACGTTAACGATTTCGTGGATCGTGGTCGGGTTAAGAAAGTTTACCTACAGGGTAAACCGGAAGCCCGGATGACGCCAGAAGACGTGAATGAGTGGTATGTGCGCAATAATCAAGGCGATATGGTCTCTTTTGCCTCCTTTGCGACCACCCGTTGGGACTTTGGTCCGCAGCGCTTAGAGCGTTACAACGGGGTGCCAGCGATGAACATCCAGGGTGAAGCTGCACCAGGTTATTCGTCAGGCGACGCCATGATGAAAATGGAAGAATTGATCAGTCGTTTGCCGCCTGGTATTGGTTATGAATGGAGTGGTATCTCACTCGAAGAGCGTACCTCTGGTAGCCAAGCACCACTGCTTTATGCGTTGTCGTTGCTCATCGTATTCTTGTGCCTAGCCGCACTTTACGAGAGCTGGTCCATTCCATTTGCGGTCATGTTGGTGGTGCCCTTAGGTATTCTTGGTGCCGTGATTGCAGCAACCATGCGCGGCCTTGAGAACGATGTGTATTTTCAAGTGGGACTGCTTACCACGGTTGGGGTATCGGCACGTAACGCGATTCTTATCGTGGAATTTGCTAAAGACCTACAAGCACAAGGCAAAGAGCTCTTGGCTGCAACGCTGGAAGCCGTCCGCTTACGCTTGCGCCCAATCTTAATGACCTCGCTGGCCTTTGCCTTCGGCGTCTTGCCACTAGCCTTGTCAACTGGTGCCGGCGCGGTAAGCCGTCAAGCCATTGGTACCGGGGTGATTGGTGGTATGGTCGGTGGTACCATATTAGCTATCTTCTTCGTTCCTCTGCTGTTTTACGTCGTACGTAAAACTTTCCCGCCGAAGGCTCGGCCCGAGGATTAATAGTTAGCTAAACCCATAAAACATGCTAAGGTTGAGTCACTTTTGTGACTCAACCTTTTTTTTATGCTGAGACGATACTTTTCTTTATTATTAGCATTAGCTGCGGCCTTAGTTGGAGTGCAAATTCCCAACTACGTGACCCAGTACCAGCAGCGCATTGACGCCCAGTACACCGAAGCAATGATTTATTACCGCGAGTATCAGGCTATCGCCGATACTTATTTAAACGGTGATATGCAAGCACTGCTAGCGGCACATGAAAATAGCGATAATGACATCTTTAAGGCAGAAGCTGTACCGCTTCGTACACTGATTGAACGGGTCGAATTACTTAGCTACGAACAGCAGCAATTGCAACGCCCCCTACCCGTTCAAGTTTGGTTTATTGCGACGCAAGCCAATCCCCAAATTCGCCAAGATACCTGGCGCATGTATAGCTATAACGTACCTATGACGACGATCGCAGTGGTGACCGCGTTGGTGAGTGCAGTACTGACGCTACTGCTATGGGATGCGTGTTGGGGCTTATTGGGATGGGGTTGGCGACGTGTTCGTGGTACCCACAAAGGGCGCCGAGTGACACCCTAGATTGCATCGATAATTAGGCGACTTCTGCAAGGATTAGGAGTCGCGCTTAACCTCATACTCACCTTCAATAACGCTATCATCTTGACGATTTTGACGTTGCTGATAGGCTTGCTGCGCTTGTTGACGAGCTTGCTGCTGTGCCTGTCGCGTCGCTTTACTAAACTGCCACATTTGTTTGAGTTGGCGGCGTTTACGCCACATCACTGGGAGTAATAGAATCCAACCAACCAGCAAAAATACCAGCCCTAAAAATAAACCAAGTAACAATAAGGCACCAAACAACAACCAGCCCAAAATAACCGCCAGCGGGTTTGCTCCAGGCTGTGGTTTTATTTTGCTTTGCATTTGGCGAATATAAATCAACATAAGGTCTCGCTTGTTTAGCTTGTAACTATCACCCTAACTTAATATATGGGGATGATTATTTCTCAGACAAGTCATTGCCCTTATTGGTTGCACGAGCAGCGAGCTTATCTTGTAACATTTTAAGAATAATGCTGGTTAAGTTAACAATATTAAATACGGTACCAGACACACTGCCAACTAAAATGGCATAGGCTAAACCCAGTATTTCAGCCAGTAAAAACCAACGCCGAATCAGCACAGGATCGTTGAGTACGATAGCGCCAGCAGTAAAAATAATAGACGAGGTATAGGCCATCAATAAAGGTAATAATGGGGTATCGCCGGTTAATTCCCAAAAGAAGAAACCTAGGTTGATGCTAATAAATCCCCATAACACCAACTTGCCGCGCCACCGTAATGCAATCAGATTACGTAATACTGCAATCCCAGTAACAATAGCGCCGGCAACAGCACCAAGCATCGCAAAGTGAATCGACAAACTGCCTAAAGCAATCGCCGAGACAATACGATAGCTATTTGCGGTGCCTTGACGGTAGGCAATAAAATTAGCTACCAACGCAATAACGCCAAAGACTTCCGCTATTCCTTCTATACTTAAACCCACGGTTCACCTTTTCCAGATCAAAGCAATAAAAAAGCGGTCATGGTAGCTGCGCCACCACCACCGCTTTTTAATGTCATTTACGTCACTTAATTATTGGCGCTCGCCTGCACTTGCGTCACGAATCGCTTTAAATTCGTTGCCAGCATTCCAGTTCGGCCATAGCGCACTATTGGCAAGTTCTTCACCTACCCAGTAATACAACCAAAGATCTTGTTGTACACCGCGTAAATCCCAATTCGGGTCAAACTCATCAGCTGGCTTATGATAAGCTACTTGGACATATTCTGCACGTTTTTGCTGACCATATTCCTTGCCAAATTCAATGTGATCATTGCCACCTTTAGCGTACAACATAGGTACACCACGCTTAGCTAAGTTAAAATGATCTGAGCGATAGAAGGATCCCGCTTCAGGGCTTGGCTCAGGCGCAACGTAACGCCCTTGTTGTTCCACATACTTAGCCAAATACCCCTCAAGCTCGGAATTACCGTAGCCAACCACAACCATATCGCGCATCGGACCATAGACATTCAAAACGTCCATGTTGATACCACCTACAGCTTTACTAAGAGGTAACATCGGGTTATCCGCATACCAATCAGACCCTAACAGCCCTCGCTCTTCTGCTGTTACCAACACAAACACCACCGAACGCTCTGGTTGCGGTTGGCTGCTGTAGAACTCTGCTAGTGCCATCACCCCAGCTGTACCACTGGCATTATCTTGCGCTCCATTAAAGATACCGTCGTCAGGATTGATCGGATCTAACCCCATATGGTCCCAATGAGCCATATAAATGACGTGTTCTTCAGGTTTTGATTTACCTTCAATGTAACCAATCAAGTTAGGTGAATTAAGGTAGTCAAATTTGGTTGATACGCTAACGCTCATAGCTGTATTCAGCGCAACTGCTTTAAAGTCGGGTTGTTGTGCCGCTTTACGCATTTCATCATAGCTGCTACCTAAGCGAGCAAATAACACATCGGCGGCGTCTTTTGTGATCCAACCTTCAATTTGAGTTCGGTCCATGTTTTTATTGTCACGGGCCAAATCAAATCGCATCGGCGAACCACCAGCAATCACGCCCCAGCCATAACCTGCAGGCCCTGTGTCATGAATCACAATAACCCCAGCGGCTCCTTGTCGAGCTGCTTCTTCAAACTTATAAGTCCAACGCCCGTAATAGGTCATCGCCTTACCGTTAAAGACTTCCGCATCTTGGCTATCGTAACCAGGGTCATTCACTAACACCACTACGGTTTTACCGGCCACATCTAAGCCTGCGTAATCGTTCCAACCAAATTCAGGGGCAACAATGCCATAGCCGGCAAACACCATCTCGCTATTGCTTAGGTCTACTTGTTCTTGTACTCGTGGGGACCAAGCCATCATATCTTTGCGGTATTCAAACGCACTAATATCGTTATTGCTAAACGCCATGTCAGATACTTGCGTGGGCAACATACGTACCAGCGGAACTTGCTGTTGATAGCTCCCCTTCTCGCCATCATAAGGCTGCAAGCCCCATTCTTTAAATTTACCCTCGATGTAGGCCACTGTTTTTTCTTCACCTAATGACGCTGGTGCGCGCCCTTCAAATTCATCGGAGCTGAGGGTTTGCAAATATTCCGTATAATTTTCATTAAAGCTATACGGATTAACGTCTACCGCCGGCTTGCTAGTTTGCTCTTGAGGTGCTTGCGCTGGACTACAGGCAACCATCAGTAAACTAGCCGCAGCCAACGCTGAGAGCTTGTTCATGGGTTTATTCTCCTGGTTGTTTGCATGACTGTAAATGGGCGCCAACGGTAATGCCATAACGCTCAAAATAGCCTTGGTTTAGTTCTAATGCTGCCATATACCGTACTTTAGGTTCGTACACGGGGCAGCGACGTGAATCAATACTTGGGCATGGGTCCATCGATAAAATGGTGGCAATTTTCATGTCCTTATCGAGATAAGCAATATCTAACGGTAAGTAGGTATTGTACATCCAGAAACCTGCACTACCGGGGCGTTCTTGTTGGTACTTAAACAACATCCCCGCGTGTTCAGCTAGAGTTTCACGAAACATCAAGCCACGTGCACGGCTATCATAGGTGTCAGCAATTTCTAACTGCAATGGATGCTCGTGGCCAGCAATGCACCATTGCTCGGTTTTTAACGAGGAAGATGCCGGCTGCCCCGCCAACGCCGCAGTACCGGCTGGTTCTAAATGCAACAAGGACACTAACCACGCGGTAGAAATAAGACTGGTAAGAACCATGAGCTATGCCTCTGTGTTTGTAGCTAAAAAACCTAGTATCGCCTTATTTAACTCAGAAAAAAAGGTAAAAAAAAGCCTCCAGGTAAGGAGGCTCAAAGGGAGAGTGTATTCTTTACTCAATAACCACCGTCGTCACCTCACCATTATCGACAACTGTGACTGTTTGATGGCCTAACAAGCTAATATCGTCATCCACTTCAGGATCATCTGCGACATCGCAGGTATAGCCTAGGGTATAGTCCCCAGCGCTCACATAGCCAAGCTCAAACTGATAATTTACCGCACCATCAAAATAGACCGCGCTCACGGCATAAGGTTCAACGGCTTCGCTACCACCAACATCAGCAAGATCCGCAACAACATGATCAACACCTGGGTACAGGTAGACGCTTGCTACCGCCGTGCCAGTATCAGCAGGGGCGACAGTGCAGCTATTTTCAATCAAAAGGGCTTCCGCCATGCTGCCTTCAATGTGTCCTACGGTTAGGTTATTAACCAAACGAACGCCGCGCGGTTTCAAGAAATACTGATCTTGTCCGACCGGATTAACTAAGGCTTGGCGTAAATCAAACTCCGCAGTGTAAGCAGTTTCACCGCCAGCACCCACGGTAATACCATCAAACTTCAATTCATTCGATGGCACGCTTAATGGGATCCTTTGGTCCCCCACTTGAACATAAGAACCATCCGCCATCACTAACCGTAGTTGACTGTAATCCCCAGCAGGCACCTCCACACCACTTATTAAATCTTCTGCTGCTGAACCGGTAAAGTTCATAAGGTTAATGCCGCGGGTATTAGCGATAACCTCACCGTTGCTATCTACACAGACATCGTTACTAGCAATGGTGTTACTGTCCTCGCCAATGGTGAAAACTTGCTTGCCAGCACTATTGCCGAGCAATTCGATAGCATGAAAGCAAGCCCATACCTCATCAGCGGCGTCTACGGGGGCATCACTGACAGCAAAGGAAAATTGACCGGTTTGCGCAACCACTTCAGAATCACTATCTGAACCACAAGCAACAAGCATGCTGCTGGCTAACGTTAAAGCAATCATGGTACTAATAGGAGCTCGGTTAAACATATCAACCTCTTCGTTATATGAAAGATGTCATATATATAGCAAAATTGAACAAAGAAAAAAGCTTTATCCTTCCCTTTTACTTAGCCTTTACAGATATCAACAAAAGATAGCTTGAATGCCATCTAAACGTTGATAAGCACCGCAGAACAGCATAAAGTAGCGCTATAAACAAACCACATATTGTTAACATGACACTAAAGACATCTCCTAGTCCCCTAGTAACAGCTCCTAGACAACTGCAACAGTTGCGCTCAGTGACGGCTATTGGCGGTGGCCATGGTTTAGGACGGGTACTCTCAACTTTGGCGTTTCTAAATCGACGCTTAATAGGGATTGTGGCCACCACCGATGATGGTGGCGCTAGTGGCCTGCTTAGACGTAATCATGACTGTATTGCTTGGGGCGATATTCGCAATTGTTTATCACAACTGGCCAAGCATCCGTTAGCCGCAGACGTGCTTAACTATCGCTTTGCCACTGAGCACAGCCTCCATGGCCACAACTTGGGTAACTTATTGCTCTACACCTTAGATCAGCTAAGTGCGCGACCACTCGATGGGATTGCGCTGCTGAGTCGACTACTCAATATCAATACCCGTTTGCTGCCGATGTCTGAAACGCCCGTTGATTTGGTGGCAGCCACCCACGATGGAATGGAGTGTTTCGGTGAACTCTTGGTCGATGGCTTACAACAGATGCCTGCACAACTGCGCTTATCGCAACCGGTGGCGGCAACTCCTGAAGCCTTGCATCATGTGGAACGCAGCGAGCTGATCATTTTAGGCCCAGGCAGCTTTCTAACCTCGGTGATGCCACCGTTATTGGTAGAAGAATTTGCTCAAGCTATCGCAAACAGTGCTGCGCAAGTCATTTTTATTGATAATCTAGTGCCCGAAAATAGCCCTGCGGGGCAATTATCATTGAGTGAAAAATTAGCTTGGATGGAGCAGCAATTAGGTGTGCAAGTGGTAGATAAGGTCATTACTAATCGACCAGACCCGAACCTCACCCTGCCTAGTTTTGATCACGTCTGCCCCTCCTCAGAAGCAGCTCATCGGCATCAACCTGAATCCTTATTAGCAGCGCTAACAAAAGCTTTTAATGCCTAACCGGCAGCGCTGTGATCCTTACCTTATCGAGGAATGGCCCATGAAATTAACCAAACTTGTGGTGCAATTGGCGGCACTGTTTAGTTGCACCAGTTGGAGTGCGCTTGCCGCAGAACCAGCACAACAGCTTGGCTTGGCAATCGATTATCAAGCCAACAGCCCGACTATCGAGGCTGTGTTAGGCTACCCCGGCGGCAGTCGTATCAGTTCACCCGAGGCCATCGAAGCTTATTTTAATGCCTTAGCCAAAGCCTACCCAGAGCAAGTACAAGTGCACTCTTATGGGCGCAGTTGGGAGGGCAGAAATCTTTATTACGTGGTGATTTCGAGTGCTGCCAATATGGCTAAGTTAGGTGCTTATCAAGCAAATATTGCGGCGTTAAGCGCAGCCGATAGTACCTCCAACAAGCAAGCCGAGCAGTTAATTCAAAGTATGCCAGCCAGCGTCTGGCTCTCGTATGGGGTGCATGGTAACGAGATCTCATCACCTGAAGCCGCCATGCTTACAGCTTGGCATTTGCTGGCAGCAACCGATGCCACAACGCAAGGTTACTTAGACCAAACTTATGTGTTTATTGACCCTGTTCAAAACCCAGACGGGCGTGCACGCTTTGTCAGTCGCTATTACATGACCGCAGGGTTAGAACACAGTAGCGATAGACTTTCAGCAGAACATAACGAACCTTGGCCAAGTGGTCGTAGTAACCACTATTTGTTCGATTTAAACCGCGACTGGCTAGCTCTAACCCAGCCTGAAATTGCCGGTCAAGTGGATGCCCTGTTAAAAAATATGCCGCTAGTGTATGTCGATTTACATGAGATGGGCGGCGACACCAGCTACTACTTCACGCCTGAAGCTGAGCCCTATAACCCTTTAATCACGGAGACACAACGCAAAGCGCTGTGGACCATAGGTGAAAATAACGGCAAGTGGTTTGATCAGCACGGTTACGATTACTACACCCGTGAAGTGTTTGATGCCTTTTATCCAGGTTACGGCGCAAGTTGGCCTTTGTATCATGGCGCTATTTCCATGACCTACGAAATGGCATCGGCACGCGGCCATAAATTTCGCACGAAAGACGGCGAGATCTTAACCTACGGTGATGGCGTACAACGCCATTTTATTGCCTCTATCGCTACCATTGAGACGGTCGCTAAAGAACGTCAGCAATTATTGCAAAGTTATTGGGACTATCGCCAACAAGCAGTGCAACTGGGGCGTCAAAGCAAGCAGCGTTACTGGGTATTTAATCCACAACATGATGCTGCAGCAGCGCGCCGGCTTGCCGGTTTGCTAACCCGCCATGGCGTTAAAGTTGAACAAGCAGAGCAAGACTTCAAAGCCTGTGGCAATCAATATGCTGCCGGTAGCTTTATTGTCGATAGCGCCCAGCCGGCCTATTACATGTTGCGCACGCTGCTCGATAAAGACATTGCCATGGATGCCGACTTTATTGCGGAACAAGAGCGGCGCCGTAAGAATAACCTAGCCGATGAAATTTATGACGTTACTGCTTGGTCACTGCCGCAGATGTTTAATGTTAGCTATCAAACCTGTGCCAAGTTACCGCGGGTGGCCACTGTTGCTGCTGGGACGGATCTGATTAAGCCAGGTCAAGTTAATCAGGCTGATGCCAAGGTGGGCTTTATCGTCCCTTGGGGTGATATGAATGCGGGACGTTTTCTCACCGCGGCGCTACGTGAAGGCCTCACAGTAAAACAAACGGATTTACCTTTTACCCATAGTAACGGCAAGCGCTATCCGGCTGGCTCACTCATTTTGACCCATGCTGACAATGCTGATTTGGCCGCGGTTGTACAAGACTTAGCGGTTACCACCGGTGCTCAGGTTGATGGCGTGAATTCTAGTTGGGTGACTGATGGCCCTAACTTTGGTTCTAATAACGTGCAACGGGTGCATGCGCCCCAAATCGCTATGTTGTGGGACGAGCCGGTATCTAGCTTAAATGCCGGGCATACTCGCTTTGTGATTGAGCAACAGTTTAACTATCCAGTTACCGCCATACGCGCGGCCCAATTAGCTGGCGCCAACTTAAGCCAGTATCAAGTGTTGATCATGCCAGCAGCCAGTAGCGGTGCATTGCAAGCCGCATTAGGTGAACGCGGACAACAAAATATTCAGGATTGGGTTGCTAAAGGCGGCGTCTTAATTACTCTTGGCAGCAGTTCTGCGTGGGCCGTGGATGCCGAGTTTTTATCTAGTGCATTAGAAAGTGTTGTGCAAACTAAAGCCCCAAGCCACGGTGACGAAAAACGTGTTGAGGGCTTGCTGTTTAAGCAGCGTGAAGAACTTATGCACTACATTCAAGCCGACCATGCCGACCCATACTGGACCGCTGGCGTTATCACCCGCTTGCAGGTAGACCAAGAACATTGGTTAAGTGCAGGGGTCAAACCTGAGGTTTTTGCGGTAACGGTTGGCAATCAAATTTTCCGCCCACTTACCATTGATCATGGCCGCAATATTGTGAATTATGCCGGCCCTAATGAGGTGTTAGCGAGCGGTTATTTGTGGGCTGAGAATCAACAGCAGTTGGCTTATAAACCTTATCTGATGTGGCAGCCGCAGGGTCGCGGCATGGTGATAAGCTTTGCCCAAGAGCCCACCTATCGGGCCTACCTTGATGGTCTGAATATTCTGTTAATGAATGCCATCTTTGCCGGAGCTAGCCACGCTAGCCCACTCCGATAGCTATAACTGCAATAAGCGCCTAGACCTCCTCGTCTAGGCGCTCTTGTCAGCCCCAATACGCGATGCAACCGCACCTCGTTGATCCTTGTATTTAGCGTCTTTGCGCGAACTATAAGGGCGTACACATGGCTCATCAAGTTGTTCAAAGCTGAGTGCACCGATTTTCATCAGCGGCCGTAACGCTAACGGCAACTTACCACTATTAAAAAATTCAAGCACCACCTGCCCCGACCAACCGGGGTCGATGCGGTGAGCAGTTACATGCACCATTAATCCCAACCGCGCCAACGACGAGCGACCATCTAACCATCCCACCATATCAGCGGGTAAGGTCACCGATTCATGGGTAACCGCCAAGGCAAACTCACCCGGGTGAATAAAAAAGGCTTGGTCTTCATTCAGTACAATGGCATCGCTCATCACCGATTGAATCGCTTTATCAATCTCATCGCGTGGGCCGCTGATATCGATAAAAGGAGCAGCGTGATCTTGCAACACTCTAAATTCATTTCCCAAATGAATATCTACGGTGACGCCGCTGATATCCTCCGCCAATGGCGCTGGGTCTAAGATGATTTTACCAGCCGCTAAGTAGGCTTCTATTTGACCATCGGTTAAACGCATGGCGAGCTCTCCTGCTTGTTCTTATGATGCGTTAGCTTGGGCTTGTTGATAAAGCTGGGCCGCCAACGCCGTTGCGCTTTGTTTGATAATAACACTAATTGGATCCTCAGGAGCACTTACCACCAAAGGGGTGCCGTTATCTAAGCTCTCACGTAAGCGCGCTGCTAGAGGCCACTGGCCTAGCAAGGGCACGCCATGTTCAGCAGCCACCTTAACCCCGCCGGCAGTACCAAAAATCGCTTCATGATGACCACACTGACTGCACTCAAAATAACTCATGTTCTCGATTAAACCAGTAATCGGCACCCCTACTTTCTGGAACATGGTAATGCCTTTTTCAGCATCTGCTAGCGCCACAGTCTGTGGTGTGGTGACTACCACCGCCCCAGTGATGGGCAGCTTTTGCGCAAAGGTTAGCTGAATATCGCCGGTACCCGGCGGTAGGTCAACAATCAGATAATCGAGAGCTGGCCATTTGGTATCCCGAAATAGCTGCTGCAAAGCAGCACTGGCCATAGGCCCACGCCAAATAGCAGCATCCTTGGTATCAGTAAGATAACCTAACGATGAAGCATACACACCATGGCGTTGATGGGGGATCATTTTTTGCTGCTCATTCACGGTCATCTTCTCATCAGCACCACCGAGCATGGTAGGTAACGAAGGACCATACACATCGGCATCGAGAATCCCTACCTTGGCGCCGAAACTAGCCAAGGCCAACGCCAGTTGTACACTCACCGAAGATTTACCCACCCCGCCTTTGCCTGACGACACCACAATCACGTTGCCATAGACAAGCGGCAATTCAGGTTGGGAATTTTTTAGCTTAGCGACCTTGCACACCAACTGCCATTGATACTGACCTAACTGAGGATCTTGCTGAAAAGGCTCCAACACACTGGCATCAGCGGCAAAGGGTAAGCTCAAAGTGGCTTTATTACCCGCTACGCTTACCCATGCCGCAGGGATAGCGCCTTGCCAACCTGGCAACCTCATCTTGGCTAAAGCAGCGTTAAACTGCGTGGTTGCATCCAACGTGGTTGATGGGTCTGTGGCGGCGGCTTTGGATTTTTTGAAACGACTAAACATCTATCCCTCCCAGCTTGGTTGTGGGCAGTCATGATACGGCTAGTTCGGCTGGATTGCCAGCCGTGATTAAGTTACACTTTAGGCCTTTAAATATCACGGAATTAACGGAACTATCCATGCCGACAGCAACTCGCAAAATTCTGGTTACCAATGCCCTTCCATACGCTAATGGGCCGATTCACATTGGGCATATGCTTGGCTACATTCAAGCCGACATTTGGGTCCGTTTTCAGAAGTTACGTGGACACGAATGCCACTATGTCTGTGCCGATGATGCGCACGGTACGCCGATTATGCTTAAAGCACAGCAATTAGGTATTGCGCCAGAGCAAATGATTGCCGATATGAATCAAGCCCACCAAGCTGACTTTGCGGACTTTCATGTGGCCTTTGATCATTATCACTCGACCCATAGTGACGAGAATCGTGAACTAGCGGAGCTTATCTACACCCGCTTACGTGATGCTGGACATATTAAAACCAAGACCATTGAGCAGTTGTACGATCCACAGCAAGAGATGTTTTTGCCCGATCGCTTCGTTAAAGGCACCTGCCCTAAATGTGGTGCAGAAGATCAGTACGGCGATAATTGCGATGTGTGCGGCGCTACCTATGCACCAACTGAACTTAAAAACCCTAAATCAGCGGTTTCTGGTGCCACCCCTGAGCTGCGTCAATCAGAACATTACTTCTTTGATTTGCCAGCCTTTGAGCAGATGCTAAAAGAATGGACTCGCTCGGGTTCGTTGCAAGACGAAATGGCAAACAAATTAAACGAATGGTTTGAGTCAGGCCTACAAATGTGGGACATCAGCCGTGATGCCCCCTACTTCGGCTTTGAAATCCCAGATGCGCCTGGCAAGTATTTCTACGTCTGGCTTGATGCTCCAATTGGCTATATGGGTAGTTTTAAGCACTATTGCCAAACCACCGGCAAAGCTCATTTCGACGACTACTGGCAACTCGATAGTGACGCCGAGCTTTATCATTTTATCGGTAAAGACATCATCTACTTTCATAGCCTGTTTTGGCCAGCCATGCTCAAGGGTGCAAGCTTCCGGCAACCAACCAACGTGTGGGCACACGGCTTTATCACGGTGAACGGCACCAAGATGTCCAAATCCAAAGGCACTTTTGTGATGGCTCGTACCTATCTGGATCACCTAGATCCGGATTACTTGCGCTACTATTTCGCTGCCAAACTGACCAACCGTATTGATGATTTAGATTTGAATCTGACCGACTTCGCTCAGCGCGTTAATGCAGATTTAGTTGGTAAGGTGGTCAACATAGCGAGTCGTTGTGCTGGCTTTATTAGTAAGAAATTTGACGGCAAGTTAGCAGCTAGCATCAGCGATACCAGCTTATTAGATGAGTTCCAAGCGGCGGCCGCTGGCATCGCCCAAGCGTACGAAAAACGCGAGTTTTCAAAGGCGATGCGAGATATTATGGCGCTGGCTGATAAAGCAAACTTCTACATCGCCGAGCAAGAGCCTTGGCAGCTTATCAAAGACCCAAGCAAACAGGCTCAAGTGCATGAAATTTGTTCTATCGGCATTAACTTGTTCCGCTTATTAATGATTTATTTAACCCCAGTGGTGCCAGCCTTGGCGACCCGCGTGCAAGAGTTCTTGAACGATGAATTTAGTTGGGATAGTCACCAACAATTATTAACAGATCACACTATTAGCCCGTTCAAGGCCCTGTTACAACGTATTGACATGGAAAAAGTAGAAGCCATGATTGAAGATTCTAAAGCCAGCGCAACCCCAGTTGCAGCCGCCACCAGCAACGGTGAACTCGAACGTGACCCTATCAGCGCGGAAATTAACTATGACGACTTTGCTAAAGTTGATTTACGGGTTGCACTGATTGCTAACGCCGAGCACGTTGAAGGCGCTGATAAGCTACTCAAGTTGACCCTAGATTTAGGCGGTGAAACACGCCAAGTTTTTGCCGGCATCAAATCGGCTTATGCCCCAGAGCAACTGATTGGCCAACACACCGTGATGGTCGCTAACTTGGCGCCACGCAAAATGCGTTTTGGCTTATCAGAAGGCATGGTTCTAGCCGCCGGCCCTGGTGGCGAAGAACTGTTTATTCTTAATCCACACGCTGGTGCAAAACCAGGGATGCGGGTTAAATAATGGTCGCTACCGTACACCTCTACGAAGGCAAAGAAAAATCCATAAAGCGCTTACATCCGTGGGTGTTTAGCGGAGCCATTGCGCGCGTTAAAGGCCAACCTGAAAGCGGTGCTACTGTCTCTATCCACGCACATAATGGTGACTGGCTCGGCTATGCCGCTTGGTCACCAAAATCGCAAATTCGCGCACGGGTATGGAGCTTCAATCAAGGTGACAACATTGATGCGGAGTTTTTTCTGCAACGCATTGCCGCGGCAAAGGCGTTACGCGATGGGCTTGATCTGCGTAGTAATGCCTATCGACTGGTTGCCGCAGAGGCTGACCAACTGCCCGGCATCACCATCGATAAATACGACAATTGGCTGGTCTGCCAGTTACTCAGCGCAGGAGCTGAATTCTGGCGCGATGCTATTGTAAACGCTTTACGAGAACTGTTTCCTGAGTGCTCTATTTATGAGCGCTCCGATGTAGATGTGCGGCAAAAAGAAGGCTTACCAACGGTCACTCAAATACTCTACAGTCAAACTGGCGAGGCGCCTCCAACCACCTTATGGATTGAAGAGAACGGCTTGCAACTGGGCGTAGATATTCAAGCTGGACACAAAACCGGTTATTACCTAGATCAGCGTGATAGTCGGTTAGCGATACAAAAGTATGCACCCGGCAAACGTGTCTTAAACGCTTTTAGTTATACCGGTGGTTTTGGCTTATATGCAGCAGCAGCTGGTGCGACCGAAGTGGTTAATTTAGATGTTTCAGCTCCAGCCTTGGCACAAGCGGCTGCCAATCATGAGCGCAACCAATTGCCACCAGAGCAGCTACGAAATCTACAACTTGATGTGTTCGAAGCCTTACGCAAGTTTCATCAAAACGGTGAGCGTTTTGATGTGATCGTGCTCGACCCACCCAAGTTTGTCGATAATAAGGCGAACCTCAATAGTGCATGCCGTGGTTATAAAGATATCAATCGTCTCGCAACCATGATCCTTAAGCCTGGCGGTACCCTGATCACGTTTTCATGTTCTGGCCTGTTGCCTGTAGATTTGTTCCAAAAAGTAGTCGCAGATGCAGCCCTGGATGCCAAGCGTCCGCTACACATCATTGAGCGGTTATTTCAGGGCGCGGATCATCCAGTCCGCACTAACTTTCCAGAGTCGTTGTATCTAAAAGGATTTGTTCTGCGCGGTTAACTTAGCTAGAGTTATTAGCATAAGCAGCGCAACAGCAGCATAGACGAGGTAAGCATGAGTACTATTTTTGACAAAATTATCAGCCGCGAGATTCCAGCTGAGATAGTTTATGAAGATGATCTGAGTTTGGCGTTCAAAGATATTAATCCGCAAGCGCCCGTTCATCTGTTGATTATCCCGAAACAACACATAGCCACCATCAATGATATTACGGAAGACAATCGTGAGATCGTTGGGCATTTATATTGGGTGGCAGCAAAAATTGCCGCTCAATATGATTTCGCTAAAGATGGCTATCGGGTCGTGATGAACTGCAATGAAGATGGTGGTCAATCGGTCTACCACATTCACTTACACTTGTTGGCGGGGATCACCATGGGCTGGCCGCCATTTGCAAATAACCGGCCGAAACAAGTTTAGACGAAGCATAAAAAAAGCCGCTGGTACCATTTAATCACCAGCGGCCTTCCTTTTTAAGAGCAACTACTGACCGGTCGCAATACCCTCACGACGAGGATCTGCACCACCGTACAAGCTACCATCTTCTAAGCGGCTGATACCATGCAAACCGCTGTTAAGGTCTTGCACCCGTACCTGATGGCCACGGGCTTTGAGGCCCTCTGCTAGAGCTTCAATCGTGGTTCCCCGCTCTAGTGCAGTCTCACCATTTAAGTTAGTCACGTGCGGCAAATCCATCGCTGCTTGCATATCCAAATTCCAATCAAGCAAGCCGACTAAAGTTTGTGCAACATAGTTAATAATGCGAGCACCACCAGGTGAACCCACCACATGCAGTAACTCTCCTTGCTCATCAAATACCATCATCGGTGACATCGAGCTACGCGGGCGCTTACCCGGCTCAACCCGGTTAGCGACCGGATTGCCGTTCACTTCAGGTACGATTGAAAAGTCCGTCAGTTGGTTATTTAGCAAGAAGCCTCCTACCATCACCCCTGAACCAAATCCTGTTTCAATACTAGTGGTTAAAGACACCGCATTACCTTCAGCATCAACAATAGAGATGTGGGAGGTATTAGGGAACTCCGGCGATTGATCATCTGCATATACCAGAGTCGTTAGTTCACCGGGCGTTGCCTTACCTAAATCGCGCTCGCCAATCAGTTGCGCACGCTCGGATAAATACCCCTTATCAAGCATGGCGGTGACAGGAACATCAACAAAATCACTATCGGCAATGTAACGGTTACGATCGGCGAAAGCTAACTTCGATGCTTGGGTAAAATAATGGACAGCCTGTTCACTGTTAGGCGCTAACTCGGCTAAATTTTTACTCTCTAACATGCTTAATATTTGCAGCACGGTAATCCCACCAGAACTTGGCGGTGCCATCCCGCACACCTCATAGACACGATAGTTACTACAAACAGGCTCACGAATAACAGCTTGATAGCTAGCTAAATCTTCGACACTTAAGGTGCCTGGGCTACGTTCTGCTTGTTGCACCGCTTGCGCTATTTGGGTGGCTAATGGCCCTCGATAAAAGGCGTCTGCGCCCTGCTCAGCAATCATACGTAGGCTAGCAGCTAGTTCAGGGTTTTTTAATACTTGCCCTTGCTTGAGGGCTTGACCGTTTGGATAAAAGTAGTCTTTAGCTGGGCTTAAGGTTTTTAAGCCAGGATGAAATTCCAAATCAAGTAAGCCTTGAAGCCGCGCCGAGACAGTAAAACCCCGCTCGGCGGTAGTAATGGTATCGGTGAATAGCTGCTGCCATGGTAACTTGCCCCATTGCTGATGAGCTAGCTCTAAACCACGCAAAATACCCGGGGTCCCTACCGAACGCCCACCTACCACAGCGTCTAAAAAGCTAGCCGGTGGCTGGCCTTGGGCGTCAAGGAATAACTCAGGCGTGGCCGCCGCGGGTGCAGTTTCACGCGCATCGACGGTGTAAAGTCGTTGTTCGCTGGCATCCCAATAAAGTAAAAAACCACCGCCACCAATACCAGAAGACTGTGGCTCAGTTAAAGTCAGCATGGCTTGTACCGCCACTGCGGCATCAATTGCACTTCCACCTGCCGCTAACACCTTCCGCCCAGCTTCTGCCGCCGCGGGTGTAGCTGCTGACACCATATATTGCTGGGCTGCTTGCCCGCTTTTCGCAATAAAGCCAGTAGCTGCTTCAGGATCAGCTGCAACCCGTTCCGTAGGGGTAGTTTGGCTACCACAACCAACTAATGCTAGCGCTAGTAACGCCCAATACTTCTGCATAATTATCACCTTATTCGTGCTATTACTCGCAAGATGCGGATTTACCTAGTCATTCAGTCTTTTCATACTATCGCTGCTATCATAAGATCTTGTGCCATTGATAACAACGCCATTGCGGCTTATCCTCGTCATTCATAGGCCGCCATGTAAGGATGACAACGTGTCAAAATCACCGCCCAAAACAACATTATCTGCCTTAGTCTTATCTGAACGAGGACAAATTACCATCAGTAGCTTGTTGCTTGCTGTGATTATGGTATGGCTGCATTTTTATCAGCAACAACAAGGCTCGTTGCTTGAGACCTTTGATTTTACTCAACCTTTGGTGTGGCAAGAGCCTTGGCGCCTGCTTACCGCTCATATCCTGCACCTTGATGCTCAGCACGCCATCTACAATGCGATTGGACTGCTTCTGCTCACCCTATTTTTTGCTGGCAACTTTACTCTACGTAGCTGGTTCAATGCACTTCTGATTATTGCTGTTGTCATTGCCGCTCTGGTTTGGTTGATTGGCTACCCGAGCCGTTTTGTTGGCTTTTCAGCGATATTACACGGGTTATTGCTACTTGGTGTATTACTAGACTGGCGGCAACAAGATTATCAGTGGTCTGATTGGCTGAACCCCCTAGCGCTTGGGTTATTAGGGCTTAAAGTGCTACTCGAGTATTATGGTTTGCTGCAAAGTAAAATTCTGTTGAGTATCGGCGATCCGCAAGCGATAGGTATTCTTCATGCCTGTGGTTTAGTGGGTGGTTTACTTGCTTGGCATCTGCACTGCCGCAGCCTTAAAGCTTTGGCTACCCTGACCGAATCAAACCAGGACAAATAAAATAAAGGGCCCAATCCGTGGGCCCTATAACTTAATCAGATCCGTCGCTATAACAGCTGCGTTAACACCCTTACAGGACAATCCGATCTTTGTTGAGTTCGAGCATACGTGGGCCGATTCCCTTCACCTGCATCAGTTGGTTAGCATCACTAAAAGTGCCTAACTGCTCGCGTAACTTGATGATAGCTTCAGCTCGCTTTAAGCCGACGCCGGTGAGGGCCATGGCTAATTGTTCAGCGCTAGCAGTATTGATATTAACCGTAGGGGTACTTGCTGCTTCTTGCATCGCCACTGCAGCAGGAGCAAATAATAAAGGTTGGGCTACAGCCGGCTGTAACAACACCAGCGGTGATAACATCGAGGCGAAAATCAAGGTTTTCCGTAACATAAGGCACTCTCCAAGTCAGTTTGATGACTGCACCATGCAGACCTGAAGAGTGTACGAAGGGGCTGGCGTTTAAGCCATTAAATAGCTCGTATTAGGCCGTGAGCGATTGCTTAATTGCAGTTAAGGCTGCGGCGGGGTCAGACGCTTGAGTAATAGGTCGACCGATGACTAACACTTCAATTCCTAATTGATTAGCCGCTGCAGGCGTCATAGTACGGCGTTGATCATCTGCAGCACTACCAGCCGGACGAATACCTGGCGTGACTCGCATAAAGTTCGGGCCACAGTGTTCGGCAATCAGCTCGGCTTCTTGGGCCGAACAAACCACCCCATCTAAGCCCGCTTGCTGGGTTAATTTGGCTAACCGTAACACCTGCTCTTGCGGGCTTACGTTAATGCCTTGCTCGGCTAAATCTTCGGCTGTCATACTGGTTAACACCGTGACCGCGATTAAGAAAGGTGGCTGGGGTAAGTCTGCCAGAGCCTCCCGCGCCGCTTGCATCATCCGACTACCGCCGCTTGCATGCACGTTAACCATCCAAACCCCAAGGTCGGCAGCCGCACGTACCGCTTTACCTACAGTGTTTGGAATATCATGAAATTTCAGATCAAGAAATACTTTAAAGCCCAGTGCAACCAACTCTTTCACAAATTCAGGGCCTGCCGCAGTAAAGAGTTCTTTGCCAACCTTTAAACCGCACGCACTAGGTGAAAGTAACTTAATCAACGGCCAAGCTTGTGCAGGCGTGGCATAATCTAAGGCTACAAAGATTTCTGACTGTTTCATTTATTCTCCATCTAAACCAATTATGGGTTTTATTTCGCCCCAACTCCGACAGCTAGGGCAATGCCAATAAAGGGTACTGCCCGAAAAGCCACAGTGGCGACAGCGATACTTCGGCCGCTGTTGCATCTGCTGTTGCACCAACTTCTGCAGCATGCGCAGACTATCGCGAGCTTTACCAACATCAGCCGCACGAATATGAAAATCCATTAATTTATGAAACCCGCGCATGGTTGGATTTTGAATCAAGGAAGACTGAATAAATTGCTCTGCTGCCTCAATACTATTTTCACGAGCGATAAGTTCAGACAATAACACGGCAGCTGAGGTTGAATGTGCCACCTTCACGCATTCATGTAAAAACTGCACCAAGCCTGTTTCATCGTGTAAATCATCAAAACATGCTTTGATGAGTGGTAAGGCTTCGCTGACGAAATCGCTATCTTCATGCAGGATGCCCACTAATATATTACGCGCTTTGGCTAGCTGCCCCTGGGCATACCACATCCGCCCTAGCGCGAGCGCTGCACGGACACATTCAGGATCGTGCTGGCGTGCTTTTAAATAATACTTTTCGCCCGCTTCCGGTTGCGTTTGTTGCTCTGCCAATTCGCAATAAAGTTGTCCTACCAATACCTCAGCAGAGCTATCAAAGCGAGTGATTTTCAAGGCGACACGAATCGCTTTGTCCCACTCATGGGTCGATTCATAAAGTTCTAATAAATGGCGTTGGCAGGCTTCATGAAACTGTTTGTCTGTTTGCAGGGCCAATAACATGTCTTCGGCCCGATCGTAAATACCCGCAGCCAGATAATCTAGACCTAACTCAAACATGGCCATGCGCCGTTGCTTTTCGGTTATCGAAGGTCTTGAGGTGAGGTTCTGATGAATTTTAATCGCGCGATCGATTTCACCACGGCGGCGAAATAGTTTACCCAGCGCCCAGTGGGTTTCTAAGGTGTCTGAATCCACATCAAGCAGTTCAATAAACAGGTCGACTGCTTTATCCGGTTGATCAGAAAGTAATAAATTTAAGCCGGTGACATATTGCTTGGAGAATTGTTCTTGTTCTTTGCGGTCTTCATTACGCACACTGTTACGCCCCATGAACCAGCCATAGGCAGCAGCAACAGGTAACAATAAGAATAACAATTCAAGCATTAAGGGGTGCTCGTTTTCACCAGCTGTTTACGTAATTTCTTTATTTCTCGGCCTAACAGAAATTGCCGAGCTAACATGGCTATCACACCAATGATAAAGCCAAGAGCCAAAAATAGTGCTGCAACTAGGGCTAACGAAACTTGTTGTTGTACAGCCAGAAAATCAACGGTGACTGGCGTATTGTTCATAGTACCAAAAGCGATGGCAATTAAAAATAGAATCAATAAGGGTAAGCTAACAAACAAGAATCGGATCATAGTTACAGGTCTCGTCTTCATAAAAAAACGGCATGCTTTATAGTAGCATGCCGTTTTGTTTAACTCGACGTTAAAAATCAACCGATGTTGTCGACTCGCTCACGCAGTTCTTTACCCGGTTTAAAATGAGGGACATATTTGCCCTCAAGTTCAACCGATTCACCGGTTTTAGGATTACGTCCAACCCGCGGCGCTCGATAATGCAATGAGAAACTACCAAAGCCACGAATCTCAATCCGTCCGCCTGACGCCATTTGCTGCGCCATCTGCTCGATAATTTCTTTCACCGCATCTTCAATCTGACGCGAAGAATGCTCTGGGTACAACGCCGTTAACTGGTTAATCAGTTCCGATTTTGTCATCTTAAGCTCCTCTATGTATGCGTCAATGCGCTCGGGTTTTCAGTAAACCTGACTTATTAGTCGTTTTTCGCCGCTTTGAAGGCTTCAGCCATTGCGTTAGAGAAGTCAGCTTCGTCTTGCTGCTTGTTCACTGACTCAATAGCTTCTTTCTCTTCAACTTCGTCTTTAGCACGAATAGACAGGCTCAAAGTACGGTTCTTACGATCAACGCCCATGAAACGAGCTTCGATTTCGTCACCAACTTTCAACTCAGTGGTAGCGTCTTCAACGCGATCACGTGAGATATCAGCGGCACGAACGTAACCTTCAACGCTGTCAGCCAGTTCAACTTTTGCACCTTTGGCATCAACTTCGATGACCTTACCAGTAACAATAGCACCTTTTTTGTTAGCTGCCAGATAATTGTTGAACGGATCTTCTTCTAATTGCTTGATACCAAGAGAGATGCGCTCGCGCTCTGCGTCAACTTGTAACACCACAGCGGTAACTTCTTCACCTTTCTTGAATTCACGTACAGCTTCTTCGCCAGTAGCGTTCCAGCTGATGTCAGACAAGTGAACCAAACCGTCGATGCCGCCATCTAAACCGATGAAGATACCGAAGTCAGTGATTGACTTGATCTTACCTGACACTTTGTCACCTTTGTTGAAGTTCTTCGCGAACTCTTCCCAAGGGTTAGCTTTACACTGTTTCAGGCCAAGTGAAATACGACGACGTTCTTCGTCAATTTCAAGAACCATAACTTCAACCACGTCATCCAAGTTAACAACTTTAGATGGGTGAACGTTTTTGTTGGTCCAATCCATTTCAGAAACGTGTACCAAACCTTCTACGCCTTCTTCGATTTCAACGAAGCAGCCGTAATCAGTTAAGTTGGTTACACGACCAGTCAAACGATGACCTTCTGGGTAACGAGCAGCGATATCCGCCCATGGATCTGCGCCTAATTGCTTCAGACCTAATGATACGCGAGTACGCTCACGATCGAATTTCAATACTTTCACATTGATTTCGTCGCCTACGTTAACCACTTCGCTTGGGTGCTTAACGCGCTTCCAAGCCATATCGGTAATGTGCAACAAGCCGTCAACGCCGCCTAGATCAACGAACGCGCCGTAGTCAGTCAAGTTCTTAACGATACCTTTAACTTCTTGACCTTCTTGCAAGTTCTCTAGCAGCTCATCACGCTCTGCACTGTTCTCAGTTTCAATAACAGCACGACGAGAAACAACAACGTTGTTGCGCTTCTGGTCTAGCTTGATAACTTTGAACTCTAAATCTTTGTTTTCTAGGTGCGTCGTTTCACGAACTGGACGAACATCTACCAATGAACCTGGTAAGAATGCACGAACGCCACCTAAATCTACAGTGAAGCCACCTTTAACTTTACCGCTGATGAAACCGGTAACAGTTTCTTGGTCTTCATAAGCTTTTTCCAGCTGTAACCAAGCTTCATAACGTTTTGCTTTTTCGCGTGACAGGATAGTTTCACCGAAACCATCTTCAACCGCATCTAGTGCTACGTCAATTTGATCGCCAACTTGAACTTCTACAACGCCTTCTGCGTTGCGGAATTGCTCAACCGGAATAGCACTTTCAGATTTCAGACCGGCGTCTACCAAAACAACGTCACGGTTGATAGCTACGATGGTGCCTTTTACGATAGAACCTGGGCGAGTTTCGACCTCTTTGAGGCTTTCTTCAAACAGCTGTGCAAAATTTTCTGACATATGAGTTAGCTTACTTCAGTTAAGTACGTCCACCAGACATCCTGTTCGGCGGGGTTATTAAAAATAATCTGTTCGCTTATCCTTGCTACAGACCGCTAAGTTAGCCAGCTACATGCTGACCTACTCAGAATGCGAGAGCTTGCTGTACGCAAACTCAAGAATACTGTCCACCACCTCGTCAATGCTCAGATCCGTTGAATCTATCTGCAACGAACCTTCAGCGGCACGCAAAGGTGCAACCGAGCGATTGGTGTCGCGTGCATCACGCTCGCGAATTTCGGTGATTAATTGGTCGATTTTAGCAGTAAAACCTTTATCTAGCAATTGTTGGTAACGCCGTTGTGCACGTTCTTCGGGGCTGGCTGTTAAAAACACCTTTGCCGCAGCGTCGGTAAACACCACAGTTCCCATATCTCGACCATCAGCAACGAGGCCTGGCAGCTCTTTAAACGCCCGTTGACGGCGCAATAAAGCTTCACGTACCCGTGGCAACGCAGCAATTTTGGAAGCCATATTACCGACCTCTTCATTACGAATGGTCATGGTAACGTCTTCACCTTCTAAGATAATATGGGTTAAGTCTGGGTCTTCTTCTACGTCAAACTTAACGTCTAGCGCTCCTGCTAGAGCCACTAAGCTTGCTTCATCATCGGCGGCGAACCCATGATGCAACGCAGCGAGAGCTAAAACGCGATAGATGGCGCCACTGTCAAGTAAATGCCAACCTAACTTATCAGCGAGAATACGGCTTACCGTACCTTTGCCGGCACCGCTTGGTCCATCGATGGTGATTACCGGAATCTGTTTGGTCATGCTATCCCCTACCCAATAAAAGCGCCGCAATTATACGGAATTGGCAGAAAATTGCACCTTTATTCGGTGAACTTACGATGAACCTTACTCGACGTTTGCGTTACCGCACAAAAATCTTCGAAATAACGCGGGTAGGTTTTGCGACAGCAATCAGGGTCAAGAATAGTCACGCCACTGGCACTGAAACCTAACAATGAAAAGCACATCGCCATCCGATGGTCATCGTAGGTGGCAATCTCAGCATGCTGCAATTGGGCCGGCGCAGTGATTTCAATGCCATCAGCATACTCAACCACCTGAGCCCCCACTTTGCGCAGCTCAGTCGCCATAGCGTGCAGGCGATCGGTTTCTTTAATCCGCCAATTGGCGATATTGCGGATGTTTGTGGTGCCCTCGGCAAACAACGCCAAAGTGGCAAAAGTCATGGCGGCATCAGGGATGGCATTTAAATCAGCATCTAAAGCTTGTAACGGCTCGGATAACTGGCGGCTCACCCTGATTTGTTGCGGCTGGATATCAACCTCAGCGCCCATTTGCGCAAGGTAATCGGCAAAGGCTATATCGCCTTGAATGCTATCTGCACCCACCCCTTTAACCGTTAACGGACCACCGCTAATCGCCGCCGCCGCTAACCAGTACGAGGCCGCACTGGCATCCCCTTCGACCCAATACTGCTGAGGGCTTTGATAGCGTTGTCCGCCGGCAATGAAAAACTCATGGGCACTCACTTGGGCAATGGTGATACCAAAACGTCGTAACATAGCCAGAGTTAATTCAATGTAGGGCCAAGATACCACCTCGCCGGTCAGCTCTAACAGGGTGTCATCCGCCAACAAAGGTAGCGCCATCAGTAGCGCCGAAATGTATTGGCTTGAGGCACTCCCGTCTACCTGCAGCGAGCCCCCACACAAACCAGCACCGAGTCGTAACGGCGGATAGCCTGGCTGTTGTAGAAACTTGATTGAAGCATGGCCGGCTTGCAAGGTATCGGTCAACGCCGCGAGCGGACGTTCATGCATGCGTGCATCGCCGGCTATCACTACAGCTGCGGTTGCGGGTACGGTGGCAGCCAAGACTGCGGTCAACGGCCGGACCGCGGTGCCTGCATTACCTAGGAACAACTCAAGGGTTGCCGTCGGGTTAGCTTGCCAATAAGGCCAATCACCGCCGCAGCCATGCACGGTAACCTGGCTGGGGTCGTTGGCATCAAGCTCAATCCGCACGCCTAACGCAGTCAAAGCTTCGAGCATGCGTTCAGTGTCGTCGCTGCGCAGTAAATTCGTTACCCGAGTAACTGCCGGGGCAGCCCCAGAATGAGAACCAGAATTCGAATCTGAGTTACTACACAAGGCCGCCATTAGTAAGGCACGATTCGCGATACTTTTTGAACCGGGCAAAGTAACCTCGCCCGCACAAGAACTTAATCCACGTAACGCTATCCTACCGCTCATCGCATCAATAACCCCAACAACTGATTACAGTAGAATGCTTTTTAGTGCATCAATAAACACTTGGTTTTCGTGTTCAAGGCCAATACTTACGCGTAAGTGGTTCGGTAATTGGTACCCAGCTACCGGCCGCACAATCACGCCTTTATGCAGTAACTGCTGATAAATATCGGCCGCATTAGCTCCAACTTCAATGGTCAAAAAGTTTCCATAGGATGGAATGTAAGCTAAGTTAAATTGTTCACAAAATTCAATCAGTTGTGCCATTCCTGCCTGGTTGACAGCAATAGATTGGGCTAAATAATCAGCATCATCTAAGACAACTTCAGCAGCCTTTAGGCTCAAGCTGTTCATGTTAAATGGCTGACGCACCCGATTCATTAAATCTGCGATATCCGCATGAGTCACCGCATAACCGGCTCGTAAGCCGGCTAAGCCATAAGCTTTAGAAAAGGTACGGCTTACAATCAAATTAGGATAGCGCTGAACCCATTCAACCGAAGGCGCTCGTTCAGCTGCAGGCACGTATTCGTAGTAAGCTTCGTCTAACACCACCAACACCTGCGCAGGTACTTTAGCTAAGAAACTTTCCAGCTCAGCCGTGGTTAAGAAAGTACCGGTTGGGTTATTTGGATTAGCGATAAAAATCATTCGTGTTTTATCGGTAATAGCTGCGGCCATAGCATCCAAATCGTGACCATAGTTTTTCGCTGGTACTGCAATACCCTTGGCACCAATAGCTTGAGTTACCAATGGATACACCACAAACGCATGTTGCGAAAACAGCACTTCATGATGTTCGTTAACAAAGGTACGCGCCAACAGTTCTAAGACATCGTTGGAGCCGTTACCTAAGGTGATTTGATTAATATTTACACCCAGTTTCTCAGCCAGTTTGCTCTTTAGATAAAAGCCGTTGGCGTCAGGATAGCGAGCTAATCCGGCTAAGGTATCTTGCAAAGCTGCGGTAACCTGCTTGCTCAACCCCAGCGGATTTTCGTTCGAAGCGAGTTTCACGATATCTGTTAGCCCTAGTTCGCGCTCAAGCTCTTCAATGGGTTTACCTGCCTGGTATGGGCTTAAGTTACGTACGCCAACATTAGCGAGAGATTTTGCATCAAAGTTTGTCATGAGTTTCCTGGTTGTTCGTTGTTCGTTGTTCGTTGTTCGTTGTTCGTTGTTCGTTGTCAGTAAAGGGTGCCCACGCCAATAGCTAATATCCAATAGCTAACAGCGCTCTTGCTTGCGCGACATCACACCTTACGTTCAAACTCAGCCATAAATTCCACCAACGCATCCACGCCGGCCATTGGCATCGCATTATAAATACTGGCGCGCATACCACCCACAAACCTATGCCCTTTTAGACCCACTAAACCAGCCGCTGCAGCCTGTTCTAAAAAGGCATTATCAAGCGAGTTATCAGCCAGCAAAAACGGAATATTCATACGTGAACGATAATCTGGATGCACCGGATTTGAATAAAAGTCTGATTGATCAATGTAGTGGTAAAGCTTAGCTGCTTTAGCTCGGTTTAGTTCACCTATCGCAGCCACCCCACCTTGGCGTTTTAACCATTGAAACACCAAGGCTGATAAATACCATGCAAAGGTGTTAGGAGTGTTATACATCGAGCCTTCTTTGGCCTGCACGGTATAATCCATAATGGTGGAGGTATTCGTTTGCGCGTGACCTAACAAATCTTCACGCACAATACTAATCGCGAAACCAGAAGGACCTATATTCTTTTGTGCACCGGCATAGATAACGCCAAACTTACTCACGTCCAGCGGCTCAGAGAGAATATTCGACGACATATCAGCCACAATGGGAGCATTCACTTGCGGTATCTCATGCACCGCAATACCGTCCACTGTCTCATTCGGGCAATAATGAAAGTACGCTGCATGTTCAGATAACTGCCATGAGTCTGGATGACTTATTGCTTTACCGTGATCGGTTTGCACGGCCGCGCCGACAACATTGACATGGCGCACGTACTTTTGTGCTTCACGAATCGCAAAGTCAGACCAAATCCCGCAGTTTAGATAATCCACGGTCGCGTCAGCAGCCGCAATATTTTGTGGGACAGCACTGAATTGACCGCGTCCACCACCATGCATAAACAGCACTTTATAGTGGTCTGGAATAGCCATCAAATCGCGTAAATCTTGCTCAGCCTGCTCAGCCAAACGAATAAACGCTGGGTCGCGGTGACTTATTTCCATCACTGAAATGCCTAAATCATTCCAGTTTAAAAACTCATCGCGCGCTTGTTGCATTACTTCTGCCGGCAACATTGCCGGCCCCGCAGAAAAATTAAACGGGGCGCTCATGGCTTATTCCTCACCTTCTACAACATCGGTTTCGTCATCCGCTTCGTCATCTAGCGGCTCGTCTGTTTCGCCTTCAACAGGTTCATTCAACAATGGATCCAATTCTTCGTCCTCGTCGATATCATCAACCCGTTGTAATCCAACTACTTTTTCATCATCGCCGGTACGAATCAAGCGCACGCCTTGAGTGTTACGGCCAACCACTGAAACTTCACTGACGCGAGTCCGTACCAAGGTGCCTTTGTTACTAATAAGCATGATTTGATTACTATCAATCACTTCCATCGCACCGACGACTTGGCCGTTACGCTCACTCACCTTAATCGAAACCACACCTTTGGTAGCACGGCTCTTAGCTGGGTATTCGGTGATTGGCGTACGCTTACCGTAGCCATTTTCAGTCACCGTAAGCACCGATGGCATTTCTGCTTCACCGTCGTCCGCAAGTTCAAGTTCGTCACCAGTGCGCGGCACAATCAAGCTAACCACATGCTGCCCAGCTTCTAGGCGAATACCGCGGACACCTGTAGCAGTGCGGCTTACCGAACGAACTTGATCTTCGCTAAAGCGAACTACTTTACCAGCATTCGAGAACAGCATGATCTCATCACCAGCGGTAGTCACATCAACCCCAATCAACTCATCGCCTTCAACCAAGTTAAGCGCAATAATGCCGCCTTTACGTTGCCGCGAATATTCCACCATTGGGGTCTTCTTCACGGTACCGTTACGGGTGGCCATGATGATAAATTTATCTTCTGGGTAATCGCGCGTTGGCAGAATCGCAGTGATCCTTTCATCCGCTTCTAACGGCAACAAGTTGACGATAGGACGGCCACGCGAAGTGCGGTTGGCCAGCGGTAATTGGTACACTTTCATCCAATAGATTTTACCGCGGGTTGAGAAGCATAGAATGGTGTCGTGCGTATTCGCCACCCACAAGCGCTCAATGAAATCTTCATCTTTCATCTTAGTTGCGGCTTTACCTTTGCCGCCGCGGCGCTGTGCTTCATATTCGGTAAGTGGCTGATACTTCACGTAGCCATGGTGCGACAAAGTCACCACCACGTCTTCTTCATTAATCAAATCTTCCATGCTGATATCGTGTGCTGCCGCCGTAATTTCTGTACGTCGCGCATCACCATAATCAGCTTTGATTTTTTCTAGCTCTTCACGAATCACTTCCATCAGCCGCTCTGGGCTATTCAAAATCAACAGTAATTCTTCAATAACCTGCAACAAGCCTTTGTATTCATCTAGGATTTTCTCATGCTCAAGACCAGTTAACTTGTGCAAACGTAAATCCAAGATAGCTTGTGCTTGCTCGTCAGTTAAATGGTACTCACCGTCACGAATACCGTATTTTTCATCCAGATGATCAGGCCGCGCTGCATCAACCCCAGCCCGTTCTAGCATCGCAGCAACATCGCCTAAACGCCAAGCGCGACTGGTTAAACCAGCCTTCGCATCGGCCGCTGTTTGTGACCGACGAATCAGCTCAATGATCTCATCGATGTTAGCTAGCGCAATGGCTAAGCCTTCTAAGATGTGGGCGCGCTCACGAGCTTTACGCAGCTCATACACAGAGCGACGGGTAACCACTTCACGCCGGTGCAAAATAAAGCAATGCAGCATGTCGCGTAAGTTAAACAGGCGCGGTTGGTTTTTATCCAACGCCACCATGTTAATACCAAACACCACTTGCATTTGCGTATTGGCGTACAGGTGGTTTAAGACCACCTCACCTACTTCACCGCGTTTTAATTCGATGACAATCCGCATCCCGTCTTTGTCAGATTCGTCGCGTAAAGCGCTGATCCCTTCCAGACGTTTTTCTTTAACTAATTCAGCGATTTTTTCAATCAGTTTAGCTTTGTTAACTTGATACGGGATTTCAGAAACAATGATGGTTTCACGGCCATTATCTTCCGTTTCAATCTCAGCTTTAGCGCGTAAATGAATACGACCACGGCCGGTACGATAGGCTTCAACGATGCCTGAACGACCTGAAATGGATGCCGCAGTTGGAAAATCTGGGCCCGGAATGTAATCCATCAATTCATCAATGGTGATGTCTGGGTTTTCAATCATGGCCAAGCAGCCATTCACCACTTCGGTAAGGTTGTGCGGCGGAATGTTCGTAGCCATACCAACCGCAATACCCGACGAACCATTCACTAATAAGTTAGGTACTCGGGTCGGTAAAACATCCGGAATTTGCTCTGTGCCGTCATAGTTAGGAACAAAGTTAACGGTTTCTTTATCTAGATCAGAGAGCAATTCGCTGGCAATTTTTGCCATCCGAATTTCGGTATAACGCATGGCTGCCGCCGAGTCACCGTCTACTGAACCAAAGTTACCTTGACCATCAACCAACATGTAACGCAACGAGAATGGCTGAGCCATCCGCACGATGGTGTCATACACAGCAATATCACCATGAGGGTGATATTTACCGATCACGTCACCAACAATACGCGCTGATTTTTTGTAAGGCTTGTTATAGTCATTACGCAGTTCATTCATCGCAAACAGTACACGACGGTGAACCGGCTTGAGGCCGTCACGAACGTCCGGTAAAGCTCGACCGACAATTACACTCATGGCGTAATCTAAATACGAACTCTTCAACTCATCTTCAATGTTAACCGGAACGACTTCTCTGGCGAGATCACTCATAGTAGTTATATCCCTAAACGATCTGTCTTTTTATAGTTTTACAAGATAACGCCATTGTACCCGTACGGGCTTACTATCGCATCTTTTTTTATCCCTGTAGGTTGGGTACACTGTACCTACTTTTAAGCCGTAGCAGAAGCCCTATGACCACAAGTTCTAATGTTGATCCTGCAGAAATTGAAAAATTCAGTGCCATCGCCTCACGTTGGTGGGACCCCGCCGGAGAGTTTAAACCGCTGCATCAAATTAATCCGTTGCGCTTAGACTTTATCCAAGCTGCCTGTGATGGTGTGTTTGGTAGCCGTATTGTCGATATTGGTTGCGGTGGCGGCTTGTTGGCAGAAGGCCTAGCCCGTGCTGGTGCTCAAGTGACTGGCATTGATCTGGCTGAACAATCGTTGCAAGTAGCCCGATTACATGCCTTAGAAAGCCAGTTACAAATTGACTATCAATTTATCCCAGCCGAACAACTGGCCGCAAGTGAGCCAGCGCAGTTTGACGTGGTCACCTGTTTAGAAATGCTCGAACACGTGCCCAACCCAGCGGCGATAGTCCAAGCGGCAGCAGACTTGGTTAAGCCAGGTGGTAAGGTATTTTTCTCAACCTTGAACCGTAATCTAAAATCTTGGTTGCTTGGGATCGTTGCGGCAGAATATGTGCTGCAGTGGGTACCGAAAGGCACGCATCAGCACCAAAAGTTCATTCAACCGGCTGAATTATTGCGCATGACCGATGCTGCTGGATTGGTTGCGCAAAGCATGACAGGGCTCCATTACCTGCCGTGGCGCGGCTTTTACTTAGACCAGAACAATGTTGATGTAAATTACATCGTCTGTTTAACCAAACCGTTGAAGGACTAAGCATGTCACGTCCAGCTGCAATCCTGTTTGATTTAGATGGCACCCTGTTAGATACAGCCCCTGACTTAGGCGCAGCTTTAAACCGCGTCCTTAGGGCTGAGCAACGCCCCTTAGTGAGTGCTAGTGATTACACTCCGATTGCCTCTCATGGCTCCGCTGGGCTTTTACGCTTTGCCTACGGTGAAGCTGAATTTGAACAACGCAAAGACGAACTCAGACACAAGTTCTTAAGTTTTTATAGCGAAGCTATTGCTGAACAAACCCAGCTTTTTGCTGGGGTTAGCGAACTACTAGCACAACTACAACAGCAACAGATACCCGTTGCGATTGTCACCAATAAGCCAACGGCCCTAACCGTACAACTGCTGCCTAGCTTTCCTGAGTTAGCTGCGATCGAGGTGGTTGTTTGCGGCGATACCTTGACGGTGGCGAAACCATCACCACAACCTTTACTGCACGCTACCCAAGCACTACAAGTAGTGGCGGGCGATTGTTGGTACGTAGGCGATGCCGAGCGGGATATTCAAGCCGGTCGTGCTGCTGGTATGCGCACTATTGTGGCTAATTATGGCTACATCAGTGCCATCGAAACGCCAACCGCATGGGGAGCCGACAGTTTCATCGAAACCCCCTTAGAGTTACTCGATTTATTAACTTAATTATGATCTCTTGGCCTAACTACGGGGCTTGCGCTGGTCTGGATTTTGGCCTTGATTCGGCACCAACAAAAAGTGCCAGCAGCGCTGCTTCGCAGTTTTCACCAAAAAAAACCAGCACAACATATAGACAGTCACACCACTGAAACGCCCATATGTAGATTTATCTAACTAAACCTCCGCTTTCTAATCGGTTTTCATTGAGCAACAAAACGTCAGCTAATGACGGTAAAAAAATTTCCAATATTTTTTTTCAGGGTGCTTGATTTTACTAAACCTCTATTGCACCGTAGGTTTTAGCGAAAGCCTACACTTCGGTTAGTCAAACCTTCCGGTTTTTGTAACGTAAACGCACTTGATCAGTGTGCGATAAGTGCTAGGATAACCCCATTCATTCATCCCAAGATATTGTGTAAAAAACCGTCGTGCAGTCCTAACACGCACTATATCTTGTGGCTAGACAAAACAACCATAACAACGATGGATGCGCCTCATGAACCAAAAGCTTTTCGTAACTAAACGTAGCGGTGAACGCGAACCTTTAAACCTAGACAAAATTCACCGGGTGATTAGTTGGGCAGCCGAAGGCTTGAACAACGTTTCGGTATCACAAGTTGAAATCAAATCCCATATCCAATTTTATGACGGTATTAAAACTGAAGATATTCACGAGACCATCATCAAAGCTGCTGCTGACCTTATCTCTGAAGAAGCACCTGATTATCAGTATTTAGCAGCGCGCTTAGCAGTTTTCCATCTGCGTAAATTAGCTTACAACCAATTTGAGCCGCCCCATTTGTATGATCAAGTCACTAAAATGGTTGCTGCGGGTCGTTACGATAAACATTTGTTGACTGACTACACGCGCGAAGAATTCGAGCAAATGAACGATTTTATCGATCACGCCCGCGACTTGAACTTTTCCTACGCAGCGGTGAAGCAATTAGAAGGCAAATACTTGGTGCAAAACCGGGTCACCGGTGAGCTCTATGAAAGTGCGCAATTTTTGTATGTCTTAGTCGCGGCCTGTTTGTTTGCGAACTATCCGAAAGAAACTCGGATGAGCTATGTGCAGCGTTTTTACGATGCCACGTCATTGTTTAAGATCTCCTTGCCAACCCCTATCATGTCAGGCGTTCGTACACCTACGCGCCAGTTTAGCTCGTGCGTATTGATTGAAACAGGCGACAGCTTAGATTCAATTAACGCCACTGCAAGTGCAATTGTTAAGTACGTTTCTCAACGCGCTGGGATTGGCATCAACGCTGGCCGTATTCGTGCGCTTGGTAGTGCCATTCGTGGCGGCGAAGCTTTCCACACCGGCTGTATCCCATTCTACAAATACTTCCAGACAGCGGTTAAAAGCTGTTCTCAGGGTGGTGTTCGTGGCGGTGCCGCTACCCTGTTCTATCCGCTTTGGCACCTAGAAGTAGAAAGCTTACTAGTCCTTAAAAACAACCGCGGCGTTGAAGAGAATCGTGTGCGTCACCTGGATTATGGCGTGCAATTCAACCGTGTGATGTATCAGCGCTTAATCAAAGACGACTACATCACTTTGTTTAGCCCGTCTGATGTCCCAGGTTTATACGATGCTTTCTTTGCTAATCAAGAAGAATTTGAACGCCTCTATCTGCAGTACGAAGCCGACGATAGCATTCGCAAAAAGCGTATCAAAGCCATTGAACTCTTTAGTTTATTCATGCAAGAACGTGCTAGTACAGGTCGCATTTACCTGCAAAACGTCGACCATTGCAACACTCACAGTCCGTTTGACCCGGCGGTTGCCCCTATTCGACAAAGTAACCTGTGTTTAGAAATCGCCTTGCCAACCAAGCCATTGCGCCACGTGAATGATGAAGAAGGTGAAATCGCTTTATGTACGCTGTCGGCCTTTAACTTAGGTGCGATTAAATCATTAGATGAACTTGATGAAATGGCTGATTTAGCCGTGCGTGCGCTTGATAGCTTACTCGACTATCAAGAATACCCTGTACCAGCAGCTCGTAACGCAACCATGGGCCGTCGTACGTTGGGCATTGGGGTAATTAACTACGCTTATTATTTAGCTAAAAACGGTGTTCGTTATTCGGATGGTTCAGCGAACGCGTTAACTCATCGCACTTTTGAGGCTATTCAATACTATTTGATGAAGGCTTCCATGAACTTAGCGAAAGAGCTTGGTGCTTGTCCTAAGTTTAATGAAACCACCTATGCCAAAGGTGTGATGCCAATCGACACTTACAAGAAAGATCTGGATAGCGTTTGCCAAGAGCCATTGCATCTTGATTGGGACCAGTTACGTCGTGATGTACAACAATACGGTATGCGTAACTCTACCCTGTCTGCCTTAATGCCATCAGAAACCTCGTCGCAGATTTCTAATGCTACCAACGGTATTGAACCACCGCGCGGACATATCAGCATTAAAGCATCAAAAGACGGTATTACGAAGCAAGTAGTGCCTGAATACGAAACGTTGAAAGACGCGTATGAGCTGTTGTGGAGCATCCCTAGTAACAAAGGTTACTTAGAATTAGTTGGCATTATGCAGAAATTCGTCGACCAAACCATTTCCGCCAACACCAACTACGACCCAGCCAAGTTTGAAGCAGGCAAAGTGCCAATGAAGCAGCTGCTACAAGACTTGCTCTATGCCTATAAGTTAGGCGTAAAAACGCTTTATTATCACAACACGCGTGACGGTGCTTCAGATAACCAAGTAGATTTGCGTGACAAAGTAGAAGCCAAAACTCGTGAAGAAGAGAACCAACAAGCAACTGTCGCCATTATTGAAGAAGACGATGATTGTGCCGGTGGTGCCTGTAAGATCTAGTTCTGCGGCTTAATAACAACAAGTTGCATTCGCTGAGCAGCGCCGCTGCTCAGCTGATGATGCTAAAAAAGGTGTGCTAAGGTATGAGTTATTCAACATTTAATCAGAACCAAGTTAACCCTCTGTTAGAGCCAATGTTTTTTGGTAATTCAGTCAACGTTGCGCGCTATGACCAACAAAAACACAGTATTTTTGAAAAGCTGATTGAAAAGCAAATTAGCTTTTTTTGGCGCCCCGAAGAAGTTGATGTCAGCCGCGACCGCGTTGATTTTCAAGCGTTAACTGATAGCGAAAAACATATTTTCATCTCTAACTTAAAGTACCAAACCTTGTTAGATTCAGTACAAGGACGTAGCCCTAACATTGCGTTGCTGCCGATTGTATCCATTCCTGAATTAGAAACTTGGATTGAAACTTGGTCGTTTTTTGAAACCATTCACTCACGTTCGTACACACATATTTTGCGAAATTTATTTACTGACCCGAGTGAAGTTTTTGAAGATATCGTGATTAATGAAGAAATTCAGAAACGCGCCACCGATATTTCTCGCTATTACGACGATTTGATCTTCTATACGCAGCTTTGGCAAACCCATGGCGAAGGCGAATGGGAAGTTGACGGTGAGAAGCATCTGGTTAGCATGCGTGAGCTCAAGAAAAAGCTATTCTTGTGCATCAACTCAGTGAATGCGCTAGAGGCTGTTCGTTTTTATGTGAGCTTCGCTTGTACCTTCGCCTTTGCTGAACGTGATCTGATGGAAGGTAACTCAAAAATCATCCGTCTTATCGCCCGTGATGAGAACTTGCATTTGGTCTCTACTCAGCAAATTCTTAATCTATGGCAATACGGTCAAGATGACCCAGAAATGAAAGAAATTGCCGAAGAGTTACGCGACGAAGCACTGAACATCTTTATGAAGGCCGTTGAACAAGAAAAGCAATGGGCCCACTATTTGTTCAGACATGGCTCTATGATTGGCCTAAACGAAGAAATGCTCTGCCAGTACGTGGAATACATTGCTAATATGCGAATGGAAGCCATTGGTTTTGATGCGCCCTTTAAACAGCGTAGCAACCCGCTACCTTGGATGAATAAATATCTGGTATCAGATAACGTTCAAGTAGCCCCTCAAGAAGCTGAAATCACTTCTTATTTGGTTGGGCAAATTGACAGTAACGTAAGTGCTTCTGACCTCGGAGATTTTGAACTCTAAATCATCATGAGCACTGCGTATAAAGTCATCGTCAATGGTCAGCAGCAGCTGACCGTTGACAGCTCACAGGGGACCCTCTTAGAAGCTATGGAAGCGGCTGGATTAGAGCCCCACTATCATTGTCGCAATGGTTTTTGCGGCGCCTGTCGAGTGCAACTAGTTCAGGGCGATATCACCTACATCAACGAGCCACTGGCTTTTGTGCGGCCCGGCGATTGCTTGCCTTGTTGCTGCGTTGCAGCCTCGGATCTTGAAATTAATCAATAATCGCTAGGTTCGATAGCCGCTATCCACAAAACTCATTGGCAAGCCGCCGCTGTTTGTAGGAAAATACGGGCAATATCACATTTTTTAAAGGAGTCTGAGATGTTTACTGTTATTTTTGGTCGCCCTGGCTGCCCATTCTGCGTTCGTGCAGTACAAATCGCTGAAAAACTGACCGCTGACCGCGATGATTTTGAATTTCGCTACGTCGACATGCACGCTGAAGGTATCTCAAAAGCAGATTTAGAGAAAACCGTCGGCGCACCCGTCTTAACGGTACCGCAGATTTTTGTGGACGAAAAACACATCGGTGGATGCACTGAATTTGAAGCTTATGCCCGCGCCAATTTAGGTTTATACGCCTAACTTAATTAAGCACTACTGCAGCAGTATTTAAGCTGCTGCAGCAAGCGCTTGGCGAATTCTCTTTTCTGAGATCGGGTATTGGGTACCCAACGTCTGCGCAAAAAAACTTACCCGCAGCTCTTCTATCATCCATCTGATTTCAAGCACATCTGACGATATCAACTGCTGTTTGTTTTGTTTCGCCAACAGGCTTTGATAGGCTTGTGACAAGTCCGTGAGGACCAACGTGTGTAAGCGATCTTTGTTCGGATCCACCGGCAGCTTATCTAAGCGTCGCTCGATTGCTTTCAAATAGCGTTGAATATCATCCAAACGCTGCGCTCCGGCGTTACTAACAAAACCTGGGCCCACCAAGGCATCCAACTGTTGTGCTATATCGCCGTGGGCTTGAATTTGCTCTAAGCTAACCTTGCCTTTCATCCGTTTACGAATGCTGTGGCTAAGCAGCAGACAAGGCTCTAATTGGTTAGCTATCTCGCTCACCCGCTCATTTAAGTGCGCTCTAGCAGTATCATACAAGGCTTGAAAAGCCGCTGGGTCTCGGGCCGGGTTTGCCTCAATAAACTCATCCAGCGCCGCCCTAATACAATCAGCGATAAGTTCTTCAACATTGCCCCATGGATTGTAATAAAGCGCTAATTTCGCTTTATTAGAAAGCGTTTGCTGCAAATGCCGAATAGGCGACGGTAGTTGCAGCAACAACAGCTGCCGTAACCCTTGCCGATGCGCATACTCAGCTTTTGCTAGGCTATCGAAGAGTTCTTCTCGCACTCCTTCGGCTTCAGCCACCAATGCCGGAAAGGCTTTAATCGCATAGCCTTGTTGTTGCTGCTCAAGCACGTCGGGGAGGGTTCCAAACTGCCAACTCGTTGCTGCTTGCGGTGCCTGCTTACTGGCGACAGCCTGAGCGAGTGCCTCTTTCACGTCACCTTGTAGCCGCTGTTGCAACTGGTGTAAATCTCGCCCTTGTTGCAGTACCTTGCCCTGCTCATCCACTACCGCAAAGTTCATCTGTAAATGTGGTGGAATAGCATCTGCGCCACCATGATACCAAGCATCATCAGGGATAGTGACACCCGTCATACGCCGTAATTTAGCGGATAAGGCCGTAAGCAAAGGCTCTTTCGCTATCGTAGCCGCTGGAGTATCAGCTAAAAACGCTTGGGCGTAGTTAGGTGCCGGCACAAAGTTTCGACGGAGTTGTTTTGGCAAGCTCTTGATCAAGGCTACCACAAGATCATGGCGCAGAGCTGGTATTTGCCAATCAAACCCTTGCGGCGTCACTTGGTTTAGCAGTGCTAGCGGAATCTGCACCGTCACCCCATCATCCTCACTGCCTGGAGCAAAATGATAATGCAAGGGTAAGGTCAGTTGGCCCTGCTGCCAAACATCTGGATAATCATCAGGGGTGACATGTTCTGCATCTTGGGCCATCAGATCAGCGCGCACAAAATACAGAAGTTGGGGATTCTGTTTAACGGCTTTGTGCCACCACCCGGCTAATAGCTGTTCGTTGTAAATACCCGCGGGAATATGTTCATCATAGGCCTGAAACAGAGCTTCATCATCCACCAGGATATCGCGCCGACGCGATTTGTCTTCGAGCTCTTTAACACTCTCGATAAGCGCAAGATTGTGCTTAATGAAAGGCAGTTGCCGTTTAAGCTGCCCTTGCACCAGTGCCTCACGAATAAAGATCTCGCGCGCTTCAATAGGTTTTACCGGACCATACTGTACTTTACGCCGTGGCACGATAATCAAGCCATAGAGCGTCACTTGCTCGTCTGCTAACACCGAGCCCTGTTTTTTCGAAAAATGGGGTTCAAAATAGCTGTATTTAACCAGGTGTTTCGCCAGCGGCTCAACCCATTCAGGTTCAATCCGAGCATTAATCCGGGCAAACAAGCGGCTGGTTTCTACAAGCTCTGCGGCCATCAGCCACTTAGGTGATTTTTTAAACAAGCCAGAACCCGGGAACACAAAGAACTTGCGTTGTCGTGCACCCATGTATTCATGGCCTTCTTGCTTGGTACCCAGATGCGAGAGCATACCGGTTAAGAGAGCTTGGTGGATAGCCTCATAGCTGGCTGGTTCTTGATTAATCCGAAAGCCCATACCTCGTACACTTTGGCGCAGCTGAGTGTACACATCTTGCCATTCACGCACCCGCAGAAAATGAATAAACTCTTCTTTCAGGCGCTTTCGCAGCTGGCCTCTTGAAAGCTCTTTTTGTAATTCCTCAAGATACTGCCATAACAGCAAGAAGCTGGCAAAATCAGAGTCTTTATGGTGAAATCTTTGATGCAGTTGATCTGCTTTTTGCGCCCCTTGTTGCGGACGTTCACGCGGATCTTGAATACTCAGTGCAGCGACAATAATTAATACTTCTTGCATACAGCCAAATTGATTCGCCGCTATCACCATCCGCCCCAACCGCGGATCAATCGGCAACTGTGCGATTTGGCGCCCAATCTCAGTTAATCGTGGGCCTTGATACCCGCGCCGCTTATTGCTTTTACCTTGCCGTCCAGTTCCATCTAACGCATGCAGCTCTTCTAATAAATTCAGGCCATCTTTGATAAAACGTTCATCGGGCCTTTCTACGAATGGAAAGCGGCGAATATCGCCAAGTTTTGCCGCCGTCATTTGCAGAATAACCGCGGCTAGATTGGTGCGTAAGATTTCGGGATCTGTGTATTCAGGCCGAGCTAAAAAATCAGCTTCATCATAGAGCCGGATACAAATCCCCGGTGCGACCCGGCCACAACGCCCCATCCGTTGATTCGCTGAAGCTTGTGAAATTTTCTCAATCGGCAAGCGTTGCACTTTGCTGCGGTAACTGTAACGACTGATACGAGCTGTACCTGGGTCTATCACATAACGAATGCCGGGCACCGTCAGTGAGGTTTCAGCTACGTTGGTAGCGATCACAATACGACGTTGGCTATGCGGCTGAAAAATCCGTTGTTGCTCAGCAGCAGATAACCGTGCAAACAGCGGTAAAAGCTCAGTATTAGGTAACTGCAAATCACCAATAGCTTCAGCAAAATCACGTATTTCGCGCTCACCACTGGCAAAAATCAAAATATCACCGGGGGCTTCACGGCTTAGCTCTAATACCCCATCACAAACGCCTTGCACTACATCAGCGCTTTCTTGGTTATCATCATCGGCATTGCTTAACGGACGATAACGCACCTCAACCGGATAAGTACGCCCGGTAACAGTAATGATCGGGGCCTGATTAAAATGTTTGGCAAAGCGTTCCGTCTCAATTGTCGCTGAGGTAATCACCAGCTTTAATTCAGGTCGCTTAGGCAAAATGGTCGCTAAGGCGCCTAACAAAAAGTCGATATTCAGACTGCGTTCGTGGGCTTCATCAATGATGATGGCATCGTATTGCCGCAACATGCGATCATTCTGCAGTTCAGCCAGCAACATCCCATCCGTGAGCAATTTAATTTCTGTAGTAGGTGCCGTTTGATCATGAAAACGTACCTTATAACCAACCCGGTTACCCAACTCAGTTTCTAATTCTTGTGCGATACGTTGGGCAACACTGCGGGCAGCTAAACGCCGCGGCTGAGTGTGGGCAATCATCTTACCGTAGCCCATTTCTAGCAGCATTTTAGGTAACTGTGTGGTTTTACCTGAGCCGGTCTCGCCCGCGACAATCACTACTTGGTGTTTGGCAATGGCCGTTTGAATCTCGGCCTTGGCCTGCACCACAGGGAGTTCAGCTGGAAATTGAATGGTTTGCACAAAAATCCTGCATTAGCACTTAGATATAAAAGGGCTGCTAGTTTAGCAGCCCTCTGTAAGCTTGTTAACCCGCACCAGCAGTCCTGATTGCGAGTTAGTTTTCGTCTGCATAAATTGCAATATGAACCGGACCATCACCTTGTTGACTAGCGCGGTACATGCCTTCGGTATTAAAGGGCATATGCACCTTGCCTTGGCCATCAACAATGATCACACCGCCAGTACCACCAACGGGCATCAGCACCTCATGAATTACGGTATCACCAGCACTTACGATATCTTTGCCTTGATAGGTCACTCGCGCGCAAATATCTGCTGCTACCTGATACTTAATAAAATATTCGCCATGACCAGTGGCCGAGACCGCACAACTGCCATTATCTGCCCAAGTACCAGCGCCAATCACCGGTGAATCACCAATACGACCGTAGCGCTTACCTGTCATTCCTCCGGTTGAGGTGGCGGCAGCTAAATTACCATGAGTATCCAACGCCACCGCCCCAACGGTGCCATACTTGAAGCGCGCGTCTAGCTGCTGCCATGCGGTTTTATCTTGGCTACCAAGCTGCTGTTTCATGCGTTGCAGCGCATCGAAGCGAGCTTCGGTATTGAAATAGCTGTTATCCACCCGCTCTAGTTGATGCAGATCGGCAAACTCTTCAGCACCAGCGCCACTGAGCATCACATGCACCGATTCTTCCATCACTTTACGGGCCAAGGCAATCGGGCTTTTGATCGTTTTCACCCCAGTCACCGCTCCCGCTGCACGATTGGAACCGTCCATAATGGCGGCATCAAGTTCATGCTGTTCATCCCAAGTGTACACGGCACCGCGACCGGCATTAAACAGCGGTGAGTCTTCCAACACTTGTACCGCCGCAATAACCGCATCCATACTGGTGCCACCGGCGGCTAAGATCTGCTGTCCGGCGGCGATAGCTTCGGCTAGTTTTTCGCGATAGGCGCGTTCCCGTGCTGGCGTCATGCTTGCGCGGGTAATGGTGCCGGCGCCCCCATGAATGGCAATCGCAAACGGTGCGGCCTCGGTCACAGTCGCCTTGGCAGCTACACTAGAATTTGGCTCAGGTGCACTGCTGCAAGCGGCGGCAGTAAAGCAAGCGGTGGCGAGCAGACTTAAGCCCACGCGCTTGTTGGTGGCAAAAGAAAAAGAACTGAATAGACCCATAATCGCCTCGTTGCTGTTGAATCATTTTATTGTCGTTAGTTTGCTATCTTAGCGGTAATTAGGGTTGCCCGTCACCTCTTGATTGCGGCTAAGTCAGCAATCAGGTAGTCTGACCTGCATACATTAGCAAGGATCATTATGCGCCATGTCTGACGCCAGTTTTTACTTTCATGACTACGAAACTTGGGGGGCTAACCCTCATTACGATCGGCCCTCCCAATTTGCCGGTTTAAGAACCAATTTAGAATTAGAGCCCTGCGGTCGTCCACTGACCCTATTTAGTCAGCCCACGCCAGATTTTTTGCCTCATCCGCAGGCGGTGCTAGTGACAGGTATTACGCCGCAATTTGCGCTTGCGCAAGGTACCAACGAAGCGAGCTTTGCCGCAGCCATCGCAGCACAAATGAGCGTACCCAACACCACGATCATTGGCTACAACAACATCGCCTTTGACGATGAAGTAACCCGACACCTGTTCTACCGTAACTTTCATGATCCCTACGCTCATACTTGGCAGCACCAAAATTCACGCTGGGATCTAATCGACTTGATGCGCGCTTGCTATGCCCTGCGCCCCGAAGGAATCGAATGGCCCTACCATGACGATGGGCGGGTCAGCATGCGCTTAGAAGACTTATCTAAAGCCAATGGTATTGAACACGCCAACGCCCATGATGCTATGGCTGACGTTCATGCCACCATCGGCATGGCTCGTAAAGTTAAACAAGCACAACCAAGGTTGTTTGCCTACGCTTATGGATTACGCCGCAAACAAGCCGTGCAACAACTGATTGATTTGGTGAATTTTGAACCACGCGTGCACATCAGTGGTTTTTACGGCGCACTGAACGGTTACGTGAGTGTGATCATGCCGCTAGGCTATCATCCGGAGCAGCCCAACACCCTGCTCTACTGGGATTTGCGCCACAACCCGCTGGAGTTTTTAGAGAGTTCGCTAGATGATTTGGTCGAACGCCGCTTTACCCCGCGTAAACAGCTAGCTGAGCAAGGTTTATCGGCCTTCGCTGGGGGAACCCTGCAACTCAATCGCTGCCCTTTTATCGCTAAACTCAATGTGCTCGACAGTACCGCACAGCAGCGTTGGAACTTAGATCTCGAGCAACTAGAACGCCACCGGCAAACGCTACTAGCACAAAGCGAATTACGCGACCGCTTGTGCCAAGCGTTACTGACCAGCAAAACCTATGACGCGGTTACGGATCCTGATTTTATGCTTTACAGCGGCCCTTTCTTTAGTGAACAAGACCGCTCCAACATGGACATTATCCGTAACACCGCGCCTGAACAGCTACCAGGTTTGACCTTAAACTTTAGCGATTCGCGCTTACCCGAGATGCTGTTTCGCTACCGTGCCCGTAATTACCCAAGTACGTTAACTGATTCCGAACTACTAAAATGGCGTGAATTTTGCCAAGGTCGTCTGCTCTCACCCCCTCTAGGAGGCTTGTCTGCCGAGCGATTTATGCAAGAGCTGGAGTTAGCTGCGCAGCAGCATAGCGATAACTCTCGCAACATGCGTTTATTGAATGATCTTTTACGCTACGCTCAAAGTTTATAAAACGAACAATCACTAACAATCACTAACAATAAAGAACAATAACGAATACAGAACAACAACCATGAGCACAACAAAGTACGATTTTATCATTGTCGGTGGTGGTTCCGCTGGATGCGTGCTGGCGGACCGCTTGAGTGCCTGCGGTAACTACCAAGTGCTCCTAATAGAAGCTGGCGGCAACGGCCAACACGAATTCAGTGATATGCCCGGTGGCGTAGTACGCTTTATGCACCACCGCGGCTTTAATTGGGGCTACCGCAGCAGTGATAAAGCCCCACTTCGCCAAGGCAAAGGCTTGTTTACCCCGCGCGGCAAAGGTTTAGGTGGCAGCAGCTTAATTAATGCCATGATTTATACCCGCGGTGCCCCTAGTGATTACCAGCATTGGGCCAGCTTAACCAACAGTAACTGGGATTGGCCCGCCATGTTGGCAAGGTTCAAGAAGCTAGAAGCCAACAGTCGTGGCGCTGACGCTTATCATGGTGCTGATGGGCCGCTCAAAGTCAGTGATGTGCCTACCTATTTTCTCGCTGCCCAACGCTTTGTTGAGGCAGGAGTTGCTGCCGGTATCCCCTTTAACCCAGATTTTAACGGTGCTGAGCTCTATGGTATTGGCCCGTTCCAATTTACGATTCATCAAGCGCAGCGCTGGAGTGTGCGCCGCGCTTTCTTGCTGCCGGCAATGCAACGCCCTAATCTCAAGGTATTGACTGATAGCTTGGTACAGCAGGTGCTCTTTGACCAAAGCCAAGCCCAGCCCCAAGCCGTAGGGATTGAATTAGTCAGTGGCGAGCAATGGCTGGCACAACGCGAAGTGATTATCAGCGGCGGCGCAATCAACTCCCCGCAATTGTTGATGTTATCTGGTATTGGCCCAGCTGCAGAGCTGCAACAGCATGGTATCAGTGTCATTGCCGATCGTGCTGAGGTGGGCGCAAATCTGCAAGAGCATGTGGATGTGATGATTCATTACCGCAACAAGCGCAAAGATGGCATCAGTATTAATCCCATGGGATTAGCTAAGATGGCGAAAGCTTGGTGGCAATATCGGCGTGATAAAACCGGCCCACTCGCACATCCGCCGGCCGAGGTGGGTGGATTCTTGCGCAGCAGTGAACAGATAGAGACACCTGATCTACAACTTCACTTTGTCTCGACTCGCTTTAACGACAGCGGGTATGACCTTAAACCGGCTTTCACCCATGGCTATGCCTGCCATGTTTGCCTGTTACGACCACAAGCCCGAGGCCAGTTACGTTTACGCAGTAATAAAGCCACAGATAAACCGCTTTTTAGCTATGACTTTTTGCAGCATCCTAGTGATCAACAGGCGTTGTTGGCTGGGGTGAGACAGGTACGCGAGATTATGAGTCAAGCGCCCCTCGCTGAGCATAATGGCGGCGAAGTATGGCCAGGGCCTTGTGCTAATGATGCGGAGTTGTTAGCTAAGCTGATGAGTAATGTCGGGCTGATTTACCATCCAACCAGCACGTGCCGCATGGGCAACGACCAAGATGCTGTGGTTGATGCGCAGTTGCGAGTAAATGGCGTTGCTGGTTTGCGCGTCATTGACGCTTCCATCATGCCGACCGTAGTGAGTGGCAATACCAATGCACCCACCATGGTGATCGCTGACCAAGGTGCTGATTTTATATTGCAAGACGCCGCTAACAAGTAGCGGCGTCTGCTGGTTCTAACGGTAACGCAAGCCTACAGTTAGTGGGCTTTGCGGCTAAAGTTAGCAAAGAAGCGTGCTAACGCTGGGATCAGGATCAAGGCACCTAGCATGTTCCAGATGAACATAAAGGTTAACAGGATCCCCATATCCGCTTGGAACTTAATCGGCGAGAAAATCCAAGTAGCAACGCCAATAGCCAAGGTCAGCCCAGTAAATCCAACTGCTTTACCGGTGCTGTCTAGCGCATACTTGTAGCTGTCATCAAGATGCATGCCTTGCGCTAAACCTTCACGAATCTTGGTGTAGATGTAAATACCATAATCCACCCCAATCCCCACACCTAAGGCAATCACTGGCAAGGTTGCTACTTTCACGCCAATGCCCAGAACTGCCATCAAGCCTTGGCTCATCACCGTGGTTAGTGCCAACGGTAAAATGATACAGGTGACTGTACGTAAGCTCCGGAACGTTAGTAAGCATAAGAAAATAACCACGCCATACACCCACAACATCATTTTGTTCTGAGCTGACTCAATCACTGAGTTTGTCGCAGCTTCAATCCCTGAATTACCTGCTGCCATCAATAGTTCAAGACCATCTTGTTGATATTCTTGATTAAAACTATTGACCGAGGCGACCACGGTTTGCAAGGTTTCGGCTTTGTGATCATTCAAGAAGATAATCACCGGTGCCATCGAACAATCAGGGTTAATCAACCCCGGCGGCGTACGCCCCGTGTAACCATTCAATGAATATTGATTACGAGTTAGGCTGTACCACTTTAAATTACCCTCGTTAAGACCATAGGAACCCATTTTAGCCACATAAGCGACAGACTTAACGTCTTGCACCCCAGGGGTATTTTGCATGTGCCACGTAAAACGGTCTAACAGCTCCAGGTTATCGTAGGCAATACATTGGCTTGGCGCCGTTTCTGCCATCACCACAAACACATCGGTACTCGAGCTGTAGTTATCAACAATAAATTGGTTATCTAAGTTATAACGACTATCTGGGCGCAGTTCTGGTGCCCCTGCGTCTAAATCACCAATCTTCATTTGCTGGCCGTAGTACAAACCCCAGGCTAACCCCATCAGAGCCACAACTAAGGCACTATAGGCCCACTTAGGGCGCGAAAAACGGCTGAAAATATTGAGTACCGGGTGTTCTTTTTGGCGCGCTTTAGCAGCGTATTCAACGCCGTCTTTAGAGACTCCGGTGTAGGACATCAAAATAGGCAACATTCCTAAATTGGTTAACACCACCACTGCCACACCAATACTTGCGGCAATCGCTAATTCTTGAATCACCTCAATATCAATGACCATCAAGGTCGTAAAACCGATGGCATCTGAAACCAAAGCAGTTAAGCCAGCGATATATAAACCACGGAACGCCAAACGAGTAGCGCCCACCTTATCTAACGCATCTACTCGGTTATTACTGATGGCGTTGATGATTTGCACCCCATGGCTCACGCCAATGGCAAACACTAAGAACGGCACCAACATCGAGTAAGGGTTAATCCCACTTCCAATCAGTTCAATAATGCCTAACTGCCATACCACCGCAATGATGGAACAACCCAGCACCGCAAACGCACTGCGCCAACAACGGCTGTACCAGTACAGCATCACGAGAGTGATCACAATGGCGATAACAAAAAACAGCCCTACCTGATACGCACCTTCAATCAGGTCACCAATCACTTTGGCAAAGCCGGTAATGTGAATTTTTACGGTATCCGTTTGATATTTGTCGCGAATGTTCTGCTCTAAGGCTTCAGATAACACCTTGTAATCAAGTTTTTCGCCGGTATCTGGATGCACTTCGTACAAAGGCACGTAAATCAGTGCCGATTTGAAGTTATTGGCAACTAAGTTTCCTACTTCACCAGAGCGCAAAATATTAGTGCGCAATTGATCCAATGAACGCTCAGATGCATCCCATGTGTCTGGAATTACAGGTCCGCCGACAAAGCCCTCTTCGGTAACTTCGCTCCAGCGCACATTCGGCGTCCAAATACTTTTTAAACCACTACGGTCAACACCAGGTACATAGAAAACCTCGTCGGTAATTTGCTGCAAGGTTGCCTGAAACTCTGGGGTGAAAATATCCCCTTCGGTGGTTTCTACCGCCACCCGAATCACGTTACCTAAACTCGCCAAGTCTTCTTGGTGCTTAAAATAGTTCTGAATGAACTCGTGATTAGTAGGAATCATTTTGGTTAAGCTAGCTTCAGGACGAACCTGACTTGCATGCCAGCCCAAATAAACCGTCAAAATAGCAAACAGAGCCAACCACATGGGTCGCATCGAAAACAACACCCGCTCTAACAAAACACTTTTGCCCGGCGGAGTTGATGTTGAAGATTGTTGAGACATAAAAACGTCAATCCTTAGTTACGCAAAGCGGGTTGAGTGAGCAGGCCTCGCTGCCCCACCATAGTCAGGGTACCGTCGTCGTTAAGCACCACGTCGGTTAGTGCGGCACCACTACTGTGAGTGTTTTCAAGCACCTCACCAGCGGCATTCGCCCAGGCTATCACACCAGCATTACCCACTAAATAAACGCCACCATCGGGGGCATCTATTGCAGCATTAATATTGACCGGATCTTGCAAGCTAATCTGACTAAAAGATTCGCCTTGATCCTCGCTTACAAAGATATTACCACGTAGTCCAAACGCCCACAGCCGCTGCTCTGCATCCACATGCAAACCAAAAAACGAGCCGTAATAAGGACTATCTAGGGTTTCCCAGGTCGAGCCCTGATCAGCACTTCGAAAGAGTAATCCCGATTCACCCGCTAAGTAGGTGTAATCCGAATCTGCCGTTAAACTATTCAAATGATAACCATCTGGATTTTCGAGTGCGCCGTCTAGCACCTGCCAACTGCTGCCAGCATCTGTGCTGCGCAACAAGGAGCCATAAGCACCAGCAACTAAGACAACCTCAGGGGTTAGCGCTAATACATCTAAAAACGGCTTGGTGTGGCCTTCTTCTTCGGCAAACTGCGCATTTTCTAAATTAAACTCGGCAGTTTCTAGTGCGAATTCAAGATCGCCAATAAGCTCGTCAGCACCGTCTGCTTCAGCTGCTGCGATCTCATCTGTTAATTGTTCAATACGAGTTGCGAAGTAATCTTGCTGTAGCTGAATAAATGCAAAACCATCCAATTGCCGCTGCCAAGTTTGGCCGCCATCGCTGCTGCCAACAATCACCCCATGGTGACCGACAGCCCAGCCGTGTTGCGCATCGGCAAAACTCACTGAGCTTAGAAAAACACTGGTAGGAACGGGCATTTGTTGCCACTGCTGCTCGGTGCGGCGCAAAATAATGCCATAATCGCCAACGGCGATATCAGCCTCGCCTGCTTCAGCGATATCACTTAATACCGCCCGCTGCGCTTCTTTTGCCATCACCGCAGGTGCGGTAATCACTTCGTAGGCGGAACTTTCTTCAGCGCTAGCTATAGGCGCTGCTAAGGCGGTTGCCACTGCACTTGCTAGCAGCGTTAATGCTGCACCAGCAGACGCTGTTGCTTTAATCATGGAACCCTCTTGATTGTTCTTGGTCTTAGAATTGTCATGTAAACTGTTGCAAATTTTTGTTTCGCGATACATGCTATGTGAAATCGCTAGAGGTCAAACCAGCTGATACCTTACATCGAGAATGAATGTAACGCTAGTAGCAGTTGGGCATTTATATTACATTAGTTTTGATGTAGCTTTAACGCGAACTAAGAACAACAAGGAAAAGCACAATGAATAAAATGATGCTAAAAGCCGGTATTTTTGCGCTATCAGTGGTATCAGCAAGCGTCATGGCTAAAGTTAGCCCTGACGAAGCCAACCGCTTAGGTCAAGATTTAACTCCGGTAGGTGCCGAAATGGCAGCCAATGCTGATGGTTCTATCCCAGCTTGGACTGGTGGCTATAGTGTGAAAGCAGACGGAGAAGTGCCAGACCGTCCAGCCGACCCGTTTGCCGATGAACAACCGATTCTAACGATCACGCCAGCTAACGTTGATCAGCATGCCAACATGTTGTCGCCTGGCCAGGTGGCCATGTTCAAGAAATACCCAGACTTTAAGATCCACGTCTACCCTACGCACCGTACCGCAGCTTACCCGCAAGCCGTGTACGATGTGATTAAGAAAAACGCCCTTAACGCTGAGCTTATCAGTGGTGGTAACGGATTAGCTAACTTCGACAAGCACATTCCGTTCCCAATTCCGTCATCAGGTGTCGAAGCTGTTTGGAACCACATTACCCGTTATCGTGGTGGCTCGAATCAACGTTTAGTGAACCAGTTCCCCGTACTAGAAAACGGTAGTTTTGTACCTGTGTTATTGCGTGAGTCGTTGGTATTCCCTGAATACTTAGCCAGCGGCCGTGAGTCAGCAGACGACAACGTGCTGTTCTACTTCTTACAAGAAGTTCTAGCACCGGCACGTATGACGGGTACCGTGCTATTGGTTCACGAAACAATTGACCAGGTGAAAGAAGCACGTCGTGCATGGCTGTATAACGCAGGTCAACGTCGTGTTCGTAAAGCTCCATCAGTAGCCTATGACGGTCCAGGTACCGCATCAGATGGTTTACGTACGTCCGATGGCTTGGATATGTTCAACGGCGCGCCAGATAAATACAACTGGGAACTTGTGGGCAAGCGCGAAATGTATATCCCATACAACAACTACAAGCTGATGGATACGAGCTTGTCGTATGACGATATCATCGGCCCTGGCCACATGAACCAAGACTATGTACGGTACGAAAAACACCGTGTATGGGAAGTGAAAGGCACCTTGAAAGATGGCGAGCGTCATATTTATGCAACCCGCCATATGTTCATTGATGAAGATACCTGGACAGCCTCAGTCATCGACCATTACGATGGTCGCGGCGAATTGTGGCGCGTAGCGGAAGCCTACAACACCCAATTCTACTACCACGACACCCCGTGGATGGCAGCAGAGGCTTTGTATGACCTTAACTCAGGTCGATACATCCTACTGGGCCTATCTAACGAAGAAAGCGAGTTCATGAACTTTGGTATTAAGATGAGCCGCTCAGACTTCAGCACCGGCAGCTTACGCCGGATGGGTATTCGTTAAGATCTAACCCGCTGAGCTTATAAGCAACAGATAATAAAAGGCCTTATCAATTGATAAGGCCTTTTTTATTGGCGATTAATCTCGTTCTAGACGGGCTAACAAACTGGACGTATCCCAACGTGAACCACCCATTTTCTGAACTTCAGCATAGAACTGATCCACCAAAGCTGTCATCGGCATACTCAAGCCTTGGCGTTCTGCTTCCTGCAACGCAATTTTTAAATCCTTGCGCATCCAATCCACGGCAAAACCATGCTCATAATGATTGTTCCACATGGTTTGATAGCGATTCTTCATTTGCCAAGAGCCGGCGGCACCTTGGCTAATGGCGCTGATCAAGGTATCTGCATCCAACCCCACTTTACGCGCCAGTTGTAGTCCTTCAGCTAAGCCCTGCACCACCCCAGCAATACAGATCTGGTTCACCATTTTGGCTAATTGCCCATGGCCTGCCGGCCCCATGTACTCACGGGTTTTCGCATAACAAGCTAAGGCCTTGTCGGCTTGAATTAAAGCCTCTTTATCACCACCAATCATGGCCGTTAAAACACCGTTCTCTGCGCCCTGTTGACCGCCTGATACCGGCGCATCGAGCCAACCAATACCACGTTCAGCACAAGCCGCAGCGAGCTCTTTTGCGAGTTCCGCAGACGCAGTCGTGTGGTCAATTAGGATACTGCCCGGCTGCATGCTGGCCAACACCCCATGCTCACCGTACACCACGCTGCGTACATCATCGTCATTGCCCACACACAGCATCACTAAATCAGCGCCTTGCGCAGCAGCTGCCGGAGTTGCAGCTGCATTACCTTGGTAACGCTGTTGCCACTGCTGTGCTTTGCTTGCAGTACGGTTGTAAACAGTGGTGGTAAAACCCCCAGTTTGTAAATGGCCGGCCATGGGATATCCCATCACACCTAAGCCAATAAATGCACATGCAGTCATGTTTGTCTCTCCAACTCAGTCATACACAAGGCTTAATCTATTGGTAAATTAAGTTTAATTGCCCGCGGGCAAACACTCACGGCCACCGGCCCCTCACCAACAATATCACCATCTACTTCAAAAGTTATTGCCGCCGCTGCTAGTATGAACGGCTGCTCTTCGGTCACAGTTACCGGCCGACAATCAATCACTGCTGAGGTATCAATACCACCCCATTTAACTTGTATTAACGCAGCTAACTGCTGCCAGCGTCCCAACAAGGGGATCTCGATACTACGCAAGTCGCCGCGCTGGCGGTCGGCTTGTGGGTAAACCTCTAAGCCACCGCCAATAAAGCGCCCTAATACCACCAGTTGGCCATTTAGTGCCTGCCCTGATGAGGCGTGCGAGTACCATTGAGTGCGTTTGCTGAGCGGCCCAAACAGGTAACGCAATAACGCAACCGTGTAGCTGAATGAACCTAACCAGCGCTTCATCCATGGCGGTTGTAAGCGCGTAAGATCAACACTGAGGCCACAACCAGCATGATTGATAAAATAATAACTGGCCGTGGCTGTGGCGACTTTACCTAGCGCAAGTTGCAGCTCTTGGTAAGGCGCTCGCATCCGCCAACGCCAGTCCTTAAGCGCAGTGCATCGGTGTTTTGTATGGTTCAAATAATGCCGCGCAAAATCATTACCCGTTCCAACCGCTATCAAACTGATACTCACAGCGCTGTAGGCAAACGCATTGACTGCAATATTAAGGCTACCATCGCCACCAATCACCAAGCATTCAGCCTTGGTTGTTGACGCCTTGGTTACTGGCGTCTCGAATGCCGGCGCCATGGCTGCCCGAAGCGCTGCTACGTCGGTGTCTCTATCACCGCTGCTAGCAACTAACTGGGCCTCGCCAAAATAGCTCGCATAAGCTTTAGCATAACGCCGCGCACGCCTACTTAGGCTATGAAAATAAATCACCTGCAGCATATTAGTGACCCAACCCTATGCTCGCTTGAGTTGCCAATGTAAATAACGGCCAATATCACAAAACGGAGCTTGTTGGTTGTAGCGCAGTTCAAGTGCTAATAATTGCTCGAAGCGCTCTTTGTCGGCGGCATTTTTAAGATAATCATGAAAACAACGCACGCCAGTTTTGTGTTCTATCTGTAGCCCTGCGTGTTCTAACCACTGAGCTACGTGAGCAGGAGCTAAAGGTTGTTGTGGGCTTAATCGCACTTTTTTCTTAACTGTTAAGCCGGCTTCTACGTAGTCAAAATTACCAAAGATAACGTTAGCCAACACCTTGGCGTCTTTGTTGTAAAACATCAAGGAAATGCCGCCCTGCGGTGCTAGTAGCTGGGGTAACAAAGCAATCGCCGCGGCGGGATCTGCTAACCACTCTAACACCGCATGGCATAAAATCAGGTCATAATCATCAGCTACTTGTTCAGATAGTTGCTGCAACGGCGCTACCAAATACTGATAGCGCTGTGCTAACCCCGCTTGCGCATGCTGTTGTTGCGCTGCCGCCACTATCTCAGCGGATATGTCCGTGTGCATGATGTTGCAGCCTAACTCCGCAAACCATTGGCTAACTTGCCCTAACCCACCACCAATATCCAAAATTTTTAAGGGGCGCTGCTTTGCTCGTGTTAACCAAGGCTGCAAATCACGCTTTAATACAGCCAAGCGCAAACGACCTTTAGTGGTGGCATAGATGTTGTGCGAAAACTTATGCGTGATGCCATCAAAGGATTGATCGCCTGTGGCTTTCGATGCTTGGTTGTTCTGCTTGTTGTTGGTGTTCATGAAGAAAGTTTGGCCTACGCTGGGTTGTCAATATCAATAAAGTGATGCCGCAGGCCAAACTGCGCGGCCAAGTGCTTACCCAAAGCCTGCACACCATAGCGCTCGGTCGCATGGTGTCCAGCTGCGATATAAGCAAGACCTTGCTCGCGCGCACTGTGAGTGGTCTGTTCGCTGATTTCACCACTAATGAAGGCATCAAAACCAGCCGCAGCTACAGCATCGATGAAGCCTTGTCCGCCGCCGGTACACCAAGCCACTCGTTGAATGGGTGCAGCCCGCTCAATACACGCGGTGACTGGACGCTGTAGCGCCTCACTGAGGTGTTCGGCTAAGGCGACGCTGCTTAAGGGCGCGGTTAGGTCACAGCCCATCACCACCCCAGCGGGACTGATGCCAGCCACCTGATAACTATCCTGCCAACCTAGCACCTGTGCTAATTGGGCATTGTTACCAAGCGTGGCATGAACATCGAGCGGCAGATGGTAAGCAAACAAATTAACATCTGCTTGAAGCAAGCTTTGTAGCCGACGTTTTTTCATGCCCGTAATCACTTCCGGTTCGTTTTTCCAGAAATATCCGTGATGCACCAACACGGCATCGGCATTGAGCGCAAGGGCTTGGTCTAACAGAGCTTGGTTAGCTGTTACACCAGTCACTAGGGTGTTGATCTCCGCTCGCCCTTCTACTTGCAGACCATTGGGACAATAATCCTTGATGGTGTCTACCTGCAGTAATTCCGCCAGATACTGTTGTAATTGATATCGTTGCAAAATAGGCCTCAATGTCGTCGCTAAATAGGCTCTTTTTTACCATAAATTACAATCTTTTGCCTTGTTGATTAGACAATAACTAGAAAAGACGGTATAAAAAAGAATCACTCTCATGCAACAACGATAGGAACAACACATGAGCAAACTTGATAAGGACCAAGTATTAGCTGATTATTCAGCAGCTTACCTAAAGGCTCACGGCAAACAACCTAACA
>JTFO01000378.1_pt1 | contig 52526 bp, 45 predicted proteins | sample 235411 | NCBI WGS metagenome assembly JTFO01 (sample SAMN03067590, study PRJNA260953) | activated sludge metagenome | biome: Sludge; feature: Wastewater; isolation source: CETP activated sludge from laboratory augmented bioreactor treating... | place: India:Gujarat | collected 2013-04
CGAAAATCAGAGCTCAGTGGTAGTATTCATACCAAAGGGGTGATGATTTTAAGTGCCTATATTGCCAATGTATTCGCTCGCAATGATGCTATGAGTCTGTCGGCTACCATTGTATTTGAGCAGTCTTATCACGAAGTTGATGGCGATAGTGCCTCTTTGGCTGAGCTTTGCTGTCTGCTGTCGGCACTAGCTGAGGCTCCTATTGAGCAAGGCTTAGCTATTACCGGCGCAGTCGATCAATTTGGTCGAGTACAAGCCATCGGCGCCGTCAACGAAAAGATAGAGGGTTATTTTGCGCTTTGCCAAGCGCGTGGACTAACCGGCAAGCAAGGCGTCATCATTCCTCAAGCCAATTTAAGCCAGCTTAATCTTGATCATGAAGTGATTGCTGCGGTAGCTGCCGAAAAGTTTCATATTTATGCCGTTGAACACGTTACTGCAGCCTTAGAGTTATTGACCAACGAGCCGCAGAAACAACTATACGCTAAGATAGAACAACGACTTAGCGAACTACAGCATATAGAAAAACCCACGTCATGGTGGCAACGCTGGTTTTAAATAAATAACAAATCGGACTTGTTAAGCGTACAAGTGTTCGCTAATCTGAGCGGGTATTTGCGAACACTTATTCTTTAGCTGTAATAAAGGTCTTTATGAAACAGTCTAGCTTCACCCGCGAAGAACTTCTGGCATGCGCCCGTGGCGAAATGTTTGGTCCCGGCAATAGTCAGCTCCCTGCCCCGAATATGTTGATGATGGATCGGGTTTTAGAAATTACTGAAACCGGCGGTGCCTACAACAAAGGCTACATTCATGCCGAATTAGATATCACCCCAGATCTATGGTTTTTTGATTGCCACTTTATTGGTGATCCTGTTATGCCTGGTTGCTTGGGTTTGGATGCTATGTGGCAACTCACTGGCTTTTTCTTGGCCTGTTTAGGTGGCCCCGGTCGTGGTCGCGCGTTAGGTGTTGGCGAAGTGAAGTTTACCGGTCAGATTCTACCTACGGCGAAAAAAGTCACCTATCACATCGATATGAAGCGTGTGTTGAAACGTTCATTATACATGGGTATTGCTGATGGTCGCGTCGAAGTGGATGGCAAAACTATCTATACTGCAAAAGATTTGAAAGTAGGCTTATTTACGGACACTTCTACCTTTTAATAGGTTCAGGTCTCGTCCTGCTAAAAGAAAGCCCGCTCTTATGCGGGCTTATTTCATTCGGCTTTATTGTAGCTGTTTCTGATGAGGACGCATCAGCGGAACAGACCAACGCCACGAGCTTCCATCGCATCGCGCCAACCGCCTAGCCACTGAGATCGAACATCCTGATTTTGATAAGGACACAGTTCCTTAGAACGACCAGATACTCCGGCTTTGAACCCCTGTGCGTGAGCACGTTCGAGGCGATCGCGTTTTTGTCGTTTCATATTTACCTTCCTCGTCCAATTGTCGTTTTTGGTTTATGACAAGAGCATGACGTTTTTTTGACTGCTCTCCCTTTAATAGATAGCAACTTAATCAGGGAGTTCAACCTAAAAAAATGGCGTAATATCATGGTTACGGTTAAGTTCATGATATTACGCCAGTTTGTCAGATGGTTTTACTTAGAAGATTATTGCCAGTTAAACCTTGATTAAGCGACGAATGGTAATAAGGCCACCAATCAAGAACATAGCAATCAAGCCAAAAGGAGATGTGGCAGCGCCTTCACGTGTAATTACCTCATCCTCAGTAGAGCAACCTGTAACCTCGCCTGCGGCTGTATCCAGCTTCAGCGTCGCATAGACATTACGAGTGTAGGTCTCACCCTCTTCTGTGGTTTCTTCGATGGTCGTTAACGCGGTGGCCAAGATTTGATTATCTTCGTTGATATCGTCTGCCGACACTATGTAATAGTCCGCACTGCAACCAATAGCATCATTGAGGTTGATAAAACCAGCATCTGGATTATTTAAGTCATAAACAAAACCAACTCGACGGCGTTCGGCGTTCAGGGTGTAATCGATTTCACCTGAGCCCACCACTAAGCCTTGATTGTTGATAGCATTGGGATAGGTGCTTGAACCCTCGAAAAAGCCTGGTAACTCAGCGAAAGTTTCAGCTTCTACATCATAGATAAAGCCAATAGCGCGACGTACCCCTTGGATGGTACGAATCACAAAACCCGTTGCCTGATCTTCATCGTTGATGGCAGTCGCCGAGCCCCAAATGTATTCCTCATCTGTCGTGATCGCTTTAGTTTCCCCATTTTGGTAAACCACTGGCATTTTAATCCGGTTGCCCGGTTGTTCTACGTCGTTGTAGTAAGTCCAGCTTTGGCCTACCGCAATGCCGTTGTTGTTGACTGCATAAGCATAAGCAGACCAGTAGGCTCCATCATCTTCTGCACGCTCACGCAATGGCGGATACAGAGTTTCTGAAATAACTTGGCCTTGGTCATCAAGTTGCCACACAGCTGCATGCATATCGTAAAGAGAGCCATTAGCAGTAAAAGAGCCACCTAAGGCTGATTCGCGCTGAAAACCGTACCAAAGATTCCAAATACAGGTATAAACGGCGCGATTGGACGCTGGGGTAAAGTCTTCAATACAAGCATCTACCCGCTCTTGAGCAGCTGGGAATAACGCCACACTAGCGTTACCTACGGCTAAATTGGTGTCATTGATGGCAAAGATTTGTGCCTCACCACCTAAGTATTCCTGCTCTGGCGGCGCAATTAAGCTGTAATTAGTGCCATCAAACCACAAACCACGACTGATGTACTCACGCTCAGCAAAGTTTAACGTGATGGGGTCTGGCATCTCGCCACCCTCTTCAGCTGGTTCAGGTTGATACGTGTGATCAAAGCGAGTGTAAGGCGCAGATGCCCAACCTACTCTCACGTTATTGTTATTCAAACCTAAAAAGGCATGATCCGCTGATTTTTCTTGGCTTGATACGGCCCCGTCGGTACCGTTGAGTAAGCCATGGAACAGGATATCTTGACCGTTATAAGTTCCGGCAAAATCAGTAGCAATACGCAACTCAGCACTATTTGCATTCTCTCGATCAGCCAGCACTTGAACGAGTCCCCAATATTGGGCCTCAGTTAAACTATCGGTGGCAGGATCAAAATCTTCATCTAAACCGATATAGCCTTTTAAGTTATCGGTCATAAGATCAAAATCAATCTCGGTGTTAGCTGAAAAGCGGCCATGTAAGGTGATCAAACCACTATCGTTGATATTGCGCGGAAAACTGGCCCGTACTTGACTGTGCGTTTCCGGGAGTACGGTATAGGTATAGCTATCGGCCATAGCTGCGGCACTAAAACTACTGCTTAATAAACCGGCTACTGCCAGCGTAAGTGCTTTGGTTTTAAACTGTTTCATAAGGAATTCAACGACTCTCTTGTTGTAAATTTTCTAATTCGTCCCAGCGCTCTAGCGCGGCCATAAGTTCTTGTTCTAATTCGCCTAATCGCTCTAATACCGGCGCAGTAACTGAATGCGGCTGAGTAAAAAAATCAGCCTGACTAGTTTGTTGTTGCAAGTGCTCTTGCTCCTGCTCTAACGCTTCAATCCGTTGCGGTAATTGTTCTAATTCACGTTGCAGTTTGTAGGATAACTTTTTACGTGGCGCAGCTGAACCCTTGTTAGCAGATTCTTTACTTGCCGCAGTGCTGCTACTACTTACAGATGCTGCAGGCTGTGACTTGCTGGCAGCCGAATTAGTTCCCGCAGTTTGGCTTAAATAATGATTTACTTCGGTAAAGCCACCCACGATTTCGGTTACTTTACCCTCACCTTCAAATAACAGCACGCTTGTCGCCGTATTATCCACAAATTCACGATCGTGGCTGACCAAGATTACTGTCCCCTGATAATCTGCCACAATTTGTTCTAACAGCTCTAGAGTGTCGATATCTAGGTCGTTGGTTGGTTCATCCAAGATCAAAAAATTACTTGGGGTTAAAAACAGTTTGGCTAATAAAGCTCGGTTACGCTCTCCGCCAGATAAAGCTCTTACCGGCGTTCTGGCTTGTTTAGGTGAGAATAAGAAATCTTGTAAGTAGCTCAGAATATGTCGAGTTTTACCATTGTAGGTAACATCCTGCTTACCATCACCTACGTTTTCAGCAATGGTTAAATTAGGATCTAATTGCGCACGATGCTGATCAAAATAAGCGACTTGTAAGTGAGTCCCCAGCTTGATCTGCCCAGAATCAGCCGCTTGTTGTCCCAGCAAAACTTTAATCAAGGTACTCTTGCCACAACCATTCGGTCCTACCAAGGCAACCTTGTCACCGCGTTGTAAGGTAAACTCAAACTGGCGTAGGATGGTTTTATCACCGAACGCTAAATTAACATCACTGCCATCGAACACCAGCTTGCCTGATTTACTGGCTTCCTGCACAGCTAACTTGGCCGAACCTTGCTGTTCGCGGCGTTGAGCACGTTGTTTTCGGAGCTCTTTCAACGCCCTGACGCGGCCTTCATTGCGAGTCCGCCGTGCTTTAATGCCCTGACGGATCCAGGTCTCTTCTTGAGCCAGTTTTTTATCAAACTCAGCGTTGTGGGTTTCTTCAACTTCCAACTGATGTTGTTTAAGCTCTAAATAGGCATCGTAACTACCAGGATAACTATTTAATTGGCCCCGATCTAAATCAATAATACGAGTTGCTAGATTACGAATAAAGGCTCGGTCGTGGCTGATAAATAACACCGCCCCCCGAAAATCTTTAACCCGCTCTTCTAACCACCGCACCATTTCTACGTCGAGGTGGTTAGTAGGTTCATCTAACAGTAATAAATCAGGATTAACTACCAGTGCGCGGGCTAATGCTACCCGTCTTAGCCAACCGCCCGAGAGCGCCGCCATGGTGCTATCAGCAGGTAGTGCTAGCTGCGTTAACACTTGTTCTATGCGGGTTTGTAATTGCCAGCCATCGGCCGCTTCTAAAGCGGTCTGTAAGCGCGCCAAATCATTCATGATTTGGTCACTATCATGCTCTTGTTCGAGCTTTTGCAGAGTGTGGTGGTAATCTTTAAGTAAATCGCCCACCTCAGCTAAACCTTCAGCAACATAATCGTAGACGGACTGCTCTGAGTTTGCTGGTGGATCTTGCGGCAATCTAGCAACAACCGTATCACCGACCAATTGCACTGCGCCATCATCGAGCTGCACTTCGCCGTCGATAACCTTGAGTAGCGTCGATTTACCGGCACCGTTGCGGCCTACTAAACAGACCCGTTCGCCTGCTTCAATGGTTAGGTCGACATGGTCTAAAATGGCATCGTTGCCAAAGGCTAATTGCGCATTCTGAATTCTTACAATATTCATGCTATTAAAAAATCCTCAAGTGCTGTTGCAAACGGCCAACGTAACTCGGCATCGTCGCTAGCGCGCACTAGTACAGGGATCAACCAAGCGTACTCTGCTAGTAGCTCGGGTTGTTGAGTAATATCAACCACATGCAGACGCCAGCCCGTTGCTGGTGACTGAACAGCTTGCTGCATGGCTTGTTCAACGAGCAGCTTAGCTTGGTCACACAAAGGACAATGAGGTTTGCTAAGTAGATAATAGTCAGCCACTGTGGCGTACCTTGAACAAATGGTGAATGCCTTTGTGGCGCTCAAAATCAGCAGAAATAGAGCGCTTGGTTAGGTCTTCTGCAACCAAAAAGGCTTCAGCTAAAGCCTCGCTATCAAGCTTGAATTTACGTTTGTTGTTGGAAAACAAAATCACCCCGTCGTCTTTCAACAAGCGTGCTGCTAATTTCAATAATTGCACGTGATCACGTTGAACATCTAAAACATCATCCATCCGCTTAGAGTTTGAAAACGTGGGCGGATCGAGAAAAATCACGTCGTAGCGCTGCTGTGGCCGTTGTTCTCTAAGCCATGCAATACAATCAGCTTGAATAAACTGATGGGCGCGCGTGTTGAGTTTGTTGAGGTGGAAATTGCGTTCGCCCCAAGCCAAATAAGTTTTAGATAAATCGACTGAAACCACCTCTTTAGCACCGCCCATTGCGGCATGCACCGATGCTGAACAGGTGTAGGCAAACAAATTCAGAACACTCTTATCCGCACTGATCTTACCTAATTCTCGGCGTGCCCAACGATGATCTAAGAATAGCCCTGTGTCTAAATAGTCACTCAGATTCACCTCAAACTGCACGCCGTATTCATGCACTATCCGAACTAAGCCACGCGGGGTCTGTTTTTGATATTGCTGTTTACCAGCCTGCCGTTGCCGCACCTTTAAGGTCATGTTTTCAGCTTTAAAAGGCAACTCAGAGGCTAAGGTATCGATTAAAAACCATAATCTATCTTTAGCTACCGCCGGCGGAATGTCTTTCGGCGCTGCATATTCTTGAATCACAATGCAATCATCGTAAACATCAACAGCGGCATTGTATTCTGGAAGGTCGGCATCATACAGACGCCATGCGTTAACCCCTTCTTTTGCCGCCCATTTTTCTAGTTTTTGGTAGTTTTTACGCAATCTATTGGCAAGGTCGTTAGATTGCGTTTGGGTAAATTCAGGTTGCTCTACGGTTAAGTCGTAAGTAGCCAATAAAGTCTCAATGGCACCATTAAACAACTTGTATTTGCGTTGACTACGTAACTTAAGACGCTTTAATAGAGTTTCATCACCGGCTAGAACCGCCACTTGCCAACCGGAAAACTGTTGCCGTAATTGCTGACCAAAACGACGATACAACAGCAAGGTTTCAACTTCTTCGCCAAGCCGCTCACCGTAAGGTGGATTACAAATAAGCAAAGGTGTGGTGTGTTGTTCTGCAGCATTTACGGCCGGTTCTGCATGCTCCGCATCCCCTACTTGCCAGTCGCATACATGGCTTAATCCCAACCGTTCGGCATTTTGTCGGGCAATGCCCAGCATGCGCGGATCATTGTCACGGCCATAAAATCTAGCGCTAGGCTCGGCGATAGCTTCGGCAAAACGCTGCTCCGCTTGCTCGCGCACTTGTAACCATAAGCTATGTTGATGCCCTAACCATGCTTGAAAGCCCCAATAGCTGCGCTGTAAACCAGGCGCTAACTGATAACGAATCATCGCCGCTTCAAGCAGTAAGGTGCCCGAACCACAAAATGGGTCCATGACTACTTCAGTTGTGGTATCAACACCCGCACGAATCACCACTGCCGCAGCTAAGGTTTCGCGTAACGGCGCAGCCCCCTGCTGTTGCCGATAGCCACGTTTATGCAGGCTCTCACCCGCTAAATCCAAATACCAGGTAAGCTTATCTTTTTGTAAATGAGCGTTAATGCGAACGTCAGGCTCTTTACTAACTGAAGGTCGTTGGTTTAATTGTTCTCTAAAGCGATCCACAATACCGTCTTTGACTAGCTGCGCACCAAATTGTGTGTGGCGGATATCTGGATGACGACCGCTGAAATCAATTAAGAACGTATCTTCAGGAGCAAAAACCTGTTCCCATTCAGTTTGGGCAACGGCCAATGGAATGTCTTGGGCTTGCTTGACGAAGCATTCGCCCAATTTTAATAACACTCGATTCGCTAACCGAGTCCATAGGCACACTTGATAGGCCTGCTCTAAGGAGCAGTCGAACCAGCAGCCGCCAGCTGTTTGGCGCACTTGGGTAATACCCAACTGGTTCAGTTCATCAAACAATAAAGGCTCGAGACCTTTGGCGCAGGTTGCAAAAAGTTGCAGAGTTGCCGACATGAAAATAATCACTTATTAAGAAAGATAGAAACAGATTATACCGAAAGATGAGGCTGCTGTATTGCTCGATATGGACGTAAAAGCAGCAATCAAATCAATATCGGTTAATAACTAAGCGAACGATTCAATGGGGGCTTGCGTTTGCAGAACTAACTCTATACTATGCACTTCATCGGACGCGGGGTGGAGCAGTCTGGTAGCTCGTCGGGCTCATAACCCGAAGGTCGTAGGTTCAAATCCTGCCCCCGCAACCAACTCCTTACTTGATTTTTCCGACTATTCCCGGTCAACAATAATCCAATTCTTATCCAGCTGTTGCCCTGCTAAATAGGGTTGTGGTAACTGTTTCAGATACTCGATAAGAATATGCTGAATTTGATCTGGGCTGCTAAACACTATCTGACTGCCATCTAGTCCGGCAAAATCACCACCGCCATTAGCGCGATAATTATTGGTTACGACCAAGACTTCTTCCGTTGCTATCTGATCGAGGATGGTGACGCGCTGACCTATGGGTTGACTCACATCAATCTGGTACTTGATGCCAGCAATCGTATCAAAATTATAAGAAGGCACTTGGCTTTCAACCCAACTGTATGGATCTTCGTTACTGCCTACTCTAAGCGCGGCTGCGCTGGTTTCTAACCATTGTTGTAGTTGCGCTACCGATATTTTGACAAGGTCCAAGGTGTTGGGATATCGATATAAATTACCCACATCGCCGATGGTTACTGGGCCTGCATTGATAAAAGTAAACTGCTGTTGCGCGGCCTCCTCTGCTGAGGTTGCGGCAAAAAAAGGAGCCGCAGCACTCAGTAATGGCAACCGTTGCCATGATTGTTCGGTGCTAGTGGAAGACTCATCGGCCAAACCATCTAGATAACGCTCCACATACCACCGCTGAGCATCATGCAAGAGTTGCATGGCGGTCGTGGGCTGTAACCGTGATAATTGATGTGATAATGCTACTTCTGTATGCCCAATGGGTTGCTTCATATAAGCCATAGTAGCTTCATCAGCCTCTGCTAATAACGCGTGAATATTTGTGTCTGGAGTTGCCGCCGCAGCTCGTAAATGACTCTTACTGCGACTAACTTCCCAACCTTGTTGCTGCCACTGTAAATAGAGATCTATCACGCCAAGGTACTCGCCTTGTGCACCAGGCTGCGATGCTGCAACACCGTGAATGGTGCCGGCTTCGCTATCTACGTCAGGATTTAATTGGTAAGCATCAGTACCAGGAAATAACTCATGCTGATGGCCAAATGCGATTGCATCTACGCCGTCAATTTGCGCAAGCGACCAAACATCTTGCTCACTGCTATGGGTTTCGCGAGAATTTTTCGGCAACCCAGTATGAGCTGCGATAATGATCACCTCGGCTCCTTGTTGTTGGGCCTCTTGCACACTCCGTTGGGCTGCTTCATACATCCCCTCTACCGCAACCTGATGCTGTAAGTAATGGGCATCCCACTGCATGATTTGCGGTGGTAGTACCCCTATCACTGCAACTTTAACAGCGGGTAACCATGCCTGTGCAGGCTGCTTTTCTAACATCACCCAAGGTGCGATCTTTAATTTATTCTTGGCCGCCACGGTTAAGGGTTTAAGATTGGCGCTAAGCAGCGGAAAATTTGCACCAGCATAGGCTTGGGCAAGGTAATCTAGACCGTAATTAAATTCATGATTGCCTAAGTTGGCCACATCAAACTGCAGTGCATTCATCACTTGAGTGAGTGGCAACGGTTGTTCGCGTGCTGCTGCGGTTACCATCCAATCCGTCATAGGACTACCTTGGATGAGATCACCGTTATCAATTAACACATGCAAGTCTGCTTCCGCCCGGGCTTCTTCGATGACCTTGGCTAAGTATGCATAACCTGCTGCTACTGGTTGTTCGGTAAAGTAATTTTTCCCGATAAATTGGCCATGAACATCGCTGGTACTGAGAATACGTAAATGGAGGCTAGGCGCAGCAGCACTGCTGGTAGCTGGTAGTGTTGGTGTGGCTAACGCATGGCTCGGGGTTAATACCAGACTGATTGCACTGGCTAACAAAGTAACAGTTGCAGCAATATGACCGGGTAATTTCATAGGTTACAGACTCAACTAGCTTAACAACAGGAGTAAAATGACGCCTTTAGGCTAACCGCAGAGTATGACTACCGTCAGCATGAGTTTCATGAGGGCCTCGCTGTAAACGATTAATCATGACCTTGAACACATCAAACTGGCGTAATGTTTTCACATCGGATAACACAAATTCTGCTCCCAACACCATGCATTCAGCAAACTCACCATCTTGCTGTAACACCACACAGAGCCCTTGTTGCAGCCCTGAATTAAGCTGTACTAGCGCCCCGAGTTTTAGTTCTTGTTGGGTTTGTTCGGCGATTAAAGCTTCTTGAAAATACCAACTCTGAGGCAATTGTGGCCGCCCAAAACGCTGGATAATCAGTAAATTCAGTCCTGCGGCTTGTAACCAGTCTGAATTACAAGGTTGCTGAATGCTTGTCTCTATGAGTGAGCTAACTTCTTCTAAACACTCAGTAAACTCTTGAAATAATTGAGCTTCGTCGGTTGTTAAGCTCGCTTGCAAAGGGTACAAAGGAATCAATCTACTGGCTTTATAAGGACATAGGTGTGGTGTGCCAGACTCAAGCTGGATACCGAGATGCTTTGTTGCTGGTTCACAGAACCATTGCCACTGAATATTTACGTGCACGTTCAACCTTGTCGTTATAGTTATTGCGAGTGAACTTTGGCTATGCTTTATACCATAAAGAAATATGAGATTGTTTACAAGTCGTTTACGATAGTGCGGATCAACTGCGGTCCATGGTAAATGAAGCCGGTGTACACTTGCACCAAGCTTGCTCCTGCGGCTAGTTTTGCTTGAGCTGCGGCCGCGCTATCGATGCCACCAACGGCAATGATAGGTAGCTTACCCTGGAGATGTTCTGCTAGTTGCTTAACTACGGCCGTGCTCGCATCAAATAACACTTTGCCACTCAAGCCCCCTGCCTCATCGGCATGCTTACAGCCGACTACCGCGTCCCTACTGAGAGTTGTGTTGGTCGCTATAACAGCATCTATCTGATGTTCTATTAAGGCAGCCGCCATCGCTGCAATGCCATCGTTATCAAGGTCAGGCGCAATTTTTACTGCCAGTGGCACATAACGGCCGTGCTCGGTGGCGAGTTCTGCTTGAGTTTGTTTCAAGCTAGCCAGCAGTTGATGAAGCGCATCGCCATGTTGAAAGGCACGTAAGCCGGGCGTGTTTGGCGAGGATATATTGACCGTAATGTAGCTCGCAAAAGCGTAAACTTTGCGCATGCAATGCACATAATCGTGCACGGCATCAGCTTCTGCTGTAGCTTTATTCTTGCCTATATTAATCCCCAGCACCCCCTTGAACTTAGCTCTTTGTACTCGCTCAACTAAGTAATCAACGCCAAGGTTATTAAAACCCATGCGGTTGATAATGGCCTCACGTTCAGGGATCCGAAACAGACGTGGCTTGGGATTGCCTTCTTGCGGTTTTGGGGTAACTGTACCGACCTCGATAAAACCAAATCCCATTTGTGCAAAAGCATCAATGCACTCAGCGTTTTTATCAAGACCTGCAGCTAAACCTACAGGATTAGGAAATTCAATACCCATCACAGTGACGGGTTTAGCTTCTACTTGTTGTCGCCAAAACCACGCCAACGGGGTGTTGGCGTAGCGTTTAAGTAACCTCAAGGTCAAATCATGTGACTGTTCAGCATCTTTGCTGAACAGCCATTTACGCATGATCCCGTACATAGGCTTAAGCTGCCGACGTACAGTTTTGATTGAGTAACATCAGCTCTCGTAACGCAACGGAGAACTTAGCAAACTCATGAGTTTTGGTGGTGCGGAAATCTGATAGCATCACTAACCAACGGTCTACAAAGACTTTATTTGCATCTAACCAAGCAGCTAACACATCAAGGCTATCTTGCGCTTCGTCACTGCCTTTCAACACACTCATAGTTAATGAACGCTGTTGCCAATCCAACTCTTCGCGGAACGCGGCACGAGCTAGAGCCTGCCAGTGGTTATCAACCGGCTGACTGTTAATTTGCTCCAAGAACCAATGCAAGGACACTTGCGAGCCCAAATTAAAGTAGGCTTTCGCTACGCTAGCTTCGGTGCGACCTGTCTGTTTAGCCACGTCTGCAATATCCAACGCCGAGAACAAGGTGGACAGAATAGCAACTTGTTTAGCAAGATCTGCTGGTACGCCTTGCGCTTGTATCTTATCAATGTCTTTCTGAATAGCATCACGCTCGGCTGGAATAACGTAATCCAGCACATTCTCTCGCAAGTCATTAAAGCTGTCTTGATAGAAATCAATGTGCGCTTGAATGTTACCTAGTTCAGGATTTGGATGGCGCAAGAACCAACGTGTAGCACGACGCACAACCCGACGGATCTGGAATAACATGCTGTTCTGCACATCGGCAGGAATTTGGTTGTTACCTGCTTCAATGGCTTCCATTAGACCGCGCAAATTAAAGCATTCACGAGCAATCACGTAGGCGTTTGCTACTTCAGCAACAGTAGCCCCGGTCGCGTCTGCTTTGCGATAAACAAAGTTCGGTCCCATATCGTTGACAATATTATTGGCTAATCGCGTAGCAATAATCTGCGCCCGTAATGGGTGATTTTGCATTGCCTCGGCATAGGCTTCTTGCAACGGCTTAGGAAACGCATTAATCAGTGAACGCGCATGGAAAGGGTCATCCATAATAGCGTCATCGACCAATTGATCTTTCAATACCATCTTGCCATAGGCAGTGATCACGGCTAATTCAGGACGGGTTAAGCCCTTGTTAAGCGCCTGACGTTCTGCCAATTCATCATCATCCGGTAAAAACTCAAGTGCACGGTTAAGTTGCCCTTCACGTTCTAGGTGATGAATAAAGCGCTGCAATTCTTTGATCTGATCGGCACCACGAATCGCCGTAACCGAAATGGATTGCGATTGACGGAAGCAATCTTTAATCACGATTTGCGCCACTTCGTCGGTCATGTCGTACAGCAACTGATCGCGTTGCTTACGGGTCAAATCGCCGTTGGCAACCAAACCATTCAACAAGATCTTGATATTAACTTCATTATCCGAACAATCAACGCCACCTACGTTGTCAATCGCATCAGTATTGATACGACCGCCGTTACGAGCGTATTCAATACGTCCTAATTGGGTGAAACCTAGGTTACCGCCCTCGCCGACAATCTTAGTGCGCAGTTCGCCACCGTTCACCCGCACCGCATCGTTAGCACGATCACCAACGTCGCTGTCGCTTTCTTTGCTGCTCTTAACGTAAGTACCAATACCACCGTTCCAAAGTAAGTCGACGGGCAAAGTTAAGATGGTTTTAATCATCTCAGTTGGCGTCAACGACTTTTTCTGAGTGTTAAATAATTTTTTCATTTCTGGCGTTAATTCAATGGCTTTCGCACTGCGCAAGAAAATACCACCACCAGAAGAAATTAACGAACTATCGTAATCGGCCCAGCTTGAACGCGGTAACTTGAACAGGCGCTCACGCTCGGCGTGACTGCTTGCCGCATCCGGATTTGGATCCACAAAAATGTGCATGTGGTTAAAGGCTGCAACTAAGCGCGTATGTTTGGATAACAACATACCGTTACCGAACACATCGCCAGCCATATCGCCGATACCTACTGCAGTAAAATCAGTGGTTTGGCAATCAACCCCAAGTTCACGGAAATGACGTTTCACAGATTCCCATGCACCACGAGCTGTGATCCCCATTTTCTTGTGGTCATAGCCTACAGAGCCACCAGAGGCAAAGGCGTCACCCAACCAGAAGTTGTATTCCGCTGAAATACTGTTAGCAATGTCAGAGAAAGTCGCAGTTCCTTTGTCCGCCGCAACCACTAAATAAGTGTCGTCTTCATCATGACGAACTACGTCTTGTGGCGGTACAACTTCACCGTTAACAATGTTGTCCGTGATATCCAACAAGGCACGAATAAAGGTACGATAACAGGCCTTACCTTCTTCGAAAAAGGCTTCCCGCTCTTCTGGTAAGTTCTTACAGAAGAAACCACCTTTGGCGCCAACCGGAACAATCACAGTATTCTTAACTTGCTGGGCTTTTACCAAGCCGAGAACTTCTGTGCGGAAATCTTCACGGCGATCTGACCAGCGCAAGCCACCACGAGCAACTTTACCACCACGTAAATGCACCCCTTCTACGCGAGGTGAATAAACGAAAATTTCGTATTTAGGCAAGGGTAATGGCATTTCAGGAATAAGTTCAGGCATAAACTTAACCGAAATGTAGGGTTTTTCGTTGCCAGAGGCATCAGCTTGGAAGAAGTTGGTGCGCAGTGCAGCCAAAATCAGCTCAACGTAACGACGAATAATACGGTCGTCATCGAGGTTGGCTACGTTTTCTAGCTCAGAAGCAATACGCGTTTCTAAGGCTTCGATTTTCTTCGCGCGGCTCTTCTCTTTCGGTTCAAACTTAGTATAGAACAGCTTAATGATCAATTTGGCAATCAGTGGGTATTTCCCAAAGGTACTTTCAATGTAGCTCTGGCTAAAGGTCGTACCAATTTGACGCATGTATTTAGCAAACATACGTAAAATAATCACTTGGCGACCTGTTAGACCGGCGCTCAGTACCAAACGGTTAAAACCATCATCCTCATAGTGACCGTCCCAAACTTTCGCAAAGGCGTCTTGGAACAAATCACGGCTGGCTTCAAGATCGAGCTTCACGTTGTTGTGCAACATCTGGAAGTCTAACACCCAGAACAGATTGCCATCGGTCGTTTTAATCTGGTACGGGCTCTCACCAATGATCCGCAAACCGAAGTTTTCTAACATCGGCAACACATCAGACAAATGAATAGGCTCATCTTTATGGAACAGTTTTAAGCGAATTTTTTTACTGGTTTCGTTCTCTTCGCGTGAACGATAAAACAGCATGCCTAGTTTGTGTTCGTCGTCTAGAGCTTCAATCTGCTGTAAATCGGCAATAGCAACCGATGGCAAGACGTCCTCTTTATAGGCCCGCGGGAACGCATTGGCATATTTTTTATTCAGCTCGTTAGCGCGACCTTCACCGAAGGTACTACTTAAAATGCGCTCGAAGTTATCTTCCCAAGTGCGCGCTGCTTCAACTAAGTTTTGCTCAAGTTCTTTCACATCAATGTCCTGTACGTGCTCGCCAATGCGCACGGTATAATGAGTTCTAGCTAGGGAGGACTCAGAAAAATAGGTGGTAAAGTCAACTTCCGCAGTGCTGTGCAACGAGGTTGCTAAAATCTGCTGGGTCTTTTGACGTAATAAGGTGTTGTAGCGTTCTTTCGGTACAAACACCATGCACGATGCAAAGCGACCAAAAATATCTCGACGGACAAACAACCGCGTCATATCGCGCTCTTGCATTTGCAACACGCCTAACCCTACTTCAAGTAAGTCGTCTTCATTTGCTTGTACAATCTCATCGCGCGGATAGGTTTCAAGAATATTCAATAACGCTTTTGCTGCGTGTGAGTTAGGCGCGAAACCTGAGGCTTCCATCACGCGTTTAATCTTATCGCCAACTAATGGAACGTCACGCGCACTGTTGTTATAAAAACTGCTGGAATACAGACCAATAAAACGATCTTCACCAATCACTTTGCCGTTGTCATCAAAGCGCTTAATGCCAATGTAGTCATTGTAAGCTGGACGGTGAACCTTAGATTTGGTATTGGTCTTTGTTACCAATAACAAACTATCGTCAAAGGTCATATCACGCGCTACTTCTGGTAAAGATGACACCAAGCGTTCTTTGTTAGTGGCACTTTTGCGCATCAAGCCAAGGCTGGATTCAGTTTGTTGGCGAATGATGTAGTCACCTTCAATCGGCACTAAGTCGTAACGACGATAGCCCATTAAGGTAAAGTTATCTTTGGCTAACCAACTTAAAAACCGCTGCGCTTCTTGCAGTTCTTGTTGGCTACCAGGGTAATTAATCTTGCTTAAGTCTGCGGCCAGTTCGGTCAGTTTGTTACGCATTGGCAACCAATCACCTACCGATACCGTCACTTCTTCCATCACTGCAGCTAATTCTTTTTTCAGCGTTTTGATAGCGTCGGCAGAGGCTTGACGATCCACTTCAATCAGAAACACCGTATCGACTTCGTTATCATCGTTACGAGTACCAGCTTTAAGCAGTTCGTTGATTTGGTTTTGCTCATTTCGTTTATGGCTAATTGGCAAATGCAGTAGCAAATGCGAGGTGATACCCAAACGCGTTAAAGCCATGCGAATGGAATCAACCATAAACGGCATATCTGATTGAATGATTTCAATGATGGTATGCGCAGATTCCCAGCCGTGGCGCGCCACTTCTGGGTTATAGATTTTAATTAAGGCTTTTTTACCGGGCGTGTATTCGTTGAAGCTGTGCCACAATCCCATCACCGCGCCGTACATGTCGCTGTCATTTCGCAGCGCCAGATCATCCGGTGAGATATTTCTATATAACCTCAACGCAAAATCTTTGATTAAGTCGGCTCGATCGGTAGCTCTGTGTTCAATCAGATCGGCCACCTTCTGCAAAATAACGGGGATCTGGCCTTCGCCAAACGCATTCATGCTAGTGTCCTTTTAACGTGATGAGATATAACGATGTGGTTGAACCCTCTGGCGCTGCCAACGGGTAAAATCACACAGCGAAATAATTCATATTATTGTCGGACATTTAGCTAGGTTATTCAATCATTATAAAGCACAAAAAACAGTGTTCAGACCACGAATTTCGTGGTCTGAACATGTTTATCCAAAAGCTTTGCATGATTATTACAAAGGCTGCGGCTAGGCCTGTATATCAGGAGCCAAACTACTGCTAATTTTTTCGGCCAAATCAGGCGCTAAATTTGGTAATTGTTGCAGCTCTTGCAGATGACCAAGCAGCAGCTCTTGACGTTGTTTATCAAACCGACGCCATTGGGTGAATGGCGTGATCAGCCGCGCTGCCACTTGAGGGTTTTTACTGTTCAAGTAACGGATCATGCTCGCAACTACTTGGTACCCTGCTCCATCAGCTTGATGAAAAGCCAGCAGATTGCGACTGAACGTAGCTAACAACGCATACACTCGATTTGGGTTATTGCGGTTAAAACGCGGATGTTCAACCAGCTCAGCTACCCGTGCAACAGTGCCCGCCACAGGTGCACTAGCTTGCACCGCAAACCATTTATCCAAGACCAAAGGATCATGTTGCCAGCGCAACTCAAATTGATCTAATAAGTCGCTTGCACAAGCTAATTCTAAGTGGGTTGCAATTTGTAGTAACGCCTGCTGGCTCGTCATGTTGTCGGCATGGCTAAAAGCTTGGCTAATCTCATTATTGAAAGCTTCAGGATCGTTCAACGCCAAATAGTAGGCAGCCAGATGCGTGAGGCTGCGCTGCGCTATAGCCTCGGCGGTTAGTTCATAGGGTTGACCTTGCTGTTGTTGCCACCAGGTGGCTAATTGCTCCGCCAAGGCTGCCGCAATCGCTCGTTTTAATTGCTCACAAGCCAACCCAATCAAGGCAAGCGGAATATCCTGCGGATAATGCTCGGCTAATTCTTCCGCGGCCGGCGGGGTCAAGGCTAAAGCTTTTAGCGCAGGGTCGAGTGGTGCTGCAAGAAGCTCTTGTAAAGCCTGACTTACTTCCGGTGGCAAGCTGACTAGCCCATCTTTAGCTACTGCTGCTGTGAGCAAATCTAGATACATCTGTTGGGCGGCTTCCCAGCGCGTTACTTCTTGGTCTGCAGACCCCAACAGTACCGCTTTGTCAGCAAAGCTTTGGTTGTATTCTAAGCGCACCGGCGCACTGAAGTTCTCTAACAGCGCCAGAATCGGGCGCTGTTGCAATCCGGTTATCGTCAATTCTGCCGTGGCCTCGGTGAGCTCAAATAAATAACTGCCCGATTCGTGCAGTTGCAGTTCTGGATGAGTTAATTCAAGACGTTCGCCGCGGCTTGAATAGGCACTTAACAATACCGGGATATGTACCGGTTGTTTGCTGGTTTGCCCCGGCGTAGCTGGTGTGTGTTGCGCGAACCTAAGCCGAAGCTGCCCCGCCGTCTGAGCGCTCGCTGGAGTATAGTTTTCTGTTACTCTAACAACTGGAGTACCGGCTTGACTGTACCAGTTTTTAAACCGAGTTAAATCGCACTGATTAGCCGCAGCCATCGCCGCAATAAAGTCATCACAGGTCACGGCTTGGCCATCGTGGCGCTCAATGTAACAACGCATGCCGGCTTGAAATCCCGCTTCACCAAGCAAAGTGTGTAGCATCCGGATAACCTCGGCCCCTTTGTTGTACACAGTAACTGTGTAAAAGTTATTCATTTCAATAACTTTGTCAGGCCGAATCGGATGCGCCATAGGGCTAGCATCTTCATTGAACTGATGACTTCGCATCACTCGGATAGCTTGGATCCGATTAACCGCCCGCGAGCCTAAATCGGAACTAAACTCTTGGTCACGAAAAACCGTTAGACCTTCTTTTAAGCTCAGTTGAAACCAGTCCCGACAGGTAATTCTATTACCGGTCCAATTATGAAAATACTCATGCCCGATAACCGATTCAACATTCAAAAAGTCTTGGTCAGTCGCGGTTGCAGCATCAGCTAACACATAACGTGAATTGAATACGTTAAGGCCTTTATTTTCCATGGCCCCCATATTGAAAAAGTCCACGGCGACAATCATGTAGATATCTAGATCGTACTCAAGCCCAAAACGTTGTTCGTCCCAGGCCATGGAGTTTTTTAGCGCCTGCATCGCATAATGGGCCCGTGCTAAATTGCCGGGGTCGACAAAGAGCTGCAGCAGCACTTGTTTACCAGAGCGAGTAATAAAATGGTCTTCCAGTAACTCAAAGTTGCCGGCTACTAAGGCAAACAAATAAGCTGGTTTAGGAAAGGGGGCGTGCCAGGTAACCCATTGCTGGCCAGCAGGAGTGGTACCTGAGGCCTGAGGATTACCGTTACTCAAGAGATAAGGATACTGTTGCTGATCGGCGTAAATGGTGGTGGTAAAAATCGCCAGCACATCTGGCCGGTCAAGATAATAAGTAATACGCCGAAAACCTTCAGCTTCGCATTGAGTACAAAAACTACCATTGGTCTGATACAAACCTTCAAGCGCGGTATTATTAGCAGGGTCAATTTCAGTGACCACTTCCAGCTCAAACGCTTGTTCAGGAACCTTTGTTAACACCAGTTGCTGGGTGTCAACCTGATAATCGTTGGCGTCTAAAAGTTCACCATTAATACTCACTTCAAGCAGCTTTAGTTGTTCGCCATCAAGGCATAGTGGCTGCTGTTGACGCTGCGGATGAACTTGCATGCGGTTGTGCACGCGGGTGTGATGAGGGTCGAGATAAAAGGTTAATTCAACAGTACTGATAGAAAAGTCCGGAGCACGATAATCGCTCCGGAACTTAGCTTGTTTCTCACTCATAGGGAGTACACACCTCGTTAGACTGTGGTTGGCTTGGCCGTTTGCTCCAGGCGCAAAATTTTAATACCGGTGTAACCGTAGAATAGCGCAATCAATGGGGTTATCCAGTTAAAGAACGCAAACGGGGCGTAAATCCATGGGCTGACACCGAGAGCACCCATCATGAAGGCACCACAAGTGTTCCAAGGGATTAATGCAGAGGTTAAGGTGGCGCTGTCTTCTAAGGTACGAGACAACACTCGAGGATCAAGCCCTCGCCGCTCAAATTCTTCGCGGTACATGCGCCCGGGTAAGACAATCGCCATGTATTGATCTGCGGTAAGTACGTTTGCGCCGAAACAAGTAAATAGCGTTGCTCCAATCAGACTTCCTACTGACTTCACATACCCTAAAATACCAACAACTAGGCGTTGCAATAGACCTAGTTTCTCCATAATGGCACCGAAGGTCATGGCACTTAAAATCAACCATACGGTATTCAACATGCTCGACATGCCGCCACCACTAAGAAGATCGTTCAGATCAGCTGAGCTGGTTTCAATTTTTACCCCATCAGTAAGTGCAAGCCAAACAATTTTCAGGGTCGCAACATAAGAATCGTCCCCTTCTGCGAGCTTATTGATCATTTCTGGTTGAAAAATAACTGCCCAAAGTCCGCCTAATAAGGCGCCAAAAAATACCGTGGGTAACGCTGGCTTGCGGGTGGCTGCTAGATATAACAAAACTAGCAAAGGCACTAACATTAACCAACCAATGTTAAAGGTATTTTGTAGTTCTAGCTGCATTTTTTCTAGCTGAAGTAAGCTCACTGAAGTATCAGCGTTGAAGCCCAAGATTAGGAAAATAATCAAGGTAATGGCAAAGCCAGGTCCCGCCGTAAGCGCCATGTAACGAATGTGCGCAAACAATTCAGTGCCAGCCACAGCTGGCGCTAGATTAGTGGTATCTGACAAAGGTGACATTTTGTCACCAAAATAAGCGCCAGAAACAACGGCACCAGCGGTAATAGCTGGTGATAGGCCCATACCTGCCGCAACGCCCATTAAGGCTACCCCGATGGTGGCTGCGGTCGTCCATGAGCTGCCGATTGCTAACGAAATAATGCCACACATCAACGCACTAGCTGCATAGAACCAACTAGGATCGAGCAACTCTAAGCCGTAATAAATCATGCTAGGGACGGTGCCAGCTAAAAGCCAAGTACCAATAAGCGAACCCACGGCCAGAATAATCAAGAGCGCGCCAAGGGCTACCGAAATCCCCTCTTTGATGCCATCTTCGATTTGTTCCCAGCTAAAATGGTTGTAAAAGCCGATGGCAATTGCAACGCCGGCAGCTATCCAAAGTGCAATTTGGTTTGGTCCATAAGATGAATCTTCGCCAAAGAGATACACTGAACTGGCTAGCATAATAATCAATACCACGAGCGGCGTGGCAGCTTGCAGAACACTCGGCGAACGGGTTCCGTTAGATGGGGTGTGTTGCATAAATATTCTCTATTATTTTTATCGTCTACTCACGATTGCGTGAGCTAGGCTTATGTTCTAGTCAGGCTAATGATAAACCAGCTCGGACTAAGATCATATTCTTGTGTGCTGTCATCAGGCACAATCAAGCTACCATTCACCTATTTCTAGCCTCGGTCACTGCCCATTAAAAAAGCCGCAAAAGCGGCTTTCTAATGGTATATCAATATATTAGCTTGTTTAGTTGGCAGCCATCTTAGCTTGGTCAACTAACCTAAACGCCAACTCGACTGTCTCTTCTAAGTAAGGATCTGGCGCCTCTAAATCGGTCGGAATTTCGTCAATCTTTTCTACCGGCTCCTGCCCTAAACGCTGTAAACGTTCATTAGCACGGGCAAGGTTACGAGCTTTATCGGCCGCTTCTTCCGCTTTTCTTTCTGCCAATACTAAGCTGACCCAAGTTTTCTCTTTTTCTTGTTGATACCGCTCGATATCAGCAAAAATATAATTAAACTCTGGGTTTCCTTGAATCTGTTCATCGAGTTGCTGCTGCAGCGTTTTAAAATCATAACCATGAATGCTATTGGTAGTTTGATATTTGGCTGGAGTAATTTGATCCCACGGTAACGCATTTTCTTGCGAACTCTCACCAAATTCTTCAGCATCAATAATGGACGGGTACTCTAAATCAGGTTGTACCCCCCGTAATTGTGTGCTGCCACCATTAATTCGATAAAACTTAGCCATGGTGTATTGAACGCTACCTAAGGGCTCGTCATAAAAATCAAACGGCCGTGCAATACCGCGATGTTGCTGCACGGTACCTTTACCATAGGTATTTTCACCCACAATCACCGCTCGGTTATAATCTTGCAGAGCGGCAGCAAAAATCTCTGAGGCAGACGCACTGTAGCGATCAACCATCACCACAAGAGGGCCGTTGTAGAAGGTTTTACCATCGCGGTCGCCATTGACTTCCTTCCGACCACTACCATCGGCAACTTGTACCACAGGACCTTGGTCAATAAATAGCCCTGTCAAACTGATAGCTTCAGCTAATGAACCGCCACCATTGCCACGTAAATCGATGATTAAGCTTTCTACGTTAGCCGCAGCAGCCTCTTCTAATAAAGCCACCACATCAGCGGTAAGATTATTGTAGAAGCCCGGAATGGTAATCAACGCGGTGGCCCGACCATCGTACTTATCATCCGTAGATTGCTTGATCTCAATCTTGGCAGCACGGTCTTCGAGTTTTACCTTATCGCGCACAATCATCACTTCTTTGGGCGTGGCACTGGCGCTTTGATTCGCTTTAAGTACTTGTAGTTTAACCGTAGTACCTTTGGGCCCTTTAATCAGCTCCACCACATCGTCAAGCCGCCAGCCAATCACGTCGACAAAGTCAGCATCGTCATCATCACCCTGAGCCACGCCAACGATCTTGTCATCTACGGCCACTTGCCCGCTCTTATCAGCGGGTCCGCCTGGGACTAAACTGCGGATCACCGTGTAATCGTAATCCGCTTGCAGTACGGCCCCTATTCCCTCTAGGGAAAGGTTCATGTTCTGCTCAAACCGCTCTGAATTTACCGGTGACAAATAGCTGGTGTGCGCCTCGACACTGCGTGCAAAGGCATTCATTACCGTTTGGAAGACATCTTCACTGTTGGTTTGAGTTAAGCGTTTTAGGGCGTTGTTGTAGCGTTTACCAAGCGTTTCAACAACTTCAGGCCATTCTTTACCCGCCATGGTTAAGTTGAGCGCATCGTATTTAACTCGTTGACGCCACAGTTCATCTAACTCAGTTGCCGCTGCTGGCCAATCGGCATCTTCACGCTGAAAATGATACTTGTCACCCGTTTTAGTGAAATCAAAGGGTTGTTCTTCGTCTAACAAGGATAACGCATAAGAGTAGCGTTCAAAGCGCCGCTGCAAAGACTTCTGATAGAGCGAAAATGCGGGGCTAAGCTTGCCTGAATCAATCATGTCATCAAACAGCAACCGATATTCTTGGGCCTGTTCAATATCGCTAGCCAGTAAAAACATTTTATTGTAATCAAGCATTTCTAAATAACGCTCAAGAATCTGTTCTGAGAGTTCGTTATCCAGTTCCATTTGCTTGAAGTGATAGCGCGTAAAAAAGTTTTTCACACGTTGGCTAGCTACGCCATGCTGAGCTGCTGGTGCTAACTCAGGCAGTTCGTCCAGTTGATGTGCCGGTGGTAAGGCAAGCGCTACATGGCTTAACGATAAACCAATAAATACTGCAATCGCCTTTCGTGTGAACCCTTTTTTACTCATACTTACTACTCCTGCTTGGCAACAAATACTGCGGCAACGTTAACTTTGACCGTTAAGCCGTTTTGAAGTTGCACATGCACATCGTTTTTGTCTAGTTCAGTAATACTACCTGGGATAGGCGCAACGCCGGCTTTTACATGCACAGCCTGACCTACTTTAAGTGCAGCTACTGTCGTTGCAGCTAACTGTGGTTGTGCTGCTTTAGCCGTGTTATTTGCGTTGGTGCTGACACTTGCTGCAGCCGGCTTCCGCGCTGGACGCTTAGCACGTGCCTGTCGTGCAGCATTTGCTGGTGCGGCTTTTGGTGCTCGGCTACGAGGCTTCTTGTCTGCCTCTGCTTTACGTTTCGCTGCTGCACGCTCTGCTGCCGCCGCTTTGGATGCCGCTAACGTTTCTTCGGCATGTTGTTGATGCTGCTCTTCTACAATACCCGCTGGCTTACCATCTAGATCAACCCGTTCGACTCCAGCTTTTACGGTACGGAGGTAACGCCAGCTGTTGGTATAGTGGCGTAAAGCAATACGCAAACGCGTTTTGCTTACCGTCTCATCATCATCTAAACGTGCGGCAAGGTCATCAAACACTCCAATTTTTAGAGGTTTTGCATCTCCTTCCGCGTAAAAGCAGGCCGGAAACTTTGCCGCTAAATAAGCGATCACGTCTTTAGTTTTGGATAACTTACTTGCGGTTTGGTTTTCTTCAATATGGGTCATCTTCGTCAATATCCTGCTGGCGTACATCCGCCAGTTGCTCCGTTATATAAGCCTGCATCTCTTCACTGTCTAGCTCCAGCAAGGCTGGGTTTTCTATCCATTCAAAAAGTACACGGCGTACCACTTCTTCAAGCTGCGCTAAAGTGTCGGTTTCTTCACTAAAGTCGACAATATAGTGCAGCATTTCGTTTAATTGATCCGTTGCAGTTTCTTCGTCGCCTTCAAAAAACTGCATATCTTGCTGACTAACTAAATACGCATAAATATCAAATTCGTTATACATGGTTAGCCTTATGTTTCCGTAACCTAGGCGCTAGGTTGCAACTGTGACCAGTCTAAACTCTCAATGAATCGGCCTAACTCGGTTAGTCCAGCCGCATCAGCTGGACTGAAGCGAGCCACACTAGGGCTATCAATATCTAACACCCCTACCACCTGATCCGCCACGATTAAAGGTACTACTACTTCTGAGTTAGAAGCAGTATCACAGGCGATATGTCCAGCGAATTGGTGGACATCTTCTACTAGTTGGGTTTGCCGTGTTGCGGCAGCCGTACCGCAAACGCCTTTGCCAAAGGCAATACGTAAGCAAGCTACTTTACCTTGAAATGGCCCCAACACCAACAACTCAGGCGCCCGCGTTAAATAAAAGCCGACCCAATTAACATCGGCTAAGGTCTCGTTAATAAGGGCTGACAGGTTGCTCAAGTTGGCAATCAGATCGGGTTCATCAGCGGTAATGGCTTTAGCTTGCTCAATTAACAGCTGATAATCTACAAGGGTTTGACTCATAACAGTGTTATTGCCTTAATTATCATTGAGTGAAAAGCTCGCAATGGTGCCAGCTCCAGTTAAATCAGCCTTCATCTCGCGCTTACTGCGTGTGACTAATTGCCCATCTGAGCCAATCCGAAATGGCTCATCCGATGGCCGGTAGCGCGCCTGATAGGCCATCACGAGTTGAATAGAATTAGCACGTTGCTCTTCTGAAAGCTTAGCACCATCGGGCCAACGGCCTAATTCAACGGCTTGCAACAAACGCTCAAAAGTTTCCGGGGTAATACTGGCGAGAAGTTCGTCAAACTGCATGACTAACGCTTCCTTTTTAAGAACAATAATCGAACGCGGTTAAGCACAAACCACACCAAGCCAACAATCATAGCACCATATGCTGCGCTCGACTGCCAACTCTCGGGATGAGGTTGCTGAATGAAAAAATACGTAAAGGCAGCAATTGCGATCAATAACGCAAGCATAGACTGGCCTAATATTTTATCTTTTTTAGCTTGTAATAAGCGCTCTAGCTCGCGATTACGTTGCTCCGGAGTTGCACCTGCCACCCGAAAATCACAATGGGGACAAGTGTCTGCTTTGTCGGACATGCGTTTGTTACATGACGGGCATTCTATTAACGCCATGGGTACCTCAATTTTCAGCAATCTAAGTAGGCAATATAAGGGATCTCAGAGTAAATTCAAGCATTGCCCAGAGATTGCGGACAAATAAAAACCCGCCGCAGCGGGTTTTTACTCAATCAATGGTTACTTGTCAGATTGACTGCCATTTTTTTCGGCTTCAAAATCCTGCCAGTAAGCCTTCACCGTATCTTTCATCTCGCGTCTGAGTAACACCAAACCAAATAAGTTAGGTAGAGTCATCAACACAATTGCGACGTATGAAAGTGTCCACACTAAGGTGGTATCGGCAAATGAGGCGACAAAGAAGCCAGCCACGTACAGAATCCGATAAGGCATGACACCACGCTGTCCAACCAGGTAGACCACCGCCCTATCACCGTAATAGGACCAAGCAATGGCAGTAGAAAACGCAAACAGCAGCAAACTGATAGGCACAATGTATTCACCTGCATCACCTAAGAAGCCACGCCCAAAGGCCTTGGCGGTAAGTGCTGCTGAGTGAATCAATGAATCACCAAAAATTTGGATATCTTGTTTGCGTAAGGCGCCATTATCGATTCTAAGGACACCCGTGTATGGGTCTTCACCAGCTACAATAAAGCGCACGTTTTCTGCAACCGAGCGCGCATGCAAAATGGTAAAGCCATTACTCACAGGTTTACCATTAGCGACTTCAATCGTACCTGTGTACTTCTCAATAGTATTTTCAGAGGTACCATTTAAGTAATGGTATAAGGCTTGGCGATCCGCTTGAGTGGTATCGTCATAGTGGCCGCCCACGATTTCAAGGTCAGTACGAGAGAACTCATTTGTATGCTTCTCTGACCAAACCCCGGACGACAAGATCACCAAACCGGTTAAGGTACAGATAACTATGGTGTCGATAAAAGGTTCTAAAATGGACACCATGCCCTCAGATACTGGTTCGTCGGCGCGCGCTGCTGCATGGGCAATCGGTGCTGAACCTTGCCCTGCCTCGTTTGAGAACAAGCCTCGGTTTACCCCGCGATTAAAGGCGTAAGCAAAGGTCGCACCTAAGAAGCCGCCAGTAGCTGCTGAGCCAGTAAAGGCATCGCTGAAAATGGCTGCAAACGAAGGCCCGATCTGATCTAAGTTGAAGAAGATAACACTTAGTGAACCTATGATATAAAGCACGCCCATGATGGGTACAATTTTCGAGGTCACCGCAGCGATACGTTTAATGCCTCCGATGATAACCATGGCTAACATGATGGCCAAAATACCACCCGTTAACATAGGTTCAATACCAAACGAGGCTTGCATGCTTTGTGCAATGTTATTTACTTGCGGCATGTTACCAGTGCCGAAAGAGCTGATAATGGTGGCTATCGCAAAAATCACGGCCAACCATTTCATGTTCAAACGACGGTCCATAAAATACATGGGGCCACCGGCCATGGTGCCATCTTCCGTTTGTACCCGGTATTTGTGCGATAAAGTTACCTCAACAAATTTAGTGGTCATCCCCAAAAAGGCAGTGATCCACATCCAGAACAAAGCTGCTGGACCACCCAAAAAGATAGCTAGGGCCACACCACCGATATTACCAGTACCCACAGTACCCGATAATGCGGTTGATAAAGCTTGAAAGTGCGAGGTATCACCTTGCGCACCCTTTTTATCAAATTTTCCCGTGACCACTTTCCAAGCATGCCCGAAAAAACGGATTTGTGGAAAGCCCAAGTAGAGCGTAAAAAACAAACCTACACCCAACAGAATATATGGGAAGTAGGCTGCCGAACCTAGATAGCTATCTAGTAGCAGTAAGAAATTATTAATTGCTTCCAAGGTGTCCCCCTAGCGTTATTATTGTTGTTGTTCGCTTTTAAGCTAGCTTGCGCGACTTAGTCGCGCAAGTTCTTTGCGATTGAATAAATCGCACTTAATACATCGGCACCTAACTGCTGGCTACGATTGGCAGACCAACCGAAATCAGCATCAGGTAAATCAGCATTATCTTTAAATGGCATTTCTAAGGTAAACGCTAAACAGTTAAAGCGTTCTGCGACCGCATTACTAGCTACGGTTAAGTTAGCTTCACCTGGTTTATCCACCTCATAGCCAAATTTGGTTTGAAACTCAGGCGTAATGTTCAGTAAGGTTTGCTTAAATTGCTCACCTAATTTATCCATCTGCTCAGTATAGCTTGGGATGCCTTCTGAACCGGCCAAAAAGTTATAGGGTAGATTTTCATCACCATGAATATCCAAATACAAGTCTACCCCACTTGCTGCCATAGCTTGCAGTACCAAATAAACCTCAGGGCTACGCTCTAGGCTTGGCTCTGCCCACTCACGGTTTAAATTTACGCCAACGGCATTGGTACGTAAATGACCACGCACACTACCATCTGGGTTCATGTTAGGCACAACATAAAAGACGTTGTCTTCTAATAACCGTCGCGCGGTTCCATCTTCATCATCCAGTAAGCGACTTAGCAGGCCTTCTACGAACCACTCGGCCATAGACTCACCAGGATGCTGACGTGCGGTAATCCAGATAGCCTTTTTATGGTCGTCCGGTTCGCCAATCACCAGCAGATTCATATCACGACCATCAAGAGTTCGGCCTAACAGCACATGTTGGCATTCAATACTTTGTTGCGCCCACTGTACCAAGTCTTGATGACGCTCATAGGAGTATGGTGTGAAGTATGCAAAATAAACGCTTTCTTGGTCCGGCGCGAAGCGGATCACCAGTTCTTTGCCGTTGTATTCGGTAGGTACCCGGAACCAGTTTTCGCGATCGTAGGATGCGACGGCACCGTAATCTTTCCAGCCATCAGGGTAAGCTGAAGTACCGGCATTGGTGATGGTCATTACATGCTCAACACCGGGTTCACCGTAGAGCTTAAAATGGAACCATTGATAAAAATCTGATTGGTTATCTTTGCGAATTGCTAACTGAATATTGTCTACTGAATTAGCTTCGATAACCTCGATATTACCGCTATCAAATTGGGCCGTAATGAACATCGCGTTCCCCTTGTTTATAGTAAATAGCGTCTCTACAACCGGTCGTTGTATCGGTTGCGGACAAAATAAAAAGCGCCTATCGGAAGGCGCTTTTGCATCAGTGTCTTTTTATTTAGGTAAGTTCAGCAGTTGCTGACCAGCCATTTGCTCAGCTACACGAACAACCTGACAGCTGTAGCCAAACTCATTGTCATACCAAACGTACAGAACCGCACGGTCTTGGTCAACAATGGTCGCTTGTGAATCAACCACACCCGCGTAACGAGAGCCAACTAAATCGCTCGAAACAATCTCGGTTGAAGCGGTGAAATCGATTTGCGCTTGCAACTCAGAATGCAATGCTTGGTCTAGCAAGAAGGCATTCATTTCGTCTTTGCTGGTCGACTTGTTTAAGTTTAAGTTCATGATCGCCATAGATACGTTTGGCGTTGGCACTCGAATCGCATTCCCGGTTAATTTACCGGCTAACTCTGGCAGCGCTTTAGCAACAGCTTTGGCCGCACCTGTTTCGGTCAACACCATGTTTAATGGCGCTGAACGACCACGACGGTCAGCTTTATGATAGTTATCAATAAGGTTTTGGTCGTTGGTATATGAGTGCACTGTTTCAACGTGACCATTGCGAATACCAAACTCATCATTAACTACTTTCAACACCGGCGTAATGGCGTTTGTCGTACAGCTGGCAGCGCTAACGATTAAATCTTCAGGCAAAATGTCGTCATGGTTCACACCATAAACCACATTCTTGATGCCGCCTTTAGCAGGTGCTGTTAACAAGACTTTTTTCACACCTTTTGATTTCAAGTGCAAGCCTAGGCCAGCTTCATCTTTCCAAATGCCGGTATTGTCGATCACGATGGCGTTATCGATTCCGTATTGGGTGTAATCAATTTGGTCTGGACCGTCTGAGTAAATCACTTTAATGCTGGTGCCGTTGGCTTTGATGGCACTGTTTTCGTGATCAACAGTAATAGAACCATTAAATGGACCGTGAATAGAATCGCGACGCAATAAACTGGCACGTTTTTCTAAATCACCGTCACGCCCGCCACGCACAACAATAGCGCGTAAACGCATTTTATTATTGCTGCCGTTACGCTCAATTAATAACCGTGCTAGCAATCGACCAATCCGGCCAAAACCATACAGCACCACATCTTGCGCTGCAATTTCATCAGCTTTGTCGATGATGTCTGCGAGTTCGCGTTGCAGGTATGCTTCAATGCTGTCGCCCTTACCCGCATCTTTATGCAAATAGTTGTAAGCTAATTTACCTAAATCAACGCGCGCTGGCGCCAATTGCATTTTGCTTAAAGCTTCAATGAATGGAAAGCTTTCGCGCAACCGTACTTTCACCCCTTCGTGGCGACGAATTAACCGATGCGCTTTGATGATGTTAATGGTGTCAACGTTTAATAACGAGCGGCCATAGACTAAGATCTCCACCCCGTAATTACGGTATAGACGACCAATTAAAGGCTGCATCATTTCTGCGTATTCTTGGCGTTCCTGCCAGCTCTGTAAAGTCAGATCCTGTTGCTGATCACTCATGAGGTTACCTTTATGTTGAGTAAGTTTGACGGTTGCGTGAAAAATTGCTGGCTATTGTACTTAAAACCTGCGCCAAGCGCCAGAATCTATGTTACCTAAGGTTTAACGTGATATAATTCTTAAGCTTATCACTAAGGAGTACTGTCATGTTACGTCGTACTAAGATCGTTACCACGCTCGGTCCTGCCACCGATTCCCCTCACGTTTTAGAGTCTCTGATTAAAGCTGGCGCTAATGTGGTGCGTTTAAACTTTTCTCACGGTAACGCGGCTGATCATCAGCAACGTGCTGCGCAAGTTCGTGAAATTGCACAAAGCCTGGGCGTTCATGTGGCCATTTTAGGCGATCTACAAGGCCCGAAAATTCGTGTCGCAAAATTTGCAGATGGTGCGATTACGCTAGATGAAGGCGATGTTTTTGTACTGGATGCCGAACTCGACAAAAACGCTGGCACCCATCAGCGGGTTGGCATCGATTATAAACAACTCCCTGCAGATGTAGATGTTGGCGATATTTTGCTGCTCGACGATGGTCGTGTTAGGTTACAAGTTGAAGATGTTTCTGGCAATCAGGTCACCACCACTGTCTTGGTGGGGGGCAAATTATCGAATAATAAAGGCATCAACCGCTTGGGTGGAGGCCTGTCGGCAGCAGCACTGACTGATAAAGATTTAGAAGATATTAAAACCGCGGCAGCCATAGGGGTAGATTATCTTGCGGTGTCCTTCCCTCGTACCGGCGCCGACATCAATCAAGCGCGCACACTATTGCGCGATGCCGGTGGTGATGGCTTAATTTGTGCCAAAATTGAACGAGCTGAAGCCGTGGCTTCCGATGCTGCATTAGATGACATTATTCGCGCTTCTGATGCCGTGATGGTGGCCCGTGGTGATTTAGGCGTTGAAATTGGCGATGCTCAATTAGTGGGTAAACAAAAACGCATCATTGAGCGTTCACGCCAACTCAATAAAGTGGTGATTACAGCTACGCAAATGATGGAATCGATGATAGAAAACCCGATGCCAACGCGAGCTGAGGTGATGGATGTCGCTAACGCAGTGTTAGACGGCACCGATGCAGTGATGCTATCTGCCGAAACTGCCGCCGGTAAGCACCCAGTCGCTACGGTCAAGGCGATGGCAGAAATTTGCTTGGGCGCTGAAACTCACCCAAGCGTGGTGATTGATAACACCGACTTAGAAGAAACCTTTACCAGCATCCAAGAAGCGACCGCCATCACCGCCATGTATGCGGCTACGCACTTGACTGGCGTCAAGGCGATTATTGCGCTTACAGAATCAGGCTCAACGGCTAAATTGATGTCACGTATTAATACCGCTCTGCCGATCTTTTCTCTATCTCGGCATGCCAGCAGTCGAGCCCGTTGTGCGCTTTATCGTGGGGTCTACCCGATTAACTTTGACTCAACCCAAAGTGAACCCCATGAGTTAGTGCATGACGCGATTGAGCAGGTGAAAAAGCGTGGCCATTTAGTCAGTGGTGATTTGGTTATTTTAACCCACGGCGATGTGATGGAATCCGTTGGTTCTACCAATACCTGTAAAATTATCGAAGTACGGTAACTCGACGCTTGGTTTGGTATTAAATAGCGTCGCTGCTAACCTCAGCGGCGCTATTGGTAATAGCGGACAATGCCATCAATATCATCCAAATAGCCATCTATTTTTCTTAATAAATGACGTTTTTGCTTAGCATCCATGCTAGCGTAAATAGCTAGCACCAAATCCGTAGTTAACACCCTGTTGGCCTCAATACTTTGCTGCAACTCATCACTACGTAACTCTTGTGGTGAAAACATCAGTAACTTTAACTGTTGCTCAAAGTCTTGCTGTTGTGGGTAGTCGACTAACAGCAAAAACTGTGCTTGCCACTGCATGCTATAAAGCAACCACTGTTGTTGATTATCCACCCGTTGCGCTAGCCATTGACGCAATAACTGTCGCTGCTCGCTATTGACTGAGCCCAGCCAGGTTTTGACATTTTTCTCAGCCCGCTGTAAGCGCCGTTGCGGTTGATCTTCTTGTTGACGCTCCTTAAACTCCTCTATTTGCTGCTGCTGACGTTGCTCCAAACTTTCTCGTAGTTGGGCTCGTTCAGTATCATTAAGGCGAGGTAGGAGTGACTGAGCATGCGGTTCTAATTGCTCTAAAATACGTTGCCAAGCTTGCCACACAGCCTCATAGCTGGTGTCTAAAAAGGCCGCATCCACTTCATCGTTGACAATAGCGGTACGAATTTTTGCTAATTCTTGGTGATAACGAGGCATTTCTTCACGGGCGTGCCATTGATGCAAATCAGTAATCACCTGATCCACATCACGCTGCAATTCTGGCCGTAGTTCGACAATGCTACTCAATTGCCACTCGATGATAGTATCGGCGAAGCGGTATCCTAACTGAGTTGAACAGCCTACCAGGAACGTCAGCATGGCTAGTAGGGTAAGCTTTTTCAACATAGGTTTTCAGCCTCAGCGGTTAAGAATGAGTTTTTTTATTCTATCCTTATAACTACGACTTACTTTAAGCTCTTTACCGTTTCGTAAAACGATGTGGTACTCACCATTTTGACGACTACAGAGCTTTTCTACGTGTTCCATATTAACAATGGCCGAGCGATGAATCCGTTGAAACCGTTGCGGGTTTAACTCTTCTTCAAGCTCTTTCATAGTGCGTCGTAGAATATGGGTTTCATTACTAGCGTGAATACACATGTAATCCCCCGCTGCATCTACCCACTCGATTGAGTTAATGGCTACGCGAGTTATTTCACCACTTTCTTTGATCGCAATATGCTCAGGATAGCGAGCCACGTTAACGTCATCACCACTGGCTAGACGTTTAAGAATATCTTCGCAATCTTCGCCGGTAGCATCAGCTAACAAATTAAGAATACGCTGCTGTTGCTGTTCTTGTTCACGTTGCTCGAGATTTTTTTCAATCCGTTTAATACTTTGTTCTAAGCGTTCGTGGTCAACAGGCTTTAACAGATAATCGATGGCTCGCACTTCAAAAGCCTTAATCGCGTATTGATCGTAGGCCGTGACAAACACCACTAGCGGCATCTTAAAACCACTAGCTTTAACCTCACGTAATAACTCAAAGCCATTCATACTCGGCATTTGAATATCTAAAAACACCAAATCAGGTTGTTCTTCGCCAATCATGGCCAGCGCTTGCCGCGCACTTTGGCACTCGGCTAACAATTCAATCTGGTCAAAGGCCTGTAATCGCACCACTAGCCCGCGGCGGGCCAACGACTCGTCATCAACTACTAAGGTGCGGATTTTTTGCGTCATGATTCAACCTGCTCAAATGGAATACGAATTTCTACGCGTAAGCCCTGCGGCTTATTCTCTGCTAATGTAAAGGAGTAATTCTTTCCATACAAGGCCTGTAAGCGTTCACGAGTATTGACTAACCCCACCCCGCCTTGTTTCATCATGTCTTTAATGGGCTTTTTACTTCCCGGTCCGTTATCTGCAACGCTAATCAGTAAATCCTCGCTAAACCTTTGTGCCTTAACGATAATTTCACCGCCATCTTCCATTTTAGCAATGGCGTATTTAATCGAGTTTTCAATTAAAGGTTGTAACATTAAACTAGGCACCAGCGCCTGTTTAACTTCGTCATCAATGTCTAAAGATACTTTTAGACGCTCATCAAAACGCACCTTCTCAATATCCAAATACAGCATCAAAGCCTCAATTTCGCGCTCGAGTGGTATTTTTTTAATGGGTTCGTTATCTAAGCTAAACCGAAGAAACAAACTTAGCTTTGACATCATCCGGTTAGCTAGCTCATTCTCTTTCACCAAAATGAGCGTGGAGATAGCGTTTAAAGTATTAAACAAAAAATGCGGATTTAATTGGTAGCGCAACATCTTTAACTGCGCTTGGTGCGCCATTGAGGTGGCTAGTAACGCTTTTTGTTTTTCTTCTTGCAGCATTTGGTAATACTTGATACCAAAATACAGGCCGCTCCAACTCAACATAATGTAAAATTTAGCGATAGTATTTTTAAAGTAAAACCAAGGGCTATCAGGCCTAAAACCAAACTTATAGATTTCCCAGTAAGTCGCGTTATCAATCACGGCCCACAAAGCCGCTGAAACATAGGAAGCAGCTAGCACCACCACGATCAACAGCCAGGGCGTAGCATCCCAAATACGTCGGTACAAATAACGTAACGGAACCGTGATCAGAAACCCCGCGTAAGCACCTAATAATAATATCAGGACGTAAATGTCGCGCATTTCATGCATTAACGAGCCAATATAATGCACTAAAGCATAACCACTCCAACCGGCTGCTTGTAGCACCCAGAAAAAGCGATTACGATCTTCAAGTAGCGATTTCCAAGTCTGGTTCATAACGCCCCTGTCACTGTATGTCATTGCCTCAATTATACCTATTTAGCAAGATAAAGCGGTGCTATTTATCGCACTGCTAGAGCTATATAGCGCCTATCCCTCGTGTTACTATAACGTCATTCATAGTTGGCTAGGCGTTGGCCGTACCATTGTTGGCAATTCATGAGGTGTGTATGTTGCAGTACCGAATTTGTGTAGATAATGCCGCCGCTCATCAATTTCGAGTGGCGCTAGATATTCCTGTCACTGGCCCGGGCGCCCTAACCTTGCGTCTACCGGCATGGATACCTGGCAGCTACATGATTCGTGATTTTGCCCGTAATCTAAGTAAAGTGACTGCGCATCAGGCCGGTCACGCCGTTGCCATCGACTTAGTGGATAAACAAAGTTGGCGTATTTTTCCGCAACAAGCTGGCACGGTAACCGTTGAATATCAGGTCTATGCTTTTGATTTATCCGTACGCAGTGCCTACCTAGACCAATTTTTGGGGTTTTATAATCACTCAAGTCTATGTCTAGAAGTGGTCGAACTGTCCGAGCAGCCCTGCCAAGTGGCAGTATCTGTACCTGAGGGTTGGCGTCTTGCAACAGGTATGCCACGCCTGTCTGGTAGCCATTTTGCTGCGGGTGAATTTCGCGCCGAAAATTATCAGGCACTAATAGACTATCCGGTGTTGATGGGCCCGCTTAATATTCATGAATTTATCGCCGGCGGCGTGAAGCACGCACTCGTCTTGGCCGGGCGTGAATTCGCGGATAGTGAACGTATTTGCGCAGATTTAGCCGCAATTTGTGAATACCAAATAGCCATGTTTGGCCATCAACCGCCGTTCCAACAGTACCTCTTTTTAACCATGGTGGTCGGGAAGGGTTTTGGCGGCCTCGAGCACAGCAACTCAACAGCCCTGCTCTGCAGCCGTAAAGACTTAGCCAAACCCAATAAGGCTGCAATCGATAACGATTACCGTACCTTTTTAAGTTTATGCAGCCATGAATATTTTCATAGCTGGAACGTAAAAACCCTGAAGCCGCGCGAATTTCTGCCTTATCAATTGCAGCAAGAGCAATACACCAAGCAGCTCTGGTTCTACGAAGGGATCACTTCGTATTATGACGACTATGTTTTGCACCAAGCCGGATTAATCGATCAAGCCACTTATCTCACTCTATTAGGTGACACTATTGCACGTGTTTATCGTGCCGCCGGGGTAACCAAGCAGTCGGTTGCAGAGTCTAGTTTTTATGCTTGGACTAAGTTTTACAAACAAGATGAGAACTCGCACAATAGCATTGTCAGCTACTATGCTAAAGGGGCATTAATTGCCTTATGCCTGGATCTTAAGATCCGCTTATCTAGCCAGCATCAACTTAACCTAGGCTTGGTGCTGAAGGATTTTTGGCAAGCCTATGGGGCCACCTCACTAGGTACCGAAGAGACAACCTTTGTTGATTTTGTAGATCAGCAGTACGCCATTCAGTTGGCGGGGTTTATTGATGCTGCTGTGTATGACACCAGCGAACTACCTCTAGCCGAATTACTGGCGGAGTTTGGTGTGAGCCTGCTTACAGCCACCAGCGCCGATGACAATAGTGTGGTCGGTAAGGCTGTTACGCCAACACACTCAGTGTCTTTAGGCGCCAAGTACAAAGCCACTGGCGCCGGCTTAGAATTGCAAACAGTGTATGAGCACGAGGCAGCTCAGCAAGCAGGTTTAAGTGCCTTAGACAGGATTATTGCGATAGATAACTTGCAGGTCACTGATGCCACCCTAAAAGAGATGTTCGAGCGCTACCAACCAGGACAGACGGTAACGGTGCATGCTTTTCGGCGCGATGAGTTATTCAGTACTGAATTAACTTGGCAAGCGCCATTGCAATGCAACAAGGTACTCAAGGTAACCAACCCGCAGTTATTACAGGGGTGGTTACGCTGAAAAGCGCAGATGAACCATCACTCTGCTTGAAAATGCTCAAGGGCCAGGGCTGGATCTAAACGCTCATGGCCCCAGTTAATTCGCCAATCGAGGTGGGGGCCAGTAACTCGGCCGGTGGCACCAATATCAGCAATATGCTGGCCCTGCTCGATGTTATCACCCACTTTGACATGCAATTGATTGAGATGGATGTAAGTAGTGGTGATGCCAAATCCGTGATCAATAATCAAAGTACCGCCAGAATAAAATAAATCTGGCTCAGCTAACACCACTTTGCCTGGCCAAGGCGCTTGCACCGGGGTGCCGGTGGGCGCGGCAATATCTAACCCATAATGCGGGTTGCGTGGCGTTCCGTTAAATATTCGCTGGCTACCATAAACGCCGCTAATCCGTCCTTGTGCTGGCATTATCAGCGGCTGTAAATAATCTTCACGGGTACTGCTTACGGTACGTGCCAACCAGACTTTCTCGGCTTCTTTACGAGTACGCTGTTGCTGCTCTGGGTTAGGAGTTACTGTGCGTTGGGGAACTCCATCAACGCGATCGATAGCATAATCGCGCGCGCTTATCTGTAATTCTAAGACATGCTGCTCACCGTTAGCATGTTGTACGGTAAGGGTTTGAGAGCCGTTTGTATCACGACCAAAACCAAACACCACATGGCCACTGTTACTGACACTTAGCGCTTGTTCATTTAACCAGACCTGACTAGTCGGTTGAGTTTTGCCTATGATGAGACCACCCGAGCGAAGGGCTCCGCGTAGTTGAATGCCCTTGCTGCTGGCTTGTCCTTTATTACTGTCGTTGATCGCCAACACCGCATGACTACTGTTGAGCTCGGCTAGGTTTGCTGAGCTAGCAGCAACCGGCTGCGTTGCTGCCAAAGCGAACATAGAAGCTACCGTCGCTAACGCCAGTAACAGCCGCTGCCTACCGAACTTAAGCATAACCAATTGCTCCTTTGCCAACCCCTTCAAATCCAGTCACTTTAACTGCACAATCGGGATGTTGCTGTTTTACCGCTTGGGCTAAATAGGTGGCAATACACTCGACCGTCGAATCTGTTGGGATCAGATAATTTTCCGCTACCGGCACGACGAGTTCAAACAGCCCTTGATCAGCCGTGTAGCTGTAGCCGATATGAGAGGCTGGAGTCACGTCCGTAGCGCTTGGTGATAACTGTAACTGCGCAAGCTCAACCACATCTTCAGTCGAGCCTAAGTAGATATCTTGCCACTTGGCTGCCCATTGCTGTTCTAGTGCTTCATCACGGTTGCCATCAAGGGCGATAAAGAGTCGCGAGCGGTGACCATGAGCAATCCGTTGGCAATTGCCGTCATGCTTTTTTAACCCGTGGGTGTAATGATAAAACGCCCCATCGATCTGTTCTGGTCTCAGTAATAATTCTAAACCTTGCACATTATCGGGTAATTCACGCTTAATTACCGCACGCAAATAATCAGTAACAGTGGCCATGGTAACAGCTTCTGCGTCAATGAAAGCAAAAGCATCAGCGGGACAAAACAAATGAATTGAAGCTTGTTGCGGGCGCAAAAAATCAACCCAATAACTATTACCATCGGCGTGATGATGCACTCGGGTAAACGGATGCTCAGCAGGCACAGCTAACTTATGATCAACGGCACCATCTATAATGCGTTTGATCTGTTTCTTTACCCGTCCAAAATCTAACACCATGGACTGCTCGTTAAGCGAGCCATCTAGAATAATATCAACAATCCAACTTTCTCCCACCATCCCCCGTTCTGGGCATAGGTAAGAAAAATCAATCACGGTCAGATCGTTTACAAATAACTGCATATAGACATCAACTCTTAAAAATAGTGAGCTTAAGTTAGGCGAAAAACGCCATGCTACCAAGCTTAGTAAGGAATAATTTGGTTACTCGTAATGATATCATAGCTGGCTGTTAAGCCTTATAAAAATAGTGCAAATTAAAGCTGCCACCAATCCAAAATTAGCTTCAGGCTCAATAATACTAGCGCTAAGCCCATGAGCCTATCGAGCCAATGACTGTATCGCCAAAGCTTGCGGTAGAAAGGCCCCCAAGTAATCGCGGTGGCTAACGCCATAAACCATAAACCAGTAGCTATGGCCATATAACCGCCGTAACCTATTTTTACCAACGTTGGTGTGGCTGGATCGATCACGGTCGAGAATAACGCTAAGAAAAACAGCGTGGCTTTAACATTTAAGCCATTGGTTAAAAAGCCTACCCGAAAAGCTTTACTTGCACTGACTTGGCTGGCCCTGCTGGTAAACTCTTCGGTACTTGGCATAGCGCCGCGAGGCTTAGCTTGTAACGCTTGCCATCCTAACCAACCTAAATAAATGGCACCCACCCACAATAAGGTTGCGTACAGCCATTGGTATCGATGAATTAATAACGCCACCCCTAACACTGAATAAGCAATATGCAGCAGAATGCCGGTACCTATACCGACAGCGACCCAACGACCAATACGGCCACCAAAACTAATACTGTAGCGAGTGACGACTGCAAAATCAGGCCCTGGGCTAGCTACCGCCAGAAAATGTAACACTGCAATAAGCAAAAACTCATTCCAATAGATTGCTATTTGATTCATTCTAATTTACTTTTAGTTAATTGAATAATAACTCTGGCATGCTTATGAAATCGCAAAAACAGCCTTCTCTCAATGCGTTACGTGTATTTGCTGTGGCAGCTACGGCTCCATCATTCAAGCATGCAGCGCAGCAACTTAATGTTTCTCAATCCAATATAACTCGACAGATACAGGCACTGGAAGAGCAGCTTGGCACACGTTTGTTTCAACGTGATAATCGCGTGCATGCGCTAACTGCTGCTGGGCAAGCAATTGCGGCAGATGTTAGCCAGTTATTTAATGAGCTTGACCGTATCATTGAGCGCGCCCGTAACTTAAGCTATACCGAGCATACGACCCTAAAACTTGCCGTGCCAGAGAGCTTTTTGCGGTGGTGGTTATCGGCCCGCCTGGCTGAGTTTTATAGTCTTTACCCTCACGTGCAACTGCATTTTACTACCATCCCTCTGTTTCCGGAACCGGGCAGTAGAGCTCATGTTATTGCCGAGTTACAACATGAGTCCTTAGATATAGCCATTCATTACGGTCCGTTAAAAGATAAGACCATTCAACAACAGGCCCTGTATCAACCTACTTATCGCGCTGTAAGTGCCATCGACAGTAGCACCGCTTGGGCCTCACGGTTATGGCATATTGATGTAAATGCGCCTTATTGGGCGCTATTTAAACGCCAACAACCCGCTTTAACCAAACAACTGCAGTTGCGCCCCGTAGGAAACAGTAACATCGCTATTGATTTAATGGCTGGTAGTGATCAAGTAACCCTATTAGATAGCTTGTATTTGCAACATCCCCAGTTGCAGGAGTTTAGCCAAGCGCCGGAACTAAGCGTGCAATTACCTGATGCTATCCAACTGGCGGTGAAACAACGTCAACGCCAGCCGGTCGCTGTGATTGCCTTTACTAAGTGGCTCCAAAGCCGATTACACAAAGGTTAACCCTAACCTTGTGTGGGTGGATAACGCTCTGCCAAGCTAATACTATCACCGGTGTGGGTAACGACACGGGCATGGCGCCGAGTGAGTTCTCGAGGGTCTGCAACACCACAAGAGTGCGCGATGATATTAACGCCGTATTCAAGGTATTTGTGGTAATTCGCAACTCGGACGCTTTTATCGGTTGGGTCAAGGCCCTTCTGCAGGCTCTTATTGTGAGTGGTGATACCGGTCGGACAGGTATTTTTATTGCACTGCATCGCTTGAATACAACCCAGTGAAAACATGAAGCCGCGCGCGGAAACAATAAAATCCGCACCAATGGCAAGCGCCCAAGCAACATCAGCGGGCGTGATCATTTTTCCAGAAGCGACCACTTTGATCCGATCTTTAAGCCCTGCTGCCATTAACTTATCAACTAAAATTGGCAAACTTTCAGAGAGTTTTAATCCCACATAGTCCATCAAGGGTTGTGGTGCCGAACCCGTTCCGCCATCAGCACTATCAAGGGTAATAAAGTCAGGTGCAGAGGCTGCTCCGCGCGCATGAATAGCGGCAATCAATTCATCTATCCAAGTCGGGTCGCCCATCACAAACTTAATCCCCGTTGGCTTACCGGTGATGTCACGAACGCGCGCGATAAAGTCCAGTAATTCTTCGTTATTACTAATTTCAGGATGACGATTGGGACTAATTGAATCCTGGCCAACAGGAATACCGCGGATGTCTGCAATTTCTTGATTGACCTTAACCCCCGGCAAAATACCACCTTTACCAGGTTTAGCGCCTTGGCTGAGCTTAATCTCAAACATTTTAACCAAATCATGGTCGGCGATTTGCTTGAGACGTTGTTCACACAATCCTCCTTGCTCAGTGCGAACGCCATATTTTGCGGTACCTATCTGGAATACCACATCGGCTCCGCCAACTAAGTGATAAGGGCTCAGCCCTCCTTCACCGGTATTAATCCAGCAGCCAGCAAGTTTGGCACCTTTTGATAACGCCGTAACCGCAACCGGTGATAGCGCCCCATAACTCATCCCTGAAATATGAAAATAGCTGGTTGGTGAGTAAGGATGAGGGCATTCTGCGCCAATAGTCACCGCCATGGGCTGTGTTTTCTCTTCTTGCTGCCGCGGGTAGGCACTATTGGCAAAAATGATGGTGCCCTGCTTGGTTAAGTCTCGGGTAGAGCCAAAGGCGAGCGTTCTATCAGCATTTTTAGCGGCTCGATAAACCCAGCTACGTTGGGCTCGATTAAACGGCATTTCTTCTCTATCCATGGCATAAAAATACTGGCGAAAGAATTCACCTAAGTGTTCAAACAGGTAGCGAAACCTGCCAATAACCGGGAAATTTCTGCGAATGGTGTGTCTGGTTTGGGTCTTATCAATAATGTAGAGAACGAGTAACCACAACGCGCCTAATATAAGCAGCAGGACAAATCCGGCTACCAGCCATTGGGCTATCATTAACAGCGTGTCGAGGCCGTTATAGGTTGTTTCAGTCGTGGCTGGCGTCACCGTTTGCAGGGTTAATAACATAGTTCACCTAATGCGTTCGTAGAAGATGCTATAACCATATAAAAAGCCCTCGTATTTAGCGAGGGCTTTTTTTACTCACCTAAACTGGATATGTGGCTCTTTTGTGGTGCAGAGCTTGAAAAACATCAGCAAAGGTATTTACTTGCGGATACAGTCTGACCGATTCTCCCGTCGCCGCCATGATGTGCAGTGAGGTGATCACTCCAGAAAAGGTTTGAGAGTCGGCATCACCTACCCACAGTACATCGCGTCCTGATGCTTGCATCGTGGCAGCTAGATCACCGATACGTGCGTTGGTTAAATCATGCGGATGAATCACGGGTAACAAATTGGCAGGTTGCATCACATAGCTCACTTGTAACTCGTGCCAAGGTAACTGTAATAAGTTCGCAATGGCTAGGGTTTGCCTACTACGCAAATCACTGCTCATCACAATACCACTCACCTGGTTATCGGTACCTAGCACTACTGCATACCGCGATGCCTGCTTGCTCAACAAAGCTTCTGCTTCGGGTAACAACAAAGACTCGTTGATTCGTAACACCGATGGCGCTTGCCATTGCTCAACCACCGCCGCTGCTGGTTGATGCCAATCTAGCACCGCCGGCGCTGCGTATACTGCTGCTGGTAAAAACGTCGCGCTGGTGGCCGTAGCCCAGCGTAATGCATGAAAATCTACCATAACTAACCTCGTTGCTGATAACAGCACATATTGAATTGAATGTTTTATAATGCGAATAAAAGTTCAACCAACAACGGGCGGAGCTCTGGCTTTATAGGTTTGGTAGGTTTTTTGATAGGTAGCAACAATGACTGGGGTAATTTGAACTGACCCAGTCGGGACCAAGGTTGGCCGAATGAAGATCGGCAACGCCGGATCGGGCTCGTCTAACGACAGCAGCTCTTGATGAACACTGGTGGAATTAACATGGCTAGCAATGGCCTGAGACTCAAGTTGATAGCCGTCAGCGGTCTGCACTTGCGCATGTGGCGCAAACCAGAGCAAGCTCACGATGAGGGCTAAACTGAGTAATCGAATGGCGACCATGGGGTTCCTAAGTTGGACAAACTACGTCTTAACTTAAGATAAGGTCGATTGGATCAATAAACAAGATATATTTCAAAAAAAGAAGTGGTGCCCGGGGCCGGACTTGAACCGGCACGCTGTTACCAGCGAGGGATTTTAAATCCCTTGTGTCTACCAATTTCACCACCCGGGCATACATTGTAATTCCGAGGTACTACCTAAGGTCTTCGAGATGGAGGCGGGTCCCGGAGTCGAACCGAGATCCACGGATTTGCAATCCGCTGCATAGCCATTCTGCCAACCCGCCAACCGAATTTGGAGCGGGAAACGAGATTCGAACTCGCGACCCCAACCTTGGCAAGGTTGTGCTCTACCACTGAGCTATTCCCGCATCCAGTGCTTGCGCATTCTACTGGCTATTTCGTTAACGTCAACGCTTTTTTTCAATCATTTGGTTCGTTTGCTTTTTTTTTAATCCACTTGGCTTAAATCTGACCAAGCAGCCCGCAAATATTCCCACATTGACCACAGAGTTAACACAAAGGCTATGTATAACAGCAAGGTTGCGGTGCCAATTATAAAACTATTTGCCTCCCAAATTAAACCTCCAATTGCTACCATTTGTGCAATTGTTTTTAATTTTCCCAAATTAGAGACTTTAACTTGTTCTTGCCGCCCTATTTGCGCCATCCATTCGCGTAGCGCCGAAACGACCAATTCACGACTTACAATTGCCAATGCCGGAATACTGATCCACCAAACCGCGTAGTTCTCTACTACGACAATTAACGAAGCTGCCACCATAACTTTATCGGCAACCGGATCTAAAAAGGCGCCAAACTTAGTAAATTGATTAAATTTGCGTGCCACCCAACCATCTAAAGCATCGGTAATCCCGGCAATAGCAAAGACAAACGCTGCCCAAAAATGAGATTCAGGCCCGGGAATATAGTAAATAATTAAAAATACCGGAATTAAAACAATGCGAAAGCTGGTAAGCAGATTAGGAATATTCCACATCTTTAAAAGTTATCCTCTATTCGTCCCGAAATGCATGATAGATGGTTTCAGCGATTTCTCGGCTAATTCCGGGTACTGCGCTAAGTTGATCAATACTAGCCTGTTTTACTTCCTGTAATCCACCGAGATTTTGCAATAATTTCTGCCTTCTCTTGGCGCCAATACCAGGAATATCCTCCAGCTTGGATGAGCGTTTTACTTTTGCTCGCCGTTGCCGGTGCCCGGTAATGGCAAAACGATGGGATTCATCGCGAATATGCTGCACCAAATGTAAAGCAGGAGCATCGCCAGCTAAAGGTATGGTTTGATGGCTACCAGCAAGGATCAAGGTTTCTAAGCCCGGTTTGCGTGATTCGCCTTTGGCCACGCCAATTAACAACGGCGCATGTATATGTTTGGGTGCGGCCCATTGTTCAAAATAAGCTTCTGCTTGTGATAACTGCCCTTTACCACCGTCAATAAACAAAATATCAGGCAACGCCGCCAATCCCTCTGGAGTCTTCAGGGCTGCATCAAAACGGCGCTGTAGCGCTTGCGCCATCGCTGCATAATCATCACCAGGCGTGATACCTTTGATGTTGAAGCGGCGATAATCACTCTTTTTCGGGCCTTGGCGATCAAAAACGACACAGCTAGCCACTGTTTCTTGGCCCATAGTATGGCTGATATCAAAACACTCCATCCGTTGAATCGGCTCAGCGACATCCAGTACTTGTTCTAACTGCTGCAAACGCATACTCATGGTTGAGGCTTGGTTTAATTTAGATTCAAGCGCATTGAGCGCATTCTTTTGCGCTAACACTTGATATTGTTTGCGTTCACCTCGCACATTGTGCGTCATCCGTACTTGTTGCGCTAAGGCTTGCTCAAGTACTTGCAAATCGTGTTCGGGGTCAAGCAACAAAGCAGCATTGTCGGCTGGTAAGATAATTTCTCGCGGTAAGCGTCGACCTACCTGGTCATTCAGATAAAATTGCAGCAAAAAGGCTAACAACACTTCGTTATCACTGGTGTCACTAGGTAGTTTCGGAAAATAGCTACGACTGCCCTGCACTGCTCCTTCACGAATAAATAGCAGATGGATGGCAGCAATACCACCACGGCGAGCAAAGCCAATCACATCCAGTTCCTGCTGATTACCGGTAACGGCGTTGCGTTCTTGTACCTTGCGCAAGGCCCCAATTTGATCACGAAAACGCGCTGCTCGTTCAAACTCCAGTTGCGTACTGGCTTGTTCCATTTTCACCACCAACTGATCGATCACTTGTTGGTTCTTACCCTGTAGAAACGACTTCGCTAAGTCTACTTGCTCTTGGTATTCCTCATCACTGCAGTAGCCTTTAACGCAAGGAGCTAAGCAGCGTTTTAACTGATATTGCAAACACGGACGGCTACGGGCGCGATAGTAGGAATCCTCACATTGCCGCACCGGAAACAGCTTTTGTAACAAGCGTAAGCTTTCACGCACGGCTACGCCATTGGGGAATGGGCCAAAATACTCACCTTTTTCGCGGCGCGTGCCCCGATGAAAAGCTAAGCGTGGATGCTGGTGTTGGCTGACAAGAATGTATGGATAAGACTTATCGTCACGCAATAAGACGTTATAGCGCGGGCGGTACTTTTTAATGAAATTATTTTCAAGAATTAGGGCTTCAGCCTCAGTATTGGTAACTGTGACATCCATCGCCGCAATATGACGGACCAAGGTTTGGGTTTTAGGTCTATCAACCGTAGCGCGAAAATAACTACTCACGCGTTTTTTCAAGTCTTTGGCTTTGCCCACATAAATAACAACACCTTCGTCATCATACATGCGGTACACGCCAGGTTGATGAGTCAGGTGTTGAATAAATGCTTTTGCATCAAATAACTGCTTTTCGGTCATGCTGTTTTATGTAGGTTCTAGGTCAACAAGTCCCGATTGTATCGCAAGATGAGTTAATTCTACATCTCCTGCGACACCAAGTTTTTGGAAGATACGATAGCGAAAAGTATTTACTGTTTTACTACTGATATTTAAATGCTTGGCTATTTCGACGACGCGAATACCTCGGCCCAACATCTGTGTCACTTGTAATTCACGCTCACTTAAGGAGTTTATCATTCGCACCTGCTCTTGCCGCCGCGGATTTTTAGCAAAGTATTCCGCTACTGCACTGGCCACAAACATTTGCCCACGACTTAAAGAATAACAAGCCGCATCAAACTCTTCATAGTTTGCATGATCTAACAAATAACCGTCTACTCGAGAAAGATTGCACTGATAATCCAGCACATCTTGAAATGATCGCGCCCATAAGAGCAGCTGCAAATCATTATATCGTCTATGTAACCGACGCCAACTTTCAATTGTTCCATCACCTACAAGCTGACTACTAAGAATAACCGTGGCATACGGGTTGTTTTTTGCTTCTTCCCGTAATTCATTCATATTCTTGACGCTTGCAACAACTCGGTATTTTTTATTCGAGCTTAATGTGGCGTACATTCCTGCACGCACTAAATCACTCGATACAGCTATAATGAAATCAGCCATGAGCCACATTCCTTTGTTTAGTTTTCCACGAGTCCTGAAACCATTTCAGGTGGCTTAGATTTGCGCTATATCGGCATAAATTGCAAGCAAAAATTATTGATTTAATTAGCTATTAGGAAATTAACAAGGCGTTTTTAGTCTTTTTAAAAACACCTTGTTTCAAATGACATAAATAAGGTTTTTTTGAGTTAAATCAGCCTGTTTAAGCCTTAACCAAAGACCGTCACAGTCTGACGGCTAATAGCAACTAGGTTACCAGCGGCATCCCAAATGTGTGCATGAGTATGACCATAGCCCTCATTGGCGTAATCAATATAGGCAGCATACTGCCACCAATCATGACTATTTAATTGGTTATCTAACGGCTCTGGGAACTCAATGGTCCAGGTAAGAGAACTGGCAGGTGCTGGAGCGGTTAAATGCGGCAATACGGCAGGCGGCCAAGCATCAACCATACCTAAGAGCAGGCCTATCGTCATCGGTTGTTGTTCTGCACGAAAACGCATCCAGCCGCCAAACTCGCGACTAGCATTGCCGGTAAAAGGTAAACCACCCAAACTCACACGGTAATCAAAGTGACTAGTAAACTCTGGCAGTATATCGATTGGCGGAAAAGCTGGGCCTTGCTCTCGTGGCGGCACATGGGCGCTGGGCAAATCTACCACTCGTACACGGGATGGCCGTGATCGGCCATAACTTGCTAAAGCAGCTAACACCACCTCACCAGCCTGCTCGATGTCAACGGCGATTTGCGTCACATTTTTGCCTTCACGTAAAATTCGCCGTTTTAATGTTGCTGTGCCTGGTTGCACTGGGGCTACAAAAGAGACAGTTAGTGCCCGTAGGTGTTGTTCAGAACTGGCGCCAAGATGAGCATGTTGCCATGCAATGGCGGCAGTAAGCCCACCAAATAACGCGCGTCCTTGCCCCCAGCCCTCAGGCAGCTCAATCGTTTGCTCTGCGGCAGTGCTTATTTGCGCTAATATCTCACTAAACTGCATGGTAAGTTTCCTTGTGCCATTACTCTTTGCTTCAACAGAAACCAGTCACTATTCACCTAGCCACAGCAAAAATTGAGCTATAAGTCGTTAGGATGCGTATGAATAGTACTGAACTAATGCCTTGAGATTATACACAGGTAAGACCAGATGGCCAGCAGCAGCCGTGATGAAAAACGGGCAAAAAAAAGCCCGCTTAAGTAGCGGGCTTTTCTAGAATGTGGCGGAGAGAGAGGGATTCGAACCCCCGGTGGGCGCAAACCCACGCCTGATTTCAAGTCAGGTGCATTAAACCGAGCTCTGCCATCTCTCCGGTGTCTGTGGCTGTGTGCCTCAAGACGAAGCGAATGATAAAGAGCTAAAACGCGCTTGTAAAGCAAAAATTTGAATCATTTGGTTCGTTTGCTGTCATTTTATACAATAAGCCAATAAAAGTGCTGAAATCATTGCTAAGTGCCCCCATATATAAGGTACACTGGTTGCAGTTTTAATTTGCAGTAACAACAACACGGAGATATCCATGAGTAACCAAGCTCACCTATCAACCACTCATCAATCAGAGTCGGTGTTACAAACAAATAAGGTTTTACGCAACACCTATATGTTGTTGGGCATGACCTTAGGCTTTAGTGCTTTAATGGCGTTCGTAGCTATTGCTACTAATGCAGCACCAATGCACTTTATTATTACCCTTGTCGGTTTTTATGGTTTGCTCTTTGCTATCCACAAAACTGCTAACAGCGCTATGGGGCTGGTATTAGTATTTGCCTTAACCGGCTTCATGGGTTACACCATTGGGCCGTTACTAGGCATGATTAGTGCCATTGGGCCGCAAGGTAATGAGATTATCATGACTGCCATGGGTGGCACCGCGTTAATCTTTTTTGCCCTATCAGCTTATGTATTAACCACGAAGAAAGACATGTCTTTCTTAGGTGGCATGATGGTTGCCGGTTTTGTGGCCTTGGTGGTCATGATGATCGCAAATATCTTCTTGAACATGCCAGCGCTAAGTTTAGCTTTGTCAGCGCTGTTTATTTTGTTCTCAGCAGGTGCCATTTTGATGCAAACCAGCGCCATTATTCACGGTGGTGAGCGTAACTATGTATTAGCTACCGTTACCCTATTCGTGTCTATTTATAATATTTTCTTAAGCTTGATTCAGTTATTAATGGCGTTTGCCGGCGGTGACGAATAAGTTATCTGTTATCTAGCAGGGGCTCCCGCCCCTGCTTCTCAATTTGAAGCTCTCGCTATGGCCCAATTTGTTTTAGCCTTACATACTTCCCCGAATGCCGCTCAACCAGCTCACTATCGTAGTTTATTAGCCTTACGCTTTGCTCAGGCTGTCGTGACTGCTGGCCACCGTATTAGCCAAGTGTTCTTTTATCAAAGTGCGGTATTACATGGGCACGCTGCCGCCGCGCAAGATATTGCCACCCAATGGCAGGCATTTGCACAACAACATCACATTCCCTTGGTGCTTTGCCATACCGTAGCCGCTACCGAGTATCAGCTCGAGCAACTTGCTGAGGGGTACAGTAACGGTGGTTTAACAGAATTTGCCACGGCGGTAGCCGCCGCCGACAAAGTCGTTCAATTTTAAGCTGAGGTTGCTTGTGAGTTTCGCTATTATTCAAACGAGTCCAATCAACCACCCTGCCATCTGGCATGGTCAAGATATGCTGTTGGCGTTAGCTAGTTTAGATCTTAATCCACAACTTATCTTAACTGGCGCCGCGGTGCAGGCATGGTTGAGTAACCAAGATCAACAACGTCATGGCCAATCGCTGCATAAGAGATATGCGTTATTAGAGCTGTTTGACTGTCCTAACGTATGGATTCAAGCCAGTGAGTACATAGCTGCCGGTGGCTCCGACAGCAACTGGATAGCTACGGTAGAAGTGATAGATGACGAGCTATGGAGCGCTCGCTTAGAGGAGTTTCAACATGTCCTACGCTATTGAGGGCTTATCCGAGACAATCGATACTCAGGCTGCGAGCAATCCCTTATGGGTTTTGCGCACTTGGCCTGATGCAGCTTGGTGTCAGCAGTGGTTAACTGCAGCAAGCCAAGTCATCTTATCGGAACTTGCCTTACTTGAGGTCTGGTATCACCCTGAGCGCATTGATGAGCTCCCGGCACGACCATTAGCGCTGCATACAGAAATTCAACTACTGCGCCAACAGCAGCCTGAATTAGCGGAGTTAGAGCTGCCTATCACGGTGATTCAGATTGGAGACCAACGTTGGGTGGAACTTACCTTGGAATGTCAGCCAGTCATTTTATGGGAGCAACCATGTTCGAATTAGAGGGGCAGCAATATGCTACCGACCAACACGGCTATTTAGCTGATTTTAGCCAGTGGTCGCCGGCTTTAGCTGAGCATATTGCCGAGCTAGAAGGCATTGCGCTTAGTGATGCCCACTGGGAAGTCGTCCATTTCGTCCGTGATTTTTACCAACAGTACGATACCAGTCCTGCGATGCGAGTGTTGGTTAAAGCCATAGGCAAGAGCCTAGGCGCAGACAAAGCTAGTAGTATGTACCTTTACAAGTTGTTTCCTAAAGGCCCGGCCAAACAAGCCACACGAATTGCGGGTTTACCCAAACCAGCCAAGTGCATTTAAGCCTTCGCCATAAACAACAACGCCAGCTATTCATGCTCTCGCTGGCGTTGTTATTAAGCTAGCTAACTCGTCACCTTTAGCGCAATTCAGTAGCGCCACCTAAATAAGGCTGCAAGGCTGCTGGAATAGCTACCGAGCCATCAGCTTGCTGGTAGTTTTCTAACAAGGCCACCAACGTACGTCCTACCGCCAACCCAGATCCATTTAAAGTATGCATCAACTCAGGCTTCTTCGCTCCTTTGCGACGGAACCGTGCTTGCATTCTGCGAGCTTGAAAATCTTGCATGTTAGAGCAAGAACTGATCTCACGATATTTCTCTTGGCTTGGTAGCCATACCTCTAAATCATAAGTTTTAGCGGCACCAAAGCCCATATCGCCCGTACACAAAAGCACTTTACGATACGGCAATTCTAAGCGTTGTAGAACGGTTTCAGCGTGCGCGGTGAGCTGCTCTAAAGCTGTCATCGAATGCTCCGGTGCAACCAACCACACTAATTCAACTTTATCAAACTGATGCTGACGGATTAAGCCACGTGTATCACGCCCATGAGACCCTGCTTCGCTACGAAAACAAGGAGTATGAGCCACGTATTGCAGCGGCAGTTGAGCTTCGTCGGCAATCTCATCACGCCACATATTGGTTAAAGGAACTTCAGCGGTCGGAATCAAAGACAAAGGCACTTGATTCTCCGTGGCACCTTGCACATGAAATAAGTCTTCACCAAACTTAGGCAATTGTCCGGTTCCAAACAAGGTTTCATGGTTCACCAGATATGGCACATAAGTTTCTTGGTAACCATGTTCATTAGTATGTAAATCAAGCATGAACTGGGTTAAGGCGCGGTGTAAACGGGCAACCTGACCTTGTAACACCACAAACCGTGCACCGGCTAGTTTGGCTCCAAGTTCAAAATTCATCCCCTGCTGTAAACCTACTGCAACATCCACATGATCTTTCGGTGCAAAGCTAAACTGGCGCGGTGTACCCCAGCGTGCCACTTCTTGGTTATCGTCTTCATTAGCGCCTAACGGCACCGAGTCATCGGGTAAATTAGGAATGCCAGCAATGATACTATGCAGTTCATCTTGTACTTGCTGTAACTCCGCCTTGGCCGTATCTAAGTCCTTACCCAGTGCATCTACAGCAGCTAACAAAGGCGCAATGTCTTCCCCTTTGGCTTTGGCTTGGCCCACGGCTTTGGCACTGGCGTTACGCTCAGCCTGTAGTGATTCAGTACGCACTTGTAAATCTTTACGGCGTTGTTCTAATTGCGCTAAGCCAGCAACATCCATGGTAAAATTACGGGTAGCTAGCAATTTAGCTGCGGTTTGCTCTAATTCACTACGAAAAAACTTAGCGTCTAACATGTTAATCCCAGATATTTAAATAATAAGGTTTTAGCCACAGCGCTATCAGCACTGCCGCCAGACAACAAATAAAATTAGCAGCTGCATGAATCGCAGCTTTAAATAGTTCGCCTTGTTGGGCTAGCTGCACAACTTCTATCGAGAAAGTTGAAAAAGTAGTAAAAGCACCGAGCAACCCGACTCCTAGAAAGAGCCACCAAGACTGATGAATGCTTTGCTGTTGTTGCCACACCAGCAGCATAGCCAACAAGAATGACCCCAATATGTTAACGGTAAGTGTTGCGAAAGGGAACGTTTTACCAAGGATATGTGGCAACAGTAACCCTACCCCATACCGAGCCATAGCACCGATGGCGCCGCCTAAGCCTACCCAAACCCAGTTAGTCAACATCACTGCGTCGCCAATTGCTACGTTGATCTTGTTCACGCAACCACTCTAGTTTAGCTTTTAGTTGCTGCTCTAAGCCGCGGTCGTTAGGGCGATAAAGCTGTTGATTGGCAAGAACTGCAGGCAAATAACGTTCACCTGGAACAATCGCTTGTGGATAGTCATGGGCATAACGATAATCGGCACCGTAGCCATCAGCTTTATGCAACGCTGTGGGTGCATTGGTTAAATGCTTAGGTACAGCTAAATCTGGATAATCTGCCGCCAGTTGCTTGGCTTGGTTAAAAGCTTGATAGACAGCATTACTCTTGGGCGCTAAGGCACAATAAATCAAAGCTTGCGCAATCGCCCGTTCGCCCTCGGCTGGGCCTACTCGGGTAAAGGTATCCCAAGCATTTAAAGCCAACTGTAGCGCACGCGGGTCGGCGTTACCAATGTCTTCAGAGGCAATCGCAAGGACACGTCGTGCGACGATCAAAGGGTCGCCGCCGCCATGCAAAATTCGAGCATACCAGTAGAGTGCGCCATCAGCAGAAGAGCCGCGAACTGATTTATGCAAAGCTGAAAGCAACTCATAATAAGCATCACCCTGCTTATCAAAGCTTGCTTGGCGCCCACCGACAGCCTCCTTGACTAAGGCTAAGCTCAGTTCAGACTCGGTGGCCGCATCGGCACTAATTTCTAAGTAATTTAGGGCACGCCGTGCATCCCCAGCAGCAGCATGCAATAAATACTGCAAGGCGTCGTCGCTAAGCTGCAAGTGGCGTTCACCCAAACCGCGTTCAGAGTCGGTTAAGGCCTGCATGATGACTTTTTTAATGGCCTCCTCATCCAGACTCTGCAATCGGTAAATGCGGGTCCGCGACAGCAGCGCGTTGTTGAGTTCGAACGCCGGGTTTTCAGTGGTGGCCCCCACGAAAATGATCGTGCCATCTTCTATGTGAGGCAAAAAAGCATCTTGTTGACTTTTATTAAAGCGATGTACTTCGTCGACAAACAGTACCGTGCGCTGTTGCCGTTGCAGAGCTCGCTGCTTGGCCGTTTCGATAGCTTGGCGAATATCTTTCACCCCGGCAGTTACCGCACTGATTCTATCTAATTGGGCAGCGCCGCTGGTTGCTACCAGCTCAGCTAAGGTGGTCTTACCGGTACCAGGCGGCCCCCATAAAATCATCGAGTGCAACAGGCCCTTGCTGATAGCTTGATAAAGCGGTTTTTCTGGCGCTAACAAATGCGCTTGACCGATGTACTCAGCCAAACGCCGAGGTCGCATCCGTGCCGCTAATGGCCGAAAATCAGGGTCGAACGCCAAGCGCTGGTTAGCGTTGGTCATCCACATCTACTCCAGCCGGCACTTTAAAGGTAAATAATTGCTTGGCGACCGCACCATTAAGCTTCACGTCGGTTAGCTCAATGGTACTCATTTGGCCTTGCCCATCATCAAGGATAATTCGGCTCAATGGTGCCTTCAGATCCGC
>JTFO01000705.1_pt1 | contig 48744 bp, 48 predicted proteins | sample 235411 | NCBI WGS metagenome assembly JTFO01 (sample SAMN03067590, study PRJNA260953) | activated sludge metagenome | biome: Sludge; feature: Wastewater; isolation source: CETP activated sludge from laboratory augmented bioreactor treating... | place: India:Gujarat | collected 2013-04
AGATTCGTCCTCATCTGCCGTATAACCGGAAAACCACTGTTTTATCCGGCCTCGCGCCAACCATAACAGAGCCAAGCTTACAATTCCGAAAACTGCAAACTGTGTTGCGATTTGATCAATCAATCCCCAATGCAAAAGCAGCCCAGTAACTATTGCCCCAATCCCCAGAAACACTGCAATGACGCTGGTTAGCATGAGTTCTGATAGAATGAGAATAACTCCAATGATTATCCAAATTAAGGCTATGGACATAGGTCTAATCCTTTGATTATTGCGTTATCGCTAAGTCAATATAGCATGCAAAAGCTGGCTATGAATCGCTTAATTGTTTCAATTAGTGTCTTAAAAATAACTTGTGCTTGTGCCGCGCATTAATGCTGCTTGGTGCTGAATTCGAATACGTAAGGTGATAGCTGTTGTTCGCCATTTAACAGCGGTACCGTCACCCGCCATTGCATCAGAGGTTCAGCACAAGCACCCAATAACAGCTCGGCCTGCCAGCCAGTCTGCGTTTGTTGCTGCCAAACTAACGGAATCGCTCCCATATACATATTCACTCCCGTAACTTTACTTAATTGCGGCTGTACCTGCTCTGGCAAGGTTAATTGGATAAGGATAGGCTGCTCTACCATAGGTTGATCTGGATCAATTTGATGGAAGATTTTTGTATCTGCGCTATGCTGAACCTGTGGCACTTTGTCGCGGCATCCAAACAAGAACACCATGCTGCAAACCACGAAAATAAAGACCTTAATTTTCATGCGGGTATAATTCACCTTGGTTAAAGGGCATTTTTAACTGGTCAAATTTCCACCAAACGCCCGAAAGGCTTGATTTTTTCTCGGTTTTGACCTGTATTTTTTTGGTTAATGACCGTAAAATGGCATCGCTACTCAAACTACTTACTCAGTAGCTTGCTAGCAACTAATTATTATCACGTTACTCTGTCTCCTTAAATCAGAGCATCAACGCGGAATCCAAAAATGAGCCATACGAATCCACAACAAATTGAATATAACCTAAAGGTCGTCCGGCAGTTTGCTGTGATGACTGTAATTTGGGGAATCATTGGCATGTCACTGGGCGTATTTATTGCCGCTCAGCTGATCTGGCCTGAACTAAATTTTGATACCCCTTGGCTAACGTATTCTCGTCTTCGTCCGTTGCACACTAATGCGGTTATTTTCGCATTCGGTACTTCGGCCCTGATAGGAACATCGTTCTACATTGTCCAGAAGACTTGTAAGACAGCTTTATTTTCGAACAAGCTAGCTTCCTTTGTATTTTGGTCATGGCAAACCGTTATTGTTTTGGCGGTTATTACGTTACCACTAGGCTTAACCTCTACTAAAGAGTACGCTGAATTAGAATGGCCAATCGACATTCTGATCGCCCTCTCTTGGGTAGCCTACATCATTGTGTTCTTTGGTACTTTGGTCAAACGCCGTACCTCGCACATTTATGTAGCTAACTGGTTCTACGGTGGCTTTATCGTAACTATCGCTGTGTTACATATTGTGAACAGCATGGCAGTACCAGTGTCACTAACCAAATCTTACAGCCTCTATTCAGGTGCTGTGGATGCGATGGTGCAATGGTGGTATGGCCACAACGCGGTAGGCTTTTTATTGACGGCTGGCTTCTTAGGTATGATGTACTACTTCGTTCCTAAACAAGCTGAGCGTCCGGTGTATTCGTACCGGTTGTCGGTGGTTCATTTCTGGGCCCTTATCTCTTTGTACATCTGGGCCGGCCCGCACCACTTACACTACACTGCGTTGCCAGATTGGGCACAGTCGTTAGGTATGGTGATGTCGGTGATTCTGTTCGTGCCTTCTTGGGGCGGTATGATCAACGGTATCATGACCTTGTCAGGTGCTTGGCATAAGCTGAAAACCGATCCAATTTTACGCTTCCTGATCGTCTCTTTGTCATTCTACGGCATGTCGACCTTCGAAGGTCCGATGATGGCAATCAAATCAGTAAATGCCCTATCGCATTACACTGACTGGACGGTAGGCCACGTACACTCTGGTGCTTTAGGCTGGGTAGCGATGATCACTATCGGTTCATTGTATTACCTGATTCCACGCCTTTGGAGCCAAACCCAAATGCACAGCGTAAAATGGATTAACGTACACTTCTGGTTGCATACCATTGGTGTGGTTCTCTACATTGTTGCGCTATGGATTTCAGGGGTGATGCAAGGCTTGATGTGGCGTGCAGTAAACGCAGCTGATGGTACTCTTACCTACAGCTTCGTAGAGAGCGTAGAAGCCTCTTATCCGTTCTGGTTCATTCGCTTTGTCGGTGGCCTGTTCATTGTTGCTGGGATGATCTTGATGGCAGTTAACTGCTATCGCACCATCCGTGCCGGTTCTCCAACCGTCGAGACTCTCGATGTTGAGCCAGCTCCAGCACACACTGCACCTCAGTCAGCGTAAGGAGTCGACTTATGAGCAAGAACGTAAAACACGAATTTGTTGAAAAGCGCGTTGGCTGGTTAGCCGTTTTCATGACTATTGCCATCTCTATCGGTGGCTTAGTGGAGATCACCCCGTTGCTGTTTCAAAAGCAGACTAACGAGCCAGTGTTAGGTCTTCAGCCCTACACCGCGTTAGAAATGGAAGGTCGTGACATTTATATTCGCGAAGGCTGTAACAACTGCCATAGCCAAATGATTCGTCCTTTCCGTGCCGAAACTGAACGTTACGGTCACTACTCACTTGCTGGTGAGCACGTTTGGGAGCATCCGCATTTGTGGGGTTCTAAGCGTACTGGTCCAGATCTAGCGCGAGTTGGTGGACGTTACAGTGATGAGTGGCACTATGTTCACTTGATGAATCCTCGCGATGTGGTGCCTGAGTCAAATATGCCTGCATTCCCGTGGTTAGCAGAAAACACCTTAGACGGTGAGTTAACTGCGAAGAAACTTGAAACATTCCGCTCGTTCGGCGTGCCTTATACCGACGAAGATATCGCCGGTGCTAAAGCTGCAGTTGAAGGTAAAACAGAAATGGAAGCCTTGATTGCATATTTGCAGGTACTAGGAACTGGCTTGACACAGGCTAAGTAAGATGGATTACATCACTTGGCGTAGTTTTTACACCGTTTTAGTTTTCGTACTGTTTATCGGTGTGGTTTGGTGGGCTTATAGCAAAGGTAGCAAGAAGCGCTTTGATGAGGCTGCCAATTCAATCTTTGACGAAGATGAATTAACCACAACCAATAAGAGTACTAAACAGGAGTCTAAGAATAATGAGTAGCTTCTGGAGTGCATGGATAATCGTGCTAACACTGGCCTTCTTGGTTGGTATTATCTGGCTGTTGCGTTGGAACATGTCAAATTATACCCACATCAAAGAAGGCGAACTGATGGACCACGAGTTCGACGGTATTGTGGAGATTAATAACCCACTACCGCGCTGGTGGATGATTCTGTTCTGGATTACTATCGTTTGGGGTTTCGTTTACCTAGCGTTGTTTCCAGGTTTGGGTAACTTTGCCGGCTTACTGGGTTGGACCAGCTCTAACCAAGAAGTATTGTCATTAGAAGAGTCTCGAGCAGCCACTAAGGCTAATCGCGAAGCAGGTCTAATCGTACAGTATGACCGTGAAGTGGATTACGCAGATGAAACCTACGGCCCAATTTTTGCGGCATTATCAGCTCGTCCAATTGAAGAGCTAGCGCAAGATGAGGAAGCAACCGAGATTGGCCAGCGCTTGTTTTTACAAAACTGCGCACAATGTCATGGTTCTAACGCGATGGGTGGCAAAGGCTTCCCTAACCTAACGGACAATGATTGGTTATATGGCGGTTCACCAGATGCCATCAAGCATTCTTTGATTGCTGGCCGCCGTGGTGCTATGCCAGCTTACGCAGGCCAGTTTAGCGATAAACAAATTACAGAATTAGCCAACTACGTATTAAGTTTAAGTGGTCGTAAAGTTGACCCAGAACTTGCTGCGGCAGGTAAAGCAAACTTTGTGATTTGTTCCGCATGTCATGGTCAAGATGGTAAAGGTAACTACGCCTTAGGCGCACCTAACCTGACTGACAACATTTGGTTGTACGGTGGTTCACAAGAAACTATCGAAGAAACCTTACGTCACGGTCGTAACGGTGTGATGCCTGCCTGGAAAGATATTCTAGGAGAGGATAAGATACACGTTATTAGCGCGTACGTTTACGGGCTGTCGCAGGACTAATCGAAAAACCCCGCTCCTGCGGGGTTTTTTATTTTAACCACCTTGTGGAGGTGTCTAACCTATGGAAAAACCTTGGTACAAGCAGTTCTGGCCCTGGTTTCTGATGTCACTGCCATTTTCAGTGATTATTGCAATGATTATCACCCTGACCATTGCCGCTCGATATGGCGACAATCCTATGGTGGTGGATGATTATTATAAGAAAGGACGAGGCATTAACGCTGAAGTAGAGCGTGTACAAGCGGCTCAAGCATTAGGCATTGAATTTGATTTTAATCAGGTGGATCAGCAATTCACCCTGCGCTACCGTGGCGATAAGCCGCAGCAATTAACCGCACTCACGGTTAATTTTTATCATAGTACGCAATCAGATAAAGACTTTTCACAAGTTTTAACAGCCGACGCACAAGGCGTATTTAAAGGTGATTTACCCGCAACTGAAGCCGGTAAATGGACCATCACCATCACGCCATTTGATGGTAGTTGGAGATTATCGCAATCATTGAATTTACCAGCCTATCGCACCATCGTGCTTGAACCATTAACTTACGGCGTCTAACCGCATGAGCAAAGTGCTTCCCGAAGCCCCTCCGGGGCTTTGTTTTCACTGCTTGCAACCACTTCCTGATGATGGTGGCTATCAAGTGATTATCGCCAATCAACAACGCCCCGTATGTTGTTATGGCTGTCAGGCGGTCGCAGAGACCATTGCGCAACAAAACCTACTGCACTTTTATCAATATCGCGATACCAGTAATCCCCTCGCTATTCCATTGGTGCCAGAAGAGCTGCAGCAACTTAGCGCTTATGATGACGAGCAATTACAACAACAATTTACTCGTACTCATGACGATCAATCGCGCAGCATGACACTGTCTGTGGAAGGTATGACCTGCTCGGCTTGTGCTTGGCTTATTGAACAGCACTTAGCTCGAATCGCCGGCGTTGTGCAAGCACAAGTGAACGCAACCACTGAACGTGTGCATATTACTTGGGTGCCAGCACAGGTTAAATTAAGTACCTTGCTACAAGCAATTGCGCAATTAGGGTACCGCGCCCTACCTTTTCAATCCGCCACCCAAGAGCAAGATTTCAAACGTAAACGACGCTATTTTATTAATCGGCTTGGAGTGGCTGGTTTAGCCACCATGCAAGTGATGATGATAGCAGTTGCCCTCTATTTTGGGGTGCTGTCGGAATTTGACGAGAACTTGAAGCAATTTATGTGGTGGATTAGTTTGTTATTCGCCACGCCAGTATTGCTCTACAGCGCCCAACCTTTTTATTTAAGCGCGCTGCGCAGTATTCAAGCCCAGCGGCCCAACATGGACGTTCCCGTTAGTATTGCCTTACTTGGTGCTTATGGGGCTAGTGCTTATGCCACCATCACCCATCAAGGTGAGGTGTATTTCGAATCCGTAGCCATGTTCACCTTCTTCTTATTGGTTGGACGTTATTTAGAATTATTAGCCAAACAAAAAGCTCTCAGCGCTGCTGCCAATTTAATTAAATTACTGCCAGCAGTGGCGGATCGTGAACGCGCTGATGGTGAGATTGAGACCGTTCCAGTCAGTCAGTTACAACCAGATGATGTGATTCGAGTACTCGCGGGCCATACACTACCGGCTGATGGTACCCTGTTGGACGGCACCGCATTAGTGAACGAAAGTGTCCTCACGGGCGAAAGTCGACCGGTACAAAAGCACAGGGGTGAGACCATGCTGGCTGGTAGCATCAACCAGCAGCAGACGGCTAGATTACAAGTAACCGCCATCCAACAAGATACCGTGTTGGCTAGTATTATCGCCCTACAAGATTTAGCGCTGTCACGCAAACCTAAACTAGCCCAAGTAGCTGAACGCCTAGCCAATCAGTTTGTCGTGCAGGTACTTATTATGGCGGCACTTACGTTTCTTATCTGGACCTGGATTGATCCGGCTGAAGCCTTTTGGGTAACCCTAGCGGTGTTGGTTGCCACCTGCCCTTGCGCGTTAGCCTTGGCCGCACCAACTGCTGTAACTGGAGCTATTCATAAATTAAATAAATCCGGCGTGCTGCTACGCAACGCTGATGTATTGCAAGTACTGCAGCAAGTCAAAACGGTGTTTGTTGATAAAACCGGCACCTTAACTAGCGGTGAGTTTAAACTACAAGAAAGCTACGTTGCTCCTTGTAGCCCCTACGGGAGTGATCAGTTGCATGCCATAACCCAGGCGTTAGAGCACTACAGTGAACATCCTTTAGCACAACCGTTACGCCAGTTAACCACCACGAAATGCCAAGTTAGCCAAGTAGAAACCATCACTGGTGCTGGCTTACAAGGTATTTGGCAGAACCAATCGTTACGTTTGGGCAGCTTAGCTTTTATTCAGCAGTGGCATCCCAAATATCAGCCACATTTACCTCAGGCACAGGTGTTTTTAGCTAGTGTGGATGGCGTTTGGGCTGAGTATCAAGTTGGCGATCAACTACGCAGCGATGCACAAGTTGGCGTTGCCCGTCTACAACATGCTGGCTTCAAAGTGGTAATGTTAACCGGTGATCGATTAGAGCTCGCGCTACCAATAGCACAACAATTAGGAATCACGGAAGTACAAGCTAACTGTCTACCAGCAGATAAACTCGCCTATGTGAGTGAGGCGCAACAGCAGCATCCGGTCATGATGATTGGTGATGGCATCAATGATGGGCCAGTTTTAGCCCAAGCTGATATTTCAGTTACCTTTGGCCATGCCGCTGATTTAGCGCGAACGGCAGCTGATGTAGTACTGATGCGTAATCAATTTAGTGCGGTGTTAAGCTTTGTTGACATCGCGGCTAAGAGCCGGACCATCCTGCGACAAAATATCATCTGGGCGTTGGTTTATAATGTCGGTATATTGCCAGTTGCTATGTTTGGTCTGGTAACCCCCTATATCGCCGCCATTGGTATGTCGGTTAGCTCGCTTATTGTGTTGCTTAATTCACTAAGGCTGTATCGATAATTATGGATAGTTTATACGTACTTATTCCTATCGCGATTTTATTTGTCATCATTGCCGTAGGGATCTTCTTATGGGCTGTGCGCAGTGACCAATTCGAAGATCTCGAGCGCCAAGGCATGAATGTTTTGCTTGATGATGACGGCCCCAAAGCTGCGTCTGCTGCCAAACCTCAACAGCCATCGGATAAGCCAGATGCAGATTGATGCTGTTGCAGCATTGCTGATGGGCTTAGCTGGTGCCGGGCATTGTTTAATGATGTGTGGCGGGCTTGCCGGAGCGCTCAGTGGCAACGCCTCCCTACCTAGACTGTTAGCCTACAATGCTGGGCGTATTAGCTCCTACACTATCGCTGGAGCTATCATCGGTGCGGCTGCCAGCCAAATCATGCAAAATATGCCCGAAGGACTGGTCTACTTACGCTTGCTAGCTGCCTTCTTTTTACTGGTTTTGGGCCTTTATTTAGGCGGTTGGTGGCTTGGCTTGCAACGCCTAGAAAAGCTAGGAGTGCCCTTGTGGCGTGCGTTACAACCGGTTGCCGTTAAATTTCGTCAAGCTCAATCCATGCCTGCACTCTATTTGGCCGGTATGCTTTGGGGCTGGTTGCCATGTGGGTTAGTTTACAGCGCCCTCAGTTGGGCAGCCTTAAGCGGATCCGCCAGCCAAGGTGCACTTTACATGGCGCTATTTGGCCTAGGCACCTTGCCTGCGATGGTCGCGTTTGGTTGGTTCAGTCAAGCGGTGCAGGCGTTTCTTAAATCACAAGGTTTCAAACAACTGATGGGGATCATTATGATCCTTTACGCAGCTTGGACTGCCATCATCGCCCTTCGGCAACTCGGAATATTGCACTAGCATGCGTTATGACATGGATGTTTAAGTTATTGTTAGCTAAACTCAAAGCAGGTTAAAAATACCGAGTTCTAGCTCGGCCATGACAGCTTGGAGATCTTGCTATGAGTTGCGTTGCTAATATTCTGGTGGTGTTAGATCCTGAACATCAACAACAAAAGGCCCTCAATAGAGCCCTACAGCTAGCTCGAATAAGTGGTGCCCGCATGACTATCATGCTATCCATTTATGATTTCTCCTATGAAATGACCACGATGCTTGCAGCTGATGAACGCAATGTGATGCGAGATAGTTTGATTGCGGATCGTAAAGCTTGGATAGCTGATTTACTCGAAGACTATAATACTCGCGATATCGCGATCGAAATCAAAGTAGTCTGGCATAACCGTCCCTTTGAAGCCATTATCGAAACCGCCATCCAGGGGCAACATGATGTGATTGTAAAAGCAACCCATGTGCGGGACGGCTTCGCTACCTTATTTTTTACCCCTACGGATTGGCATTTGTTGCGTAAAGCACCTTGCCACGTGCTGCTAGTTAAAGAACATGACTGGCCAGAGCAAGGCAAAGTACTGGCCGCTATCCACACCACCGGTGAACATCAACATCATCAGTCGCTGAATCAACGGGTAACCGAAGCAGCACAAAAGTTTGCCGGCTGTTTATCTAGTGAAGTTCACTTGGTCAATGCTTACCCAGGCGCGCCCATCACTATTGCCGCAGAAATCCCGGAGTTTGACACCACCAACTACCGGCAAGCTATTGAAGAAAATCACCGTCTCGCGTTAGCCGAGCACGCTCGCACTTATGGTATTCCTGAAAGCGCGCAACATGTCTTAGAGGGCTTGCCCGAACAGGTTATTCCAGAACTTGCAGAGCAGCTAGATGCCGAACTGGTGGTACTTGGAACCATTGGCCGTACCGGTTTTAGTGCCGCTCTACTTGGTAATACTGCTGAACATGTTATTCAGACCATTAATTGTGATTTGTTGGCAGTAAAACCGGAAGGATTTGTGTCACCAGTTGAGGTATAATCGCCGCCAATTTTGTTAGACCAATGCAACACAGGGTACTTATGAGCGCAGCAAGCAATACTGCCAAAGAGAAAAAACAGCAGTATAACTTCAACAAATTGCAAAAACGTTTACGTCGCAAAGTGGGCGAAGCTATTAGCGACTTTAATATGATCGAAGATGGCGATCGCGTTATGGTTTGCCTATCGGGTGGTAAAGATAGCTACACCTTGCTCGATATTTTGCGCTTTTTGCAGCGTATTGCCCCGATCAAGTTTGACATTATTGCGGTGAATTTAGATCAAAAGCAACCGGGGTTCCCGGAGCATATTTTACCCGAGTATTTAGCTAACGAAGGCGTGGATTTTCGCATTATTGAAGAAGATACCTACAGTATCGTAAAAGAAAAAATCCCGGCCGGCAAAACCACCTGTTCGCTGTGTTCGCGTCTACGTCGTGGTATTTTGTATCGGGTAGCCTCAGAGTTGGGGGCCACCAAGATCGCACTAGGACATCACCGTGATGATATGCTAGAAACCATGATGCTGAATATGTTTTATGGCGGCACCATGAAATCAATGCCACCTAAGTTAGTCAGTGACAATGGTCAGCACGTAGTGATTCGTCCATTAGCTTATGCCAGCGAAAAAGATATCAGCAAGTATGCTACGCAAATGGCCTTTCCGATTATTCCGTGTAATTTGTGTGGCAGCCAAGAAAACCTGCAGCGTAAAGTCATTAAAGAATTACTTAAGAGCTGGGATAAACAGTATCCAGGCCGAATTGAAAGTATGTTCAGTGCGCTACAGAACGTAGTACCATCACATTTAGCCGATGCTAAGCTGTATGACTTTAAGAATATTGTTGCCACCGGCGAAGCTAATCAAGATGGTGATACCGCCTTTGATCATAGTACTCCTACCGCATTTCTAAATTACCGTGGCGATGGCGATGATGGCGAAACCACCGACCGCACTAGCAATGCGGCCAGTAGTCTTGGTGTTATTCAGGTGCGGATGGTGAACTAACAGTATCCGTATTCTGAGGGGCAGCGTCGTCGTTTACGGCGGCGTTGCCACTAGCTAACACATCCATAATGATTGGCCGATTTACCCGAATCATAGCATTCAATTCAGCGATATACTCTTCCCCGCGTTCTGAATAGCTCAGTAACCCTGGCGTTAAATCTAAAGCTCGTACATCGCGGCCTTGCGCACGTCGCTCAGCGCGTAGTGAGCGTAAATCAAAGTACGCTGGATGAGTGTTGATATTACGCAAATAACTGCGCACCGAGGCATTCACTGAAGCAAACTTGCGAACTTCATGCCGGGCTTCATCGGCACGGGCATCGGGCACCAAGCCACAGCCCTTGGTAAAACACCATTGACCGAATAAATTCAAAGCATCCTGCGCAAATCGAGAAGCTCCCCAACCGGATTCATTCGCAGCTTGAACTAACACCAGTGTTTCAGGTACCAAATCGACACGGCGCAATAACAGCTCAAATAATTCGTTGGCCTGCTCAATATCGCCATCAATACCATAGTCATCAGCTTTTTTTAACAACCAAGCTTGTTCTTTTGCGCTCCATTGGGATTTTTGTTGCAAAGCCAAAATACGCTCGCGGTCGAGTTCTATTTGTGCATTTTCTGCCTGTACCAAAGGTGCTAAAAAGGCAAAGAAAGCTTTTTTCTTGTCGCGTACATCTGCGTACCCACTAAAATCTGGTACTTGGGTGACTACTGGCACCTTTAACGGCGCCTGCGCTGCGGTTTGCTTGCTCTGCTGTGCGCTCGGTGCAACTTGATGCAATTGTGTTGGCAACCACACTGTGACAGCTATCACAACTGCAACTAGGATCCAAAATAACTTGCGCATGAAAACTCCATGTTTAGGTTTATCAGTCTGTTAAACAAAAACCCCATCGGCGCTGCAGATGGGGCTGTCGTAAAACCAACATAAGTGGTTGATCAAGCATTATTGATGGTCATTCACTACCACTTCAGCTTGTCCTTCTGCTGCCGCACAACCAATCAGGGTGTGATACAACACGCCATTTAGGTTGTACAACATAGGAATAGTAAATAATAAGCCTAGGCCCAACGGTAACGCAGAAATAAACATAATAATCCACATCACCAAATATAAACCTAATACGCGCCACATCTGCTTATTGATCACTAGTAGCGACGCAATGATAGCTCGCCATGCGCTTAATCCGCGGTCTAATACCAAAGGTACGGCCAAGGTAAAGGCGATTTGAAAATAGATCAAAACTAATGCCATCAGCGTAAAGCCTAGCACCATACTCACGAATGAACCTAAAAAGACCAAAGTAGCAGCCGCTACTACCATGATCGCAGTGGTCACTATGACGATCAAAACCAATTGTGGAGTAGACGCGAAAACTTGCTTCAGTTGGCCAAAGTTCGTTTTTAAATCAGCACCGTTACGTAAACCAATAAGCACTAGCATAGCAACAAAAGGAGCTAGAATGGCTTGGTTGATCAAGTTTGAAAGTACGATGTTGGTCCAGCTAATACTGGCCCAATTCACTTCGCCAGAATCGTCAACCACAACATCGCTAGTAGGTAACAGTGCTTCCACCAAGCTACCAACAACCATACTAATTAAAATAACCACCACCCCTGCTATCAATAACATCGGTAATGAGCGTAAAGTGATATCCCACGCACGTTGCAATAATTGACCTATCGCAAAGCTTTTTTCACCGCGTAGCGCCGCAGCAAAATCACCTGGTGGAACATCATAATTTGGATTTTTGGGGTAATCAGCCACGTTATTTTTCTCCTTGTAAGTGCTGAAATGATCCTGTTATTCAAATCAAGCATGCATTATAGGTGAATAGAACTCACCATACCATAGCCGAACCACCTGCCTAATTGTTAGCAAATGTGCGATAATCCTTATCGTTAATCAGCCTTAAGTACTGTAATGGATATTCCTATGCCAACCGCAAAACCCGCTTCGGCAACCTTTCGTCGACGTTCACGCAAGCGCACTCCCAACTCAGGCGCTGCGGCTCGACCGCGCACCGCCAACCCGAAACTAGTGCTTTTAAACAAGCCTTACGGGGTGATTTCCCAATTTTCCGGTAGCGCCGATGAACAAACCTTAAAGGGCTTAATCCCCCATAACGATGTCTATCCGGCTGGACGCTTAGACAAGGATAGTGAAGGCCTATTGTTACTAACTAATGACGGCGTGTTACAGCATAAGATAAGCCACCCTAGCCAGAAACTCCAGAAAACCTATTGGGTGCAGGTAGAAGGCGAACCAACGGCTGAAGCGTTACAACAACTGCGCCAAGGCGTAGAATTAAATGATGGGATGACCCTGCCGGCAGAAGTCATGGTCATGCCAGAGCCGCAAAACCTATGGCCGCGCAACCCACCTGTGCGCGAACGCCTAAGTGTACCTGATAGTTGGTTGTGCCTAAAAATCACCGAAGGCCGCAACCGCCAAGTACGCCGCATGACCGCAGCTGTAGGCTTGCCAACCTTACGTCTTATTCGCGCCGGTATTGGCCCCTTCTTGCTCCGTCAAATGCAGCCAGGTGAGTGGCGTGAAGAGCCTCCGGTGTGGTAAAATAGCATCATTAATTTTCTTGTATAACGTTAGGATCTAACACCACGATGTCAGCTAGCCTGCATGCCCCTACCAGCCCTGCAAAACCTGCAGCCGGTAACAAAGTTATCGTCGGAATGTCCGGCGGTGTGGACTCGTCTGTTTCTGCCTACTTGCTAATGCAGCAAGGCTATCAGGTAGAAGGCTTGTTTATGAAAAACTGGGAAGAAGACGATACCGACGAGTATTGTGCCGCCGCCAGTGATCTTGCCGATGCTGAAGCTGTATGTGCAACCTTAGGCATACCGTTACATACCGTTAATTTTGCCGCTGAATACTGGGATAATGTGTTTGAGTATTTTTTGGCGGAATATCGTGCCGGCCGCACCCCTAACCCGGACATCATGTGCAACAAAGAAATCAAATTCAAAGCCTTTTTAGAATTTGCTGCGGTTGCATTGGGTGCTGATTACATTGCTACTGGGCACTATGTGCGGCGCCGGGAACATGAAGGTAAATTTCAGCTGTTACGCGGGCTCGATAGCAACAAAGACCAAAGTTACTTTTTGTACACTCTTGCCCACAGCCATGTTGCACAAACGCTGTTTCCGGTGGGGGAACTAGAAAAGCCGGAAGTACGCAAAATTGCGGAACAACAAGGTTTAGTAACCGCAGACAAAAAAGACTCTACCGGAATTTGTTTTATTGGCGAGCGCAAATTCAAAGATTTTTTGCAGCAGTATTTGCCGGCTCAACCCGGCCCCATTGAATCTGTTGATGGGCACCATTTAGGGCAGCACGAAGGCTTGATGTATCACACCTTAGGTCAGCGTAAAGGCTTACACATAGGTGGGTTAGCAGATGCTGGCGACGAGCCTTGGTATGTGGTTGATAAAGATGTACAGCGTAACATCTTGGTTGTAGCCCAAGGTAAACATCATCCGCGCTTGTATTCAACAGGCTTAGTTGCCGGGCAACTGCATTGGGTTGACCGCGAGCAGCGGCAACAGCCGTTCACCTGTGTGGTGAAGACCCGTTATCGCCAGCAAGATATTCCTTGTACCGTAACGCCTCTTCCTGATGGCCGGATGCAAGTGGTATTTGACCAACCGGTAGCAGCGGTTACCCCTGGCCAATCAGCCGTATTTTATGCTGATGAGGTTTGTTTAGGTGGTGGCATTATTGAAGCTCGTTTAGCTGACCACGAGGTGTTGCTGTGAATGCATGGCAGCACCGAGTACTTGCACTTGCAGCCATTGCGCAAGCGATTGCGTTAGTGAAACAAATGGCACGGTTTGGTAGTTTTCGCCAGCCCCATTTCGCCAAAACCGTGCTAGATAGCGTACTCAATCAAAACCCTACCGACTTCACTGACTTGTATCCGCAACCGGCTGATTTGCAGTTAGGACTTGAGTATCTGCTGCTGCAAATTGGACCTAGTCGGAATAAAGATGTAGAACTTACCCGCTATATGGTCGGAGTGCTAGCGCTGGAGCGCAAGCTCAACAAAAATCCAGCTGCATTGAAGACCTTAGGCGAGCGCTTAGCCCATATTGGTCGCCAACGGCATCAGTTCCAGTTCTCCGACGATACAGTGATTACCAGTATGGCTGGTACTTACAGCGATGTTATCTCGCCTCTTGGGCCGCCATTAAAAATCAGTGGCAAGCAGGATGTACTACAACAACCTAGCGCCCAACACATGATCCGAGCCCTGCTGTTGGCTGCTATTCGCAATACAGTATTATGGCGTCAATACGGTGGTAAACGTCGACAATTTATTTTCTCGCGGCAGCGTATGGTTCGCGTTGCCCAACAATTACTTCGCGATATTCGTGAGCATTCGGAGCCCCAAGCATGATGAATTTAACTGCATTAACTGCCCTATCACCCGTAGATGGTCGCTATGGCAGCAAAGCCGCTGCGTTACGTCCCATCTTTAGTGAATACGGTTTAATTCGCCAACGCGTGATTGTAGAAGTTCGTTGGTTGCAGCAGTTAGCCGCTATCCCAGCCATTGCCGAAGTCCCTGCGCTGTCTGCTAGTGCCAACGAATTCCTAGAACAGTTGTTAGCAAACTTCAACGAACAGCATGCCGAACGTGTCAAAGAAATCGAACGTACCACCAATCATGATGTAAAAGCGGTCGAGTACTTCCTTAAAGAGCAAGTGGCAGACCACGCTGAACTAGCTGCCGTAAGCGAATTTATTCACTTTGCCTGCACCTCTGAAGACATCAATAACTTATCTCACGCGCTAATGCTTAAAGAAGCGCTAACGACTGTGATGGTGCCGGCTATGACTGAACTAACTCAGGCCATTAAAGGGTTAGCACAGCAGCATAAAAGTGTTCCCATGATGGCGCGTACCCACGGTCAACCAGCCACCCCAACCACCTTGGGTAAAGAAATGGCCAATGTGTATGTGCGCTTACAACGTCAGCTGGTACAGCTTCAACAAGTGCCATTACTCGGCAAAATCAATGGTGCGGTAGGTAATTACAATGCTCATTTGGCGGCCTATCCGGATGTTGATTGGCATCAAGTTGCAGCACAGTTTGTGACCTCACTTGGCTTAACCTTTAACGCTTATACTACCCAAATTGAACCGCACGATTACATTGCTGAATTGTTTGATTGCGTAGCGCGCTTCAATACCATAGTGATTGATTTTGATCGTGATGTTTGGGGTTACATTGCTCTTAACCACTTTAAACAGCGCACTATTGCTGGTGAAGTGGGTTCATCGACCATGCCGCACAAAGTGAATCCCATTGATTTTGAAAACTCTGAGGGTAACTTGGGCTTAGCCAATGCCGTGTTCCAACACTTGGCTGCTAAACTTCCAATCAGCCGTTGGCAACGTGATCTTACCGACTCTACCGTGTTACGTAACCTTGGAGTTGGCTTTGCCTACGCACTTATTGCTTATCAAGCGAGTTTGAAAGGCATCAGCAAGCTAGAAGTTAATACGACGCAACTAGCGGCTGAATTAGATCAAAACTGGGAGCTCTTAGCCGAACCTATTCAAACTGTGATGCGACGTTATGGTATTGAAAAACCGTACGAAAAACTCAAAGAACTCACTCGCGGTAAGCGTGTGGATCAAGTTGCCATGGCCGCATTTATCGACTCTTTAGCCTTGCCTGAGCAAGTCAAAGCAGACCTTAAGCTTCTCAGCCCTGCCAATTACATTGGTCGTGCGATTGCTTTTGTTGACGAGTTAGACGCATGAGTGATGTCGCTGCACTCACGCTAAATCTGAATAAAACTGAATTCTTACAGCAAGATTGGCAACAACGGCCGCGCTTATTTCGTGCGGCTTTTGCTGACTTTGAAGATTTGGTGGAAGCAGAAATTCTAGCCGGTTTAGCCTGCGAAGAAGCAGTTGATTCGCGCATCATTGAGAATCACCAAGGTAACTGGAATGTAGTTCATGGTCCTTTCGAGGCTTATGATGCGTTTGGTGAATCTGGTTGGACCTTACTGGTGCAATCCGTAAATGAATGGATTCCTGAAGTGCAACAGCTGATAGCTCCGTTTCGGTTTTTACCGGATTGGCGCATTGATGATGTGATGATTAGTTTCGCTACTGAAGGTGGCGGTGTTGGTCCACATCTAGACCAGTACGATGTTTTCATCATTCAAGGGCAAGGTCGTCGCCATTGGCGTGTTGGCGAGTGCGTTGTTGGCGCCGAAGAACATTGCCCTCATCCAGATTTAAAACAGCTCGCACAACCTTTTACAGCAGTCATTGATGCTGTATTAGAGCCGGGTGATATGCTTTATATCCCTGCGGGTTGCCCGCATGAAGGCATTGCTCTAGAACCTAGTCTAAATTACTCGGTTGGATTTCGGGCGCAGAATAGCGCTGAATTAACCACTGCAGTCTGTGATCACCTCTTAAATAGTTCAGCCAAATTAGTTCGTTACCGTGATCCCCACAGCGATGACTACGGAGCTCCCTATCAAGTGAGCCAAAGTCGCTTAGACCATTTACGTGAATTTGCCCTCAGCCAACTTACCCAGTTGGATTGGGATAGCGCATTGATGGCGGTATTATCCACCAGTAAGCGTCCGTTACCGCAACCTGAAGCTGCCCCCAGCGAAGAGGAATTACAGTTTTGCTTGGCTAACCAAGAACCCCTGCTGCTGTGTCGCACGCCAGGTGCTCGTATTCTGTTGGGTCCCGATGGGCATTGTTACAGCAACGGCGAGCAACTTGCCTTAACTGATGCCAACCGGCCTTTTGCTGAATATTTAGCGGGACAGTGGCAAGATCTAGAATTAGCTGAGTTAACAACAACCAGTAACTTGGATTGGCAACACCCAGCAGCCTTGCAGCTACTGAGTGAGCTTTTACAGATGGGCGTATTTTACTTAGTTGATGCGAGCGACGAGGATACCGACGAACAGCACGCTTAAGCGTGCTGTTGCCATAATTTTTCGTCTTCAAACACATCATACAACTGCTCAGCGCGGTTCACTAAGTAGTTAGCATAGTTAAGCTGTTGCCGATCGCCTTGCGCTTGATGAGCTACAACTTCCGCTTTTACTTGCCATTGTAACGAAAAATGACGCGTTGCATCGCGCGCGTCTTTGGCATTTTTGCCAGCGGCTAAATCCGTGGGTACGTCACCATTAATCACCCAAACTTCTTTTTTATCTTGAGTTTGGAATTTCCACACGGCCACAATAGGGGCAATGTAACGACTTTCTTTGGTTAGCACGCGCTCAGTAATGATGCCTTGTTCAGCAAGAAATTTATTGGCCGCTTGAAAGTGTTCACGTACCCAAGTGGTACGTTGCTCGTCGGTTAACTGGTCCGGAGATTGTGGGGTTGATGGTTCGGCCATACTGCTTGGTCCTTTTGTCTGTTCTTATCAATTTGTTGTTAGACGTTCACTAGGTGAACTAGCAACTCAGATTATCACTGATCGGAGTTGTGCTGGCTACCTACCCTAACAATACTACGCAGATTTGTTACAAACGCAATCATTTCAACTGGGTAATATTTGGTTGCAAAAGTTTACGTTTACGTTAACGTTTTATTTCCGCAATTCACTGGTGAAATACCTAGCAAAGTGATATTGTTCGCGCAATTTTTGGGATGAACGAGGATTACCTAGAATGTCTCTATTCGAACACAAAGAGTTCGACCAACACGAACAAGTCGTGTTTTGTCATGATAAAGAAACCGGCTTAAAAGCGATTATTGCTATCCACGACACCACCTTAGGTCCAAGCTTAGGCGGTACCCGCTTGTGGAACTACGCCTCGTCAGCTGAAGCCTTAACCGACGTGCTGCGCTTATCGCGCGGTATGACTTATAAAAGTGCGATGGCCGGTTTGCCATTAGGCGGCGGTAAAGCAGTTATTATTGGTGATGCTAAAACCATTAAAACGCCTGAGTTAATGCGTGCCTATGGTCGTTTCGTTAATTCTTTAAGTGGCCGCTATATCACTGCTGAGGATGTTAATATCCGCACCAGCGATATTGCTTACGTTGCTGAAGAAACTAACTTTGTCGCAGGAACCGCAGAGAAAGCCGGTGATCCATCACCTCACACTGCACTAGGTACCTATTTAGGCCTAAAAGCAGCAGCTAAACATAAGTTCGGTAGTGATAATCTACAAGGCTTAAAAATTGCTGTGCAAGGCTTGGGCGCGGTAGGCTACGATTTCGCTGAATATTGCCATAAAGAAGGCGCACAACTGTTCGTTACTGATATTAATGAAGAAGCATGTGCCCGTGCAGCGCAAGAGCTTAATGCCACTGTTGTCGGTTTAGACGAAATTTATGGATTAGATGTTGATGTCTATTCACCTTGTGCCCTAGGTGCCACCGTAAATGACGATACTCTGAAACAAATCAAAGCCAAGGTTATTGCTGGCAGCGCCAACAACCAGTTAGCAACGCCTGCCCACGACCAGGTGGTGATGGATATGGGTATTCTGTATGCACCAGATTACGTTATTAACGCCGGTGGTGTGATTCACGTTTGTAGCGAAGCTGCTAACATGAGCCGCGCTGAAACCGACCAGCGTGTGCGTGACATTTACGATACGCTAGATAAGATCTTTGCCCGTTCAGCAGCTGAGAAGCGTCCAACTGGACAAATCGCGGATCAAATGGCACAAGAAATTATCGCTAACGCGAAAGCCGCTAAAACTGCAGGTTAATTACCTGCAGTTTGCTGCTAGCCACTGCAGCGGGTGTAATGCCCGCTTGCTAGGGCTGTGGCGCTCTACTTGACTACGACAAGAAAACCCCGTCGCCAAGGTTACCACCTCTCGCTCAACCTTGTTACGCCAACTCAAATCGTACAGCTTGGTACTGATAACTTGATTATTGCTTTCATGGCCAAAGGTTCCGGCCATACCACAACACCCCGTATTAGCCATCGCTAAAGGTATCTGCCATAGCGCAAAAATTTGTTGCCATTCACTGGCAGCCTTAGGCATGGCGGTTTGCTCGGTACAGTGGGTGAGCAATTGCAAATCTAAGTTAGGCGTAGCCACTGCTACCCGCTCCACCCTACTGGGCAGTACATCAAGCAACCAAGTTTGACTCAATTGCACCTGATAGTTTAGCGGCTCAGTGAGCACGCTACGGTATTCGTCGTGTAAACAAAGTACGGTAGATGCGTCTAAACCTACCATGGGTAACTGCAGTTGACTGACGTGATTAAGCTGTTTTGCTACACGGTTGGCAGTTTTAGCAAAATCTTTTAAATAGCCTTTTACATGCTGGGCCTTACCGTTACCGGCAAAGCGCAACAAGATCGGCTGAAAGCCAAGATGGCCGGCTAAAGTACCAAATGCCTCCACCAGTTCCGCTTCATAAAAACTAGTAAAAGGGTCTTGCACCACAACCACAATGTTGTCGCGCTGTGCGCTGGTCAAGGTAGTCACATGCGCGGTCAATTGCTGCTCATCCATGCTCAACCATTGGCGTTGTTGCCAACGCTTCTGGAGCGTAGGTACCGACAATTTAGGTGCGTCCACATAGCCGAACCAACGCTTAGTTACCCATCTGCTGAAATTATTGTGAGTCAGCCAATTGGCTAGCCGTGGCGCTCGCGCTAAGCCACTGGCCAACGACTCAACTTGTTTCACTAAGAAGTCTTTGGCAGGACGCCGATATTTATGGTGATACCACTCTAAAAACCGCGCCCGAAACGCTGGCACATCAACTTTTACCGGACACTGACTAGCACAAGCTTTACAGGCTAGACAGCTATCCATCGCAGCTTTTACTTCGTGATTAAAATCATCCGCAAAGGCCCCTGCAACAGCTTTCATGGGGTGCCATTTGGCAGCTGGTGGTTGGCTTGCATCAAACCCGTGTTCGGCGTTAAGTCGCAGCCATTCACGAATTAACGTGGCACGGCCTTTAGGTGAGAAACGTCTATCACCGGTAGCTTTAAACGACGGACACATGGCTGAATCGGCATCGTAGTTAAAACATAAGCCGTTGCCATTACAGTTCAGCGCCGGCTGATAACTCTCCTGCACATGAATGGGAATTTGCCGATCATAAAAACCACGTTTGGTAGCATCGACGGATACTAAACTCGCTGAGGTTCCCCACGGGGTACAAATTTTGCCCGGATTAAGACGGTTATCAGGGTCAAATACAGCTTTAAGCTTCTGTAGCTCTTGATAGAGTTCTTCGCCAAAAAACTTTGGCGCATACTCAGAGCGGTAGCCTTTACCGTGCTCGCCCCACATCAAGCCACCATACTTGGCGGTTAGTGCGGCTACTTGATCACTGATTTTTCTAAGTAACTGCTCGTCATCGGGATTGGTCATGTCGAGCGCTGGACGCACATGCAACACTCCCGCATCTACGTGGCCAAACATGCCGTAATGCAATTGCTCGCGATCGAGAATGGCACGAAACTCTAAAATAAAGTCAGCCAAATGCTCGGGCGGGACTGCCGTATCTTCGGCGAACGCAACAGGTTTACGGCGGCCTTTGGTAGCCCCTAACAGGCCGACGGCTTTCTTGCGCATGGCATAAATATTTTGAATACTCTTGCCATCGGCACAAACCTGATAACCAATAATGCCCTGCTCTGGCTGATTAGCGATCAAGTGCTCAAGCTGCTGGCAAAGAGACACGACTTTGTCATCGATATCCGTTTTCGCAACCGCAGTAAATTCAACCATATTGATGCCGCGCATCGGCTTATCGGCGACATCTTCTAATTGGCTAGCAACTTGATGCCAAATAATATCATTGCGGGCTAAATCTAAAACGTTACTATCAATGGTTTCCACTGACGTCGCACGCGCCTGCACTAAAGCTGGGGCATGCCGCAGAGCCGATTGAAAATCATCATACTTAACATTAACCAACACCTTGTGTTGCGGAATCAAGGTTAAGTTCAATTTAGCCTCAACGATGACCGCAAGCGTTCCTTCAGAACCGGCTAAAAGCCTTGAAAGGTCAATGAGTTGTCGGTCTTCATCATAGCAATGCTTGAGATCGTAGCCGGTTAAAAAGCGATTTAAAGGCGGGAATTTTGCATCTATCGCGGCCCGTTTATCAACGCAAGTCGCTAGAACTTGGCGATAAATGGCAGCTTCTAAGGTCTCTCCACGAGCTTTTTCTTGCGCTTGTTGCAGGCTTATTGGCGCTGTGTGTAGCACCTCGCCATTAAGTAAAACTGCACGCAATTCTAAGATGTGATCACTAGTTTTACCATACACTAATGAGCCTTGTCCGGAGGCATCGGTATTGATCATGCCGCCAATCGTGGCGCGATTACTGGTGGATAAATCAGGACTGAAAAAAAAACCGTGCGGCCTCACTGCGTCGTTTAACGCATCTTTAACCACACCGCTTTGACAGCGTACCCAAGCCCGTTCTGGGTCAATCTCTAACACCTGATTAAAGTAGCGGCTTAAATCGATAACAATGCCAGCCGTTAACGACTGCCCGTTGGTACCAGTACCGCCGCCTCGAGGCGCAAATTGTATACTTCTGAACGCAGCTTGCTGCGCCAATTGAAAGGCTTGCTGCAGTGCGGCTTGCGTCCGAGGATACAGCACCGCTTGCGGCAACTGTTGATAGACGCTGTTATCAGTAGCCGCAATCAAGCGGCCACTGTAGGAACCATCGATATCGCCGTCAAACTGGGCGCGTTCTAGTTCTAATAAGTAGGCCTGATAAACACTTTGCATGCGTTGTTGACGCCGTTCATAGGCTGAATAACTAGGTAACTCGTTAACTACTTGAACCATAACGCGCACTGTTCCTTTATTAAGGCTATTGGGGCCTGCTTAACCGTGGTGTTCCGCTAGATACAACCAAGTTTCGACAACAGTATCAGGGTTCAACGACACTGAATCTATCCCCTGTTCAACCAACCAAGCAGCAAAATCCGCATGATCCGAAGGGCCTTGGCCACAGATACCCACGTATTTGCCTTTGCGCTTAGCCGCTTGAATAGCCATGGCTAGCATGGCTTTTACCGCTTCATCGCGCTCATCAAAAAGATGAGCAATCACACCAGAGTCACGATCTAAGCCTAAAGTTAACTGAGTTAAATCATTAGAACCGATAGAGAAACCATCAAAAATATCCAAGAACTGATCCGCTAGCAAGGCATTTGATGGTAATTCACACATCATGATCACTCGTAAGCCACGCTCACCTTGCACCAGTCCTTGCTCGGCTAAGAGTTCAATGACTTTACGGCCTTCCTCTAAGGTACGCACAAATGGGATCATCACCTCAACGTTAGTAAGGCCCATTTCATCGCGCACTCGTTTGATCGCTTCACACTCCATCGCAAAGCATTCACGGAATTCCGTTGAGATATAACGTGATGCTCCGCGGAAACCAAGCATGGGGTTTTCTTCGTGCGGCTCATACTGGCGGCCGCCAACGAGATTAGCGTATTCGTTAGATTTAAAATCAGACATACGAACAATCACCCGCTCAGGTGAGAATGCCGCTGCCAAGGTCGCAATACCCTCAGTAAGCTTGCCCACGTAGTACTCACGAGGGCTCTCGTAACCAGCCATATAGCCGCGAATTTGCTCTTGTAATTCTGGCGTTTGCTGATCAAAATTCAGCAAGGCTTTAGGATGCACACCAATCATTCGATTGATGATGAATTCTAACCGTGCCAAGCCAACGCCCGCATGCGGCAAGCTAGCAAAATCAAAGGCGCGGTCCGGGTTACCCACGTTCATCATGATTTTTAATGGCAACGCTGGCATGTCACCTACATCAGATGTGGTTACGGCAAAATCTAACGCGCCTGAATAAATGTAACCGGTATCACCTTCGGCACATGACACAGTGACTTCGCTACCAGCGGCAATGCGATCGGTGGCATCACCACAACCCACCACTGCCGGAATACCTAACTCACGCGCAATAATAGCTGCGTGACAGGTACGGCCACCACGATTGGTTACAATCGCCGCTGCCCGCTTCATAATAGGTTCCCAATCTGGGTCAGTCATGTCGGTTACTAAAACATCACCAGGTTGCACTTTATCCATTTCGGAAATATCGGTGAGCACGCGAGCCACACCAGCGCCAATTTTTTGACCAATGGCACGACCTTCGGCCACCACACTACTTTTAGTCTTCAGCGCATAGCGCTCTAGCGCTTGGCCGGTTTTATTCGACTGCACCGTTTCTGGGCGCGCTTGAACAATGTAGAGCTTGCCATCGATACCATCTTTGGCCCATTCGATATCCATTGGACGGCCGTAATGCTGCTCGATGATAACGGCTTGTCTTGCCAGGGCTTCAACTTCGGCATCGCTAATCGAAAATTGTTGAGCCTGCTGAGGTGCTACATCAACGATACTGACTTGTTTACCGTGAGCAGTGGCATCTGAGTAAATCATCTGCACTTTTTTGCTGCCAAGGTTACGGCGCAGCACTGCTTTGCGACCCGCTTTCAGCGTAGGCTTATGCACATAAAACTCATCTGGATTGACTGCGCCTTGCACAACCATTTCGCCCAAACCATAAGAGGAGGTAATAAAGACCACTTGATCAAAACCTGATTCAGTATCAATCGAGAACATTACCCCAGAGGCAGCGATATCACTGCGCACCATACGTTGAATCCCGGCTGACAGAGCAACGCCGCGATGGTCATAGCCTTGGTGTACGCGATAAGAAATAGCGCGGTCATTGAATAACGATGCGAACACGTGTTTGATGGCTTCCATGATGGCATCAATACCACGTACGTTTAGAAAGGTTTCTTGCTGGCCGGCAAATGAGGCATCCGGCATATCTTCAGCTGTAGCTGAGCTGCGCACCGCAAAGCTAACTTCTGCGTTGCCACCACTCAGCTCCTGATAGGCAGCTCGAATCGCTTGATCTAACTCAGGCTGGAATGGCGTTTCTATCACCCATTGGCGAATTTGCTTGCCCGCCTCGGCTAAGGCTTTAACATCATCGGTATCGAGCGTATCTAAAATAGCGTGAATACGTTCGTTTACCCCACTTTGCTCGAGAAACTCGTTAAAAGCTTCTGCTGTGGTTGCAAATCCGTTTGGCACATCGACCCCGGCTCCGGCTAGGTGACTAATCATTTCACCTAAAGAAGCGTTTTTACCGCCAACACGGCCGACATCATTCATTCCTAGCTGATCATACCAAAGCACATAGTCTTGTACGTTGTTCTGCACGTTGAGTTCCTCGTGAGGTTTTAGGCGTGACACAGTTACATTTTTGTAACTGTCCGAATGGCTTTATATTTTACACACTGGGGGGCAACAAGTTAACATCTTATGTACTTTTATCTGCTAGGAATTTGCCCTTTATGCGCACAATCTTTTACATCTCAGACGGTACGGCGCTAACCGCTGAGGCTTTTGGTCGCGCTATGCTGTCGATGTTTCCTTTAAAAGTGGTTCATAAAACCCTTGCTTTTATTGATACGGAAGCAAAAGCAACAGCTGCGGTCAACAAAATTAATCAGGCTTACGCAGACTCTGGCGAACGTCCTGTCATCTTTCACACCTTTGTCAGTATCGACATTAAACGTATCATCATGTCCAGCCAAGGCAGTTGCTATGACTTCTTAGATTATTTTGTGACTCCCCTCAGTAAAGAGCTTGGGATTCCAGCCCAACCCAAAACCCATCGCACCCATGGTATTCAAGAAGATACTGGCGTACGCGAAAACTACGATTTTCGGATTGATGCGGTGAATTATAGTCTAGCTAACGATGATGGTAGTAATGTCGCGAATTATGATGAGGCTGATATTATTCTGCTCGGCGTTTCTCGTACCGGTAAAACCCCTACCAGCCTTTACTTAGCCCTGCATTATGGCATTAAAGCGGCGAACTACCCGTTAACCGAAGATGACAATATGGAAAACTTACAACTGCCTAAGGTGTTAAAACCCCATCGTCATAAAATATTTGGTTTAACCTTAGACCCACAACGGTTACACGAAATACGCAGCAAGCGCCGTGAAGGAAGCACCTATGCGTCATTGCCGCAGTGTCGATTTGAATTGCAGGAAGTAGAAAAAATGTACCGCCGTGAAGCCATTCCATTTTTGGATTCAACGCGCTTTTCGGTAGAAGAGATCGCCGCTAAAATTTTGGCCGAGACCAATATAGAAAGACACCGGTTTTAACCCGGTGTCTTGCTATTTATGACGCTTTACATTTCTTGTTCGGCACGCACGTTGGTGCTTTCAAAGATTTTATCTGCAGAAGCAGCAACAAAGCCGGTATAAAGGCGGTTAGGAGCTATTTCGTAGCGTTTAGCAAACTCGTAAAAGCAACTAGGAATGGTTTTTTCCATATCGCTAAAGCGCACTAACGTATGGTCTGCTAGCGTTGACGACTGCTCTAAAAACACTTCTTTTGAGCCTTTGATTTCGCCGCCTGAAGTATTCAGTTTAAATCCCGCTTCTTTCAAAGTTTGATTAACTTGCTCGAGCGATTGATAATCAGGTAACTCATTCACGTTTACGGTGAAGTGATTGGCGCGATAACCAAAGGCCGCCATCCAAGCTGCATATTCACTCTCAGCTAAGAGCTGTTCGTAGTCAGCACTACTGATTTGCCAATGGGCACCCGAATACAAGAAGTCTGGGCTGGCCACGGCTGCCGGATCAATTTGCGCAACCAGATTGCGCACAATGGTTTGCAGCGAGTCAGAGAATTCTTCCACTAATAACTCTGAAATGAAGATTTTAGGTAGCGCCGGATTGCTATGCTCGTAATGCTTAGCAACCAACTTTTTGGCCTCAAAATGATAATCTTCACAAGCACGATAGCCCATTGCCTCAAAGTGCTGAGCCAAAGTTGCTAAGCGTACTGGCGCGATATTAAAGGTACGAAAGGCAACGTGGTCATTAATAATTTCACGACCTTTGCCCAGTACTTCATGAACCTTTGCGGCAGACGGCGTCAACTTAATATAGTCTTGCCATAAGTTATTAAAAAATTCAGTAACTTGCTCTGTAGTCTCAACTTGTGCCTGTGACATATACTGCTTTAACCTCGAAAATGTCAAAAAATTTAACCGCGACCTTGGCGCGCTTCTTTCAATGAATCAGCGACTAAAAAGGCTAACTCTAACACTTGATCCGCATTTAACCGCGGATCGCACTGGGTACGATAGCGCTGTGTTAAGTCTTTTTCACTGATTTGATATGCGCCGCCGGTACACTCGGTAACGTCTTCGCCCGTCATTTCTAAATGCACCCCACCGGGGTAAGTGCCTTCCGCCTGATGCACGGCAAAAAACTGTCGCAATTCTTGGTGAATCGCATCAAAGTTACGAGTTTTCAAACCGTTATCAGCCTTCACCGTGTTGCCATGCATAGGATCGCTCGACCACACCACATGACGGCCTTCGGCTTTTACTTTGCGCACCAGATGCGGCAATGCTTCGGCCAGATTATTAGCGCCCATCCGAGTGATCAGAGTCATCCGGCCGGCTTCATTATCTGGGTTAAGCACATCCAACAATCGGATCACATCATCAGGCTTGGTGGTTGGACCTATTTTAACACCGACTGGGTTATGAATGCCACGCATAAACTCTACGTGAGCGTGATCTAATTGACGCGTGCGCTCGCCTATCCAAACCATGTGAGCCGAACAATCATAGGGCAAGCCAGTAAGCGTATCGGTACGGGTTAAAGCTTCTTCGTACGGCAATAACAAAGCCTCATGCGAAGTGAACAGCTGCGTTTCGTGAATGGTGGCATTAGTAGCCGAGGTGATCCCCAACACTTCCATAAACTTCAGCGCTGATTGAATCTGTTCCGCTACTTGTAAGTATTGTTCTTTCAGTGGATTAGCTGCTACAAAGCTCATATTCCATTTATGCACCTTGTGCAAATCAGCAAGACCACCCTGCGCAAAAGCACGCAATAAATTCAAAGTTGCAGCTGAATGATGATAAGCCTGCAACATCCGTTGCGGATCAGCAATCCGTTGGTCCTCGTTAAAATCAACCCCATTAATAATATCACCGCGATAAATCGGCAGTTCTACGCCGTCTTGGATCTCGGTGTCGCTAGAGCGCGGTTTAGCATATTGGCCAGCCATACGAGCAACCTTGGTAACCGGGCATGAGCCAGCAAAGGTCATGACGATCGCCATCTGCAGAATCACCTTGAAGGTATCGCGGATTTTCGGCGCAGTGAAATCACTGAAACTCTCGGCACAATCGCCACCTTGCAGCAAAAAGCCCTGGCCCAAGCTCACTTGGGCCAACTGTTTGCGTAGGGCTCGAATTTCTTCGGCAAAAACCAACGGCGGAAAACTTTTTAATTGCTGTTCTACCTGCTGCAATTGTTGCGCCGAAGGATACTGCGGTTGCTGCTGAATTGGTTTATCCCGCCAGCTACGGGCACTCCAATGGGTCATTCTCTTTCCTATTGATGATTAACGGCCTTGTTGTAAGGCTTGAATACGTTTAGCTAACGGTGGATGACTCATAAATAATTCACTAAAGCTGCGTTTGGTTTGAATACCGAAAGCCATCATAGAGCCATCCAGAGTTGACTCTGGAGCACCTTGTAGGCGGCGCAGCGCTGCCACCATTTTATGCGCACCAACGAGTTTGGCTGCGCCAGCGTCGGCCCGAAATTCGCGCTGACGTGAAAACCACATGACAATGATACTGGCTAAAATACCGAAGACCAATTCTAACACCATCACAATAGCAAAGTAGGCAATACCACCTAAACCTTGACCATTCTGAGAATTACTGCGGGTTGCATTATCAATCACACTCGCAATTACTCGTGCAAAGAAAATGACAAAGGTGTTCACTACCCCTTGAATGAGGGTCAAAGTAACCATATCGCCATTGGCGATATGACTGATCTCATGGGCTAGTACGGCTTCCACTTCGTCTTGGGTCATATTGCGCATAAGCCCGGTACTTACCGCAACGAGCGAGCTTTTTTTACTGGCTCCGGTTGCGAATGCATTAGGCTCAGGCGAATCATAGATGGCCACCTCTGGCATCGGAATTCCGGCCTGTTGACTTTGCCGTTGTACGGTTCGTAATAACCATTGCTCCGTTTGATTGCGAGGCTGTCTAATCACCTGCGCACCGACAGCGCGTTTCGCCATCCACTTTGACATCGCCAATGAGATAAAGGCGCCACCAAAGCCGAATACGGCAGCAAAGATCAACAAACCGCTGTAACCCGAGGTATCAACACCTAAAGCCGGCATAAGAACATTCATGACCACACCCAAAACCAACAAAATGGCAAGGTTAGTGGCTAGAAATAATGCAATCCGCAACATACTGAATTTACCTCTAATAAAATCCTACGGAACACCCGTACAAAATTGCCTGAGCGTAGCCTTGTTATAGGGTTAAAAGTATCTAAAAACAAGGTCTTTAACTGCTTTTTTCAGTCAATTCTGTTAGCTTATAGCGTATCTTTTAACGCTGTCGGAGTACTCACATGGCAAATCACTCAAAACTTTTATTAATGAGTAGCTCAAAAGCTGGCCAAACGGATTATCTAGAACACAGCAAAGCCTGGCTACGCGAGCATTTCGCTAGCGTCAGCAAAGTGTTGTTTATACCCTATGCGGGGGTTGGCTTGGGTGATACTGCCTACACGGCCAAAGTAGCGGCAGCCTTGGCTGACTTACCCTTTACCCTAGAAGGCATTGAAAGTTTTAGTCATCCACAACAAGCCGTGTATGAAGCCAGTGCCATCATGATTGGCGGTGGTAACACCTTTCAGTTGCTCAATCGGCTCTATCAACATGACTTACTCAAGCTTATTGCTAATAAAGTAGCTGCCGGTATGCCTTATGCGGGTTGGAGTGCTGGCGCCAACATTGCCGGGCTTACTATTCGTACCACCAACGATATGCCGATCATCGAGCCGCCATCGTTTAAGGCCCTGCAGTTGGTACCTTTTCAATTAAACCCCCATTACAGTGACTATCAGGCCCCTGGCTTTCATGGTGAAACCCGTGATCAACGTCTCGCTGAATTTATGCTGGTTGATCCTGCAACACCGGTATTAGCGATCAAAGAAGGCACTGCCTTGAAAGTTACTGGCGACACCATGCAACTGTTAGGACCGCATCCCGGCTATGCCTTCTTAGCAGGCGACAAGCTTGAATTGGCGGCCAACAGCGACTGCAGTAATTGGCTCGTTGCTAAGTAATCAACCAAGTGCCCTTGGCGCCAAGTCGGACAATAGGGCAAAACGCCTAAACAAGGTGCTGATAGGCGCTGCTCTAAGCTAGCGATATTTGCGGCTTGTTCGACCATCGGCTGCGGCTGCGGTTGGTTCGCCACCCAGCCAACTAAATTGGCACCACTGGCACTAATGGCCGCAGCTGTCAGTAACGCATGATTAATACAACCGAGTTTTAGCCCTACTACCAGGATCACTTGGGCACCAGACTGCACCGCTATATCGGCCATGCTCTGCTGCGCATTCAGCGGGACTAACCAGCCACCGGCTCCCTCAATCACTAGGATTTCAGCCGGCAACTGTTCTAATGTTCTGATATGCTGCAAAATATCAGCCAACACTAACTCTTGTTCCGCATGCTCGGCAGCGATATGGGGGGCGATAGGTTCTGCAAAGCAATAAGGGTTAACTTGGTCGTAGGTTTGCTGATGAGACGTTGTTGCCAGCGCTTGCTGCAAAGCTTCGGCATCATCATTCATCCAACGCTCTTGGCCCTCATGCAGCCGCCAGGTAGCGCCAGCTGCTACCGGTTTTAGTGCGAGACAACGCCGGCCCTGTGCTTGTAGTGCATGCAACAAGGTCACGCTGACCACGGTTTTACCAGCGTCAGTGTCAGTTCCTGCGATAAATAATTTATCCATGGTTGGCTCTTATCAATCTGTCTGCTTGGTCATTTTTACTAGCGCCACTTGCCAATGTAGAGGCAATCGGCCTTGCTCATTACGATACTTAGCCATGTTAACCTGCAGGGCCTGTAACTTAGACTTACTTAACACGGACGGCAGCTGGCCATGGTGCTGCCACCTATTGACGTCGCCACGGTAGGTGGCCCCTATCCCCTGTAAGTCTTTCAACATAGCCAGCACCGAATCATTCATGATCGTCACTGGAAGTCGTTTAAACTCAAGCTGCCAACCGGGTAAAGCGGCTAATAATTGCTGCAATTCGGTTTCACTATAGAATTGCCGATGGCTCCATTGCCCACCTTGTAAGGCTTGTAGTTCTGCTCCCAGCGGCAGCATCGAGCCCTCTAGTAAGGTACTGAAGACTAAACAGCCTTGCGCACGCAGCAGACCATGAAATTGATTGATGGTGGCTACCAAATCGCCAACCCACTGCAACGATAAATTGGCAAAAATAGTATCCACACTGGCAGCAGGCAAGGGTAAAGATTCAGCGTCGGCGATCAGCCAATTAACTGCGGTGTGTTGATGCTCAACGCTGCGAACCTGGCGCTGTGCTTCTGCAATCATCTCTGGGGCAATATCTACGCCAAGATAACCGGTGCTCCGGGCCACCAAAGCCATGGTATTTACCGCGGGACCGCAGCCTAAATCAATCACTTGTCCTACCTTGGCTGGCAGCAACTGAAGTAACTCCTGCGCACAACGTTGTTGTAACTCGTTATGCTGTTGATACGACTTAGCCGCTCGACCAAAACGTTGCGCTACTTGCTGCTTACCCGCCGTTAGGGCCAGGCTCGGCAAGGGCGTTAATGCTGCAGACATTGGGCTAGCTCCTGCATCAATTGCGTCAGCACCGCCGGTGTATGGCTGGCACTTAGGGTTAGTCTTAGCCGAGCTTGCCTTGGCGGCACCGTGGGCGGACGAATCGCCGCCACGACAAAACCTCGATTGCGTAACTGTTGTTGTAGCTGCAACGCTTTGCTATCGGTCCCCACCGGCACCAGTTGAATGGCCGTATTGGGGGCAGCCATAAGGGGGATGCCGTACTCAGCTGCGAGCCGAGAGACATGGGCGATATTTTCTTGCAAGCGCTGGCGCAACGAACTGCCTTCTGCCGATTGCACCAGCTTAATTGCGGCACTCACCGCTGCTGCTTGCGCCGCACTTATTGCCGTCGAATAAATGTACTCTCGGGCAAAATTATGAAGATAGTCAATCACAGCTGTGGGCGCTAACACTGCTGCACCACCTACCCCCAGCGCCTTACCAAAGGTCACCATCAGCAGCGGCAATTGGCGTTGATTCATTACCCCACCAATGCTGCGACCATCGGCACCAACCACGCCGAGACCATGCGCATCGTCGACATAAAGATCAGCATGTTCCGCCACTTGCCGAAGTTGTGCTAAACAGGGACTGTCACCGTCCATACTAAAGACACTCTCGGTAACAACTAAGTGCGCTTGATCTGTCGCCGTTAATTCAGGCAGCAAAGGCGCCAACTGATTATGAGCAAAACGCTGCCAGCGCACCCCACTTGCGCGCATACCATCAATGAGGGAGGCATGCGCTAAGCGGTCGGCATGGATCTTGTGGTAGAGTTTGCCAAGCTGCAGCAAGGTACTAAAATTGGCCGCGAAGCCACTGCTAAACAGTAAGACATTATCGCGCTCCAACCAGTCAGCTAATTGTTGCTGCAAATAAAGATGCGGCGATTGGGTGCCGCACACTAACGCCGAACCACCACTACCCGTACCATATTGCTGCAACGCTTGCTGGTAGGCAGCAATAACTTGGGGGTGTTCGCTCAAACCTAGATAATCATTACTAGCTAGCAACACCCCTTGAGGTCGCACTTGCGGTTGACGCCAACGTTGTTGCTGTTGGCGCTGCCATGCTGCGTGTTGCAGCGCATCAGTTACCTGCCGATGCATCTCGCCACCTACTCCTATTTAGCCGGATAATAGAGTGTAGGTTGGCGTTGCTCTTGAATCGCATCGGCTATCACGCTTTGGTGTACTTCATCCGCATAATCGGTATGTTGTAGCGGTTTGATGCCAAGCCGTTGAAACAAGGCCTGATCGCTATCAGTACCCGGATTGGCCGTAGTCAATAATCGCTCGCCATAAAAGATAGAGTTAGCACCAGCCATAAAACATAAAGCTTGCATGGTATCTGGCATCGACTCTCGGCCAGCTGATAAACGCACAAAGGAGGTTGGTAAAGCAATTCGAGCCACTGCAATGGTGCGCACAAACTCAAACGGATCAAGATCCTCCAGCTCTGCAAAAGGCGTTCCTTTAACTTTCACCAACATATTGATAGGTACGCTTTCAGGATGCTGGGGTAACTGTGCCAATTGGCTAATCAGACTAGCACGATCATGCCGACTCTCACCCATGCCAACAATGCCTCCGGCACAGACTTTCATGCCCGCATCGCGAACATGTTGTAGCGTGGCCAAGCGATCTTGGTAGGTACGTGTGGTTATGATTTCACCGTAGAATTCTGGTGAGGTATCTAAATTATGATTGTAATAATCCAGCCCTGCTTGTTGTAGCGACTTGGCTTGCAAGGGCGTTAACATCCCCAGCGTCATGCAGGTTTCTAACCCAAGCTGTTTCACCCCTTGAATCATGTCAATTAAGTATGGCATGTCACGATCTTTGGGATTACGCCAAGCGGCTCCCATGCAAAAACGGCTGGCTCCAGCTGCTTTTGCTGCCTCTGCCTCTGCTAAAACCTTTTTCACTGCCAACAACCGTTCTTTGTCGACATCAGTGCGGTAATGGGCGCTTTGCGGACAGTATTTGCAATCTTCCGGACAGGCGCCTGTTTTGATTGATAACAGGGTACTAACCTGCACTGCATTAGCGTCAAAATGACGCCGATGAACTTGCTGTGCCTGAAACAGCAAATCATTAAAAGGCAATTCAAATAACTGCTCTAACTCGGTTGCACTCCAATCGTGCCTCACTGCATCACTAGCTGCCATAACTCTCGCTCTAATATCCAATAGCTCATTCACTTATTGCATAGCCTACTTCGACATTTTAAACTGTCAACTTAATAATTACCGTTAAAATAACAAGTGATGATTTAATGACCAAAATTAGTCAGGCGGATTTACTTTTTGACCAGCAACATATCTGGCATCCCTACACCTCATTTGCCAAGCCGCTGCCTACCTATCCTGTGGAAGCAGCGACAGGCTGCGAGCTAATCCTCAGCGACGGCCGTCATTTGGTTGATGGCATGTCTTCGTGGTGGGCAGCAATCCATGGCTACAATCATCCACAGCTCAATCAAGCCGTCAGTGACCAATTGCAGCACATGAGCCATGTGATGTTTGGGGGGATTACCCACGCCCCAGCCATTGCTCTCTGTAAACACTTAGTGAAACTTACCCCAGCACCATTGCAACAGGTTTTTCTTGCTGATTCAGGCTCAGTTGCGGTGGAGGTTGCGATCAAAATGGCTGTGCAATACTGGGTGGCACGGCAACAACCGCAGAAAAATCGTTTAGCTACCATCCGCGGTGGTTATCATGGCGATACCTTTGCGGCGATGTCGGTGTGCGATCCCGTAAATGGTATGCATGGGCTCTTTCAAAATAGTGTACGTCAGCAATTATTTGCCCCCCGCCCTGAGATCACCCCTACGCAGCAGTGGCAAGACTCGGCAACCGACGCCATCGAGCACCTGTTACACCAACATCAGCAGGAACTGGCCGCGGTTATCCTCGAACCGATAGTGCAAGGAGCTGGGGGCATGCGTTTTTATCATCCGCATTATTTGCGCAAAATTAGAGAACTCTGTGACCACTATCAGGTGTTGTTGATTGCCGATGAAATCGCTACAGGCTTCGGCCGCACTGGTACCCTGTTTGCTTGTGAACATGCTGCGATTAGCCCCGATATTATGTGCTTAGGTAAAGCATTAACCGGTGGTTACATGACGCTTGCGGCCGTATTAACCACCACTGACATTGCTACCACCATCAGTCATGGACCCGCAGGCGGTACCTTTATGCATGGCCCGACGTTTATGGCTAACCCACTCGCCTGTGCGGTCGCTTGTGCTAGCATTGAACTCCTATTGGCGTCGTCATGGCAGCAACAAGTAGCTCAAATAGAGCAATCGCTGCAGCAACAATTAGCGCATCTCGTACAATACTCTTGCGTTGCCGAGGTCAGGGTGTTCGGTGCTATTGGGGTCGTTGAAATGCAAGCCCCCTTAAATGTTGCTGAAGCCCAGCGTATTGCCGTTGCTCATGGGGCTTGGATTCGCCCCTTCGGTAAATTGCTGTACATCATGCCACCCTTCGTTATTAGCCCCGAACAACTTGCTTGTTTAACTCATGCCATGCAAGAAATTGTGAAACAGGTAGAAAGGCGTTGATTTTCGCTTGAGTCTGACGCAAAGCAAGGTAACATAACGGTCTATTTGTGATGTATTAACTCACTGTCTTATTATTTGTTCAACAAACGGAGTTTTTAGGCCCATGTCCTGCGCTACAATTGTCGATGTTTTATCGGGGAAAATTGCCGTTGGTGAAGAAGTTACTGTTCGTGGTTGGGTTCGTACCCGCCGCGATTCAAAAGCAGGAATTTCTTTTATCAATGTGCATGACGGTTCTTGTTTTGATCCAATTCAGGCTGTAGTTCCAAATCAACTCGATAATTACGACAATGACGTGTTAAAACTCACGACCGGTTGTAGCGTTGCGGTGACAGGTACGGTGGCTGAATCTGCGGGCAAAGGTCAATCTTTCGAGTTGCAAGCCACAGCCGTACAAGTATTTGGCTTTGTTGAAGATCCTGACACCTATCCGATGTCGCCCAAACCGCACTCGATGGAATATTTGCGTGAATTTGCTCACTTACGCCCACGTACTAATATCACCGGTGCAGTGATGCGTGTTCGCAACTGTTTAGCGCAAGCAATTCATCGTTTCTTTCATGAACGTGGGTACCTATGGGTTGCCACGCCAATCATCACCGCCTCAGATGCCGAAGGCGCTGGCGAGATGTTTCGAGTATCTACCTTAGATTTACTCAACTTACCACGCACTGAACAGGGTGATGTTGATTTCAGTAAGGATTTTTTTGGTAAAGAAGCCTTTTTGACCGTATCAGGCCAGCTTAACGGTGAAACATACGCCTGTGCACTATCTAAAATCTACACCTTCGGCCCCACATTCCGTGCCGAGAACTCAAACACCAGCCGGCACTTGGCGGAATTCTGGATGGTTGAGCCAGAGCTAGCATTTGCCGATCTTAACGAGATCGCAGACTTAGCTGAAGATATGCTGAAATACTGTATCAATGCGGTATTGAGCGAACGAGCCGATGACATGGCCTTCTTCCAGCAACGGGTGGATAAAGATGTCCTTAATCGCTTACAGCATGTGGTGAGCAATAAATTCGTGCACATGGATTACACCACTGCGGTCGAAATCTTGCAAAACTGTGGCAAGAAGTTTGAGTACGCCGTTGAATGGGGCATGGATTTACAATCTGAGCACGAACGTTATTTAGCTGAAGAACATGTAGGTGCGCCTATTATTCTGAAGAACTATCCGAAGGACATCAAAGCATTCTACATGCGCCAAAATGATGACGGCAAAACCGTCGCAGCCATGGACGTGTTAGCGCCAGGTATTGGTGAAATTATAGGTGGCAGTGCCCGTGAAGAGCGCTTAGATCGCCTTGATACGCGCATGCAAGAGATGGGCTTGCCGATTGAGCACTACGGTTGGTACCGTGATTTACGTCGTTATGGCACAGTTCCTCATGCCGGCTTTGGCTTGGGCTTTGAGCGCTTGGTCACCTATGTTACTGGTATGGGTAACATCCGTGATGTGATCCCGTTCCCACGGGCTCCGAAAAACGCTGACTTCTAATTAGCTTCTGGGCTACCAGTTTAAGTAGCTGCTGTCACAACGCCGAGTAACCCCTCGGCGTTGTTCGTTGTGAGCCTAAGTTATTACTCCACTATCTCAACTTTACTCTGCCAATCTTTATCAGGCTTGATGGGCGTAGCGACCGCTGGCGTACCAACGTATAAAAAGCCAACGATAGCATCGGCTGGCGCTAAGCCAAGTTGAGCTTTAACCACCTCATCTTCGGCTAACCATCCAGTACGCCAGATGGCCCCTAACCCTTGCGCGAATGCAGCTTGCTGCAGTAATAAGGTGGCGCAGGCAGCGCTGGCCAGTTGCTCATCGCGCGGTACTTTGTCGTGTTGCTGCGCCCGCATTGCCACCATAATCACGACGGGTGCTCGTAACGGTAGTTCTTGGGCTTGTGCTATTTGCGTTTCATTAAGCTCGCGAGCCTTTGCAGCACTGGCGAATATTGTGCCCAACTTAGCGCGCCCCTGCTCTTGATAAAGCGTAAAGGAATACGGCATCAATGCCATGTGATCAGGTGCTCTACAAGCGGCCTGAAACATCACTTGTAACTGTTCATTAGTTGGCCCAGGTGCAACTAACCGCGGCATAGATGATCGAGTCGTTAATAATTCAATGGCTTGCATGGTGTCCTCAGGTTAATTATCTGCAGCTGCAGCGCTTAATAATGCATAGCTTAACAAATGATCACGCTCTGTTACATTGTCTGACTAGTTTCTCCAAATAATCTGCTGTAATCTTCTTAGTAAGTCTTCATTTAAGGTAGGATAATTCTATATGAGCGGGATTGCTTCAGTCTTTAAAAAGCTATTTGGGTTAGTCAACTTTTTCCGAAAGTTGATTGTCAATGCGGTATTTTTTCTTGTTTTAATTTTGGTTTTAGGGCTACTTGTCGCTGAAGAAGAACAAGTTAAGGTACCTGAAAATGGCATGCTAGTGTTGCAACTGAATGGAATTTTGGTCGAAGAAAAAACCTGGGTTGACCCCGTGGACCAATTCTTTAATGAAGCCTTCGGTGGCGGGAGTCAACTTCCTGAAGTCTTACTCGTTGACGTGTTAGAAAGCATCGAACAGGCTAAAACGGATGACCGCATCAGTGGTATTCAGCTGAATCTAAGTAACTTCGCGGGTGGCGGCAGTAACAAAATGCAAGCATTGGGCCAGGCCTTACTTGATTTTCGCAGTGCTGGCAAACCCGTAGTAACTTATGCCGATAACTATACTCAAAACCAATATTATGTGGCAGCCCATGCGGATACCATTTACTTGAACCCTCTCGGGTCAATGATGTTCGAAGGTTTTGGTGGCTACAACCTTTACTTCAAAGATTTCTTAGAGAAGTTCAACATTACTGCTCATGTCTTTAAAGTGGGTGCCTTTAAGTCGGCGGTAGAACCCTACACCCGCAACGATATGTCTGATGAAGCGCTAGCCGCGAACAAAGAGTTGTATGACGAGTTGTGGGACACCTACATGGATGACCTAAGCCAATTACGTTCAATCAGCCCATTGATGCTAAGTGGCAAAATGGATGATTTCCGTCAAGCTCTGACTCAGTATGACAATGATATGGCGCAACTAGCCCTGAATACTGGATTAGTTGACGCTCTCTACAGTCGTGAACAATTCCGTGCTGAAATGATTGGAATTACCGGCCTTGATGACGATGAAAAAAGCTGGCGTCAAATCAACCACGAACAATATTTAGCTGCTCTTAACGGTCAAGCGGAGCAGTTAGAGGACAGCAGCGAACATAAAGACAAGGCAGAAATTGCCATTGTTGTAGCTCGTGGTGTTATTTCTGATGGCCAAGCCAAACCTGGTAGTATTGGCGGAGATAGCACCGCTGCCCTATTGCGTAAAGCACGCCTAGACGAAGATACCAAAGCTGTGGTGTTGCGTATTGATAGCCCAGGCGGTAGTGGCTTTGCCTCTGAAGTGATTCGCCAAGAAGTGCTAGAACTGAAAAAAGCTGGCATCCCGGTCATCGCGTCGATGAGCTCGGTTGCTGCATCAGGTGGTTATTGGATTGCCGCTAGCGCCGATGAAATTTGGGCCACTCCTACCACCATTACTGGTTCAATTGGCGTTTTTGGTATGTTCTTTACCATCGAAAAAGCGCTAAACGAATTTGGCGTGTACAACGATGGTTACCACACCACAGATTTGCCGGTATTAGATATTACTCGTGGTATCGATGATAACGGCCGCTATCTAGTGCAAGTTTCCATCGAAAAGTTCTACCGTGATTTTGTTGGTATGGTAGCCGAAAGTCGCAACATGAGTTACGATGCCGTGCACGAGGTGGCTCAGGGGCGGATTTGGACCGGGCGCAAAGCCAAAGAGTTGGGTTTAGTTGACCAATTAGGTGAACTTGATGATGCCATTAGCGCTGCGGCCACCCGAGCTGGTGTCAGTGACTACGACGTGGTGACCGTGAGCAATGATCTGAGTCCACGTGAGCAATTTATGCAAGAGTTGTTTGGTCAAGCTAGTTTGTTAGTTCCTAGCGAACTACGCAGCACCGAGCAGAATCCACTTAAAGCGCAGCTATACAGCTTATGGGAAGAAGTTGAAGTAACCTCTAAATTCAATGACCCGAACGGTGTGTATGCTTTGTGTGAGTTATGCAAACTAAACTAAATGACTAAAAAAAATATTTATGTTGCCTATACCGGCGGCACGATAGGTATGCAAAAGTCAGCCCAGGGATACGTCCCTGCGGCTGGCTTTTTAACAGAATGCGTACACAATATGCCGGAATTCTTTCGTGACGAAATGCCCAATTTCACCATTCACGAATACCAGCCGCTAATGGACTCGTCTGATATGTCGCCCGCTGATTGGTTACATATTGCTGAGGATATTCAACGCAACTATCAAGCTTACGATGGTTTTGTGATCCTCCATGGCACCGATACTATGGCCTACACCGCATCAGCCCTCTCCTTCATGTTCGAAAATTTAGCTAAGCCGGTGATTATTACCGGTTCGCAAATACCGCTCGCGGCGTTGCGCTCAGACGGTCAAACCAACTTATTAAATGCTTTGTACATAGCAGCTAATTATCCCATTCATGAAGTTGGTTTATTTTTTAACAACACCCTATTCAGAGGTAATCGAGCAACCAAAGCCGATGCGAATGGCTTTAACGCATTTGACTCACCCAACTTTTCGCCGTTATTAAAGGCCGGCATTCAAATCACCCTCCGAGAGGGCAAAATCCAAGCCTTAGGGAATGAGCCGTTGCGCTTAACTGCAGTAACACCTCAGCCAGTTGGCGTGGTTACCCTTTACCCAGGCATATCCGCTGCGATCTTTGACAACATGCTACAACAGCCTGTTAAAGCTCTTATCATGCAGAGTTATGGGGTTGGCAATGCACCACAAGATCCTGCTCTACTTGCTAGCTTAGAACGCGCTATTGCGGCGGGTACTGTAGTGCTTAATTGTACTCAATGCTTTAAAGGTAAAGTGAATATGGGGGGATATGCGACGGGCAATGCCCTAGCCCAAGTGGGAGTGGTCAGTGGCCATGATATGACCATTGAAGCAGCACTGACGAAGTTACATTATTTGTTATCGCAAAACTTAAGTCAGGCCCAGATCAATACTCTACTAGAAACTAATTTACGCGGTGAATTAACTGCTTAACTTGATTTGCAAGCAGTAGATTGCAGACAAAAAAATGCTCGGGACCAATCCAAGGTTGTCCCGAGCAAGGGGAATGGCTCAAGGGATTGAGCCGTGCGCTAAAACTAAAAGGAACTCATGATTTGAGTGTAGACAAATTTTCTACATTTGCTAACTTTTAGCTGGATTTTTACACAATCCTTAATTAGCGCCTTGAAATAACTTGAAAAAATTATTCTTAGTCACTGCCGCAACTTCAGCTAAACTGCAACCTTTAATATCGGCAACACACTTTGCCACATCCGCAACGAGCGCAGGATGATTCTGTTTACCCCGATGTGGTACTGGCGCTAACCAAGGGCTATCGGTTTCTATTAATAGATGTTGCAACGGAATAGCTTGAACCACCTCACGCAACTCAGTCGCACTACGAAACGATGCGATACCTGAAATTGAAATGTAAAAGCCCAGTTCATCAATGGCTCGCTGCGCCATTTCTAACGATTCAGTAAAGCAATGCAGCACACCTCCACAACGCTCAGCACCGCCCTCTTTTAACATACTTAAAGTGTCCTCACGAGCATCGCGGGTGTGGATGATTAATGGCTTTTGAAGTTCGTTAGCTAACTCAATGTGATAAGCAAAGCTCTCTTGCTGTACCTTTTTACTGTCGGCATCGTAATAGTAATCCAAGCCGGTTTCACCAATAGCTACAACTCGCTCGTGTTTGGCTAAATCACGCAGTAGATGCTGCTGTAAGGGGTGTTTAGCGACATACAAGGGATGCACACCACAACTTAGGTAAATATCTTCATAATCGGCCACCAGCTCAGCCATCGCGGGAAACTCTTCGAGAGTAACGCCAATACACAACATACGTTCAACTTGGGCGGCGCGAGCCGTGTCTATTAGTTGCGCGAAATCGCCACCAAAGTCGGCTAAATCAATTTTGTCTAAATGACAGTGTGAATCGATAAACACAAGGACTCCTATAACGGTGTGTTTATTATTTAATCAAATAGCCATCAGCTACAAGGGCTACATGGTAGCAGTGGCTAGTGCAGTATCACTGATGGCAGCTAACTTTGACTCAATCATGTTTTTTAACATGGCTTTATCGTCAACAAATTGCACCCCTACCCCTTGTTGTTCAGGGCGGCTAGGCTTAGAGGGCGCCAACCATATAACTTTGCTTTTAACTAGCACTGAGTTGTGCTCACCGAACAGGCGAACTTCGAGCAAAAACTCATCGCCTATACCGAGTGGCTCATCGGTATTAAGAAACATGCCTCCGCCTTTGATGAAAGGCATATAGTAACGGCGCAGTTGTGCCTCTGAATTCAACACAATGCGTTTTTTCACCAAAGGTGATTCTATCGGTCGCTGCTCTAAGTCCATAATAACCACTGTTGTTGTAATAATAACGGGCCATTCAAGCCTGGTTGCTGCTCTGTTTGCTGCCGCAAAGTATAGCATAGGTGCAGCCATTGGTTTAGCTGACTAACCGAGTAGTCCTTGACGCCCAATAAGCTGGTTAGCTGTTGCTGCAGCTCTGGATAGTTCAAACGTTGTTCAGGTAATCTTTGGCTTACTCGAATAAGCTCTTGTAACAGCTTGGCACTGGCATCTAGATAGTTCAACCAATTGCTCTTAGTCAGTAGCGGCCAACTGCCCTGACCCGCCAGCACTTGTAGCAGGAGTTCAAGCTCAGCTACGCTGTCATCGTTGCCTGCTTGCACCTTTGCCAATGCTGTGTAGGGTGCCTGCGCATAACGCTGCATCAATTGCTGCTGCGCCTTGCTCAAGGGTTGCTGTAACTGGTGCTCAAGCCATGCTTGTAGATCTGGTAGCGCCGGTGCAGAAAAACGATGGAGTCGCATCCGGCTACGTAACGTCGGTAATAACTGACTGGTGCGTTCTGGGCTCAAAATCAAATAGGTGTTGGCAGTTGGCTCTTCTAAGGTTTTTAATAACGCATTCGCCGCCGCTACAGTCATCCTGTCGGCATGCTGAATCCAAGCAACCTTGTTGCCTTGCTGGGTTGCTGTGCCTTGCAGTGCTTCGGTCAGCGCTCTGATCGCATCAACGCCGATGGTCGTTTTACCTTCGGCAACGTCTACCTGATGGTAATCGGGATGAGTATGCGCTTTGTATAACGAACAACTTTTACAGGTACCACAGGCCTTACCGCTTGGCTGCTGGCATAGTAGCAACGCAATAAAGGCATCGATAAACACGTCCGTGCCTAACGCTGGCTGCCAAGGAATGCAATGAGCATGACTCAATTGTTGTTGGCGTTGAGCCTGCACCAGCTCCTGCCAAGGTAAACGTAGCCAAGGCGCACTCATCTAGCGTAACCCCAACTGAACAAGATATTCATCAAGTACAGTAATAATTTGCTGTTGCACTTGCTCGATGGATTGCTCTGCAGCAATCACCTTAATAGAAGGATCTGCTGCAGCTATCTCCAGATAGCGTTGCCGCGTTCGCTCAAAGAAACTGACATGCTCTTGCTCGATGCGATCTAAATCCCCACGACTGCGTGCTCGCTGCAGTCCCACCTGAGGGTCGATATCTAGGAGTAACGTTAGGTCTGGCGCAAAGTCACCTAAGACAAGGGTTTTTAATGCTTGAAGCTTAGCATCGCCTAACTGACGCCCCCCTCCTTGGTAAGCCCGTGAGGACAGATCATGGCGATCAGCAACGACCCATTGTTGTTGCGCTAACGCCGGTTTGATCACATTGGCCACCAACTGTGAACGACTGGCATACATCAGTAATAATTCGGTTTCTGCAGTGAGTTGTTCTTGCCACTGCTGCTTCACTAAATCTCGTATTGCCTCAGCTAGCGGGGTGCCACCGGGCTCGCGTACCGTTACAGGTTGCAGCTTGTGTTGCTGCAGATAAGCCATCACACAAGCTATTGCGGTACTCTTGCCGGCCCCTTCTAGGCCCTCAATTACAATAAATTTTCCGTTCATAGCTTTCCGTTATAGCTTAGGGTTGTTGGCGTTGATAGCGATTTACCGCGGCGTTGTGCTCGGCTAAGGTTTTGGAAAAAACATGCCCACCAGAGCCGTCCGCAACAAAATAAAAATAATCCGTGGCGGCGGGATGGGCCGCTGCTAGCAGACTTGCACGACTTGGCATAGCTATTGGCGTTGGTGGTAAACGTTTAATCCGATAGGTGTTATAAGCAGTCTGCTCACGCAAATGAGCTCGGGTTAAATTACCATCAAAATCAGTGATGCCGTAGATTGTTGTTGGATCCGATTGCAAGCGCATGCCGGCACGCAAACGGTTTACGAACACCGAAGCAACAGTAGCTCGTTCGCCAGTGATCCCCGTTTCTTTTTCAATAATGGATGCCATGATAAGCAACTCATAAGCATTTGCATAGGGCAAATCAGCGTCTCGTTGCTGCCAAATTTGCGCTAATTGCTGCTGCATTTTATCGTACGCAGCCCGCAAAATATCAAGCGCAGAGGTATAGGCGCGATAATGGTAGGTTTCCGGAAAAAACAAGCCTTCCAACGTTGCCGGAGTCTCATCAAACAGGTGCTGATAATCGCGGCCAAGCTCACGTCCTAGCAAAGCTAACAATGCCTCACCGTCGGTCGCGGTCAATTGCTGCAACGGCTCACTGGCTAAATACGGACTTGCTTGCAACCGCGCCAACACTTGCTGCAACGTCATCCCCTCGATCAAGCTTACTTGAAATTGATGTTGTTTACCGGCTTGCAACTCTTGCCATACTTGCTGCAAGGTATCTGTTGGTGAAATCGCATAAACCCCAGCTTGCAAATGATGCGGGGTAACCAAGATGCGACTTGCTAGATAACTTGGAGTGACCTCAAGCTGCGCACCTTGTTGTTGTAACTGGTGCAACAGACTACGTGCATGGGTACCTGGCTTAACTTCCAGCAACACGTCATCTGCTAAACCTAAGGGTTGTTTAAGCAACCAAGTACCATAACCAAAGGCAGCAATGCCCCCAGCAAGCATAAGCAGGCAAGCAATTAAGCTAGCAATAACGAGGCGTTTACATCCCACTGATTAAGTTCCTTTGGTAACTCTGGCATGGCTAGCATTCGGCCATCAATAGCGGCTATTGGCCGCGGCCCTAACACACAATTACACACGAACATTTGTTCTACTTGCGCTAATTCTGCGGGCCTTAGTTTAGTAAGCTTTACCTTGCCAATGATTTGTTTATCAATCAATTGTTTTCTTACCACACCGGCAATTCCAGCTTGCTCTAAGCGCGGTGTGCACCATTGCTTACCATCATACCAAAAGATATTACTACTGGTTGCTTCAATAATGTTCGCTTGTGTGTCTGTGACTAATAAATCATCAAAACCACGTTGTTCGCATTCATCGCTTAGCAACACCTGCTCTAATCTGTTCAAGCTTTTTAAACCTGCTAACATGGGCTGCTGCGCTAACTTAAAATGCGCTAGCGCCACTCGTAACGGGCGCGCTGACCAAGGTGGTAGCTCTGAGCGCTGCACATACCAGTGGCCCCTTGCTTGGTGATCTAAGCGATAACCGCGAGCACTGGCGCCACGAGTTATAATAATTTTGATGACACTCTGAGGATGTTGTTGGGCAATCTGCTGCAGTAAGTGCAGCACTTCATCGGCGCTGGGTAGTTGCATCCGTAACTGCTGACTGGCGTACTGAAGGCGTTGCCAATGAGACGACCAAGCCTGGATCGTACCGGCCTGAATAACTAACGTAGTGAAGTGTCCGTCGCCAAATTGTAGACCACGGTCTAGAGATGTTTGAGTAAGGGGCTGGCCATTCATCCACATGCAAAAAAAAGGCGGAATTTTCATTCCGCCTCTGCGCTTGCTTAGAACTTAGTCGTTTGCGTGATTGTTCACGTAATCGATTGCTGCTTGCACAGTTTTCAGCTTTTCAGCTTCTTCGTCTGGAATTTCAGTACCAAACTCTTCTTCTAAAGCCATAACTAACTCAACGATATCTAGTGAGTCAGCACCTAGGTCATTTTCAAAAGAAGCTTCTGGTTTCACTTCTTCTTCTTTAACACCTAGTTGTTCAACAATAATTTTCTTTACGCGATCTTCGATATTACTCATTGTATGTCCCTTGAAATTTAGGTCACCCGTTCAAAATTGGGCTTAGTGTAGTGAATGCGTCGCCATTAATAAAGCAAAAATTGCGCTTTACCCGAGAGGTCGTACCCCTTAAGCACAACTTTACTTGAACTAACTGGCTTGTTACACCATCGCCATGCCACCGTTAACATGAATTGTTTCACCGGTGATGTAGGCTGCACCCGGTGATGCTAAGAACACCACGGCTGCAGCTATTTCTTCTGGTTTACCCAGTCTTGCTGCTGGTATATTGCTAAAAATAGCTTGTTTTTGATCTTCTGTCAGCGCTTTTGTCATATCAGTATCAATAAAACCTGGCGCCACGCAATTTACTGTAATTCCGCGAGCCGCAATTTCTTGCGCTAATGATTTAGTAAAGCCGACGACTCCAGCTTTGGCTGCACAGTAATTCACCTGGCCCGGATTACCCGTGGTACCCACCACCGAAGAAATATTGATAATACGACCATGGCGACGTTTCATCATACCGCGTAGCACCCCTTTACTGAGTCTAAACACAGACTTTAAGTTGGTGTCTAAAACGCTATCCCAGTCATCTTCTTTCATTCGCATCAGCAGATTATCTTTGGTAATGCCGGCGTTGTTAACCAAAATATCAAGTTGACCATAGGTTTCATCAATGAAAGCTAAGATACTAGCCACGCTCTCATCTGAGGTGACATCTAATGCGACGCCAACCCCGTGCTCACCTAAGTAACTGGAAATAGCTTCTGCACCGGCCGTAGTCGTTGCGGTACCTACCACAGTTACACCTTGCGCCACTAATTGCTCAGCAATCGCCTTACCAATACCGCGACTCGCGCCGGTGACTAACGCCACTTGTCCCGTTAATTTAAATAATTCACTCATGGTTGCTTCCTTTTATGACGCTTTGCATACTATCGATGGTATTGAGTGCGTCTGTCTGCAGATTTTTATCAATGCGTTTGATCAAGCCCGTTAAAACTTTACCTGGACCCACTTCGTACACTTCAGTCACGCCTTGCGCTGCTAAACTTTCGATAGTCTCAGTCCAGCGCACCGGCGAATACAACTGTCTAATTAGGGCATCACGAATAGCATCGGGTTCACGCGGAGCTACCACGTCAACGTTGTTGATAACCGGTACTTGCGGCTGATGCAGCGTCAGCGCTGCTAAATCCACTGCCAAACGCTCGGCGGCCGGCTGCATCAGTTGACAATGGGATGGCACACTGACGGGCAGCGGTAACGCTCGCTTTGCTCCTGCTTCTTTACAGGCTGCCGAGGCACGCTCTACGGCCGCAGCATGGCCGGCAATAACCACCTGGCCTGGCGAGTTAAAGTTAACTGCGGCCACCACCTCGTCTCCAGCTGCTTCTCGGCAGGCAGCTATTACAGCATCATCATCTAACCCGATGATCGCTGCCATGCCACCTACTCCTGCTGGCACTGCTTGTTGCATGTACTCACCACGATGAGCCACCAATTGAACCGCATCAGTAAACTCTATCGCCCCAGCACAAACCAGCGCTGAATATTCACCTAAACTATGCCCTGCCATGAACTCTGGCACCGCCACACCTTGGGCTACCAGCACTCGATACAAAGCCACACTAGCAGCCAACAGCGCTGGTTGAGTGCGCTGCGTTTCATTCAGTTGCTCGGCCGGACCATGCTGGGTTAACTGCCACAAATCATAGCCAAGCACGTCACTGGCTTCAGCAAAGGTCTGCTCGACCTGCGGAAACTCAGCCGCAAGCTCTGCTAACATACCTACAGTTTGCGACCCCTGACCGGGAAAAACATAAGCACGCATCATGCTATCCTTTTATTTCATTCTGATGATAATCAATACACAACTAACGCTGAGCCCCAAGCAAAGCCGCCACCAAAAGCTTCTAGCAGTAGCCGTTGCCCACGTTGGATACGACCATCGCGAACTGCTACATCCAGCGCTATTGGCACCGATGCCGCCGACGTATTACCGGTGTAACTTAAGGTCGTTACTACTTGCTCCATGGGCATCTGTAGCTTCTTTGCGGTAGCTTTAATAATGCGCATATTGGCTTGATGAGGAACTAACCAGTCTAATTGGCTAGCCGTTAATTGATTCGCTGCTAGCGTCTCGCCAACCAACTCACTTAATTTGTTTACCGCTACTTTAAAGACCTCATTGCCTTTCATGTACATCCAGGCTTCGCTTAACGCCTCTGGCTGATGACGGCGCGGATGGTTGGCACCAAGTAAGTCTGCAAATTCACCGGCACTATGTAAATGGGTCGACACAATCCCAGCACTATCGCTAGCTTGCAACACGACGGCGCCGGCACCATCACCGAACAGCACAATAGTATTGCGATCATCAGGATCGCATAAGCGTGATAACACGTCAGCACCAATCACTAAAACTCGCTGATAAGTACCAGCACGAATGTACTGATCCGCCACACTTAAAGCGAAAATAAAGCCTGAACAGGCCGCAGCCACATCAAAAGCGGGTACGTTACGGTGCGTGAGTGCTGCTTGGATTTCACAGCCTACGCTAGGAAATGCTCGTTCACCAGAGGTGGTGGCCACCACGATAAGATCTAAATCATCAGCGCTCATGTGAGCTTGTTGAAGAGCCAATCGAGCGGCGGCTGCCCCCATAGTAACCACACTTTCTGCGGTAGTAGCTACGCGCCGTTCATGAATACCGGTACGTTCAACAATCCAATCATGGCTGGTGTCTACACGTTCTTCCAGCATTGCATTAGTGAGACGCTGAGCTGGTAAATAATGCCCAGTGCCTACAATCTTTGCATGCATGTAACATTTATTCCTGTGCTAACAGAACTTGCTCTACTCGGTCGCGAATTCGCCCAGGTAGATCCCGTTGTGCTTCTTCCACAGCTTGCTCAATGGCGCTAAAAAATGCGCGAGCATTAGCATCACCGTGGCTTTTAATCACAACGCCACGTAATCCTATCAGACTTGCACCATTATAGTGGTCGGGCTTCAGCCAATCCCATGATTTTTGCAGGCGCTGGTAAAAAAGCTTAACAAACCAACGAGTTAACCAGTGAGCATTAATGTTTGATTTGATATTATCGAGCAATAAATCAGCTAATCCTTCACAGCTTTTTAAAGCGATATTGCCGACAAAACCATCACAAACAATCACATCTGCTTTGCCAGAAAATAAATCATCGCCTTCAATGAAACCTATGTAGTCGATGTGTTCAGAAGCTTGTAACAAGGCAGCCGTTGCTTTTACCACGTCATTACCTTTGATTTCTTCTTCACCCATATTCAGTAAAGCTACCCGTGGGCGCTCGATTTTTAAGACCTGGTGCGCGGCTTCGGCACCCATCACCCCAAACTGAAACAAGGTGTCTGAATCACATACAGGATTGGCACCTAAATCAAGCATAAAAGCTAATTTACCCTGCTGTTGTGGAATCGCCGACATCAAGGCTGGCCTTAAAATGCCTGGCAAGGTCTTTAAGGTAAAGTAGGCTTTGGTCATCAAGGCGCCGGTATTTCCGGCACTCACACAGGCTGCCGCTGTTTCATTAGCAACTAATTCGAGTGCAACGCGCATGGATGAATCTGGTTTAGCACGCAGAGAGTAGCCCGGCTTGTCGGTCATAGTGACCGTTTGGCTGGCATGCTTGAGAGTAATTTGAGGGTGTTGCAGCAGCTGTTGCTGTTGCAATAAAGGCGTCAGTTCTGCTTCATCGCCAACGACAATAAAGTGAACCTCAGGAAATGTTGTTAGCGCCTGTGTAAGCGCGCTAATAACAACTGAGGGGCCATGATCGCCCCCCATTGCATCAAGTGCTAGTGTCAGTGTGGCCATAGCCTCACTTCCGTCACTATTACTTGTTAATTACTTTACGGCCTTTGTAGAAACCATCAGCTGTTACATGGTGACGACGATGCGTTTCACCAGAGGTAGAATCAACCGACAGTGTAGGGCCGCTCAGTGCATCGTGAGAACGACGCATGTCGCGCTTCGAACGACTTTTCCGATTCTGTTGTACAGCCATTTACGCTATCTCCTAAGTTTATTTACGCTTTAATTC
>JTFO01000721.1_pt1 | contig 47081 bp, 46 predicted proteins | sample 235411 | NCBI WGS metagenome assembly JTFO01 (sample SAMN03067590, study PRJNA260953) | activated sludge metagenome | biome: Sludge; feature: Wastewater; isolation source: CETP activated sludge from laboratory augmented bioreactor treating... | place: India:Gujarat | collected 2013-04
TGGCACCGTCAAGACCGCCAGCGAAAAGTGGTTTGACATCGACATCGCCAACTACGAGATCTGCAAGAAATAAGTCGAGAAGTACCACTTGATGCTAGAGACTATTTTTAATGTGCTGCGCGAAGGCTGGGGCTGGATGTTCCTTCGCGGAGCAGCAATGACCTTGCTGATCTCCGTTTTGGGCATGGCCCTTGGCGTAGTCATTGGGATTACAGGAGCCAGCATCAAGACCAACGGGCCGCGCTGGCTGCGTGGCCCCGTCAGCCTGTACACCACGGTTGTTCGCAGTATCCCCGAGCTGCTCATCATCTACCTGCTGTTTTTCGGCTCGGTGCAGTTTGTCTCCGATCTGGCCGACTTCATGCGCATGGAAGATGTGGTGACGCGCTGGTTCCCTGCGCTGGTCGGTATTTTGGCCATTGGCCTGATTGCAGGCTCTTACAGCGTGGAAGTGTTTCGCGGCGCCTTGCAAGCCATTCCCGAAGGCCAGATCGAGGCGGCCAAAGCCATTGGCATGTCCCCCTGGCAGCGTCTGCGCCGCATTATTTTGCCGCAGATGTTCTGGTACGCCCTGCCCGGCGCCAATAACGTCTGGCAAACCGCACTGAAAGACACGGCCCTGATCTCCCTGGTAGGCCTGGTCGAGATCATGCGTGCCGCTACCCTGGGTGCCGCCAATACGCGCGAGCCCATGGCTATGTACCTGATTGCAGGTGTACTTTATTTTCTGATTGGTGCCTGTAGTCAGGCCCTGTTTTTGCTGGCCGAACGTTACACCGGCAAAGGCATGAGAGCCCAGGCATGATTGATCTGGAATTATTCAATACCACCGTCGAAACCCTGTTCAAGGGCTTTGGCATGAGCGTGTATATCGGCTTGTGGGGCATTGTGCTGTCACTGTTCATCGGCCTGTCGCTGGCCCTGATGCGTCAGTCCCATAGCCGTATTTTGCGCAGCTTCGCCTTTAGCTACAGTACCGTGTTCCGTGGCACGCCCTTGCTGGTGCAATTATTCCTGCTGTACTACGGCGTGGGCACCCTGAGTTTTGTAAAGGAGTCACCCACTCTGTGGTGGCTGTTCAGCGATGGCATGCGCTGCGCGATTCTGGCCATTGGTCTGAATAGTGGGGCGTATGTCAGCGAAGTTTTCCGTGGCGGCTTTCAGGCCGTGCCGGTTGGCCAGATCGAAGCGGCCAAATCCATCGGCATGTCCGCCTGGATGCGATTTCGTCGCGTGGTTTTTCCCTTGGCGATTCGCCAGGCACTGCCCGCGTACAGCAATGAAATCGTGCTGGCCATCAAAGGCACCAGTCTGGCCTCGACCATTGCCGTCATGGACCTGACCGGCCACGCCAAACGCTTGATGAACCAGAACTACGCCATCATCGAGACCTTTGTGGTTGCGGGCCTGTTGTACTTGCTGATTAACTTCACCCTGCTGTCGGTGGTCCACCTGATCGAGCGTTGGTTGAAAGTTCGCCGTTAAACCGGCATTATCTCAAGCTCTGCGCCCCCTCTAGCGCAACAACTGGATGCGGAGCACGACCTCAATGCCAATACGCCCCAAACTGGTCCTGGTGGGCACGGGTGGCACCATTGCTGCCACAACCCAATCCAATACCGGCCTGACCGATTACGACATCACCCAAGGCGTGCACACGCTGCTGCAGGCCGTACCCGGCATCAACGAGCTGGCCGACCTGGAATGCCATCAGCTTTTCAACGTGGACAGCCGGGCCATGGGTTCGCTGATGTTGCTGGAGCTGTCCCACAAGCTCAATGAACTGCTGGCTCGACCGGACATCAATGGAGCGGTGATTACCCACGGCACCGATACGCTGGAAGAAAGCGCCTTTTTCCTGCACCTGACCCTGAAAACCGACAAACCTGTAGTCATGGTGGCCGCCATGCGCCCCGCCTCGGCCTTGAGTGCAGATGGGCCGCTGAACCTGTATCAAGCCGTGCAGGTAGCCTGCTCTTCGCTGGCACAAGACCAAGGTGTGCTGGTATTGCTGAACGACCAGATCCACAGCGCCCGCTTCCTGAGCAAGCAACACACCACTCAGACCAGCGCCTTCGGCTCACCCGATGCGGGCCCCTTGGGGCTGGTCGCCGGTGGTCAGCCACGTTTCATGATGCGCACCCTGCTGCCGCACACGCACAGCAGCCTGTTCGATGTGCGCTCCCAACACAACCTGCCTAAAGTTCAGGTCTTTTACGATCACCCCGATACCCTGGCGGAACTGTATCGCCATGCAGCACAAAGCGGTGTGCAAGGCATTGTAGTGGCGGCAACCGGCAACGGTAGCCTGACCCCCGGCGCACTGGAAGGCGTCAGCCGGGCGCACAGACTAGGCGTGGTTTGTGTGCGAGCCTCGCGCATCCACGCAGGGCCGGTGACGGACAGCGCCTACGATGAGGACCATCACACGATCGCGGCGCACTATCTGCCCGCACAAAAAGCTCGGATTTTGTTGATGCTCTGTCTGGCTGCTCAGTTGGAGCACGATGAGATAGCGGCGGCTTTCCGCGACTATTAAGGCTTGGGCTTCAGTCATCGTCCCTTAGACGCGCCGACCAGACGACGACCCGAGGCGGCACGCTGGCTGTGGCTGCCAAAGACGAACGGCCGATACCCGACCAGTAACTATGCAAGGGCTGTTCGGCAACCGCTTCCTCAAGCGCAATACCAGTGGGTTCAACCCAGTTCCAACTGCCGCTGACTGCTAAAGCATCTTGGTTCACCCGTTAAAGGGTCTACAAAGGCAATATGCCGCGCCAGTAACTGCAAGGGCTGGCTGAAATCGTCTGCATCGCGCTCCGTCAGCAGCACGGGATAAAACACATCGTTAATGATGGGCGCACCCAGACTGCTCAGGTGTACCCGCAACTGATGTTTACGGCCACTATGGGGCCGCAAGCGGTACAGCGCCCAATGCAGCCCCTGCTCGGTATGCCAATGACGCTCGCACAGGATCTCGGTGCTACTGTTCGGCTCTCCGGCAACCTCTTCCATCACAAAGCGGCCAGGCACCTCTTTCATACGGCTGCGATACACCAGTCCATCGGCCAGTTTTTCCTGAAACGGCGCGACCGCTTCGTATTCCTTCTCAATACCGCCTTGCTGAAACAAGGACTGATAGGCTCCACGAACGGCAGGGTCACGGCAAAACAACAAGATTCCCGCCGTCTCCCTGTCCAGCCTATGGATGGGGCTGATGTCATCCTCGCCAAAGTCTCGCCGCAGACGAGTCAGCGCCGTTTCGTATAAGTAGCGTCCACCCGGCGTTGTCGCCAGGAAATGTGGCTTGTCCACCGCAATCAGATGCTCGTCCGCATACAACACGGGCATCTCGAACGGCACGGTCGCTTCGTTTTCCACCATGCGGAAGTACCACAGCCAGCGATCAGGCTGATAGCTGGAGCCCGGCTGCTGCGGCACACCGTTTTGATCCAGGATATCGCCCCGCGCCAGGCGCTCTCGCAATACCTCCGGGTCCATATGCGGAAAACGCTCCAGGAGAAAAGCGTCCAGCATTATCCAGGGGCCACGCGGGCACCACACTTTGCTGGGGCTGACCCCATTGCGCGACGGTACAGGTGAAGAGCAACTGATCGGTGACATTACAAAAGCCAAACAGAAAACAGCCCGCTAAAAGCGGGCCTGAAATCCAGGGCCATCAGTGTACTACCAGCCACCACAAGGGCGGCTGGTAGAGACGGTACCCAGACTTAAACCGCCGGGTTCGCAGGCAAAGCACGCCGCATTCGCACACCTTGTCTGATCCATACCCAGAACAAGATCAGCAAGGCAGGCAAAAATACCCAAAACTCAGAGGGACGATCGGGATGCGGCACTTTCACTTGCTCAATATCCCAGCCCTGCTCCCAGCCTGCTCGGCGCGCTGAACTGCCAAAGGCAACCGATGCCACTTGAGCCGTGTCTCCAAAGGCCATGACCGTCAGGCCAGCCAAAGACAGACGTTTGCTGGCTGCGGCCAGACCTGTCGCCTGATCCCCTTCTGGCAGGGCAGGCAAGGACACGGCAACCGTTTTCTGCAGATCCTTGCCTTCCAGGTTCATCCCGGCCAGTTGCACCACCAGATTGCCCCCGTCCGGGGTGTTCTGCACCACCTGCATCAACTCGGATGCAGGACGGCTTTGGTACTTCTCGCTGACATGATCCATGAACCAGTCCGGACGAAACAGCATGAACGTAGCCAGCAAGAGCAAAACGGTCTCCAGCCAACTGGTTTTAATACGCAACCACCCGATTGTCGCCGCCGCAAAAGCCAGCGACGCCACCGTTGAGCCCACCACCACCAGAACCAGCTCCCAGGCACTGTGTATGCCGATCAACAACAGCATGGGATTGAAGATAAACATGAAAGGCAGCACCGCCGTACGCATGGCATAGGTCACGCCCTTCACGCCGGTCTTGATCGGATCCTCCCCTGAAATGGCCGCTGCCGCAAAAGTGGCTAAGCCCACAGGCGGCGTAATATCGGCCATGATCCCGTAATAGAACACGAACATATGGACGGCAATCAGCGGAATCACCATACCGCTTTGCGCTCCCAGCTCCACCACGACAGGCGCCATCAACGTGGCCATCAGAATGTAGTTGGCGGTCGTGGGCATACCCAAACCCAACACCAGACACACAGCGGCCGTAAAGAACAGCATGACCAGCACATTGCCCATGGAGACCAGCTCCACAAAAGCCGTCATACGCAGGCCCAGACCAGTCAGGGTAATCGCTCCCACAATCAAGCCGGCTGTCCCGCAGGCAATCCCGATGCCCACCATATTGCGGGCGCCTTCCTGCAGTCCTGTCCACACCTCGCTGACACCTTGGCGCAGCGGTTGCGCCGTTGCCTGTTTACGGAACCAGGCAATGATGGGGCGCTGTGTGGCCATCTGAAACAACATGGCCACAACGGCCCAGAAAGCCGACAAGCCGGCAGACATCACCTCTACCGTCAGGCACCACACCAAAATGCCGATCGGGATCAGGAAATACAAGCCAGCACGTACGGTGGGCCAAGGCTCGGGACGCACGGGCGTGTTCACATTAATATCGGTAGGCAGGTCTTCGTGATCCGCTGCAATTTTCAGTAAGTACACATACAGCACCAGCAACAAAAGCAACAAAATCCAGATAGCCGCATCACCGGCGATTGCCTGAACCCCAACACCTATCCAATAGACCAGCCCCATCACACTCAGAGTGCCGGCCGTACCCATGCCCCAACCCGCTAATTTCTGGATGAAGGTCTTGGGCTTGCCCGAGGCCATCATGGGTTGAATACCCAGCTTCAGCGCTTCCAGGTGCACGATATAAAACAGCGCAATATATGAAATAACCGCAGGCAGCAAAGCATGACGAATGATATCGGTGTAAGGAATGCCGACATACTCGATCATCAAAAAGGCAGCCGCCCCCATGACCGGCGGCATGATCTGGCCATTGACGGACGAGGCCGTTTCAATCGCCCCGGCCCGAATACCGCCATAGCCCGCTTTTTTCATCAAGGGAATGGTAAAAATACCGCCTGTCACCACGTTGGCGACCGAAGAAGCCGACACAAGACCGTTCACGGCCGAGGAGACCACAGCCACTTTGGCTGGCCCGCCCCGCAAATGCCCCAGCAAGGCAAACGAGACCTGCATCATGTAATTGCCCGCCCCGCAGCGATCCAGCAAAGAGCCCAGCAATACAAAAATAAAGATATACGAGACAGAAACGCCCAGGGCAACGCCGTACACACCCTCCGTGGTCAGCCACATATGCGAAACCAGGCGCTGCAAGGAGGCGCCCCGGTGAGACAAGGCATCCGGCAGCCAGGGGCCCAGAAAAATATAGGCAATAAATACAATCGCCAGCACCGCCATGGGCGCGCCCAACGAGCGCCGCGTCGCCTCCAGCAGCAATACCAGACCCATACTGGCCACCACCACATCCATCGTGGTGGGGATACCGGGGCGCGAGGCCAATTCCTTATAGAAAAAGAATAAATACGAGCCGCAAAAGGCCGCAATCAGGGCCAATAGCCAGTCATGAATCGGAATTCGGTCGCGCGCGGATTGTTTGCTTGCAGGAAACGCCAGATAGGCCAAAAACATGGCGATGCCCAAATGCAGGGCTCGCGCTTCTGTGTCATTGAAAATGCCCAGATTCAGGGCAAATGGCAGCGGAGAGGCGTACCAAAGCTGAAACAAGGACCAGCCTATTCCAACCAAAAACAAAACCATGCCTGCAACGCCAGCCACAGAGCGTCCACCACGGTCTACATCGGCAACCAGTTTTTCCAGCTCTGCCGTTTCATCCTGTGTCAGGGCCAAGTCTGGCCCCATTTTTTTATGTTCTTGTTGTGTCATTTACTGTATCTCCAGGAAAACCCGGCGTGGAGCCCGAGTACCACCAGCCAGGCACCCGATCCACCTGGACTGCGCAGCCCAGGAACCCCAGACCAGAGGCAAGGCCACAGCTAGGGCCATGGCACTTGCGGCCAGGCTGGCACAGCCAGCCTGGTGTCAATCAGACTGTCTTACAGCAGCCCTTTTTCCTTGAAGTACTTTTCAGCGCCTTTGTGCAATGGGGCAGACAAGCCGTTCTTGACCATGTCTTCTTTCTTCAGATTCGCCAACGCAGGGTGCAAGCGCTTGAAATCATCAAAGTTGTCGAACACCGCTTTGACGACGTTGTAGACAGACTCTTCCGGTACGTCCTCGGACGTCACAAAGGTTGCCAGAACGCCATAGGTTTGGACATCGTCAGGATTGTTGGGGTACAAGCCACCAGGAATCGCGACCTTGGCGTAGTAGGGATAGGTCTCGACCAGCTTGTCCACCGCAGGACCGGTCAGAGGCACCAGCTTGGCGCCGCAAGAGGTGGTGGGATCCTGGATATTGGCCGAAGGATGGCCTACGCCATAGATAAAGCCGTCAATCTTGCCATCACACAATGCCGGGCCGTGCTCATCGGGACGCAGCTCCGAGGCCAGTGAGAAAAAGCTGTTATCCAGCCCCATGGCCTGCAACAACTGATCCATCGAGGCGCGTGTGCCCGAACCCGGATTGCCTACGTTAAAACGCTTGCCCTTGAAGTCGTCGAACTTGCTGACATTGGCCTCTTTGCGAGACAGCACGGTAAAGGGCTCCGGGTGAATGGAGAATACCGAACGCAGCTTCTTGTACGCCCCACCGTCCTTGAACTGGCCTTCTCCGTTGTACGCGTTATAGCCCACATCAGACTGCACCACACCCAGGTCCAGCTCACCCGCTTTGATGGTGTTGACGTTAAAGACCGAACCGCCCGTGGATTCCACCGAGCAACGTACGCCATCCGTACCACGATCCTTATTGACCAAGCGGCAAATAGCGCCACCGGCCGCGTAATACACCCCGGTCACACCCCCTGTCCCGATACTGACAAACTTCTGCTGGGCGCTGGCAGGCAAGGGGCTGAGCAACATGGCGCACATCGCTGCCGTTGTGCTAAGTGCCCACACTGCTTTCTTACCTGTTTTCTTACTAATGTGTTCCATCTTTGTGTCTCCCATGGGGGTATCCCCGGTTTGTGTGACCGGTACGACCGGTTTGTTTACATAGACGAAGCGGGGTCAACCGCTTGGTCCTGTTGCCAATAAACTCCCTGACTTCGAAATGAAGACTCCAGCTGCGCGAGACGCTGCACCACTGTCTTACCGCCCAAGGTGGCGATCCGTGCCAACAAATGTTCTGCAACGGTGACCGTGCCCACTAGAGAATGAAAAAAACTGGCCGCTGGCTGCTCGCTGGCCTGTGCATCAAACAACAAGACATGTTTGGCCCCCTGGGCCACCGGGGACAGCACACTGTCAGTTACCGCGACCACCGTGATGCCCTGCTGCACCGCCTGATGCACACTATTGACCACTGTTTTGACATATGGCGCCTGGCTGATCACAACCAGCACACCCCCGCTGTCCAAACCGGCGTCCAGCTCCAGGAACAAGTCTACGGCCCGGTTCAGCAAGACACCATTACCACGTATCAATTGATAGGCATAATGCATCTGGAACGCGCAGGCAAAACTGACCCCCAGACCGATAAACCCCACTTTGGAGGCGCCCAGAAGCGCCTGGGCACAAGCATCCAGAGCGCTGGCTGAATTCAGTCTCAAGACCGACTCCAGGGCCTGCTCTTGTTGCTCCCCCAGGTCCCGTATTTGTTGTTCTGAGGCCCGGTTACCTTGCAAATTTTGCGCTCGCGCCGCCATCGTGCCGCCATTGCGGTGCAGGGCCTGCTGAAACGGCTCACGAAAACCGTCGTAGCTTTCATAACCCGCCGCTTTAGCCAGACGAAGCATGGTTGCCGGTGCAACCGACAACTCCTGGGCCTGTTTGCGCATGGACCACAGGCTGACTTCAACAGGATGGCGCTCCACCCATTGCGCAGCGCGACGCAGCTCGGGCGTCAGACCAGGCAAGATACGCTGCAAACGCAACAAGGGCTCCATTTGTCGTCCTACTCACATATCAGTGCAATAAAACGCATGTTAATCTGGAGAACACTAAAAAAAACAAATGTTTTCCTAGGGTTTGCCCGCAAATACCTATAATTATTTCTTTTTTGCGTGGGCAAACTCAACGCTGGCGTCAGCTCTTGCTAGCGAATCTCAAAAAAATCATATCGTTTGTCAGTATAAGAGCGCTGTATATCCACCTGCTCGACCACGGCATGCTCGGGCCCGATATACAACCAGCTGACCATACTGTCGATGACATCAGCACTGCCCTGCAGCAGCAGTTCTACGGAACCATCCCCAGCATTGCTGACCCAGCCCTTGACGCCATACAAATGAGCATGACGCAAGGCGCTGGCTCGAAACCCGACCCCTTGCACACGCCCCTTAACACGCACCTCTACCGTTTCACAATCCGCCATTCGCCTGCTCCTGCTATTTATCGCCGAAATACGGCACGCATCCGCCCCACATCTCGATATTCAGTTAAATTAGTCACATCATTGTTGCATGATCGCCCCCGTCCCCGATTATCTGCTTTGTGCAGCCATTACCTTATGAATTTGCCCCGCCTTTTTACTTTATCGATGTGCAGGGCAATGTACATGCTAGGCATGCTGGTTGCACTAGGATTTGTATCACCACCGACCCAGGCAGCCCCCCACGCCCAGCAACATATCGTACGTATAGGCGTTTACGAAAACCCACCTAAACTCCTGCTCGACAGTCAGGCCCGTCCCGGCGGCATCATGGGCGAACTGCTGCTGGAAATTGCCAAGCGTGAAGGCTGGACACTGGAAGCCGTGCAATGCGACTGGCAACAATGCCTGAACGCCCTGCAAAATGACCTGATCGATATCGTGCCGGGCCTGGCCTACTCCCCCGAACGCGCTACCCTGTACAGCTATCACAGCCGAGCCGTACTGGAGGACTGGTCACAGATATTCACGGGAAAAGGCACGCATATTAGTGCGCTGAACGACTTGAATGGCAAACGCATTGCCGTCATGAGCGGAACCCTGCAGCTAACCCAGCTCTACAATATTTTGCAGAAACTGGAGCTTGGCTCCAAGCTGGTCATTACCGACTCCCAATACAACGCGCTCAAACTGGTCCAGACAAAACAGGCCGACGCCGCCGTCGTCGGCCATTTATTTGGCGTACGTCATGCAGGCGAACATGGCCTGAAAACCGCGCCTATCCGGCTAGAGCCCACCAGCACTTACTTTGTGACCGCCAAGGACCGCCACCTGGACCTGTTGGCCGCTATTGATACTCATATCAAGCAGTGGCAAGACAATAACGATCCGTTCTACACAGAGACACTGAACCAGTGGGGCCTGCGCCTGATTGAAAAACCAACCAAGCCCTGGATCATCCCCGCCTTGCTCACACTGGGTATCTTGCTGACCCTTGCCCTGCTCACCGTGAGCCTAATGCGCATTGGCCTGCGTCGTCAGCGCAAAAAACTGGTCCGCACCGAGCATCATCTGCATACCGTGCTCGATGCCATTGACGCCTACGTCTACATCAAGGATGACCAGTTTCGTTATCAATACGCCAACCGCAAACTATGCGAAGACCTGAACTACACCACGGTCAGTATTGTGGGTAAAACCGACCAGGACTTGTACGCCAACAAACAAACCATTAACGAATTCCGTCATAACGACGAGCAGGTGCTGTACAGCGGTGAACGCCTGGCTGTAGAAGAAGTGGTACGGGACCGGAAAGGCGATGTACGCGCCACCTTTTTCTCCATCAAAATGCCGGTCCAAGACCCCGAGACTCAACAAACCAGCCTGTACTGTATTTCCACCAATATCTCGGCGCTCAAAGCCACGCAGTCAGAGAACTACCGGCTGGCTTTCTACGACCCGCTCACCGAACTTCCCAACCGCCGCCTGCTGATGCAACGCCTGGAACGCCACCTGCAAACCATAGAGCCTTACAAACGACCTGGTGCGCTGTATTTCCTGGATCTGGACCGATTCAAGCACATTAACGATGCGCGGGGACACGCCATTGGCGATGCGCTGCTACGCAAAGTGGCGCGCCGCCTATCCTTGATGATTGACCCCCAAGACATCGTGGCCCGCTTGGGTGGGGACGAATTTGTCATCCTGAAGATACTGCAACTCGGTACGGTACGAGACTGCCACAAAGAAGCCCTGGAGTTTGCCGAACAGGTACGCACCCGTCTGGAAGAGCCCTACAGCATTGAAGGCCACTCTTACTTGAGCAGCAGCAGTATTGGTCTGGCCTTGATTACCGACAGCACCCTGACTGCAGAGGACCTGATGCGACAAGCTGACACAGCCATGTATCGGTCCAAGGAAAATGGTCGCAACCAGATCACCTTGTACGAACCTGGTATGCAAGAGGCCCTGGAAGAGCATCTGAGTCTGCAGCACGATCTGCGTTTTGCGATTGGCTCGGATCAGTTGCGCCTGTTTGTCCAGTCCCAGTACGACAAGCAAAACCACATCTGCGGGGCCGAGGTGCTGCTGCGCTGGTTACACCCAACACGCGGTATGCTGACCCCCAATCTGTTCATTCCCCTGGCGGAAAGCACCGACTTGATCACGCCCCTGGGCGACTGGATCATGGCATCAGTCTGTGATTTGCTGCTACAGACCCAGGAGTGCAGCTTTCCCATTTCCATTAATGTCAGCCCGATTCAATTCCGCCGCCCTGACTTTGCTCGCCGCACACGCCAGATCCTGGAGACCAGCGGCGCCCCCGCCCATCGTCTGATCTTTGAAATTACCGAAGGCGTACTGATGGAAGACTTCTCCTCGGCCAACAGCATGATGCGCGAGCTCAAAGACCTGGGGATCCGCTTTTCCATGGACGACTTTGGCACAGGCTATTCCAACCTGGCCGCCATCCGCCGCCTGCCACTATACGAGCTGAAAATGGACCGCAGCCTGATCCTGGGAGTACCCATGGAGCAGGAAGCCAACGCCATTGTGCGTACGGTACTGGCCATGGCACGGCAACTAGGGCTGCACGTAGTCGTTGAAGGTGTGGAAAATGAGCAGCAAAAGGAGTTTCTGCTGCGCCGCGGCTGCCATGCCCTGCAAGGCTATCTATTCAGCGCGCCGCAGTTGGTAGAGCACTGGCTGGAGGCAATTGAGCAGGAAGATGGCGCTCAACCGTAAACGCCATGGGCCGCCCTCAGCCAGCCTATACAAAATCACGACACCATATCGGTTAGCGGGAGCAGGCATCTGACCCTTTAACAAGAAAGTAATCGATGTGGACCCTATGGCATCCCTGCACGCCATAGGCTGTTTCAGCCTGCTGGCCGACCGATATCCTCAAGCCTGTTCACATTAGGCATTCGGCTCGTTGCCCTGCACCGGCTCGGTATCCTCGGGCAAGACCCAATCCAGGCGCTCGTGTTCTATATCCGTATGCAAGGGTTCGATCCCCGGCTGGGTACGCTTGGCCCGGGCCGATAGCTCGGCAAAGCGGCTGACTTTCCCGTACAAGCCCTGCTGACCTGCCAATGCTGTCACCGTGCTGTTGTAGTGCTTGCCCGCCTGCCCCAAGGTTTCGCCCAGCTTTTTCAGGCGCTCAGCCAAGATAGATACCTGGTTATAGATATCGCCCGCACGTTGGCTTAGTTCGTGAGCCTGCTCGTTGCTGCGCACCATCATCCAGATATTGGCTACGGTACGCAAAATAGGCAGCAAGGTGGTGTGCGAGACCATCAGGACATTTTTGCCCAGGCCGTAGTCGAACAAGCCATGCTGTTGCTGCAAAGCCTGCATATATGCCGCCTCGATAGGCACGTACATAAACACGAAACCGGGGCTGTTCAGGCCAGACAGGGCGCTGTAATCCTTGGAGGCCAGATCATCAATATGCTTGCGTAGCGCCTGCACATGGGCTTGCAGACTTTGTTGACGTTCCTCGTCAGTCTGAGCGCGGATGGCGCGATCATAGTCCACCAAGGACACTTTGCAATCGAGCACCAGATGCTTGTCCTGCGGTAGATGCACCACGAAGTCAGGGTATCGCAAGCGACCTTGCTCGTCGCGAGCTTGCCATTGTGTATCAAAGTGGACACCGCGCACCAAACCAGCCACTTCCAGCGTTTTTTCCAACTGGGTTTCACCCCAATTACCAGTGGTCTTTTTATCGCCTTTCAAGGCCACAGCCAAGGAATGTGCTTCAGCACTCATGCGCAGACCCATTTCCTGCATGCGTTGCAGCTCCAGACTCAAGGCGGTCTGGCCTTTGACGGATTCATCATGCACTTGATTCACGCGCAGTTGAAAGCCTGCCAATTGTTCCCGAAAGGGTCGCAGCATTTCATCCAGGGTGCGTTGACTATCCTGACGCAGCGTCTGCCCTTTGGACTCCAGAATCTGCTGGGCCAGGGACTCAAACTGCAAACGCATCTGCTCGCGGCTATGTTCCAAGTCCTCTTGGATGGCCTGATTGCGCATCTGCTGAGCCTGCAACTGGGCATCGCGGCGTATCAGTTCCTTGTCCAGCTCCGCCGCCCTGTTCTGCGCCAGGGCCAGATCTTGTTCCAGACGCGCACAGCGATCCTCCAGAACTTGCTCAACAGGCGCACTCATGCGCGCTCGCAGCCACAACCCGATCAGCAAGCCCAGCGCCAAAGCGACCAGGGCAATCAGCACATCCAACCCGCTAAAATCCAGCTCCATTCACCCTACTCCTGACCAGCACTGCCAGTTCAGGAGTGCCCTGACTGGTCTGTCTGGCTAAGCCTGCTATTTAACCGTATAACGCTGGTAATTTATACACCCTTTTTCAGTCGTTCCCGAAAGGCGATAGGATGAATCCATCCTGCCCGCATCAGTAGCCAACATTCCCTTGCACCGTCACATCCAGACAAAACTGGACGCTAAATCCCGTATTTGGGGGACATATCAGAAACGTCTGCTCGTTACGATAGTTAGGTCTCTGATTTTGATGTCCTGTCATGAACTGGATCAGCAATGCACGGATCGTGGCGATTTTCTCTGTCGTTTGCCTGCATATCGCCGCCTACGCCGTCCTGAATGCCGAGTTGGGCACAGCCAACTGGTGGAGTGGCAATCTCTACGATGCCGCCACCCGCTGGTGTGTACCAGTGTTTGTCATGGTCAGCGGTGCGCTCTTGCTGGAACCCCGTCCCCAGGAGGGCATGAAGCGCTTCTACCGCAAGCGGGCGTCGCGAGTCTTGCTGCCACTGCTGTTCTGGACCGCGTTTTATCTAGGCTGGACGGCCTTCAAGCAGCATTGGTGGACGCCAGACGCTGACCCTTATCCCTATCTGGAGCGGCTGCTGCAGGGTCGGCCTTATTTCCACCTCTGGTTTCTGTACATGATTGTGTTCCTGTACCTGTTCACGCCCTTTTTGCGTCGTATGGTTCAGAACACCAACTTGAAGCAACTGGCCGCGCTGACCGGGGCGGCCTTCGTGCTATCTGCCCTTAGCACGCTCAGTAAGCCAGAGCTAAACACCCACTCTGCCCCCTTCTTCACCTGGTTCCTGTCCTATCTGCCCTATTTTCTGCTGGGCTATCTGCTACGCAAAGTGCCGGTGCGTATGCCCCGCTGGCTGACTATGACGGTGCTGCTCAGTAGTATCGCGGCCACAGCCTGGGGCTTTTATGCGCTGGCCATCACCCACGACCGGCAAACCGCTGCGTACTTTTATGACTACCTGAGTATTACCGTCATCCCCATGTCCATCGCGCTGATTCTATTGCTGCGTGACTGGAACCAGCCCTTGATCAACTCGCGGATCAGTGCCCATCTGGCGGAGCTGACCTTGGGGGTGTATTTGATCCACCCCTGGCTGATCGACCTGATGTACCGCTATCTGTTCACGGCGCTGGATTTCAATGCACTGTGGTCGATTCCGGTGCTGGCGGCCGCCATCTATGGTCTATCCCTGTTGCTGACGGCGGGCTTGAAAGCCATGCCGGTGTTGCGGGCGACGGTCTAGGATTAAGGACGAAACGGCGCATCATCAATAGGTGAAGCCTCTCCGGTCAGGTGCGCGGCCAGAATCGCTGCACTGCCACACGCCAAGGTAAAGCCCAATGCGCCGTGGCCTGCGTTCACCCACAAACGACCGGCCAGCGTGCTGGCCCCTACAATAGGCTTGCCCGAAGGTGTTGCAGGGCGCAAGCCTGCCCAAGTCTGTGCCTGTTCCAACGGCAAAGCGGGAAACAGATCCTTCACCTGCTGCTTCAAGGTCGCCATACGATCGGCCGGAATATCCAACCCATCAAAGCCGATATCCACCATGGCAGCCATACGCAGCACCTCACCCAAGCGGGCATACACGATGCGCTGTTCGTAATCCGTCACGCTGATGGCGGGCACGGCTTGATTCAAGCCTTCCAACGGCAGGCTCAAGCTATAGCCCTTTAGCGGGTAGATCAGAGGGCGGCCACCCAATTGGCGCAACAAAGGCACCGTGCCCATACCGCTGGCAACAACAAACTGATCGGCCTGGATCTCACCTTCTGCGGTTTGCACAGCGCGGATATCGCGCCCTTCCCTCACAAAGCGCTGCACCGGCGTATTGAGTTTGAGCTGGTAATCGCGGTCATTTTGCATGCGCTCATGCAAGGCCATAGAGAACAGATAAGCATCCCCTGCCTCTTCGCTAGGGGTGTAAATCGCACCCTGCAAACGCGAGCCCAACGTCTGCAAAGAAGGCTCCAGCTCCAACACTTGAGCCGCTTCCAGCACTTGCTGCGAGGAGCCCATATCCGCCTGCAATTGCGCCTGCTCACGGGCATGCTGAAACGGGCCGGGGCTGCGAAACACAATCAACTTGCCATTGTTTTGATGGGCAAATTCCAGATTGAAGCGCTCTTGCCAGTCGTGCAAAATGTCGCGACTCAGGTAGGACAAGGTCAGCATCTGCGCGGTGGTACGGCGCACCACATCACCCCGGCAGGCTTTCAGAAAATGCAGCAGCCAGCGCCATTGTTGCGGACTCAGCGCAGGCTTAAAACGCAACGGCGAGTCGTTCTTCAATAACCAGCGAGGCAAATCCTTGAATACGCCAGGATCAGCCAGGGGGGCCACGTAGCTGTAGCTCAGTTGTCCACCATTGGCAAAGCTGGTCTGTCCGGCCACTTGTGAACCCGCCTCCAGTACCGTGACCTTCACCCCTTTCTGGCGCAACATGAACGCGGTACTCATCCCAATGACACCGGCGCCGATAATACATACATGCATGAACATACCCCCAATAACTGGCCTCTATTGTCTTGGGGGGTGCTACAGAGCGCCAATGAATAGTTGGCGCTCTCCATAACCCAGGGTTATGGAGTCAAGATTCCGCTCAGTCCGGGAAACGACATTCCAGCAGGGCCTGACGGATGTGATCCAGCACCCGCTCACGCGAGCCAGAACCCGCATCATCATGGGCCGTCAAAATACTGACTGGGATAGGCAACGGCTCGGGCAAGCGGTGTATGGCCAGGCCCCGACCTTGCATGGCGCGGGCAGTGACCAGGTCCACCAGGGCCTCACCCACCTGCTGCACAACCAGGTTGCACGCCACGTAATGGGTCTGTACACGCATAAAGGGGGCCACATCGGGGGCATAGCGTTGCAGCAGATCCTCAACCATCGCGCCCACAGGATCATTAGCGTCTAAAGCGATAAAAGCGCGCTCGGCCATCTCCTCCCAATGACGCAAAGGAGCAACACCCGGCAAGGTCACGTGCACCAGTTCGGTATCGGCCAGAACCTGTTGTTGCACGCCCGAGGACTCGCCCTGATCAAAACTGATCACCATATCCAGGTCGCGCGTTTCCAGGGCTTGTAATAACTCCCCACTGTGATGGGTACGCAACTCGAAACTCATGGCCGGGTGGGACTGGCGACAACGGCTCAAGGCCACCGGCAATAGCTCCAATCCGAAAGCCGGGCTGCTGCCGATACGCCACAGGCCTTCATGATGAGAGCGCAGATTGCGCGCCAGTCGGCTGACGTCATCCAGATTCTGATGTAGACGCGCAACGTAGGGTGCCAGAATGCTGGCCTCACGCGTGGGGATCAGGCGGCCACGTACGCGATCGAACAACTTAAAACCCAGCTGCATTTCTGCCGTCGCCAACATTTTGCTGGCCGCAGGCTGAGAGATATGCAGCAACTGTGCGGCCTGCGTCAAAGAGCCACCGCGGCAGATCGCATCAAAAATTTCTACATGCCGCCACCGCATCAATTGCCCCCTCTGGTGCGTGCTGAGTTGAAAAACACCTATTATGCGGCAAGTCAGCCTGTGAAGCGGTTTGCCCAGAGTCTTGCCCATACAGGAGACATCACACGACGGCCACGCCGCCAGAACAATCCTTTTCAGCCACTCAGGCCAGACGGTTTCAACCCATCCCATCCTGGTACAAAACGCCTCAGCCCTTCATGCTTACTTGGTATCCTATACCCCTTTCAGAGTTTTGCCGTGCGCCAGACGCCGGACGAGTTTATGGCTGCTACCCCCTACAAAAAACGCGAACCCAATATCCGTGAACAAGTCTATGGCATGCTTCGCCAGGACATTGCACTGGGCAAGATCAGCTTTGAGGTCAGGTTGGTTGATAATGAAATTGCAGCCAGCCTGAACGTGTCGCGCATGCCCGTGCGCGAAGCCCTGTTGCAGCTTAAAAACGAGGGCGTGCTCGAGAGCACCTCGCGCGGCTTTGTCCTGAAGATCTACACCCCACAAGATATTGAAGACATCTTCTCGGTACGTTTGCTATTGGAGCCTTCCGCCGCACACCTTGCCTGTCAGCATCAAAGTGCAGTGGGCTTGCGTGCCATGGGGCAGGCGGTGGCGCGCATTGAAGCCACGCATCAGCAAGGGGATCCTCTGGACAACATTCAGGCCAACTGGTCGTTTCGTAGTGCCTGGATCAATATGGTGCCCAACAAGCAGCTCATCGATACCATGGAGCGTTTGCATGACCGGGCCGATCAAGCCCGTATCGCCTGCCTGCAAGACCCGCTTTTCCGTCGAGAAACCTTGCAACGCGCTCAAGGCATCTACCAGGCTTTTGAGCAGGGCCAGCCTGAACAGGCCGCGCAAAAAATTCATGAAAATCTGGTGATCTGCAGCTCCGCCTATTGCATCAAACAAGCCGAACTGCTGTCCCACTAGCGCATGGCCAGCCCCTGGCCCGGCCTCCTGAAGTAACAAGCCATTACAGAACCCGCTTTCAAAAATAACTATTATTCATAACGGTTAGTTTAAATCTGCTTTTGGAGTATTAAATGAAGTTTATTTCCGCTGCCCTGCTTACCCTGAGCCTTGCCGCCCCCGTCTACGCCGCCAACGCCGATCTGTATGAACAGATCTGGGCTGGCCAAGCCGAGCAAGTCATTACGGCGATGCAACAAGACAAAGCCCTGGTCAATGCCAAGCTGGACGGCTATACCCCATTGCATCTGGTCAGCATGAACGGCAACAAAGAAATCGCCCGCTTCCTCCTGGACAATGGTGCCGATGTTAACGCCCGCGATTTTGAAGGCTATTCGCCACTGGTGCGTGCCAATGCAAATGGCAACAAGGAAATCTCGGCCATGTTGATCGAACGCGGCGCCAAAGAGTTGCGTCCCTGATTCTGGGGCCGGGCATCAATGAAACAAGCCGGCATGGCCGGCTTGTCTGCAACACCTCTGACGGCAGGCCCGTCACCTAAAACAGAATTAATCCAACGTAATCTGCAAAGACTGGATCATCGGGCCCATCGCCGTCGCATCGCTCTCGATCAACTCAGCAAACGCTTGTGGTGTCGAGGGCTGAATCTCAATACCAAAGTCCACAAACTTCTGCACGACTTCCGGCGCATTGAGCACAGCCGTCAACTGCTCGGTTAAGCGTGTCACCTCATCGGCAGGGGTGCCTGCCTTGGCCGAGATACCCCACCAGATCGTAAAAGCCACATTGGGAATACCGCTTTCAGCAAGGGTGGGCGTATCAGGACGCAACGGGCTACGTTCTGTCGTGGCAGCGGCAATCGCGCGCAAACGACCATCCTCCAAAAAGCCACGGCTACCGGTCAATACATCAAAAATAAAGTCGATCTGGCCACTGACCGCATCGATCAAGGCCGGACCTGCGCCCTTGTAAGGCACGTGCACCAGACGGGCGCCAGTTTCTTTGCGCAGCATCTCGCCCAACAGGTGAGTGCCGGTACCCATACCGGGCGAGCCGTATGTCAGCTCTTGCTTCTGGCCGGCGGCAACCAGATCCTGAACGGTCTTGAAAGGGCTGTCTTTGTTGACCAGCAGGAACACAGGAGCCTTGGCGGCCAGCGTCATGGGAATCAGGTCCGTGGCGACATCGTAGTTCAGGCGCTGATACATATGGCGGTTAAGCGAATAGGCACCGCTATCGGCCAGAAACAGCACCGTTCCCAAGGCATTGGGGTTGGCATTTTTCACCACATTCATGGCGACCTGCGCACCGGCACCCGGACGGTTCTCCACAATCACTTTCTGATCGAAGCGTGTTCCCATTTCCTGAGAGATCACACGCGCCAACTGATCAGCCGCACCACCAGGCGGATAAGGAATAACCAGCGTGACATTCTTATTCTGAGCATGAGCCTGTGCACCCAACATGAGCGCGCAACACGTTGCCAACTTAAGCCATACCTTCATTGTTCTATCCCCGTTGCCCCTGTGGGCTTATTCAAAGTCATTGTGAAGCACATCCGCCCAAACACGTGGGCCTGACCTGCTTTTTGCTGATCGACTGTCGTTCTGAAACCTGATCAACCGCCTTGCCTGCCGTACTGCCCTGGCCTGCAAAACGCCCCCTTTTCTGTCCTTGTCCAGCCCTTGGTTTATGCGAAACACCACGACTTGGCGGCCTCATCGACTTCGGGTTTTTCCGGTGAAGGACAGGAATTTCAAAATAATATATTGCAGTATACTGTTTGCCGGATATTAGTAATTTCACCCATGCATATCGGCTTGCCGCCTTGATCGCGCGTTGGCCGGGAGACAGATTGATCATGCACGCCCATTCCATTCCTGCTTCTGAATTGCCACTGTTTTCAATACCTGCCACGCAGCGCACGGTGCCCGCCTTGTTGCGCCTGCGCGCAGAGCGCATGGGTGATACGCCGCTGTTCTCAGACCGACACATCCACTACACCGGCCAGCAAACCTTGCAGGCGGCGGCCGCCAGTGCAAGCCGCCTGAGCCGTGCCGGTATCAAGCGTGGCGACCGTGTTGCCCTGCTGTGCACCAACCGTCACGAGTTCCTGGACATGGTGCTGGGTTGCGGCTGGCTGGGCGCGATTGTGGTGCCTATCAATACCGCCTCGCGCGGCGCGCAGTTGCAGCACATCCTGTGCAATAGCCAGGCCAGCTTGCTGGTGGTGGAAACCGACCTGACACCACTGCTGGCCGATGTGGACCTTGCCGCCACCGCCGTCCAGCAAGCCTGGCTGATTCAAGGCCAGGAAGTGGCACAAACCCTGGCTGTACCCACCTGCGATCTACCTGCTTTGGGCGATTACTGCGAGCCTGCCGACATAGGCCCTGGCGATACGCTGGCCATTCTGTATACCTCCGGAACTTCAGGCCCTTCCAAAGGCGTTCAGTGCCCGCACGCCCAGTTCTACTGGTGGGGTATTTACACCGCCAGCAAGTTGGGCATGAAGCCCGATGATGTGCTGTACACCTGCCTGCCCATGTTCCACACCAATGCCCTGAACACCTTTTTCCAGGCCCTGGTCAGCGACGCCTGCATGGTGGTGGATAAACGTTTCTCCGCCAGCCGTTTCTTCGACAATCTGTGCGAAACCGGCGCGACGATTACCTATCTGCTGGGCGCCATGGTGCCTATCTTGCTGTCCAAACCAGAAACAGCGGCAGAAAAGCGGCACAAGACACGCATTGCCCTGGGCCCAGGCGTTCCCGAACAATTTCATAGCCAGTTTCTGGAGCGCTGCCACATGCATCTACTGGATGGTTTTGGCTCTACCGAAACCAACTATGTGATGGGCCGTGGCATTCAGGAACAGCGTAATGGCTATATGGGCCGAGTGTCTGAGGGCTTTGAAGCCCTGGTGGTGGACGAGAACGACAACCCACTGCCAGATGGTGAGGTGGGCGAGCTGTTGTTGCGCGCCGATGAGCCTTACGCTTTTGCCTTGGGTTACTACGGTCAACCCGACAAGACCGTGGAGACCTGGAAAAATCTGTGGTTCCACACGGGCGACCGCGTGGTACGCGATGCCGATGGCTACTACCGCTTTGTAGACCGTCTGAAAGACATGATTCGCCGCCGTGGGGAAAACATTTCCTCCTACGAAGTTGAGCAGGCTTTGGCCAGCCATCCTGCCGTTCACACGGTCGCGGTCTATGCCGCCAAGTCCGAGTTGGCCGAGGACGAGGTCATGGCCATGATTGTGCTGCGCCCGGATTGCACGGTCAGTTGCGAGGAGCTGCTACAACATTGCGAGCGCCGTCTGCCGTACTTTGCCGTGCCGCGCTTTATTGAGTTTGCCCAAGTCTTGCCCACCACGGAAAATGGCAAGATTCAAAAGTTTGCCCTGCGTGATCGAGGCATTGGCCCCGACACCTGGGATAGAGAAAAAGCGGGCTATCAGGTTCGCCGCTGATCGCTGCCACTGGAATTCGATATGACGCCTAGTTTTAATCTGGAGACGGTGCGCCTGCTGGGCGCGACCGAGGTCACCTATACCCGGCGTGGTCAGCTTGGCACCTCCGAGCTGCTGGCCCAGGCTTTCAAACAGTCTCTTGCCGCAGCAGGTTTGAAGGCCAGCGATATTGATGGTCTGGGAGTAGCCTCATTCACCCATGCCCCGGATCGGGCTATTGATCTGGCCTGGAAGCTGGGTTTGACGGTGGGCTGGATAATGGATGACAGCAATGGCGGGGCCAGCGGGCTGAATATTTTGCAGCACGCGATTCGCGCGGTTCAGGCAGGGGATGCCCGCTGTATTGCGATTGTGGCCGGCGATCATTTTCAGGCCAAGGACTTCCAGCAACTGGTCGAAAACTATAACCAGACAACTTACGATCATTTACGGCCGTTGGGCGCAGGCAGTCCGAATCATCGCTTTGCCATGCTAACCGCCAATCAAATGCGCAAGCTGGGTTTGGAACGGGCGGATTATGCCGCCTTGGTGATGCGCCAGCGCTTGTGGGCCAGCATGAATCCTGCCGCGGTGTATCGCAGCCCCATGAGTCTGGATGAATACTTGAATGCGCCTCAAGTGGCCGATCCTTTGACGCGGCTCGATTGTGTGCCGGTGGTAGATGGGGCCAATGCCTTGATTGTGATGCGCGCGGATCATCCGGCGGCGCACAATCAGCCAGCAATTACGGTGAAAGCGTTACGCAGTGCTCACAATATTGATGATCAGCAGGGCGATGGTTTGAGCACGGGTCTGGCGACTTTGGCTCCGGCTTTATGGGCGGAATCGGGATTGAGTCCGGCGCAGATGGATGTCGTCAGTATTTATGACGATTACCCGGTCATGGTCCTGGCGCAGTTGCAGGATTTGGGGTTTTTTCAGGCGGATGACGCAAAGCAGTTTATTCACGAGTCGATTGCAACGGGGCGCCTGCCTTTGAATACGTCTGGCGGGCAGTTGTCGGCCGGGCAGGCCGGGGCGGCATGCAGCTTGCATGGTTTGGTGGAGGTAATGCGTCAGTTAAGCGCTCAGGCTGGGGAGCGTCAGGTGGCGCAGGCCCGTTATGGTTTGGTCACGGGCTACGGCATGGTGGAGTATCGCTATGGCATGTGTTCGACAGCTCTTGTTTTGGAGGCCTTGTGATGGGTCCTTCTGTGTTTCGTTGTGTGCAGTGTGATCATCGGGTATTCCCAGAGCGGTTCTTGTGTCCGACGTGTCATGGGGATGAGTTTGAGGCTGAGGAGTGCTCGTCTGGGGTGGTGACGGAACTGACGCGTAGTGCCTCCTCTGGTGAAGGGGCTGAGAGGTATATGCTGGCAACGGTTGCCAGCGATGCGGGGCCGATGTTGATTGCTCGTGTGCTGGATGAAACCATGCAGCGGGGAGATAAGGTCGCTTTGGTTTTGCGGGATGGCGGGATTTATGCTGAGCCTGGGCGCAAATAAAAGTCTTTTTTCTTGCGAGTTTGGTTTTTAATGCTTGGCTAGCTGGGAATTAGGCTCTTGCACTCTGCTTTTGCGCACAAAAATGATGGCTCAGAACTCAGGGTCAACAACTGACCGGCAATCATAGGCCCGAACACAAAATTTCCGACACTCTCGTCCAAAGGTCAGGATCATCAACTGCCCGGTGATAAAGAGGGTGACTATAAAACGCTGATCGAGGGGCGGTGCCGGTGTCGGGGCTGGCAACTTGCCGGCGCTGCACGCCGATGCCCTGGTCAGATAATCGCTACGGGCGCACCTTGAACTCGTTCGGTGATTGGTCCCCCGGACCAATCACAAGCGCCGGACTCGAACAGCAAGGTGCTTGCATCCCTACGCAATGATCTGCCTGCGGCAAGTCACCTGATCCGCCCCCACACCGGCACCGCCCCTCGATCAGCTCACAGCATCTTTTATCGGGCGATTGTTAATTGGGTTTTCCAGGGTCAGAGTTTGCGTCTCGAACGAGATATTTGCTATCCAGCACTGGCGGTCTAACTGACTTTTTTGAAAAATCAGGATGACAACTCTCGGCGATCTTATGCGTCTGCCTTGTCCAACTGGGTCGTACGACAAGCGGGTTCAAAACGGGCGCACGGCTTGCCTTGGCTCTCAACACTATCTTGGTTTAGCACGGCCCAAACCCATGAAGCCAGCCCACGCCCCCCCAAAAGTCTGCAAGAAGCTGAAAGGCGGCTTGGCAATGAAATAAGGCTCCCACATCAACCGCTTTTAAGCAGGCAGAGATACGGCCAGAACGGATCTATGCTATCGCGCACAAAAAAACCCTCGCCGCGCCTTTGGCTTGCTGCCCCCCAAGGGGGTGCTTTTTGTCTTGGGGCGGCCCGGCGACAAAACAAGCCCCCTCGCTGCGCCTTTGGCTTGCTTCCCCCCAAGGGGGTGCTTTTTGTCTTGGGGCGGCCCGGCGACAAAAAAACCTGAGTTCGGCGTTTGCCAAACTCAGGTTTTTCGTTTTTGCCCGGAGAGCCTGTTCGAGACTCTGGTTTTCTGTGTGGGACAACATCGCTGTTGCCCCTCTTTTCAGCGGCCTGTTCGGTCTTAGCCGATCAGGCCTGGCAGACCCACGGCAATCCAGGGGACAAACAGGACCAGGGCCAGGATGCCGATTTCTATGACCAGGAAGGGCACGGCGGCACTGTAGATCTGAGGCAAACGGATAGATGGAGGGGCCACGCTTTGCATCACTATCAGCAACAGGCCAAAGGGTGGCGTCAGCAAGCCGATTTCCAGTGCGATCAAAATCATCACGCCCAGCCAGACGGTATCCACGCCAGCAGCCAGAGCCAGAGGCATGAAAAACGGCAAGGCAATCATCATCATGGAGATTTGATCCAACACCATGCCCATGACTATCAGCACCAGCAACATGCACACCACCAGCACGAAGGGCGACAGGTTGTAGTCTTTGATCATGCCCAAAAAGCCTGCGCTGGCTCCAGAGAAGCTGAGCAATTGAGCAAACGTGGTTGATGCAGCCAGAATGAACAGAATCACAACCGAGACTTTGGCGGTTTCGATCAGGCTTTTCCACAGGGCTTTCAGGGTCAGAGCGCGGTAGGCAATGGTTGCCAGCACCGAGGCCACGACACCAATCGCAGCCGACTCGGTGGGCGATGCCCAACCGACCAGCATCGAGCCGACGACCGCAACAAAAATACCCAACAATGGCAAGACGTTAAACACAAAGGGCTTCCACAAGACCCAACCTTTCAGGCGAATGGCCGGATCTTCGTCGCTCATGGGGGCATCCTGTGGGCGCAGGCGGCTACGTACCACGACGTAGGCCAGGAAGCCGGCTGCCATCAAGATGCCCGGCAAGATACCGCCGATCAACAGTCGTTCGATGGAGATACCAGCCAGACTCCCCAGCATGACGGCCAGAGCCGAAGGAGGGATCAGCATGGCAATACCGCCTACCGCCATGATGGGGCCCATGGCCATGGTGGGGTGATAACCGCGACGCAGCATTTCTGGCAGCATCACGCCGCCCATCATGGCCGTGTTGGCAATGGACGAGCCCGACAACGTCGCAAAGGTTGTCCCCCCCAGGATACTGACGATAGACAGTTTGCCCGGCACGCGCGAGATCATGCGCTCGATGGAGTCAATGGCCTTGAAGGCCAGCCCGGTGTGAAACAACACCTCGCCCATCAAGACGAATAAAGGAATGGGGGTTAAGGAAAAGCTGCCAATGGAGGCGGTGGTGTTGCGCGCCCATTGTGCCAAACCTGCCGCTTCACCCAGAAACAGCCAAGCCCCCAACAGGTTGACGGACAGAAAGGCAAAAACGACGGGTGTGCCGATCGCCATCAAGACAAAGAGCGATCCTAGCAACAGGATCAATGCCATGTGCCATTCCATGTTCAGGCTCCTTGCTCAACGGGACGGGAAATCAGGCGGCGCAGAAACTCCAGCGCCAACATGGATGCACCAAACAACAAAGGCAGATTCAGCCACCATTCTGGAAAGACCAGGGCTTTAAAGACCAGGGCCCCTTGCTCGTACGAGTCCAGGGCAACGACCGCGCATTGCCAGGCCAAAATGCCACAGACGGTCAGCCCCAACAGGTTAGAGAGCAGGTCCAGGCCACGCTGCATGGGCAGGGGCAAGTTGTTAAACAGCACATCGATACGAATATGGCCGCCCAGGTACAGCACCCACGGTGCTGCCACGAAGGTGGCAATGATCAACATGTATTCGGTTATTTCCACGCTGGTGGACAGCGCGTCGTAGCCCAGGTTGCGCAGCACCACATCCGCGCACACCAGCAGGCTCATCAGCCCAAAGGTCAGGGCCGCGACGGCGCCACAAGTATTCATTAACAGGGCGTACGGACGCCCCCAGGTCGGGTTGGAAGGCGAGCCTTCCGAGGCAGTGGCAGCAGACATCGCGTCTTCTCCGCAGATCAAGGTCACTGAAAGGGCGGACATCTAGCCACCCATATGGCACCATCAAAAAGTGGACACTGTCCCCAAGGGCACAATGTCCACTCTCAAACTAAATCATCAATAAACTGGCTTAAGGCTGATAGCCACCAAACAATTCACGCAATTGCGCCGCATATTTGGGACTGGATTTGTCGATACCGGCCCAGCCTGCTTCGTAGGCTTTGGTGCGCAAGGCACGAGCGGCCTCAGGTTCCAGTACCAGCGCTTGCACACCGGCTTGTTCGGTCGCCGCTTTTTCTTCGATTGCCATCTGGTGTTCAGTCACGTTCTGCGACTCCATCCACTCGATCTGCTTGCGCATGAAGGCTTTCTGGTCTTCGTCCAGTTTTTCCCAGCTCTTTTGGTTCATGAAAAAACCCACTTCCACGTTGTAGAAGCCTGGCTCTACACGGTATTTGGTCTTTTCATGCCAGCCCATTTCCATCACGCCCACAGAAGGCCAGCCATAGCCGTCCACGACACCACGCTCCAGCGCGGTGTAGACCTCGCCCGGTGGAATCTGCAGCGGGGTTGCGCCAATTTCGCGAAAGAAGGACAGGTACACCGGCACACCGCGCAGCTTGAAGCCCGACAGGTCAGCCGAGGTCACGGGCTTGTTGGTGTAGATGTGGTATTGCAAACCGTCCGTCGTACGAGCCAGCCAAGTGATGTTGGCTTTCTCGCGGTGAATCTTGTCCATCAGCTCGTAGCCGCCGTTCTGGCGCAGCTCGCTCATGGGTTTTTCTGTCAGCGTCAAGGCCAGTGCCTCTGGCACCAGATTGGCATGAAAGACGGCGGTGGTATTGGCGAAATCAATCACGCCAGAACGCAGCGCATTGCCGACCTCGAAAGGCGGAATGGCCTCTGGGCCGCCAATGACATTGATCTGCACCAACCCCTTGCCTTCTGCGTTGACCTTGTCAACGAACTGCTTGAAGCGCTTGGTAAAGAAGGTGTCCATCGTAAAGACAGATACCGCTTTCAGCGTAACTTCCGCTGCCTGAGCGCCAGCCATTCCCAATGCCAGCAAGGCTGCTGCCACTACTCGAGTTGTTTTATGCACCATGACGGAAGTTCCGCAGAAATGTGTGTAATGAAATTTTAGTTTAGATATAAATATATCAATAATCAATTATTTATGAGTCGGGGTTTTCACTAAGCCCCCTAAGGGCTTCATAGGGTGCGCCCCCTCATTGCACCTCAATCCTGTGGGTGGGCAGCCTGCGGTATCATCACAAACTTGACGTTTTATTGCTTAATAGGGATGACTCATGACATTTTCCGCTGTGCTGTTTGATTGTGACGGTGTGCTGGTGGACAGCGAACCCATCACGGTTCGCGTGCTGCGGGACATGCTGCAAGAAGAAGGCTGGGTCATGACCTACGAGCAATGCTATGACTGGTTCATTGGCAAAGCGCTGCCCGACGAACTACCCACCGTGCGCAAGATGACCGGTAAAGATCTGGATATGGAATGGGTAATGGCCTTTCGCATGCGCCGCAACCATGCACTGAGCAATGAAGTCATGGCCATTCCCGGTATTCAGGACACGCTGGACGCGATCTTGCGCGACAAGCCCGGCATGATTGCCTGTGCGTCCGGCGCCGACCGCGGCAAGCTGGCACTGCAACTGGGCCAGACTGGCCTGCTGGATTACTTTGGCACCCATATCTATAGCGGTGCAGAGACGCCCCGCAACAAACCCTACCCGGATGTCTATCTGGCCGCCGCGCATGGCTTGGGTGTCGACCCCAAGGAATGTCTGGTTGTGGAAGACAGCGTCACGGGCGCAACGGCTGGCTTGGCTGCCGGGGCCACCGTCTTGGGCTATTGCCCGGTCCCCGACAAGCAAGAGGACTTGCGCCGTCTTGGTGTGCGTGACACCTTCCGCCGCATGGATGAATTACCCACGTTGATCGCCAAGCTGGAGCAGGAACGCGTACAAGGCTGATTCATAGCCAGACAATAGAAAAGGCGCTGTGTTTTGAGCAGTTTCTTCAAAAGAGGGAGATCCAACCTTTTGGAACTGCTCAAAACACAGCGCCTTATTTGCCGCCAGACCGCCTTAAGACTCGGTGCTGCCAATAAAAAGCCCCCTCGGACGGCAGCAAACCGAAAGGCGTAGTATGGGGCCTTTTTTCTGTTGCTTAGTCTTCCAGATGGAAGGTGTGCAAAATTCTATGCAGCACGGGCGCAATAATCAGCCCGAACGCTGCGGCCAACACCAGGCTGACATACGCCCCATATATGGCAAAAAACACTTTGCCAGCCCATGTTTCAGGCAAGGCCATCGGCCCCAACCCACCGACCATCATGGCCGCATTCAAGGCCGCATCGTGCCAATGTACGTTCTCTTCAAACCACATATGGCCCAATACCCCCAGCATCAGGGAAAAGACCACAAACACGATGCCGATCGAGGCATGCGCCAACAGGCGCTTGGCAAACTGCCAACGCGAAATCAAGGGCTGATCACGTGACTCGTACATGTCATTAAAGCGTATTGGCCTGAACAGTTAAAGAAGCTAACCATTGGCTAACTTGCAAGGACAAGGCATCGGTAGCCTGCCCAAATGCTTCAACCACCTGTGGCACGGCCGTGCCGTCAACTTCTTGTTGAGCGACAAAGCGGCGGGTCTGAATCAACTGGCCCGAGCGCTGATCACGCACTAAAGCATCAAACTGAATCCGTACCCGTGGAACGCCCTGGATATACTCCACCTGAAAGGCGCCCAGCGTCCCGCCAAGCTCCACATCAGCAATGACGGATTCGCTGTCCAGCACCACCGCCCGGAATTGAGCCGCATCACGTAAACCATCGGCCAGACGGTTACGCAACAGGGCGGGTGCATCGTCACCCCAACGTACGCCTTTATACGCGCTGAGCTCATTACCTTGAGGCAGCACCGTGATGCGCGAACTGGCCAGCAGGCGCTCGGCGTGAGGCCGGTTCACCTGAATGATTAAACTTCTATGCGAAGCAGGTGCAGACTGCGCCTTCAAGGCCGTTGCCGGAAGCTGATAATAAGTCAGGGACTCCGCCTGAGGCAGAACAGAACAAGCGGCAGACAGGGCAGCCAGACCCACTAGCGACACCTGTAAAAAACGACGCACAACAGTGGGCATCATGGTGTGAACTCCTGTAATTTGTCGCGACCCAAAAGATAGCCGGCCGGATTATCTTCCAGACGGGAGGTGACGGCGCGGAAACCGGCCAGCACCTGACGCAATTCTCGCAATGCCGGTTCGATCTCGGTCAAACCCTGAGCGCCCCGGCCAATAGCTGCCGAATTCTGCTCCAGCAGCGTGTTCAAGCTTTGCGTGGCACGGCTGAAATCTTCCATGGATTTCTGGATGGCATTCATGGCCTGCGTACCCTGACGGTCTACCAGACCTTGTGTAGAAGACAGCAAGGTGGTGGCTTGCTGGCTGGCCTGGGACAGCTCCTTCACCAAGGCTGGCACGCCTTCGCTGGCGGTCGAAAGCTGGCCCATCAAGGCTTCCAGCTTTTGCAAACTGGCCGACAGGGATTGGGAGTTCTCGGACGACAGGAACGTATTGGCGTTATCGAGCAACTTGGAAATTTGCGTCATCAGCTCCTCGCCACCTGCCATCAATTGGGCCAGCGGGGACGGCGAGGCCACAATCATGGGCAGGCCATCGTCGGGCGCTTCCAGCAAGGGGCTGTTCGGTGTGCCGCCGCTAAGCTCGATCACGGACTGGCCGGTGATACCAGCCAGTGCCAGGCGAGCTTGCGTGTCTTCATGAATCGGGATGGAAGCCTGAATCGCCACTTGCGCTCGCACACGCTGCAAGTCATTCGGGTCCAGGCGCAGCAAGCGCACTTCACCGACACGCAAGCCGTTGTATTGCACGGCGCTGCCACGAGACAGACCACGCACACCTTCCAGAAAGACAATATCGTAATCACGGGTCTCGGCATCTTGCCCCGACTTGGCCAGCCAAAGCGAGAACAGGACAGCGGCCGCCGCCACTACCAAGGTAAAGACCCCGATCAATACATGATGGGCACGCGGTTCCATTAATTATGCTCCTGACGACGGTTTTGGGCCTGTTGGGCGGCCCGTCCCCGTGGACCGTGGAAGTACTCCCGGATCCAGTCGTTATCAACTTGCTCTACGCGGGCCAGTGTGTCGTTGACCAGCACGCGCTTTTGCGCCAGCACGGCCACCCGATCACAAATGGTGTAGAGCGTATCCAGATCGTGTGTCACCAAAAACACGGTCAATCCCAGCGCATCGCGCAAGGTCAAAATAAGCTGGTCAAAATCCCCCGCACCCACCGGGTCCAGCCCGGCAGTGGGTTCATCCAGAAACAGGATTTCCGGATCCAGCGCCAGCGCACGTGCCAGGGCAGCACGCTTGATCATGCCACCGGACAATTCTGCTGGGTATTTGGTAGCCGCATTGGCCGGTAAACCTGCCAAGGCCATTTTCATGGCGGCAATATGTTCAGCGGCAGCGCGAGACAGGCCAATATGCTCGATCAGAGGCATGGCAATGTTCTCCACCACCGTCAGCGAGGAGAACAACGCGCCTTGCTGGAACAGCACGCCCAAACGGCGCTCCAGCCGCGAACGATCCTCGGGCGACAGGGTGCCGATTTCCTGATCAAAAATGCGTACCGTGCCGCCGGTGGGTGGGCGCAGTCCCAGAATGGAGCGCAGCAGCACGGACTTGCCTGTGCCGGAACCACCCACCACGCCCACAATCTCGCCGGGATACACATCCATATCCAGATGCTCATGCACGACATGATCGCCAAAGCGATTGTCCAGATCACGTACTTGAATAATGGGACGAGCGGCTGCCTCTACCATCCCATCTCCATGAAGAACAACGCGGCCAGCGCATCAATCAAGATCACGATGAAGATGGACTGCACCACGGCTGAAGTCGTGTGCTCCCCCACGGACTGGGCGCTGCCGGTCACTTTAAAGCCTTCCTGGCAACCGATCACGGCAATCAAAAAGGCAAAAATCGGAGCCTTGGCCATGCCCAGCACAAAGTGCCGCAAATCAATATCCTGATTGAAGATATTGATGAACATGGTGGGCGAGATATCCAGAATCAGGGCGCAGACCAAGCCGCCGCCGAAGATCCCGGCCACCATGCCCACAAAGGTCAAGATAGGCATAGCCAATAGCATGGCCAATACGCGCGGAATGACCAGAATCAGCATGGGATTCAAGCCCTGAGCGCGTAAAGCATCAATTTCTTCGTTCGCTTTCATGGAGCCGATCTGCGCGGTAAAGGCACTGGCGGTGCGGCCTGCCATCAAGATGGCCGTCAACAGCACAGCAAACTCACGCAAAAAGGAAAAACCAACCAGATTTACGGTGTAAATGGTGGCGCCAAAATCCGCCAGCACCGTCGCTCCCAGAAATGCGATCACCGCCCCCACCAGGAACGTCAGCAAGGCCACAATAGGTACGGCGTTAAAGGCGGTCTCTTCCAACTGCGCCACAATCGAGGTGACGCGCCACTGGCTGGGCCGCAGCATATTCAGGATGAGCGTTTCCAGCGTCAGGCCAATAAAACCCAAAAGCTCACGCATATTGCGCGTGATGTGGATCATGGACAGGCCCACGCGCTCGAGCAGATCCGTCATCCCCCAACGCGCCGCAGTCACGTGCTCCTCATCCATGCGGCTCATTGCCTTGGCAACGGTTTGCAATAATTGATGGCGCTCTTTGGACAAGCCTTGAGCACTGTCCAAGGCCGTTTGCACACGCTCGGCACCCAGCCATTCGCACAGGACTTGAGCACCTGTTGTGTCCAGGGACTTCAATTGGCTGAAATCCAAAGACCAACGGCCCTGCTTGTCACTTATCGAGCGCAAACTACTTTGCAGCGCTTCATAGTGACGCAAGGACCAATCGCCTAGCAATTGCAGCTGACCAGGGGAGTCTGTACGAACATACAGAGGCACGGACGTATTCATGCGCATAGTCTAATGGATTTGCTCTGACAGCTTCCATAGCGCCGACTACTTTTTCATGCTTTGTGGACAATTAAGCGGGCTGTAAGCAAGTCAAACAATCCGGCAACATTTCCGCTATATAAATACGCCCGTCCAAGCCGACGGACAGCCCGTGTCCGTAGACACCTTGCACCCGGCAACGTCCTACTAATGTGCCCGAATCCGGGTCGAACAAAGACAAGCTGGCCGTTTGATCGCTAACCAACACCGAACCGTCAGTTTGCACAGCCACCGCCATGGGTTTGTGCAGGGGGCGCAATTCACCCAGATAACGGCCTTGGACATCCAGATGCTGGACACGGTTGTTTTCGCGGTCGGCTACCCAGATCGAACCATCAGCAGCACACGCGAGCATATGAGGCGTGCTGAACTGCAAAGGGCCTGGGCCAGGCGCGCCCAACGCAGCCAGCCATTGGCGCTGCGGATCAAAGCGATGCACCACGGTATTGCCGTAGCCATCACTTACCCACAAGCCGCCATCACCACATTCAACGGCGTGCGTGGGATGGTTGAACGGCTCTTGCCAACAGGGCTGTCCAGGCGTGCCCAAACGCCATTGCTCATGGCCTTGGGGGCCCAAAGCCAAGACCTGATGTCCATCCAGATCCGTCACCAGCACCCCGCCTTGCGGACGGGCACTGATATGGTGCGGGCACAGCATGTCATCCAAAGACCAGCGCGCTGACACTTGACCATCCGGTGCCAGTACCAAGACACAGGCCGGACGACGCAGCAAGGCAGCGATACGCCCGTCTGTCAGCACCGCCACACTGGTGATGCCGCTGATATCAGCCTGAGTCCAGGCGCGCTCTACTTTGTAGCGTTGCGAACCCAAGATCACATAAGCAAGTGCCATCTTCCGCCTCCCTTACATGGCGTTAGGCAAGACCAGGACAATTTGCGGGAATATCGTCACCAGGACGGTCGCCAGAACCAGCAGCAGAAAAAACGGGAGCGCCATGCGTACCAGCTCGAACAGATTGCGCCCGGTAATGCTCTGGATCACAAACAAGTTAAAACCAATAGGCGGAGTAATCTGGGCCATTTCCACGGTCAGGATCAGATAAACACCAAACCAGATGGGATCAATACCGGCGGCAATCACCGCAGGCAGCAAGACCGAAGTGGTCAGCACCACAATGGAAATACCATCCAGAAAGGCGCCCAAAATCACAAAGAACACCGTCAATACAGCAATCAGGGCGTATTGGTTCAGGCCCAAAGAGCCAATCCAGGCCGCCAGATTTGCAGGCAGGCCAGTAAAGCTCATGGCACTGGTCAAATAAGCGGCGCCGATCAGAATGAAGGAAATCATGCACGAGGTGCGCGCCGCACCCAGCAAACTGGCGGTAAAGGTTTTCCAGCTCAGGGAACGACCAAAAGCGGCAATCACCAAAGAACCAATGACACCCAGCACAGCCGCTTCAGTCGCCGTGGCAATGCCCCCGTAAATCGACCCGATCACCGCAATGATCAGCAAAACGACCGGCAACAGCAAGCGCAAGCGTCGTACCTTCTCGCTCAGGCTTAGTTGCTCGGTTGCCGAGGGCACACGATCCGGATGGCGGATAGACCAAAAAGCGATGTAGGCCGAAAACAGGCACATCAGCAAAAGGCCTGGCAGCACACCCGCCACAAACAGTCGAATGATGGAAACTTGTGCGGCCACCGCATACACAATCATCACAATGGAAGGCGGAATCAACAGGCCCAAGGTCCCGGCACCGGCCAGCGAACCGATACTGATCCTGTCGTCATAGCCACGCGCCTTCAGTTCAGGCAAGGAAATACGGCCTATCGTGGCCGCCGTAGCCGCCGACGAACCGCTGACCGCCGCAAAAATACCGCAACCCAAGGTGTTGACGTGTAACAGACGGCCCGGCAAACGCTGTACCCACGGCCCCAGGCCACTGAACATGTCTTCGGCCAGGCGGGTGCGATACAGAATCTCCCCCATCCAGATAAACAGGGGCAAGGCCGTCAAGGCCCAACTGGCCGAGGAGTCCCACGCCTTGGTCGCGAAAATAATGCCTGCAGGCGCATCGGCATACAGAAAAATAGACAAGATACCGCAAGCGATCAGAACCAGCGCCACCCACACGCCACTGGCCAGCAAGGCAAGCAGAACAACAAACAGCACAATTGCCTGAGATAAATCAGCCATGCTCAGTCGCCTCCAATTCTTGACCTTGAACCACGCGCAGCAAGCGCCGCAACAACATCAAGGTCAGCAAGCCCAGACCAATGGGCATCCCCAATTGGGGAATCCACAGCGGCACTGCCACCATGCCTTGCGCCACTTCCTTGTAGATAAAGGACTCATAGACAAAGTGGGCCGTCTCCCAGGTACACCAAGCAGCCAGCACAAGCCCGATCAGCGTTGCCACTAGTTCATAAGGGCGTCGCAAACGCTCCGGGATCACCTGCAGCAACAAGGACACCCGGATATGGTCACCATGCAACATGGCGTAGGGCAGCGCCAGAAAAATCGACGCTGCCATAAACCAGCCAGCAAAATCATCCGACGCGGGGATTTGCGTAGAGAACAGGCGCGCCACGATCTGCGCCGTCACCACCACCCCGATCAAACATAGAAAGAGTGCGGCCAGTGCGCCGCATACTCTGGCCATACGCTCGAGCACAATCATGGACGCACTCCTTGTTTAGGGCTGACGGTAGGTATCAAGCAGCTTCTGACCGTCGGCACCGGCTTTCTTCAACCACTCTTCGGTCATGGTCTGGCCGATCGCCCGCATCTCGCCGGCCAACTTTTCGCTTAACTGGCCTACCACCATGCCCTTATCGGCCATGGTCTGGGTCAGTTTGGACGTTTGCTCGCGCGACATGGCCCAACCGCGTTGTTCGGCGCGTTCACCCGCTTCCAGAACCGCTTTCTGAACATTCTCGGGCAGACGCTGAAAGGCACGCTTGTTAATGATCACAAAGCTTTGTGGAATAAACACCTGGGCATCGTAGTAGTACTTCACATAGTCCCAGGCCTGCGAGTCCACACCCGTGGCGGGCGAGGTCAGCATGGCATCGATAATGCCGGTGGAAAAAGCCTGAGGGACTTCGGGCGTTTGCACAGTGGTCGGCACGGCCCCCATCAAGGAGACCAAACGGCTGGTTGCCGGGCTATAAGCACGGAAACGCACGCCTTCCAGGTCAGACAGTTGTTCCACGGGGTTTTTGGTGTAAATCCCCTGTGGTGGCCAAGGCGAGCCATACACCAGAATGATGCCTTGCTTGTCCAGGCGCTCTGCCAGGAAGGGACGTGTGGCTTTCCAGAGCTTTTCTGACTCATCGAACGACGAAGCCAGCAAGGGCACGCTATCGACTTCAAACAGGGGATCTTCATTACCGATGGCCGCCACCAGCATTTCACCAGCCTGCACCACGCCTTGCTGGACGCCACGCTTGACCTCGGGGCGCTTGAGCAGCACCGAGTTCGACTGCACGTTGATATTCAATTCGCCATTAGTCGCCGCTTTGATATCCGCCGCGAACTCGCGCGCATTTTGCGTCAGGAAATTGCTATCGGGCTGCTCGGTACTCATGTTCCAGTTGGTCGCGGCCTGAGCAGTGCCTGCCAACGCAAAGACGCAGGCAATGGAAAGTAGTTTTTTAATCATGATGTCGCTTCTCCCAAGAATTGAGGTGATGACCGCCTTATGAGCGGCCCGCATTCAGATCCCGTGACTGCAGATCCCACAGCAAAGAAAACTCGGATACATCGTTTGTTGCCACCCCTAAATCCTGCTGCAAGCGGGCAGCCAGGATACGAGCGGCGTCAAGGGTGGTCAGATCAGCCACCAGGTAAGGGTCCAGGCTGCGCTGTTGTACATCCTCGGACGGTAAAGGGGTAGAGAGCTCCGGATCAGGTGTCAGTACGCGCAAGGCCAGCAGGCCATCGGTCTGTTCCAGATAGGCGGCACATTGACGTGCCAACGCTTGTCGCTGAGCCGCTTCTGGCAGACGTACCAGCAACACAACAGCACCTGTGCCAGCACCACCGAGCAACGACACCGCCATTACGCGGCGCTGGGTATTGCTCATACGGGCAAAATTGGTATTAGACCAGTCCGTTTGCTGCTCAAAGGCTTTTTTATATTCCGCCGTCCCAAAAACACGCAAGGACTGCGTGCGATACAAAGCCAGATACTTGCGCCCGGCACCATGGCGCACATAACGACGCGACCATTGAAAACCCGGTATGGCCGCGCGTTCAGCCATGTGCTCGCGCTCATACCATTGATTGAAATCCTGCTCATGCTCAGGGGCGATATCCGTCCAGATAAACAGTTCCCCCGGTGCATCACGATCAGTACGAAAAGTAGCAGACACGAAAGCCTCCCCAAAAAGGTTATTGCACACTCTTTGTGGGAGTGTCCAACGGCTTCTAAGCAGAGTCCAAATGTTTTATTTCCACCTGGGTCGATAGGAAAAAGCGATCAGACAAAGCGAATGGCGCAGTATCTAGATTATCAAGCAAGGTGACAATCCGTACACAGGCACAGTCAAGGGGAAAACCCTCAAAGGCTAAATGGCAAAGACACGCGTGTCTGGCGGGGGTAAAGCCAGTCCAGGATGCTCGGCCGCAAAATGATGCATGCGCTCCAGCGCCACGCCAATCACTGCCTGGGCGGTCTGCGTTAAAGGGTCGGGCCGCCAACTGGCGACCAGGCGCAAGTCGGGCAAGGCATGCTCACACACAATCTCCTGATACAGCCCACTGTCCAACTGACGGCTGACTGCCGCCAAGGGCAAAGTCGCAATGCAAGGTTGAGCTTCAATCAATTGCGTGCTGGCGGCAATCGAAGAGACATAGTGAATCCGTGCCTGATCCACCGGCAAGGGTTCGAGCAATTGCACCAAGGCCAGATGCGGCTGGGAGCCACGGGGAAACGTCACCAAAGGCCAACGCTGCACCAGTTCCTGCAAGCCGCTACGTACCGGCATGGATTCATCAGCCATGCACACCCAGCCCATGCGCATGGAGCCCATTGGCAGGTTGCGTATGCCATCCCCCATGATGGGGTCGGTCTGCAAGGCCACATCAATGGTGCCGCGCTTGAGCAAGTCATGCAGGCGCAAGGTGGATTCGGCGGTCAGCTCTATTTCCAGTTCGGGGTAGAGGGCATGCAACTGACGAATCAAATCCTTGAACCAGGTATGCACAATGGATTCGACCACACCCAGGCGCATACGGCCGCTTAAACGGCTGGAGCCTGCCAGGGCCTCGCGCAAATCGTGCTCCATACCCAGCATCTGCTCGGCATACTGCATCAGCTTGCGTCCTGCCGGGGTCAGGCGTAGATCACGGTGACCGCGCTCAAACAGGGTTTTCTGAAACTCGCTTTCCAGAGCCGCAATCCGCCCTGAGACAGCCGCTTGCGTCAAATGCTGCTTGTTCGCGGCTGCACGAAAACTGCCCAAGCGAGCGATCCAGATAAAGGTTTCCAAAAAGCGGATATTCATGCACCTGTCCTTTCGGGCTTGATCATGGCAGCCAGATGATACTGACTGCGCTGTTCACCAGGAACAGAGACAATCAGGCCCACACCATCCCCCACAAAAGCCTGCGTAGGCAAAGCATGGCCATGCGGCTGACCAGCAGCAATCTGAGCATGGCGCAGCAAGGAGACATGCGGACGAAAAAGACGTGGTTGCCGGGTCCAGCCCAAGGCAATCAGTTTGGCCCAAATCTCTTCGTGCCACTGCTGCAAGGCCGTCAATGCCTGGCTTTGCGACGCGTCCGGCCCGGCCCACACCACTCGCGGTTTCTCAAACACATCACGCATTGTCAGGTCCATCTTGATCTGCGGCTCCGTCCATTGCGCCATCTGTGTCGCCAAGGTCTGCAGATCAGACACGCGGCTGCCATCCAGAAATGCCAGTGTTAAGTGAAAGTGATCGGGCTGCATCATGCGCCCGCCGTAAATCGCATGCGCCTGCAGCGCCTGTTCGGCCAGCCAGGCACGGGTTTGTACGTCCGGCCACCAACCGATAAATGCGCGCAAAACGTGATCGGCATCAAGCGACTGCAGGTCCAGCGTAGGCAAGGGAATCGTCATCAGCAAACCCTCAAACAAGACGGATCGAGAAAAAGGGCGTTTAGCCTAAGCCCTGCAAAGACGACGCGCCAGATCATAAACAATATCCAAGGCCGGCAATTGCGTGCGACCTGACAAACGTACCGTGTTCGCAAACGGCCACAAAGTGCCGCAGCTTGCGAAAGCCCATGCTTGTCCCCTTGCTGACGCTTGAACCGGCTTATGCACAGACCGCATCAACTTGATGATTTTTTGGCGTTTGAGCCGCGCATTGTACCTGCATAGAATATGCTCGACCGCTTGGAAAGCCTATAAAAACACCGGAGACAACCATGGCTGTTTCCCCGACACAGCCGGGTACGCGCCACCACGTTTTAACAACCACCGGCTTGCTGTCGCTGGCAGGCAGGCCCCCTTCTTTAGAGCGCCAAGCCTTCGCAACAACCTCCCCCGACCGGGGTATGGCCCGAGACATCATCATGGCCAATACGCAGACCCTGTCGGGCTAGATTGCCAAACGCAAAGCCCCCTGTCACTGCCCTACGCATATGAGCAGGCCACGCAGTGGGTACAAAAACGCAAACCCGCCTTACTGGATTAAGCCGAGCCAGATGCAGGCAACGATCACCCGACATAACGAAGTGGATTACAAGCCCTTCATTTACAAAACCTGACGTTTTTCTCTGTTTCCAAAACGCAAAACGATAGACGCCTAAAAACTCCATACCTAATATAAGCGGAGCGGTCCGAACCCCAGACCGACACACAGCACAGGAGTAGCACGATGGGTATTATCTCCATGATTATTGTGGGCTTTATCGTAGGTTTGCTGGCACGAGCCATCATGCCCGGCGACCAAAAAATGGGATGGATAATGACAACCATCCTGGGTATTGTCGGTGCCTTTGTGGCAGGTTATCTGGGACAAGCCATGGGCTGGTACGTGCCAGGGCAAGGCGCAGGCTGGATCGGCTCCATCGTAGGTGCCATCATCGTCCTCTTTATCTACGGACTGGTCAGCAAAAAAGCGTAAAACGCCGTATAAATACAAAACCGCAGCCTTGCAGCTAATGTGATTGGCAATCCGCAGTATCCCCACGGCCACACACTACTGGAAGGCTGCCATACCGCAGTCTGCCAGGCTGCATAAGGCGCGATTCACTGATACCTGTAGCTATCGCGACCCTGACTCACAGAAAAAACAGACGCTGTGTCATTGACCGCCAGCGCCTGAATACACAAAGCCTGACGCTCCCGGAGCCAGTCATGCCCTACACGATCACCTTAAGTCGCATTTACGACGCCATCCATGAGCCTGCCGGCAAAGCGGCCCGTGTACTCACAGACCGCCTCTGGCCACGCGGTCTGAGCAAAGACGAGTTGGGCGACATCCAATGGCTGCACGAGGCCAGCCCGGCAAGCGAATTGCGCAAAAATTTTCATAGCGGCGCCATCTCCCCCGAGCAATTCCAGCACCGCTATCACGAACAACTGCAGCACGACCCCGACGCCTTGTTTCCCCTGATGAAACTGGCCCGCCAAGGCGAGCTGCAATTGCTAACCGCCACCCACGACCCGCAAACCTCCTATCTGACGGTGCTGAAACAGGCTGTGATCGAGGCTTTGGCCAAAGAGGATCGCCTACACGACGGCAATGAACCCAGTTCGCCGGTTTGTTACGCACACGTAGTGAAAGAAGACAAGCAATAAGCCGTGACTGGCTATCCCTGCGGCCGCCCGACAGTATTAGCGCCAGGCGCATTGCGCGCCCCCAGCAGACGCTGCACCAACCCCTGCACACACGCCTCGCGCCGTGAGTCCGGCGCATAGTCCGCTCGCAAAGTCGACCAGGCCGGATGAATCCGTGCCTGTGCCAGCTCCTCCGGCAGACCTTGTGCCCGCCAGACATTCAACTCCCGCTGCAAGGCCTGATCGAAATTCTCGGCATCAATCTCGCCCAGGCGAATCGGCGTCTGTGCGGCATGACCGCGTCGCTCCAAAGCCGCCATCAAGCTTAGCTGCCGCACCGCAAGCAAACGCAAGACGGCATCATCCACGCTAAGCTCAGTCTCGCCCCGCAACTTGCCCATCAAACGCTGGCCCCATTTGTCCGCGCCTTGCCACAAACCACCTGCCAAGGCGCCCAGAACCGTCCCGGTTCCTAAGCTCAGACCGCCCGTCATCACATCCAGCGTCGCGCCGGCCATGGCACCGGCAGCCACACCCTTGCCCAACTGCACGCCAAACTCCTTCAAGGCCTGGGGATCAAACAAGTCCATGCCCCAACGACCACCGTCAAAATGCAGCAGATCCGCCACCACATCCTGACGGCCAAAGCTGTAGCGCTTGAGCAAAGCCTGCACACTCTTGGCCTCGCGCGCCAAGACCGGCTCCTTTAACTGCTGCGCGGCCAGTTCCATGGCCTCCTTGTCCGAGGGTGTACTGACCCGCCAGGCCGCCACATCCACCAGCAATTCTGCCAGCAGCCGCATCGCGTCTCGACGCCGCAATACCGCCTGCTGCGCCAAATCCACTTTCAACTGCTGCAACACTCCCGCCTGCGTCTCCAGCAGAACGGCAAGCTTGTCGTACAGTAAAGCCTCGCCATCCAAAGCCGGTGCCACCGTATCGAACTCCGCCAAGGCATGCAGCCCCAGACGTGCCAACGCACTGCGCCATTCCTGTACCCGCGCCTGCGGACTACGCACAAAATTGAGCACAGGCAGCAAAGGCCGCCCGCTATAGGCCAACAAAGTCAGCTCGTCCTTATGCTTGCTCAAGACAGGATCGCGCGCATCCACCACATACAAACCCGCATCGCAAGATTGCAACTTGCGCAGCACACGGGCTTCCTGCTCGAAACGGCCCTGTGCCGCCGGGGACTCCAGAAAACGACGTATCCGCTCCGGTCCATCAATACGTTCACCGGGCTGGCTGAGCTGATCCATAAAGTCCAGCAAGGCCATGCTGTCTTCCAGGCCGGGGGTGTCGAACAGCTCCACCAGGGCCTCGCCGTCCACCGTCAGTCTGGCTCCTTCCACATGCCGTGTAGTGCCAGGGCTATTGCTGACCTGCCCAAACTCCGTATCCCGCGTCAGGGTACGCAGCAAAGAGGTTTTACCCGTATTGGTGTGACCCACCACCGCCAGCGTCAAAGCCGCCGCACTCATGATGGCTCCTTCGTAGACAAGTCTGGCCATTGATCGTGAATCTGCCCAGGCGCAAAGCCTGCCGCCACCAAGCGCTCATGCCAACTGCGACGGCGCGTCTGGTCCGGGTCGGCCAAGGCGTCGTCCAGCAACACCACATCGGATTGCTGGGCCAACTGTGCCCATTCAACCAGCGTTGCCACCACACCACGGTCCGGCGTCTGGGCGGCATCACATACCATCAACAAATGGCGAGGACTGGCCGACTGCAAGCGCCCCAGAATATCCAGGCGCTCAGCGCGCGAATCCACCCGGCCCAAGTCCTGCATCTGTGTCTGCACGAAAGCAGGCGGCCAGCTATGTTCTGGCGGCAACTCCAGCCCCACCACGCACAGCGCATTAGCGGTCAAAGGCGTGCTGGGCTGGCTTTGAATGCGAGCCACCCTGTCGGGCGATGCCAATTCATCCACGCCCGTCGGTTCGCTGGCTGGCATCAAGCGCGGACGCAACTCTGCCAGGCCCGGCAGGCTGTCATCCAGACTCAAGCGAGCCGTATGTTTACGCCATTGCCACAGGCTCCAGGCCAAGGCCAGCACACGAGGCAGCAAACCATAGGTGACCACCGCGCCCAACAGCCAACTGGACCACAGGGCCTGAGCCTGGGCATCCAGCACTTGCAGGCCATCGCTGCTACGTATGGTGAAGGTATCGGGCTGGGCAAAGCCCAATAAGGACGGCAGGGCACCCAGGCCTTCAACCAGCCAGACAAAGCTATCTGGCGTCAAAAGCGTGGTTTCCCAATTGAAGTGATAGCGGCGCGAAGCCAGCAATAACAGCAGGGTGCTCAAGGCCGACAAAAAGGCCAGCACCCACAAGCTATGGCTGATCAGACCCGCTAGCCAGGACTGGCTACCTCGGCGTGCCAGTACGGCGGCAAAAGCCTGGGGTACCAGACTGGCATCGCCTTTGACGAAGCGGCGACTTAGCCACCACCAGGCATCACTGGCCCAACTGCCCGTGCCAGCGCTTTTGCCGGACCAGAACAAGCTGAACAGCCAGAAAATAAAGGTCAGCGCGTGCAAACCCAGCAAAGCCCCCAAGGCCGTCAATACATTCACGGCTCGACTGCCATCGCCCAGTGCTCCTGCAGCGGTCCCGGCGCCTGCCAACAAAGCCAGCACCGCCATGGCGATCAGCAGGAGGCGGGCCATACGCCACCAACGCGTCCAGGCTTGTTCCAGCCCATCGCGCCGCGCCAGAGCCAAAGCGCGTGCCGATACACGTTGAGCAAATGAACCACCCGCCGCCCGCGCACGGCGCGATTCAGACAGGTCCTCAATAGGGCCCCACAGGGTTTCGCGCAAACGTATGGCTTCCACCAGAGTTTGCTGCTGCCAGGAGCCGACGGATTCAGACGGTTTCATGGCACTGGCCACCACTTAAAGGAGTACCGGTTCGTCAGGCAAAGCATTGCCCGCCGCACCCGGAGTCTGCGTCGGGGCACCTTTTTGCAAGACAGCTTCGATGGCACTGACGGCCCCCAGCAAGCCGGACAAATACTCGCGCGAGGCCAGATCTTTCTCCAGTTGCCGACATATCTGTTCCCATTGCGCCGGATCGGCCTGGATACCCCGGTCCGCAATGATATGGATACGGCGTTGGCCCAAGGCCAGGTACAGCAAAACGCCAGAATTCAAAGGCGTATCCCAGACACGCAAACGGCCAAAAACCTCCAGAGCACGTTGGGCGCTGTCGGCTTCATGGGCGGGCAAAACGGCTTCAATGGCGACGACCAGCTCACCGCTATGATCCTCTTCACCTTTGCGGATCTGTTCAGCCAGATGGCCCAGCATTTCAGCATTGAAATAACGACGGCGCAGCCATTGACCTTGCACCGACGCCCAGCCCGAGAGTTCTTTCCAATTCACACTCATATCGCTCCCCTGTGGCCTTACCAACTACCGGAAGCGCCACCGCCTCCGCTACCGCCACCACCGCCGCCGCTGCCTCCGCCAAAACCACCGAAGCCCCCGCCACTGCCACCATTTCCACCAAAGCCACCGGAAGAATAACCGCCCAACCCTCCAATGACGCCACCACGGCGCGAGGCACGCCCGGAACTGGACTTACCGCCCGCACCAAAGAGTCGGCCAATCAGGCTCAATCCAGCGCCCACAACAGCAGCCAACAAGGCCAAGCCAATACTGCCCGAGACAATCAGGGTAAAGACGCCTGCGGCAAAGGCAGCAAACAAGGGAGAGGCAAAAAACACAATTGCCCCCACAGCCAGCAAAGGCTCCCAGAACACGCCTTCTTCACCTGAAGAGGTAACAGGCGCATTCTTAGGGGGAGGGGGAAGCTCTTCACCATTGACCAAGCCCACCAGACTATCGGCAGCAGCCTGAATACCAGCGTAGAAATTGCCTTCCATAAAACGAGGCGTCATCTGTTCGCGAATGATGCGGCCAGCCTGCAAATCGGTCACTGCGCCTTCCAAGCCGTAGCCGGTCTGGATACGCATGCGGCGATCATCCTTGGCCACCAACAGCAAGATGCCATCATCCACTTTTTTGCGACCAATTTCCCACTGATCAAAAACGCGCAAGGCGTATTGCTCGATGGTTTCGTCGCCCGTGGTGGGCACCATCAAAATGACCACCTGTGCGCCTTTTTCCTGCTCCACCGCCTTGAGCTGCTGGTTCAGGGCGTCTTTTTGATCCGGACTCAAGGTGCCCGTGGTATCGGTCACCCAACCCGCAATGGCGGGAATAGGCTCGGGTTTGGCATGCGCTTGTGCCCAGGGCCAGCACAAGAACAGCAGTGCCATCAACCAGCCACAAACCCAGACCAGCCTGCCAGAACGTGCAGACCCAGGCCCAGCAGTCCGTGCAAGATCGTGCACGCTCATGGTGCCACCTCCAGAATTAATCAAGACCCGGCAGGAGCAGGGGTCGCAAGGATATCAAACTTGACCTCGGGATCCCGCGTGATCTCGCTTTGACGATCCACACCGTAGTTTTCCTTGACCTTGTAACCAAATAGCTTGGCGGTAATCAGGGTAGGGAACTGACGAATGAACAGGTTGTATTCCTGCACAGCCTGTACATAACGGCCACGCTCGGTAGCGATACGGTTTTCCGTGCCTTCAAGCTGTGTCATCAAATCACGGAACAGGCCGTCGCTTTTCAGTTGTGGGTAGTTTTCCGAGACGGCAATCAAACGCGACAAGGCCGAGGACAACTGGTTCTGGGCTTGCTGGAAACGCGCCATGACTTCGGGGTTGTCCAGATCATCCACTTTCATCTGAATCGTGCCGACCTTAGCGCGAGCCTCAGTGACTTGGGTGAGCACCGCGCGCTCGTTAACCATATAGGCATTGACCGAGCTGACCAGTTTGGGCACCAGTTCGGCCCGGCGCTCGTATTGATTCAAGGTTTGCGACCAAGCAGCCTTGACCTGCTCGTCCAGGCGCTGGATCTCGTTATACCCACAACCAGAGAGCAAGACCGCTACACTGCTGATAAAGACCCATCGTATCCATGATGTCATGATTTTTTCCTGCAAAAATAAGCAGATAAACAACAAAAAAGGGTTCTAACCCATTCGCTCGGGCACCTGCCAAACCGAGCCCGGCAGTGCGTGCACGCCCAGCGTAAACCGCGTCCCGCCGCATAACAAGTGCGTCTATGACGGCGCTTAACAATTTCTGTCAAATCCGGCTACGCAGCAAGCCTGACCTTTGATGCTTGAAACAGGTTGTTTTAACGCGACCACTCAAAATGATACAAGATGGTCAATGAGGATTTTTACTGATTTCACGCTATAATGGTTGATTGCGCAGCGCACCAATCACTGCGCCTCTTGCAGCAGGCGGCGTTCTTGCCCCTGCCGTGGCATCGTCGCCATAAACAAAATACCTTAGCCTGGATTGGTAGGGCCCCAAAGAGGGCTTTTGGGCTAGTCACTGGAAAATTCTTGGACTCTCAAATCACTTTTGCCTCTCTTGAGCTGGCAGAACCTCTGTTGCGTGCTGTAACCGACGCAGGCTATACCCACCCCACCCCTATTCAGGCCCAGGCTATCCCTAAGGTCATTGAAGGTGGTGACCTGTTGGCCGCTGCTCAAACCGGCACTGGCAAGACCGCAGGCTTTACCCTGCCTATCTTGCACCGTCTGCTGAACAACCCTCAGCAAAATCGTAAACCAGGCCGCCCACGTGCGCTGATCCTGGCTCCTACCCGTGAACTGGCCGCCCAGGTTGAAGAATCGGTACGTTTGTACAGCCAGCACACCCGTCTGCGCTCGATGGTCATGTTTGGTGGCGTGAACATCAACCCCCAGTTCCATGCCCTGCGCAAGCCACTGGACATTCTGGTCGCGACCCCTGGCCGTTTGCTGGATCACGTGCGTCAACGCACGGTAGACCTGACTGGCGTGGAAATTCTGGTGCTGGACGAAGCCGACCGCATGCTGGACATGGGCTTTATCCGCGACATTCGCAAGATCATCAGCCTGATGCCCGTTGAGCGTCAGACCCTGCTGTTCTCGGCTACCTTCTCGGACGAAATCCGTGAGCTGGCCCGCAGCTCGCTGAACAACCCGGTCGAAGTGGCTGTTGCTGCTCGCAACACCACCAATGAACTGATTACCCAGCAAGTGATTCTGGCTGACCAGGCACACAAACGTGACCTGCTAAGCCACATCATCCGCGAAAGCAGTTGGAACCAGGTGCTGGTGTTCTGCCGCACCAAGCACGGCGCTAACCGTTTGGCCGAAAAACTGTCCAAAGACGGTATGGCGGCTGAAGCCCTGCACGGCAACAAGAGCCAGGCGGCTCGTACCCGTGCGCTGGCCGGCTTCAAGAACGGCAAGGTTGTGGTGCTGGTTGCCACCGACATCGCCGCACGTGGTCTGGACATTGATCAACTGCCTTACGTGGTGAACTTCGAACTGCCTAACGTGCCTGAAGATTACGTTCACCGTATTGGCCGTACTGGCCGTGCCGGTAGCGAAGGTGTGGCCCTGTCGCTGGTCGATCGCAGCGAAATGCGTTTGCTCAAGCAGATCGAGCGCATGACCCGCAATCCTATCGAGCGCATCGTGGTGGAAGGCTGGACGCCTCCCTCGCGTGCTGCTCTGGCTGAAGAAGCCAAGGAAGACACCTACGCAGAGCGCCGTTTCCACAGCGCTCCTGGCCCTGGTGCTCGTGCTCCAGCAGGTGCTCGTCGCACGGGTGGCGGTGGTGGTCAGGCTCGCTCGCCTGAAGGCCGTGGTGGTAATGGCGAAAGCCGTCCACGCCGTCCTGGCAATGACAACCGTCCACGTCGCAGCGCCGCTCCTGGTGGTGCAGGTGGTGGTGCTGCCCGTGCCGGTCAAGGCCGCCCCGGTGGCCGTCAGGACAGCCGTGGCCCGAACCGCAGCAACCGCAGCGCCGCCCAAGCCAAAGCCTAAACCCTGCAAAAGGGGCTGTGCCTGCCAAAGGCGGGCACAGCGCCCGCCTTTGAACCGAGCACACCATGGCACTGAGCACCTGGCTCGCCTTTTTCGCGGCTTCCTGGGTCATTTCCTTCTCACCCGGTCCCGGCGCGATCTCCTCCATGTCCTCGGGCCTGAAATACGGCTTCAAACGTGGGTATTGGATGGCGATTGGCCTGAATATCGGAATCATGATCCAGATATTCATCATCAGCCTGGGGCTTGGACAAGTCCTAGCGCGCTCGGAACTGGCGTTCACCACGCTTAAGGGGCTGGGCGCGGCGTACCTGATTTATCTGGGCTGGAAGCAATTACGCACTGACGCCATGCCGGTGCAGGTCACAGGCCAGGCACCCAGCGATTTTCGCATTCGTGATCTATTGCTTCGTGGTTGTCTGATCAATATCACCAACCCCAAGGGGCTGGTATTTCTGCTGGCCATCATGCCCCAGTTTCTGGACTTGAATCGGCCCATGCCACTGCAATACCTGCTGATCGCCATGACCCTGTGCTTTACGGATCTGGTGGCCATGGGTTGCTACACCTCGCTGGCCGCACGCATGTTGCATTTGCTCCGTCAGGCCAGCCACGTACGGCTGCTGAACCGCGTATTCGGTTCGCTATTTATCCTGGCAGGGACGGTCTTGGCCGGCGTGTCGCGTTAGCCTTGTGCACGCATCAACTTGCCCCCAAGCCCTGCTTTACGGATAATTCGCTCACTGTTTTCCACGCGCCAGACTGGCGCTGCCACAAGGATTTTCAATGTCGTCCGGTGACATACGCTCTGAAGTCAAG
>JTFO01002651.1_pt1 | contig 46591 bp, 35 predicted proteins | sample 235411 | NCBI WGS metagenome assembly JTFO01 (sample SAMN03067590, study PRJNA260953) | activated sludge metagenome | biome: Sludge; feature: Wastewater; isolation source: CETP activated sludge from laboratory augmented bioreactor treating... | place: India:Gujarat | collected 2013-04
CTTGAAGGAAAGCATCCGTGCCCGGTGGCACGGCCGGGCTTCAAACCCGGTTGGGGGCGTCAGACGTTCCCAGGTAGGTTCGACTCCTGCTGCTTTCCGCCAATTTCTGCAGCGGCCTCCAGCACACTGGCAGGCCCTGAACTACGGTAACGTCTGTGTGGGCTCAGCCTGCGTCTCAGGCGTTGAACGACGCCCTGCTGTTGGCCCCGAGTCAGAGCACGTCACCGCCAGTACCTGCGCTTGTTGATCCCCCAAGCTAAGCACACTGTGGGGAAGCTCCGAGTCAAAGTAAACGGAATCGCCCGTCTCCAAGGTCATGCTGTGCTCTGCAATGGTCACTTGCACTTGCCCTTGAATCACAAACAAAAACTCTTCTCCCCCATGCGGGAAGGTTGGCGCAGGCTGCTGGTGATCATGCGGAGGGTAAATGACAAAGGGATCCATCAAACGAAAGCGTCGCCGCCCGGCCATGCTCTCGTAACGGTAAACGCTATGGCCGGCTACGCTGGGCAAGGGCATACGATCGTGCCGCCGCACGACACACACACTTTCGTCTTGATCCAGATCCGCCTCTCCGATCAACTGCGACACCCCCATGCCATACGCCTGAGCCAACTTGACCACAGTCGAGATGGACGGCGCACTGACGGCCCGCTCCAGCTTGGACAAATAACTTTTAGTCAGACCAGTACGCTGAGCCAATTGCTCCAGCGACAAGCCATGTTGGCGACGCAGAGCGCGCAAGCGAAAGGGAAGATGGGTCATGTGGGCTAAAAAGAGGTGTGGCGCCCGAGGCCAGCCTCAGGGCGCGTAGAAAAAAGCAGCCTCTTATTCTACTCAAAAACATCCGTATGGCGTTTCAGCGCTTTACGGGCATAGTATTCAAAGCCGATCTCGGAGCGACGCGGCCTCAAAATCCAGTCATGAGCCTCCCGACCCAATTCCGGCGCAATAGGCTGAATCTTTCCGGCGGACATCGCCAACAGTTGCATGCGCGCAGTACGCTCAAATTGCAAAGCCAGAACACAAGCCTCTTCTACTGAGGCCGCTGCCACCAACATGCCATGGTGTGACAACAAAATGGCGCGTTTATCGCCTAAGGCCTCAGCAATGATCTGCCCTTCTTCATTGCCCACGGGCACACCAGGCCAATCTTTCAGGAATGCACAGTCCTCATACAAGGGGCAGTTGTCCATATGAGAGACCTCTAGCGGCACCTCCAGCATGGACAGGGCGGCCACATGCAGGGGGTGCGTATGAATGATGCAGTTCACATCGGGTCGAGCACGATACACCCAGGAGTGAAAGCGGTTTGCCGGATTAGGCATGCCGTACCCTTTCAACACGGTCAGGTCCTCGTCCACCAACAAAACATTCGTCGAGGTGATCTCATCAAAACCCAGGCCCAACTGCTGGGTAAAGTACGTGCCCTCCTGTTCCCCGCGTGCGGTGATCTGGCCAGCCAGCCCGGAGTCATGGCCACCATCAAAAAGAATACGGCAAGTCAGCGCGAGCTTTTCGGGGACACTGCGTTCAGGGATTTCAAAAATTGCCTGCATCTGACTTTGTGCCTGTTCAATCAGCACAGATTTAGACAAGCTCATGGTGTCACTCATAACCACTCCTTTTGTAAATGACAATCCTGCTCACAACAACGGAACATAGCCCGCCAGGGCCTGCATACGTTCAAGCCAACGTCGGACCGATGGATAGCAGCGCAGCTCATAACCACCTTGCTGCGCCATACAGGTATAGGGAAACAAGGCAACATCCGCGATGCTGGGCCTGTCTCCAACAAAATAGCGATGTCGCTGCAAATGCGCCTCCATATGAGCCAGAGCCTTGTTGCCCTGTTCACGCCACGCCAACACCGCAGGAGCATCCACCGCCATCGTGCCGCGCAATGTCACCCACAGTCTTGGCTGGGCAAGGTTGGCCATATGCTGCGTCTGCTCAAAAGACAACCACTGCAAAACCTGTGCCTGGGCCAGTGCATCGGCGGGCAAGAACGCCGTACCCTGTGCCAAATACCACAAGATGGCGGCCGACTCCGCCAGCCAGGGTCCCTCCCGAGTCCGCAATACCGGCACCTGTCCCCAAGGGTTGATACGCCGAAACGCCTCGGTATCCAGATCCCCCTCCACGATGGACAGGCTGCGCCGCTGTAGCGCTATACCCAAATAGCCGCACAGCAGTCGTACCTTCCAGCCATTGCCGGTATAGATCGTGTCGATAAGCTCCAGTGCCGGTTGGTTCATCGTCTGCTCCTTACTCCAGACTGATGTCTGCGGTCTGCACAATACGCTGCCACTTGCCGCGCTCGGCCGCGATAAAGTGTTGGTACTCGTCCTGGGTTCCGGTGTAGACCTGACTGCCTTGCTGCTCCAGATGAGCTTTGAACTGCGGGTCAGCCAGTGTCTTTTGCAATGCCGTCTCCAACACTGCAACGATCTGCGGTGGCGTACCGGGTGGAGCCAGCAACACGTTCCAGGAACTGATGCGCAGCTCAGGTGCACCCAACTCCGCGCTGGAAGGGACATCAGGAGCAGCCGGGGAACGCTGGCTATCAGCCAAGACCAGGGCGTGGAGCTTGCCCGCCTTCACTTGCGGCATGATCACTGGAATGGCATCCATCACCATGTCAGCATGGCGGCCCACCACCGCGCTGACCGCTTCCCCCCCACTCTTGAAGGGAATATGCCGCACATCAAGCTTCTCCGTTAGCTTGAACAGTTCAATCCCTAAATGTGGAGAACTCCCGACTCCGGCGGACCCAAAATTCAGCAGACCCGGCTCCTGCCGGGCATGGCTGACCAGTTGGGCGTAGGTCTCTGTACCCAGATCCGAACGAACTGCCAGCACATACGGAGACCCCGTCACCATACCGATAGGCACAAAAGCGTGTGGGTCGTAGTTGATCTTGGAGGCCAGCAAGGGATTGACCACCTGTGTGCCTACGGTCCCCATGAACACGGTGTACCCGTCCGCCTTGGCATTTTGCGCGGCCTGAGCGGCGATCATGCCGCCAGCACCGGCCCTATTTTCAACAATCACGGTCTGATCCAACTCCTTGCCCAACTGCTGGGCAAGAAGGCGTGCCACCAGGTCTGTAATGCCTCCTGCGCCAAAGGGCACGATCAAACGCAGCGGCTGGGCGGGAAACGTCGTTGCCTGCGCCGACCCCGCAATCATCATCAAGGCCGCCCACCCGGCCATCGCTAAACCAAAAATCTTTTTCATGAAATGTCTCCTGAACTTTTTAAGTTTGAATTGTTCAGGACACATTTTCATCAAAAATGACCCGAAGTGTCAAATAAAGAAATTAATGTCCTTCAAGACTTCTATCAGGACCAAGAAAAGAGGCGGCATGCGTATTTTCAGGACTCATACCGCTTTTCTAGGCATGACACCTTTCTGAAAAAAACAGAATTTTTCCTATAGAACAACGATTGTCCAGAACACCATCGAAGGCTCGTCCGCGCAGCCCGTGTTTCTGACACCACACATTCATCAGCTTTCTCGACAAGCAACACATTTTTAAACAAAATGCTGATTGCGAACAATTCTCATTATACTTATCGTTATCAGGGAAGAGATTATGAATGTATTGACGCTCCCGGCTCGCCGCCCGATCTTTGCATTAGGCCTGCTCGCCACGGCCTTGGCAGCCAGTTTCAATGCGCAGGCACAAACCTCCAACGTGCGTGGAGGGGTCACCTCACTAGAAGAAATCCGTGTCTTGCCATCGGCAGAAGAAGCCGTCAAACAGGCTCCTGGCGTGTCTACCATTACCGCCGACGATATTGAAAAACGTCCTCCCGCCAACGATCTGTCCGAACTGATCCGCACCATGCCCGGTGTGAACCTGACCGGGAACAGCCCATCGGGCTCCTACGGCAATAGCCGCCAGATCGACTTACGCGGCATGGGTCCGGAAAACACCTTGATCCTGATTGACGGCAAGCCCGTGAGCTCTCGGGACTCCATTCGCATGGGGCGTAACGGGGAACGTAATACCCGTGGCGACAGTAACTGGGTCCCTGTCAACGCCATCGAACGCATTGAAGTGTTGCGTGGGCCGGCAGCCGCGCGCTACGGCTCCGGTGCCGCCGGTGGTGTGGTGAACATCATCACAAAAGCGCCTACCGACACCTTTTCCGGCTCGGTAACCGCCTATGGCTTAATCCCCGAGGACAGCGATTACGGCTCCACACGTCGCACCGGCTTTAACCTGTCTGGCCCCATCGCCGACAAACTGTCTTTCCGCGTCTACGGCAATATCGCCAAAACCGATGCAGACAAACCTGCCTTGAACGCTAAATCCTCCGGCATTAATGTCAGCGAAACAAACGTGCCTCCAGCAGGCCGCGAAGGTGTGCGTAACAAGGACATCAACGGCTTGGTCCGCCTGGATATCAACCGCGACCATCGCCTGGAGCTGGAAGGCTCATTTAGTCGCCAAGGCAATATTTTTGCTGGCGAGCGTCTGTTCAACCGCAGCAATTCCACGATTGCATCGTTGGCCGATGCAGGGGCTGAAACCAACATCATGTACCGCCGTACTGGCTCCCTGAGCCACTACGGTGACTATGGTCAGGGCCGTCGTTCGCGCCTTACCTTTGCCTACGAAGGTACAACCAACTCGCGCCTCAATGAAGGTCTTGCTGGTTCCGTTGAAGGCAGTATCTCCAACCCTGGCGCAGGTTCCGTATCGGAGTTGCGTTCGTTGAACCTGTCCGGCGAATACAACACACCCTTACAGATCGCCAACAAGCACGTGCTGATGACCGTGGGTTTTGAACACCGTGACCAACGCCTGGATGATGACTACGCCACCCGCTCTGGCCAGACCATCAACAAGAACGCTGACTCCAAGAGCAAGGCTCGCACCACTGCCGCCTATGTGGAAGGCAATATCGAGCTGACCGAAGCACTGACCGTCACCCCCGGTGTTCGCTTTGATCACCACAGCAAGTTTGGCGACAACTGGAGCCCCAGCCTGAACGCCTCCTACTTCCTGACCGAGCATCTGACCCTGAAAGGCGGTATTGCTCGCGCTTTCAAAGCGCCTAACCTGTACCAGTCCAACCCCAACTACCTGTACCAAACGCGCGGTAACGGTTGCCCGTACGACCCGGTAACGGGCCAACGCGTGAGCGGTCCTTGCTACATCTTCGGTAACGACAATCTGTCGCCCGAACGCAGCATCAACAAGGAAATTGGTCTGGCTTACGACAACGCGGGCTGGGCAGCCGGTTTGACCTACTTCCAGAACGACTACAGCAACAAGATTGTGGCCGATATGGGCGACCAGACCATTCCGGATGCGGTGAACATCGGAGGCTCGCTGGTGCGTCCCTTCCAGTGGGTGAACTCCGGCAAGGCCGTGATCCGCGGTCTGGAAGGCAACCTGACCATCCCGATCCTGGGTGAGAACGGCGAGACACTGAGCCTGAGCAATAACCTGACTTACATGATCACCAACAAGTCCAAGGAAACGAATCAGCCTTTGACCGTCATCCCCCGCTACACCCTGAACAGCACGCTGGATTGGCGCGTGAACGACAGGCTGTCCATGCTGGCAACCGCCACCCTGTATGGCAAACAAAAGCCACGCTCACAGAACCTATCCAATAACTCGACCGTGACGGGCGATGGTCTGCGTGAACGTGGCTCGTATGCCATCTTCGGCCTAAGCGGTGCTTACCAGGTCACCAAGTCCACCCATATCCGTCTGGGCGTCAACAACCTGTTCGACAAGCGTCTGTACCGCGAAGACTCCGGTAGCGGCCAAGGTGCCAACACCTATAACGAGCCTGGCCGTCAATACTACGCAACCTTGACGGCCAGCTTCTAAGGCGTCTTGCTGTACCCCGGACGCTTTCGGGCGTCCGGATGACCTCTTGCTGCATCAGCCCCTGCCTTTCCCAACGGGAGCTGCGGGGGCTGCCTCTTGCCCCGCTTTCGCCCAAGCCAGCTCTCCCCGGCCCGGCCCCAACAACGCTAGACTAAAGCCTTGTTGGCCATCCGTCCGGCTACAGAACCATCACATTCGGGAGCTGATCTTGTCATACATTGAACCGGATCTCGCGATCTACGCCGGGCCTCGCGCCTATCGTCACATTCAAAACCAGGGTTTGCATGCCAAAGATATCAGCACATTAATTGGCAGCGCGGGCGGGCCCAAGGCGTTGGCCTTGACCGGGCTGGATCAGTATCTGTTTGGGGACTGGCTCAACACACATGACGAACCGCTGTGGTTGTTTGGCAGCTCAGTGGCCTCCTGGCGTTTTGCCTGCGCGGCTCAACACGATCCGTACACGGCTTTTGCGGACTTTGCCCAGCTCTATATACACAGTCCCTTTTTACCCAACTCCACGGTCGCGGACATTACCCGGTCTACCCAGACTATGCTGAAAACGTTCCTCGGGGACGCCGACTCACAAGCAGCAATCCTGAACCACCCGCGCTATCGCTTCGCCATTACCGTGGCACGCAGCAAAGGCTGGGCAGGTTCGCGCAATCAAAAACAGCTTGGCGCCGCCCTGCTCGGCTGCATGGTCGGCAACTATGTACACCCGGCCATCCCGCGCTGGTTCTTTGAGCGGGTCATCGTGCACGACACCCGCAGCCCCTTGCCCATCCACGGCAAGCATCAAGATCAGGCTCGCTACGCGGCGCTGGATCAGCACAATCTGTTCCAAACCTTGGCCGCCAGCACCGCCATTCCAATGGTCATCGACGGTGTTGATGCCGCCCATAACTGGCCCGCCGGGCTCTACCGGGATGGAGGCTTAGTGGACTACAACTTTTGCGCACTGGATCTGGACAGCCCAGGCCTGACCTTGTTTCCCCACTTCACGCAAAAAATCAGCGCCAGTTGGTTCGACAAATACCTGCCACGCTGGCAGAAGGCCCGCCGCCCCCACAGCCTGGATAATCTGATTCTGTTATGCCCCACCCCGCGCTTTTATCAGCGCCTGACAGACCACAAAATCCCGGATCGTTCCGACTACAAACGGCTGTCTGATTCGGAGCGACGTCTGGCCTGGCAACACTCCGTTGAACAAAGCCAGCGCCTGGGCGAGCAGTTTGCGCAATGGGTCGCTGATGACCAGCTTGCCCAGGTTGTACGCCCCCTGCCCTTCCCATAAGCGGCGCTTGCCACACAACAAGTGCCAGTCAGCTCAGAATTGATAGCGCAATGATGCCATCACATTACGGGGTGCGCCGTAGGTATGACTGCTGTACGCCAGGCGATAGGTTTTGTCGAAGATGTTATTGAAATTCACGGTTAAATCCGCCCGAGGCGTAATGGCATATCGAGCCATCAGATCCACCACCGCATAGGCTTTCTGTGTATTGGTTTCACGAGCTACGCCGGTCAGCTGATTATCAAAAATCTTGCTTTGCCATTGCACGGAGCCGCCTACCGTCAATTTATGCCATGCACCCGGCAAGCGATAAGTCGTGAACAGCTTGACCTGGTCAGCCGGAATATCCGTCTTGATCTTCTCCCCGTCAGCACCCCGGAAGCGGTAGTGGGTATAGCCCGCCCCCATTTGCCAGCCAGGGGCAATCTCGCCATTGATCTCGAACTCAATCCCTTCAGAACGCGTATTGCTGGCTGCGGTGTACGCTTGGGTTCCGCTAGGAGTCAGTTCCTTGCCATCAACGACAGCCAGATTATCCTTGCGAGTCTGAAACACCGCCAAAGAGGCTGAAGCCGCCTCTCCAGGGAACAGATATTTGACCCCCAGTTCATAGTTATTGCCTTTTTCAGGGTCCAGATAATTGCCATCTCTGTCCTGGCTGGACTGGGGATTGAAGATTTGCGTATAGCTGGCATAGGTCGCCCACTGCTCATTCCAGTCGTAGACCAGACCTGCATAGGGGGTAAACACGCCATTTTCTTTACGCAAGGTCGTATTGGTATGGTCCTTCCAGTTCGTGACCCGTCCGCCCGCAATCAAAGCCAACTTGTCCGTCAAACGCAAACGTGTTGCGGCATACGCCCCCCACTGGCGCGCCCGCTGATTATCCGGCCCGGTAATCTTCAAGTCCGGACGTGGCAGGTTACGGTCAAAGTCCTTGATCTGAGCAATGGGGATACGCTGGCGCGCATAAGCCATGTCATGTCGGGAGAGCTCGTAGTAATTGGCCCCCAGCATAATGTCATGCCCTTGCCCCCATGCCTGAAAGCGCCCTTTGATCGTGATATCGGCCGTATCCTGCGTGGGTGTTTTTTCATTGAAGCCCGCCGTCATGGAACCTCGCCCCTGCGGGGTCGGCTCCGGAGCGGCCACTCCATACAACTGCTCGTTATTCAGCCAAGAACGCCCCACCGCCATTTGAATGGACCAGTCATCATTGAACTCGTGTTCAAGTTGAGCAAATGCCATCGTCCGGCGCTGCTTGCTGTAGGCCCAGGCGGCCGTCGCAGAATCGCTACGATCCCACTCCACCAGATTTCCAGCCGTATCCGAGACACTGAATGCGTGCATGCTGGAGCCATCGTAACGATTATCCATGTGCTCAAGACCCAGTCTGGCGACCGTTCGCGCCCCCAGATCCGCTTCTATCACGCCATAGAAAACATCCCGTTTGCCCTTGTAGCCATCCTTCCAGGAGCGGGACTGATCATAAGCAGCAACCAGCCGTCCCCGCACAGAGCCGCTGTCATTGAGCGGGCCCGAAATATCCGCCATGCCCCGGTACCGATCCCAGCTCCCCACTCCTGCTGAAACCTGTCCTTGAAACTCGGCCGTTGGCCGTTTGCGCTGCATCATGATGGATGCCGACGGCTCTCCAGCCCCACTGAGCAGGCCGGTCGCACCGCGCACAATGGCGACATTGTCATAAATGGCGGTATCCATGACGCTGACCCCGCCATACCCTTGCAAGGCGGCAGCCGTCGTCGGGACACCATCAATAACGTAATTCGTGATGTTGAAACCACGTGCCTGAAATGAGGTATAGCCTGCGCCGTCATCCCCGTATTGCCGGCGACTGACCCCGGGACTTTGCTCCATGACCTGCCCCAAGGTATCCAGGCCCTGATCTTCGATGCGTTGTCGCGTAATGACCGTTGCAGACTGGGGCAGCTCCTGTAGCGTCATGGGCAATTTCAAAACCTGAGGCACAGCCTGTTGCTGATAGCTGCCTGTGCCCTCTGACTTCTCATTCTGAGCCCGCACTTTGATGGACGACAGGGTGGATACCTCCTGAGGCGTTTCCTGAGCTTGTGCCACACCCATCAAAAGCCCCAAAACCATGGAGTACCCGCCAGCCCAAACCACTGCTTTCATATCTTCCCCTCTTATTAAATGCGAATTGTTCTCATTATTGTAATGCGAACTAATTATTTTTGAATATGCAATTTAATAAGCAACAGGTAAATACTCAGGCACGAAACCCGCTCTTTTCAAATGCCCAAACGTGCTCAGCGGGCAAACCGTTCACCTGTCCATGACGCCCAGACCTCGCCTAAGTGCTCTGATCGATTTACCATGACAGCTTCCGATCACAACCTACCCCCGAGCAATATGGATACTCCTATTCGTCTGACCCAATACAGTCATGGAGCCGGTTGCGGCTGCAAGATTTCCCCCAAGGTACTGGACATTATCCTGGCCGGTAGTGGCGCCCAGAACATGGACCCGAACCTGTGGGTAGGCAATACCTCGCGCGACGACGCCGCTGTCTACGGCCTGAATGAGGAAACGGGCGTCGTCTCGACCACCGATTTTTTCATGCCTATCGTGGACGACCCCTATGACTTTGGGCGCATTGCCGCGACCAACGCCATCAGCGATATCTACGCCATGGGCGGCAAACCCATCATGGCCATTGCCATTTTGGGCTGGCCTATCAATGTGCTGTCTCCTGAGGTCGCCCGCGAAGTGGTGCGAGGCGGACGGGCTGCTTGCGATGCTGCAGGCATCACCCTGGCCGGTGGCCATTCCATTGATGCACCCGAACCTATTTTTGGGCTGGCCGTCACCGGGGTCGTTGATAAAGGCCAGTTAAAGCGCAACGACACGGCTACTGAAGGTTGCCAGCTCTATCTGACCAAACCTTTAGGCATCGGCGTGCTGACCACCGCTGAGAAAAAAGCCAAGCTTCGTCCTGAAGATCAAAACCTGGCACGCGACTGGATGTGCACGCTGAACAAGCCCGGCAGCCGCTTTGCGCAACTGCCCGGCGTGAAAGCCATGACGGACGTGACCGGCTTTGGCCTGCTGGGCCACCTGATCGAAATGGCGGACGGCAGCGGCCTGACTGCCCGTCTGAACCTGGACCGTGTGCCCTTGCTGCCCGGCATTGAGTACTACCTGGAACAAGGCTGCGTCCCTGGCGGCACGCAACGCAACTTCGACAGTTACGGCCACCGCATCGCCCCTATCAGCCAGGAGCAAATCAATATCTTGTGCGACCCGCAAACCAGCGGCGGTTTGCTGGTGGCCGTTGAGCCCTCTGCCACGGCCGAATTTCTGGCCGTAGCAACAGAGCTGGGCCTGACGCTGGAACCTATTGGACAAATGATTGCGCAGCAACAGCATGCTGTCGAAGTCGTATAAATCAATATAGGCACCCTGCTCGTCCCCAGGGCCATCACGGGCGATCAGGGCTGTATAACCCTTGATAGCAAGACAGAGCCGCCAACTCATTGAAGCGGCGGCTCTTTTCCTGCAACTCCTCTCTTTGGCAGCAAGGGCTACATGTTCAGCTCCAGACCTTGCAGCTTTTCCTGCCAAACCTGAGCTTCCTGCCGCAACTCCTGTTCCAGGGCAGGACCAGCCTGTGCATTGATTTGCAATCCTGCATCCTCATACTGGCGCACCAGTTCAGGTGTCTGCAAAACCGATAGCACGGCCGAGGACAACGCCTCCCTGCGTTCCGCTGGCGTATCCTTGCGAGCCACCAGCATCCACCAGTTGTCGGGAATAGCAGCAAGCAACTTCCCCCAGCCAGCTTCCTGTACAGTGGGCACCTCAGGCAAAACCGCCAGGCGCTGTGGTGCCACTACCGCCAAAGCACGAACACGCCCCGACTGCAGCATGGCCTGGACAGAAAGATAGCCTATGACAGCAAACTGCACTTCGCCCGCGCCCAGGCCCGTCACCATCGCACCTCCGCCCCGGTAAGGCACATGCACCGCTTTGGTATTGCTGGCTTGCAAAAGCAGCGCTCCGGCCAGGTGGGGCAAGGTCCCTGCACTGGGCGAACCATAATTGGCATCGCCTTTTTGAACGCGCAGATAGGCTATCAGCTCATCCAGACTTCGTATGGGCAATTCAGCATTCACCACGATTAACAAAGGCACAGAAACCAGTTTGGCAATTGGCGCAAATTGCTCCAGAGGATCGAGTTTCTGATCCGGAAACAAAAACTGATTGATCACCAGATTGTTGGTCGCCGCCGACAGCACGGTATATCCATCTGCGGGTTGGCGCAGCAGATAATCCGCACCAATCAGCCCCCCCGCACCCGGCTTGGATTCAATAATGAAAGCCTGCCCAAAATGCCGTTGCAGCTGGTTTCCAAGCAAGCGAGGCACTTGGTCTGCAATACCACCGCCACCGTAGGGCACAACGATATGCACGGGTTGATCAGGATAAGAGTCTGAGGCCTGCGAACTCATGCCAGGCAGGGCCAGGATTGCCGTCACCACAAGACGGCGTAAAACGACACGACACCGCAGGCCCGCACGGTGCAGCGCTACGAGAGTGTTGGTCATGACGGTTCCTAAAACTTGGGGAAAATCTGTTTTTCAGACAGCCAAGGTGACATCTTCATGCGCTCTTTGCGAGGCGCCTTCTTGAACTCTTCGTGATGTTCTTTATTGGGCCATACATCCGCACTGGTCACAGCCATCCGCGTCACAATCCGTTCCGCCGTCACGTTAAAAACCATCATGTCCTTAGCCAACACCAAGGGCCCCTGATAGTGCGTACGGATCGCCTGCTCCATCTGTGGCGCCGTATCGAAATCATTAAAAAAATGGTACGCCACGGCCAATCTGGGAGCACAGAGCTCAAAAACCTTGCCCGCCTCGACCGGATCCGAATGCGCCATGCTGCCAACACCAATGGCAGTACGTTCGTCGTAGCCGGACCGCTCCATCAATTGCTCACGGGTATTGAAAGTCTCATGGACCACCACGTCAGCATCGCGCGCATTTTCCACAAAGAAATAGCTGGGGGTAGTGTCTCCGGAGTACACAAAGGACAAACCATTCCAATCCAGTCGAAGGCTAACCGCACCATCGTAAATATGCACAGCCGGGAAACTGCTCACCTTCACTCCATTGCGCTCATAAATCACATGGGCTCTGGAGTAATCAAACTCATGCACATTAACCTCTGCCCCCACCGCCGGCAACAGCCCCACTCGCGTGTCCGTATCCCAGGCATAAGACTCCATCTGCTTGGTCACAAAATGCTTCATACCGTATTTTTCAACGGGGCCGGACGGGCCATACACCTCCAGCGGCCTTGTACGCCCCCCCGCCCAGCTGCCTATCCATACTTGCGCAAAATCACCAACATGATCAGTGTGCAAATGAGTCGCAAAATACGCCGTCATTGTTTGATAAGGGATCTGCAGGGCACCAAAATTAGTCTGGGTGCCGTAGCCAAAATCGAACTGAAACTTGTCGCCATTGCCCAGTTCAACCAGCCAGCCTGCATTGGCTTGCGAGGGTCTTAAAAAAGGACGTCCTGTCCCCAATGCTGTAATCCGCATTTCATCCTTTCCCAGTTCCTCGGTATTAGGAAAGAATTGGTCCCGATAGTGCGTCATGTTTGTCTCCTGAATCATCGTTATTGAAATACGCACGATCAGTCTAGAATTGGACGACTTGCCTGACTATTTACATTCCGGCCCCTATCCATACCAATATTGATATGTCTGAAGATCTCGATCCCACCTTGCAACAAGCGCGTCAACGCTGGCAGCAGGTTGCGCGTTTCAAGCTTCGTCATCTCGTGCTCCTTGATGCCATCGGAGAGTTGCAAAACTTGCGTCTGGCCGCGGAACACACATATATGACCCAGCCGGCAGCCAGCCGGATGCTCAAGCACATTGAGAGCTTGCTGGGCATGCCTTTATTCAAACGTGGCAAACATGGCCTGCGGCCCAATCCAGAAGGCGAACTGATGATTCGCTATGCACGACGCATGATTAACGATCTGCAGGCCGCACAGCACGAATTACAACAACGGGAGGGCGGGCTGACAGGCAGCATCAAAGTGGGGGCAGTGCAATCTTCTGCCAGCCAGATATTGCCGCGCAGCGTCGCGCGCCTGCTCAGCCAGCACCCAGGCCTGCACATCTCCATTCAGGAGGGTGAGTCTCACATGCTGGCGGACGCCCTCAGAGCGGGCAAGCTGGACTTGCTGGTAGGACGTTTGAACACGGGATCAACGCACCACGAGCTGAATGTGGAGATTCTCAGCACCGAACCGTTTGTCGTCGTGGCCAACTGTCACCACCCTTTTGCAAAACGGTCTCAAGTCCAGGCGCATGAACTTGTGGCTGAGCAATGGATATTGCCCCCAAGGACCACTCCCATCCGACATGTATTTGATAGCCTGTTTATCAAAAATATCCAACAAACACCTGAGCGCGTCATCGACTCAGTATCATTATCTTTTAATCAGGTCTTGCTTCAGGAAATGCAATGCTTGGCCATCTTGCCGCGCACCACTGCACTAAGCCTGGAGAAGCAGGGACTGCTACGCATTCTGTCGTTTGAGCTAGGCCAACTGTTCGGAGCACTGACGATTGTTACCTTGAAAAATGGCATACCTCGTGGTGGCGTGCAGGCTTTGATTCAAACCCTGCGCAATACGGCAGTTCAAGAGCAGACCGACCCACCCAGTAATCTGAAGTCAACCGATGCGCCCTGACACCCACCACTACCGCGAGCTGTTCCTGAACGACGTGCCTTTGATGGACGCTCGCGCTCCCATCGAGTTCAACAAAGGTGCCTTTCCCGGCGCATTGAACCTGCCATTGATGAACGATGAGGAGCGTCATCAAGTGGGTATCTGCTACAAGCAGCATGGTCAGGACGCCGCGATTGCGCTGGGCAATAAACTGGTCAGCGGTCAGATCAAGAAAGAGCGGCTGCAAGCCTGGGTGCAATTTACGCAAGCGCATCCCGACGGCTATTTGTATTGCTTTCGGGGTGGTCTGCGCAGCCAGATCACACAAACCTGGCTACGCGAAGAAGCGGGCATTCGCTATCCACGCGTGGTGGGCGGCTACAAGGCCATGCGTGGTTTTTTGCTGAACAATCTGGAACAAGCCATCAGCAGTGCCCGCTTTCAAATTCTGGGGGGCATGACAGGTACAGGCAAAACTGATGTGCTGCAGCAACTTGATCACAGTCTGGATCTGGAGGGCTATGCCCACCATCGCGGTTCCAGCTTTGGCAAACATGCCACTGGCCAACCCAGCCAGATCGACTTTGAGCACCGCCTGTCCATTTCCATGCTCAAGAAAACCGCACAAGGGCATCAAGGCTTTGTGCTGGAAGATGAAAGCCAGACCATTGGTCGTTGCAGCCTGCCACTGAGCCTGTATCGTGGCATGCAGCAGTGGCCCATTATCTGGCTGGAAGACAGTCTGGAACACCGCATTACGCGCATCGTACGCGACTACGTTCAGAATCTGCACGCGGAGTTTACGCAGCAGCACGACCCGCAAACCGGCTTTGCGCTGTTTGCCGAGCAACTGCGTCAAAGCCTGGCCCGCATCACCAAACGGCTGGGTCATCAACGCTATCAGCAACTATCAGCCATCATGGACGCCGCCTTGCAGGAACAAGAGCGTAGTGGCGCACTGGACGGCCACCGCGACTGGATTGGGGGCCTGCTGGCGCAATACTACGACCCCATGTACAGCTATCAGCGCGAGCAAAAGAAAGATCGGGTCATTTTTCAGGGTGATGCCGACGCGGTCCTGAATTATTTGCGCCGCCACGGCTGAGCCTCCTCCAAAGCCCGGCCCGCAAGGCCTGCCATCATTTATCACAGTCCAACGACAGACTGACGCGGCCCCGCGCCCACTCTTGTCAGAATCTGTCCTTGCTCTGACACAAAGAGCAAACAAAGGGTAACCCCTACCATCTCGCAAGAATCTTGTTGCAGGTGGTAAGAAATGACGTCCCTCAATCGCTTGGCCCGGCATGTCCAGTTACGTACTATCTGGCTCCTGCTTTTCCTGCTGGCAGCCTGTTTAAGCAGCACTTCCGCACACTCCACGTCGCGCATTGCCCACTTCCTCCCGGACATTGCCCTCAACGAGATCTTTCCCACCGCCACCCACACCAGCGAGCCCGCAGGCTCGCTGCCTGTCGCCAAGGTATTTAAAGATCAGGAGCAGCTAGGGTATGTGTATGTGACGACCGACATCGTCAACACCCGCGGCTATTCCAGTTTCCCCATCGACACTCTGGTTGCCATGAGCATGGATGGCAGCATCGTCGCCGCCAAGCTGCTGGAACACCATGAACCCATTGTCTTGATCGGTATTCCGGAGTCGCGCGTCGAAGCCTTTATTCAAGGCTATATCGGCCAGAACTACATCAAGAACCGCCCCAAGCCCGGCGCACCGCCACCCGTAGATATCATCAGCGGTGCCACCGTGACCTTGATGGTCGTGGGCGACAGCATCATGCGCTCCTCCCAGCTGGTAGCCCGGCAAGAAGGCATAGGCCAGCCTGCCGCCCCCGCCACGGCACCCGTCGCCGTCAAGCGCAGCATCGATACCAGCAACCACACCATTTCCAGCTGGGACGAACTGCTCCAAAGCGGTGCCATCCAACGCCTGCATGTCAGCGTGGCCGACATCAACCAGGCCTTTATTGATAATGGCCGCACAGAGGCCGCCGCCCATCCTCAGGAAGGCGATCCACAAGACACGTTTATCGACCTGTACGCCGCCCTGGTCAGCGTGCCCAGCATTGGACAAAGCCTGTTAGGCGAGGCCGATTACAACTACCTGCAACAAGAACTGAAACCCGGCCAGCAGGCCATGCTGGTCGTGGGCAATGGGCTGTATTCCTTCAAGGGATCGGGCTATGTGCGAGGCGGGATTTTTGACCGCATCGAAATCATCCAGGACCTGGACAGCTTTCACTTCACCGACCTGGATCACCAACGTCTGCCCGGCGTGAAAGCCGCAGGTGCTCCGGATTTCAAAGAAGCCGCCCTGTTCAAGATCCCTGCTACCGCCACCTTTGATCCTGTTTTGCCCTGGCGACTGCAACTGTTGGTACAGCGTGTGCTTAGCGTCAAAGACAAAGCCTTTGTCACGCTGAACCTGAATTACCAGCTTCCTGACTCCTATTTGACGGCGCCCCCTCCAGCAGCCGCTGCAGCAGCCCCCGAAGCCGCAGAGCACGATGACCTGGAAACCGCCAGCGAGCCTTTGTACAAGCAAATCTGGGCTGGCAAGAAGGTACAAATTGCCGTGCTACTACTGTCCTTGCTGACCCTGGGTGGCGTCTTTTTCTTCCAGGACACGCTGACCAAACACGAAGTGTTCTACCAGCGCTTTCGCATCGGTTTTCTGCTGTTCTCCCTGGTATGGATTGGCTGGTACGCCTCGGCCCAGCTATCGGTAGTGAACGTACTGACGTTCTCCCACGCCCTACGCACCGATTTCCGCTGGGAATACTTCCTGATGGATCCACTGGTCTTCATCCTATGGATTGCCACCGCCATCTCTCTGATTTTCTGGAATCGGGGCGCTTTCTGTGGCTGGCTCTGTCCCTTTGGGGCGCTACAAGAACTGGCCAACAAGCTGGCCCGCTTCCTGCGTATCCCCCAGATCAAGGTGGCTTACAGCGCCCATAAACGCTTGGTTTCCATCAAGTACGTGATCTTCATTGTGCTGTTTGGCGTTGCCCTGTACGACATGGCCGTGGCCGAAAAGATGGCCGAAGTCGAACCCTTCAAGACCGCCATCATCCTGAAATTCATCCGCGACTGGCCCTTCACAATCTTTGCCGTACTGCTGCTGATTGCCAGCCTGTTTATCGAACGCTTTTACTGCCGCTACCTCTGTGCGCTAGGTGCAGCCTTGGCCATCCCCGCCCGCCTGCGCATTTTTGACTGGCTGCGGCGCTACCCCATGTGTGGCAATCCCTGCCAGCGTTGCGCGACCGACTGCCCCGTACAAGCCATCGAACCCGAAGGCCCGATCAATCCCAATGAGTGCATCCAATGTCTGAACTGCCAGATGCTGTATCACCACGAGAAAAAATGCCCGCACCTGATTCAAAAGATCGCCAAACGCAAGCGGGATAAGCCGGCTCCCGTCGCCGTTGCCAGCTCGCTGCAAGACGATGCTGCTGCCCGCCCTACCGTGCGTCCACGCAGCGTAGACAGTACTGATTCCACCCCCGCCACGCCGTGAGACGTCTGGGCGCGTCCCAGCGCCAAGTCGGTCACGTCATCACACACAAGGAAAATCACACCATGTCCGAGAACAAGCAGGATAAACAAGGTTTGAGCCGCCGCGCCTTTCTGGGCACCGCCGCCTTATCCGGCGCTGCTGTGGTCAGCGCCACCCACATTGGCAATGCCTTGGCCGATACCAAAAAAGCGCCGAACGGGCAAAATGCTCACATCGAGCCAGGCGAGCTGGACCAGTACTACGCCTTTAACTCCGGCGGTCAGTCTGGCGAGATCCGCATCATGGGGCTGCCCTCCATGCGCGAGCTGATGCGCATCCCAATCTTCAATATTTGTAGCGCCACCGGCTGGGGGATTACCAACGAAAGCCGCCAGATCATGCGCGCCAACCTGACGCCTGAAACCCTGGCGTTTGCCGATACCTTGGGCGGCATTCTGCCTAACGGCGATGCTCACCATCCCCATATGTCCTTTACCGACGGGACCTACGACGGGCGCTTCATCTTCATCAATGACAAGGCCAATAACCGCGTGGCTCGCGTGCGCTGCGATGTCATGAAGTGCGACAAAATTATTGAAATCCCCAATGCCGACGGTGTACACGGCCTGCGTCCCCAACGCTACCCCCGCACCGGCTATGTATTCTGCAATGGCGAGCACATCGTCCCTCTGCCCAATAACGGCACGATCTTTGGCAACCCCAAGGAAAACTACTTTTCTGTCTTTACCGCCATTGATGGCGACACCATGGAAATCGCCTGGCAGGTGATCGTAGACGGCAACCTGGACAACTGCGACGCCGACTATCAAGGCAAGTACGCCTTCTCCACCTGCTACAACTCCGAAAAAGGAGTGGATGTCGGCGAGATGAGTGCCAACGAGCAAGACTGGGCCGTGGTGTTCAACCTCAAGGCCATTGAAGACGGCGTCAAGAAAGGCGATTTCAAGGAGATCCAGGGGGTCAAAGTGCTGGATGGCCGCAAAGGCTCACGCTACACCCGCTATATCCCCGTGCCCAACTCCCCGCACGGTTGCAATGCCAGCCCCGACGGCATCCATGTGGTCTTTAACGGCAAACTCTCGCCCACTGTCACCATGATTGATGTGCGCCGCCTGGACGACCTGTTTGCCGACAAGATCACGGCACGCGACTGCGTCGTGGCAGAACCTCAACTGGGCCTGGGCCCGTTGCACACCGCCTATGATGGCCGTGGCAATGCCTACACCACCTTATTCATCGACAGCCAGATCGTAAAGTGGAACATTGCCAAGGCGATTGAAGCCTACCAGGGCAAGGACGTCGATCCCATCATCCAGAAGCTGGACGTTCATTATCAGCCAGGACACAACCACACCACCATGGGCGAGACCAAAGAGGCCGATGGCAAGTGGCTGGTGTCACTGAACAAGTTCTCCAAAGACCGCTTCCTGAACGTAGGTCCACTCAAACCAGAAAACGATCAACTGATCGATATTTCGGGCGACGAGATGAAGCTGGTTCACGACGGCCCAAGCTTTGCCGAACCGCACGACATGCTGCTGGTTGCCGCCGAGAAGGTACGACCCAAGCGCGTCTGGACCCGCGACGCCCCCTGGTGGGACGGAGCGCGGAAAATGGCCGAGAAAGATGGTGTCACCCTGGAAGGTGCCTCCAAAGTCATCCGTGATGGCAACAAGGTACGGGTCTACATGACCGCCGTAGCGCCCGTGTTCTCCGTGCCCAGCTTCGAGGTCAATCAGGGCGATGAAGTCACTGTTGTCGTCACCAATATGGAAATGATCGAGGACTTGACCCACGGCTTCACCTTGTCCGGCTACGGCGTAGCCATGGAAATTGGACCGCAGCAAACCAGCTCGGTCACCTTCACGGCCTCCCGCCCCGGTGTGCATTGGTACTACTGCCAGTGGTTCTGCCACGCCTTGCACATGGAAATGTCCGGTCAGATGAACGTGAAACCTAAAGCCTGACGGTGACATGACGTCTTTTCACCTGCTCCCCACCCGTGCACGGTGCCTGCGCCCAGCCTCTGGGCGCAAGCTGGCCTTCAAGCGGTTGACGGTCCTGGCCCTGGCGGCCAGTGCCCTGGCTGCCGCTCAAGCGGCCACCATTGAAGTGCCTGCCGATACCGCGCTGCAAACCGCCATCGATGCTGCCCAGCCCGGCGACATCCTGGTGCTGGCCCCCGGCACGTATCAGGGCAATATCATCGTGAACAAACCTTTAACGCTTCAAGGCCCCAGCAACCGGCAAGCCGTGTTGATGGGCGAACGTGAAGGCCGCACGGTGTGGGTGCAGGCGGAAGATGTGCAGATACGTCAGATTACCGTGCGTAATTCCGGCTTGAGCCTGCCCGACATGGATGCGGGCATCTTCCTGGATAAACCCGCCCATAACGCCCTGATCGAACACAACGACATTCTCGACAATCTGGTGGGAGTTTACGTTTGGGGGCCCCATAACGCACTGGTGCAACACAACACCATCGTGGGCAATAAAGAGCTGCGTTTGAACGAGCGCGGCAATGGCGTGACGGTCTGGAACTCCCCCGGCTCACGCATTTTGCACAACGATATCTCCTGGGGTCGCGACGGGATTTTTTCCAATGCCAGCCGCGACAATGTCTTTAGCCATAACCGCTTTACCCAACTGCGCTATGCGGTGCACTACATGTACACCAATAACAGCGAAGTCAGCAGCAATGTCTCCATCGGCAATGACATTGCTTATGCCCTGATGTTTTCGCAGTTTCTGACGGTACGTGAAAACATCAGCATCAATAGCACGCATCAGGGCTTGATGCTCAACGCCGCCCAGCAATCGACCATTACCGACAATATCGTGGACGGGGCCGAGAAAGGCGTTTTTCTCTACAACGCCAACTTCAACAAAATCTCCGGCAACCTGGTTCAGAACACCCAGATCGGGGTGCACTACACCGCCGGTTCCGAAGGCAATGAAATCACGGAAAACGCCTTCATCCAGAATCAGAACCAGGTGAAGTATGTCGGCACCCGCTACCTGGAATGGTCCAGCAAGGACCGGGGTAATTACTGGAGCGATCACAGCGCCTTTGACCTGAACGGTGACGGCATCGGTGACACCGCTTATCGCCCCAATGGCCTTGTTGAACAACTGGTCTGGCGAGCTCCTTCGGCCCGCGTGCTTTTGAACAGCCCTGCCGTCTCTATTGTGCGCTGGGCGCAAACCCAATTTCCTGCCATTTTGCCCGGCGGCATCATCGATAGCGCACCACTGATGCGTGCACCCGACAATCCCGTCTGGGAGCGTTACAAGGCCAATCATGACTCCATCCAATAACGGTCCCGCTCCGGTCGCGCTGGCCAATGTCAGCAAGCTGTACGGCCAGCAGCGCGCCGCCAACGCGGTGAACTTCGAGCTTTATCCCGGCCAATGCACCGTGCTGGCTGGCCACAATGGTGCGGGCAAAAGTACCGTCATCAAGTTGATTCTGGGCCTGATCCGCGCCGATGAAGGCAAGGTCACTTTGCTGAACCACGACGCCAGCTCGTCCCAGGCTGCCCGGCTGCGAACCCATATCGGCTACTTGCCCGAAACCGTCGCCCTGCACCCTGCCTTGACCGGCACCGAAACCCTGGCGTTTTACGCCCGCCTGAAAGGGCTACCTACCCGTGACAACCAGGCTTTACTGGCCCGTGTCGGCATTGCCCAGGCTGCTCACAAGCGCGTGGGCACCTATTCCAAAGGCATGCGCCAACGACTGGCACTGGCCCAGACCTTGCTGGGCAAACCCCGTGTGCTCTTACTGGACGAACCTACAACAGGCCTGGACCCAGCCTCCCGCCTGCTGTTCTACGAAATCGTGCAAGAACTGCGCGATGCCGGTGCCACCATCCTGCTCAGCACTCACGCCCTAGCCGAAATGGAGCGTCTGGCAGACCGCATCATCGTGATGCAGCAGGGGAGCAAGATTGCCGATGGCACCTTGTCCGAACTGCGCCAACACGCGGGCTTGCCGGTACGTATTCGCCTGACTGTGGAACAAATCCCCGATCCTGTTCCGCAACACTGGGATATCATCGGTTCCCATCGCCTGGAACGTCACTGCACCGAAGCCGAAAAAATCCAGATCCTGCGCCAGGCCCATGCCATTGCAGGATTGACCGACCTGGAGCTGGAGTCCCCCGGTCTGGACGAGCTGTATGCGCACTTTTTAAAGCGCGAGGATTACTAAGCCATGAACCCTGTCCTGATCATCATCCAAAAGGAAGTGCGCGACGGACTGCGCAATCGTTGGGTGCTAGCGGTCACCCTCTTGTTGGCGGCACTGGCTTTGTCTCTGGGCTTTCTGGGCAGTGCCCCCACGGGCAGCGTCAAGGTAGACCCGCTTACGGTTACCGTGGTCAGCCTGTCCAGCCTGTCCATTTTCCTGATCCCGCTGATTGCCATGCTGCTGTCCTACGACGCCATTGTGGGCGAAATCGAACGCGGCACCATGTCCTTGTTGCTGAGCTACCCCGTCCATCGCTGGCAGGTTCTGGTCGGTAAATTTCTAGGCCATGTCCTGATCCTGAGCCTGTCTACCGTCGTGGGCTACGGTCTGGCAGGGGTCACGTTGCAGGTGGCGCATGGCGGCCTGGACTTCAGCGTCTGGACGCCCTTTCTGGCCATGATGGGCGCCAGCATTCTGCTCGGTGCCAGCTTCTTGTCCTTGGGGTATTTCATCAGCACCTTGGTCAGAGAACGTGCCACTGCGGCCGGGTTGGCCATCGGTATCTGGCTGTTTTTTGTGGTGATCTATGACATGGCGCTACTGGGTATTCTGGTCGCTGACCAAGGTGCCATGATCACCGCCTCCTGGCTGAACATCATCCTGCTGTTCAACCCTACGGACGTGTACCGCTTGCTGAATCTGACCGGCTACGAAAATGTTGCCATGTTTGCCGGCATGGCCGGTTTAAGCGAACAGGCTCGCCTACCTGCCAGCGTCTTGATGAGCGTTCTGCTGCTGTGGATCGCCGTGCCTTTTAGTCTGGCCAGCCTGGCCTTCAACAAAAAAGCATTATGAAAAAACTGCACACCCTACTCTTGCTGTGTCTGGGCCTGATACTGGCTGCCTGCGGTCAGCCCGAACCCATACAAGCCCCACCGCCACCCGTCGTCCAGATTCCCCAAACCGCCGTGGGCCACTACTGCGGCATGTACTTGTTCGAGCATCAAGGCCCCAAAGGGCAGATTCTTCTGCGCGAACGCGAAGCGCCACTCTGGTTCACCACCATACGCGAGGTTTTCGCCTACACCTTATTGCCCGAAGAATCCAAAGCCATCGCCGCCACCTATGTCCAGGACATGGCCCAGCGCGATCAGGACGGCCTGTTTCCCGAACAAGCCTGGATACCGGCACAAGAGGCCTGGTATCTGATCTACAGCCGCTATACCGGCGGCATGGGCACTATCGATGCCCTGCCCTTTAGCCAGGAGCAGGCCGCCAAGGACTTCCAGCAACAACATGGCGGCCAACTGGTTCGCTTTGCCGACATGCCGGAGAACTACATCTTTGGTGCGGTCGCACTGCCCTGAAACGCTTATCTTCCTGATCCCAGGTACTTGCCATGACTTCTACTCCTGTTTCCCGTCGTCGTTTTATCGGCATTGTGGCCGCGACCAGCGCCCTGACTGGTGTGCCATGGGCCGCCAAAGCGATGCAAGCGGCCACTACCCCGCTCAGTTCCTGGCAAGGTGTGGCTTTGGGTGCGGACGCACAACTGCATATCCATCACCCCGACCCCGCGTTTGCACAGTTGCTGATAGACCAGGCCCTGTCCGAAGTCCAACGTCTGGAGCGAATCTTCAGCCTGTATCAAAAGGACAGCGCCTTGCGCCGCTTGAACCGCGACGGCTATCTGAAGCACGCTCCCGGTGATCTGACACGACTGCTGCTGGAGTCACAGCGCATTAGTGAACTCACGGATGGGGCCTTTGACCCGACCGTGCAGGTGCTTTGGGATCTGTATAGCCAAGCGGCTCAACGCAGCGACACGGCTTCCATTCCCGACGCTGCCCAGATCAAGCAAACGCTGCAGCAGGTTGACCACCAAGCCATTCACATTCAAGACGACACTATTGAACTACAACGTCCTGGCATGGCCTTGACGCTGAACGGGATTGCCCAAGGCTACATTACCGATCGCATCACCGAGCAGTTGAAACAGGCAGGCCTGGAACACGCCCTGGTTGATATGGGCGAGATACGTGGCCTGGGTATGGCTCCGGGTAATCGTCCCTGGCGCGTCGGCCTGGCAGGCGATCAAACAGAGCCTGTCAGCTTGTTGCGACTGGATGTGCACAATCAGGCGGTCAGCACCTCGTCTGGATCAGGCACGGCACTTAGCCGCGATGGCACTGTTACTCATCTGCTCAACCCTGCCAATGGTCAGGCCCGACCTTTGTATCGCAGTGTCTCTGTCGTAGCGGGAAATGCCACCATTGCCGACGCCCTGTCCACGGCCTTCTCCTGGATGTCGCCACAAGAGATTACGCGGGTTCTGGCAAGCGACCCCAGTTTACGGGCATGGGTACTGCCCTACGATGGGAATCAACTGGTCGCCCTGCACTCGTAAACACCAAGACAAACCCGCTTACCGGCAGACGCTCAAGCCCGATAAAGCCTCGTACAATGGCGGTTTCGTCTACTGCAGGCTAAATCTCCATGTCCGTGAACTCTCCAAACCTTCCCTGTGCTGCCCCTTTACCCGGTCTGCCAGAATGGGCCGGTTTTTGCGAGGCAGCACGCCGGTCCGACCATTACGCGCTGGACCTGCATTGCCTGAAGGCCGCGGGCCTGCAAGTGGACTTGAGTGGACAGCGGCATTCACCAGAATTACAGACGGCAGGAGCCGCCCTTTTGGCGGCTCGCCACTTCGACACGGCACGTCAACAACTGCTTAACGGCGGCATCGTCAACAGTACAGAACAACGTGCCGCCTGGCACAGCGCCCTGCGTGCGCCCGCCCCCACGGCGGAAGTCGCCAAGGAACGCGAGCGCATGAACGAATTCGTGCGCGTAGCGGATTCCGAGCGCCGCTGGCGCAACATCATTCATATTGGTATTGGTGGCAGCGACTGGGGCGTGCGCCTGTCCCTGGCAGCCTTTGGCTATCGCCACAGCTGGCGCAATGTACGCTTTCTGGCCAACATCGACGGCCATGCGCTGGAGCATGCCTTGTCCGGCATGGACCCTCACGACACCTTGATCGTGATCGCCTCCAAATCCTTCACCACAACCGAAACCCTCAAAAACGGCCAGCGCGCCCTAGAATGGCTGCAAGCCGCTGGCGTTGCCAACCCCTACGAGCAAATCGTTGCCGTCACCGCCCGCCCTGACACTGCCTCCAACTGGGGCGTGCCACAAAAACAAATCTTCCAGTTCTGGGATTGGGTCGGTGGCCGCTTTTCCTTATGGTCTGCCGTCAGCCTGACCACTGCCCTGGCCGTCAGCAGTGATGTCGTCGCTGGCATGCTGTCCGGCGCTGCCGCGATGGACCAACACTTTCAGGAAACCCCCATCGCCACCAACGTGCCCGTACAAATGGCACTAGCCGGCGTGGTCAATCGAAGTGTGCTGGGCTATGGCTCATTGAATATCTCGCCCTACGATTTCCGCCTGGGCAATTTGGTCCCCTATATACAGCAACTGGATATGGAGTCCCTGGGCAAATCCGTCACCACCAGCGGCGAACCCGTTGGCTTAGCCACCGGCGCCGCCGTCTGGGGGCTGGCTGGAACAGACGCACAACACACCTTCTACCAATGGCTGCACCAAGGCAGCGATGGCGCTCCAGTGGACTTTATTGTGTGCCAGCAGGCGGATCACAATCAGGCCGAGCACCATAATCTGCTGCTGGCGAACTGCCTGGCCCAACGCGAAGCCCTGATGCGCGGCAAGACCTACGAGCAAGCCTTGGCCGAATGCGAAAAACAAGGTCTGGGCGAACAGGCATCCACACTGGCCCACCACCGCGTGCACTCGGGCGGACGCCCCAACACGCTGATCGTATTGCCCCGCCTGAATCCCTTCTCGCTAGGCGCCCTGCTGGCCTTGTATGAGCACAAGATTTTTGTGCAGGCCTTGATCTGGGGGATCAACCCCTTTGACCAATGGGGGGTGGAGTACGGGAAAGTATTGGCGAACGGGATTTTGCAGGAACTGTCGGGAGAGAAAGAAACCTCTGCTGAGCATGATGCGTCTACTCGGCATTGGATAGACGTTTTCAAAGCTTGAATCCAGGCCGGCGCTTACAGCGTCTGCTTAAACATTACCCCACTTGAGCACATCCACTCCCGCGCCAGGTCATGAATCGCCGCATCCCGATGCGGCGTTTTTGTCTGACCTCCAGTGGAGTTCCAGATAAAGTAATCCACATCCCCACACGGCGTCCCCAGAGCTGCGTAGACCGAGGGCATGATGGGAACGTGGTCACCATACCAGCACAGGCTGGTTGGCCTATCTGAAGAGCTCAAGGCCCCGCGCAGACGGGTCAGCATGGCATCAGCATTACGGATATGACGCAAGTAAATCGTCAGATCCTCGCAGCCAGGCGGGGGGGCTTGCTGATACAAGGCCTGGATATCCCCCGCTGCAACTTTTTCCAAGTGCAAAGGCCCGTGGTTCTCCATCGTAATCACGTGAATGAATACCGGCCCTGTGGCCTGCTCCAGCACACTGGCAACTTTCTCCGCCACTGCCAGATCGCCGATATAAGGGCCTGTACGCGCTACATCGGCAAAGGTTTTGATATCCAGAAACTCGTCAAAACCAAATAATGGAAACACGCGATGGCGTTGGTAAAAGCTGGCGGGATAAGGGTGAATGCAGATCGTGCGGTAACCTTGCTGCTTCAACCAGGAAGCCAAAGTCGCCACGGACCATCCCGCGCATACTGCGCGATAAGGATTAAAACGGTGCACACCCAACGCACGGTTTTCTATACCGCTTAAGAAGGAAAACTCCGAGCGCACCGTGTTGGCTCCCCAGGCGGGAACCTGCAGATATCCGCTGGCAACTGCTTCGGATTTGAAGCGATCAAACTCCGCCAGAATCTCTGGCCGAATCCTGTCAGAAATTCGCCGGGCATCAAAGAAAGACTCGCTTTGCACGGAAACCAGATGCGGCAGATCGGCCAAGGAATCCGCAGCGCTCAAAACAGACGAGGTCTTCGGAGCTGCATTTTCAAAAGGGGAAGACAAGCTTGGACGTTCTCGGCCTTGCTGCCAATAACGCCAGAAGCTGGCTAACAGCCCCAGGGCTTGCACGTCCTGCTCCGGTGCAATCTGCACCATCAAACGCGCCCTATTGCCCCACAGCAACAAACCCAGACTAAGCGCAGCAAGCAACGCCAAGGCGCCCCATTGCCCGGTCCAGGCCGCCCGCAAGGCGGGCACGGCTTCCAGCCATAAACCAATCGTCAGGGCAGCAATAAAACCCGCTGCCGCCAAAAAGAATTTGCCCCATCCCAGAAAAGGAATATAAAGCCGAGGGTGACGGATCGCATCCGTAAAATATTCGTAATCCTGAAACACAAAGGCTTCACGCAATGCCTTGAACTTGGCATTGCTGACCACAACCAGCAGCAGGAAAAACGCGCACAGCAAGGCCGTGGCAAAGATAGGCCGCCCCAGCACAAAAACCAGTACGACATACGCCAGGCCATACAGCCCCATATGCAAAGCCCAGGCCGCTGCAGGACGACACCAGCGGGCTGCCGTTTGCAAAAAGCGCTCCAGCCCCACTGTCAGAGCCAGCCCCGACAACGCAGCCAGGATTGCAGTCCAGAATCCCGGCTCAAGCGTCATAACCGATCTTGCTCAGAATAAAGACGGACACCCGGGCGGGCAGCACGGCCAGAAACCAGCAACCAAGATTCAATGGAAACGGAAAGCTGATGCGCGCTTTATTGGCTTTGAGACCGCGGGCAATACGACGAGCCGCTTTTTTCGGAGTCCACAAGAACGGTTTAGGGCCCGGCATGGCATCGCACATGGGCGAGCTAACGTAGCCTGGCATCACCACATTGACCTTGATTCCCTCCGGTGCCAACCAGCCACGCAGGCCTTCGCCATAGGCTTTAACAGCCGCCTTGCTGGCGCTATAGGACGGTGTCGTTGGCAAACCAAAATAGGCCGCCAAGGAACTCATCAAAGCGATCTGTCCGCGCCCTCTCGCCCGCATGGCAGGCAGCACCGATTGCACGACTCGCAGCGAAGCCTTCACATTGATATCCAGCAGCAGCTCGGTATCTTCCCAGGCCTCCGGCTCGCCATTGGGGCCAACATGAATATTCATGCCCGCATTCACGATGACAAGATCAAACGCGGCACATTGCGACAAGCAAGCATGCAAGGCATCCAGATCACGCAAATCCAACTGATACGTCTTTACCTGCGCGCCCGCTAGCCGGCAGCGCTCGGCCAAAGGCTCCAGAATCGCAGCATTGCGACCATGCAAAGTCAGCTCTGTACCGGGCTTGGCGTAGTAAAGCGCCAGCTCGCCACCAATAGCACTGGTGGCACCGGTAATCAGAATTCGCTCCTGCCCTGCGGGTTCAGCTACGCCCACGCGCTCTCCTTTCTTGAAAGGACCAGTACAAAACCATGCCAAAACCGACACACACCGTCGCATTCAAGGGAACCAACAAGTAGTTGCCCATACGTATGGCCACATACAGAGCCAATGCGGAATACAGGAAGGTGAACACTTCACCAATCAGCAAATACAGATTGATGCGGGGCTGTCTTGCTGCCTTCTCGCCCTCGCCTTTAGGCGTACGGTTAAATTCCCCGTAAACCTTGAAGGCGGCTCGGACGCCACCGACAAAATAATACCAAGCCATGGGCGGGAACATGGCGACATACAAGTAGGTATGCCACAGAGTGCCCAATACACCCGGCCTATCCTCAAAACGCGCCCCCTTGCGAGCCCCAAAGGCATTATTCAAGGCCCAGACAGCAACCAGCAAGAAGAACAGCGGCGCCCCCCACAGCAAGACCACATGGTCGAAATCCAGCAAATAATTCAGCGGCAGGCTTAACAAAATCAAGGCGTAAATAGACGCCAGCATGACCGATGAAAACATCATGGAGAAGGCATGCATGCGCTTCATCAAGGGCATATCCTGCTGCCACATCTGGCCCAGGTGCTTGAAGGCGCTGTGTATCAGCCCTCGCCCCCAACGCTCCCGCTGCACACGGAAGGCGCTGATGTTCTCGGGCAAGGTGGACATGGACACCACATCGCGCAGATAGGCGTACTTCCAATCCCCAAACTGGGCCCGATAACCCAGGTCCACGTCCTCGGTAATGGTGGAGGCATTCCAGCCGCCCAGTGCCTCCACGCAAGCGCGCCGCCAGACACAGGAGCTGCCACTTAAAGAGGCCATATCCCCGTCTTCACTCAGCCCCACCGTCACATATTGCTGGTGACCCATTTCCATGGCCTGAAAGCGGGTCAGAAAAGAATGGTCGCGGTTTTCATAACCAATACCTGTCTGCAAAAAACCCAGCTTCTCGTCCTTGAAAGGCGGAATGGTTCTTTGCAAAAAATCAGCGGGCGGCAAAAAATCCGCATCGAAGATCGCAAAAAACTCGCCCTGGGAATGCTGAATGCCATGCACCAGATTCCCGGCCTTGTAGCCCGTACGATCGGCACGCTGAATGCGGCGAATCGGCACACCCTGACTGGTCAGTTGATTCACCTTGTTTTGGGCCAACAGCGCCGTCTTATCTGTTGAGTCGTCCAGCACCAGAATTTCCAGCGCAGACACCGGGTAATCCAGACGACAAGCCGCATCGATCAGACGCTCGACAACGGCAGCCTCGTTATAAATCGGTAGTAGAACACTGACCTTGGGATACCAGTCTTGCTGCACGGACGCAGACGTTTGCACCAGCTCACTTAGCTTGCGTCGTTCCACCTGGCGCGAGATCAACAGTACCCGTAGCTCCAAGACTACGTACAGGGCAAAGGCCCCGACAACCAGCAAGAACAGCGCCTGAATCAGGTACGCAAAAATGCTCACAATCATGGAAACAAACGCACCCTAGAAGCCGACCACATCAGCCAACTCCTGGAGGCGATGCTCCCAAGTGTGGAACTGGCGTACATAAGCCGCCCCCGCCGCCGCACGCTCGCAGTCCTGTGCGGAGGGGCCTTGGCGCAGACGAGAAAACAATTCACTGGCCTGCTCACGGGAATGCACCACGTGGCAGAAATCACGAAAATAACGATCCACCGCCCGACCAGGGTTGGTCACTGCAATACCTCCGCTGGCCAGAATTTCCAGCAAGCGGCGTGAGCACATGGTGTCGGAGTCCGTGACCGAATTCACGTTCAGACACATTACATGCTCTTTGTAGATACGCCCGGTCTCACGGTGCGGCACCTGGCTATGCACCTGTAAATGCGTCGAGCGAGGAAAGCGGAACTCAAGATGCCGAGACAGCCTGTCGTGATTTCTGTCATAGGCATTCAGATGCATTTGAGCATCCTCACAGGCCCCGAAAATCATGTCCAGAAAACGGCGACGTTCACTCAGGATACGGCGGTAATAACTGCCTGTAAAACACCCTTCCTTGCGCGTAAACCCAAAGCCCGTGAAATGATGAAACGCAGGCTGATACGGCATACTCAAGGTGTTCACGGGCACATCAGGATTCAGGCGGGCGCGATAGCGCGGCAGGCAATCGCTATCGGTGGTGAACACATAATCAAAAGCCTTGGCTACATCAATGAAGTGTTCAAAATACGCCCCGTCGTCCTTGTTCCAGAACACCGTGGGCACGCCCTGATCTTTAGCAAACTGCACCAGCTTGTAAATCGTGCGAGGCGTACGCAAACGAATCAGTCGCGACTGCTTGGCCAGCTCGTAACGCCACGCGCCACCCAGCCCATGAAACACGGACTCCACAAAGAGAAGATCCGGCTTCCAGGAGGAGATGACCTCCTCATAATTGCGCGGGTTCAGAATACGGATAGAGCATTCGGCTGACAGGCAATCTGCCGTGAAGTAGTCCGAGACCAAGGCCACTTTCAGTCGCCCAAACTGCCCTGTAGGCTTGCCGTCTTCGCTGACGGTGGGGTGCGTATAAATACGAGCACCCAAAGCCCGGATTGCGCGGCCAATCATGAGTGAGTCCCGGCCGGCAAAGCATGCACCACAAAGTCCGCCCAACTACGGCGCTGCGAGGCTTCTTCACGTGCCAAGGCACCGTCCTGCGCCAAGACCTCCGGCCCCACCTGAAACGCCTCATCCAGCACACGGGCCAAGTCCTGCACATCACCTGCTTTAAAAAAGCGTACCGAACGGCACGACCCAACCTCATCCTTGAACACCGGCAAATCCGGCACCAGAACAGGCTTGCCCATCGCCATCGCCTCGACCAACTTGATGGGCGGCACAATGCGACACACTTCAAAAGGACGACGAGGAATACATACCAATGCAGCCTTGGCCTGCAAAGCACGGGCCTCTTCAGGCGAGACCCGACCAGCAAACAGAACGTGCTGTTCCATACCCAGACTTTGTACCTGGGCCTGCAACTGCGCGCGCGCCTCCCCATCTCCAATAATGGTCAGGGTTACATCCTTGCCACGGCCCACCAGGTCCGCCACAGCGTCGATCAAAACATCCAGCCCCTCATAAACAATCAGGGAACCAGCGTAGACAATGGTATTGGGCTGCACATCCTGGGCATCGCCAGGAATAAAACGCGAGGGGTCCACGCAATTGGGCATCAGCCCCATACGTGCAGGATCCACGTTCCAGTGCTCGCAAGCGTATTGGCCCAACTGCTCGGAAATCACAAACAAACGATCTGCCTGGCTGGCAACCAGACCTTCCAGCTCCAGCCCCTGCTTGAAACCTTGAGAGTCCCGGAACTCCGGCATACGGGAGGCCCGGCTCAACTCCCATAAGCCACGCATTTCATATTGAAACGGAATGCCCAACTGACGCGCAGCAATCAAGGCCGGCAAGGCATTGACGTGGTTAGAAGCAGCATGGATGACGGCGACGCGCTGCTTGATGGCTTCCTGGGCGATGGAAGTGGCGGCTTCGATGGCGAACTGCATGACGGGGCGCTTGTTGGAAGGATTGCGAGCATGCGCATATCGCACCCCATCCACCGGGGTTTCATCTTGCTCGGCATCCACCAATCTGTCTTTACGATCCCATGGATAACCTGGGCGTGTCAGCACACAGATATCCCCACCTGCCGCCTGCATGGCACGGATAATCTCGTGGGTACGGGTGGTGTAGCCGCTGATGTGATACGGCAAGGCACTAGCCGGCACATACAGCACACGTCCTGGCACAGGCTCATAAGGTGTCTCACGGCGCTGACCGCGCCGGGTTTGCCGACGCACCGTAAACAAGGTCAAACGCCGGCTCAGAGCCATCCAAGGCTCACGCAACAGCCCACGCCATAACTTAAAGAGCATTTCCCTCAAGCCTTTTTCTGAATTTTATTATCCGGTTCTGCTTGAAGCTCTGCCAGCGACAAGTCCACCGTATCAGGCACAACAATTTTTCCGCGAGCCTTCAAGTCCAGAAACTCTGCCGTCGTAATCACGTCATAATCTTTAGTCAGACGGGCCAGCAGCTTGCGATAGCCTTCCATGCGGCTATCGTCACGATATTCTCCCAAGCCGTTCTCGTCCCAGAACAGCAAGGACCAGGAGTGCAGCAGAAAGACAGCAAAGGAAGGGTTGCCGCTAAGGGTATTCAACAGCAACTGCCCCCACCAGGGACGGAAGCGGAAATAGCTGGACTCTGGGTAAGTAAGGCGAGCCCACCACTCCGGCTTGCCTACCTTACCTAGAATCCGTTTCTCGGTCATAGGCACCTCAATCACGCCATTGGACCAAGTAAAAGGCTTGTTCGTGGGTTTGCTATAAATGCACTGATTGTTATGCACGGCGCATACAGAATTGTTGAAGGACAAAGGAATACCCACTGCCTTCAAAGCACGAATCGTGTCTGCGTTCCAGCGAAACGACCCGGCACGATGCGCCAGAACCGGCTTGCCTGTTACCTCGGACATCAAACCCGCAAAGTGCTTGAACACGAACTCGGCACGAGCCTGCTCGGTGTACTGGTTCATGTACTGTGGACGGTTCGACAAACCATGCTCTTTCCAGAAGCTGTCGGGCAAGTACTCCGGGTGCGTGTGCAGTTGCACATCCTGGCCTTGTTCATCCAGCCAGCGCACAACCTCTTTCAGCTCATCCAGACGCGAGTAAGCCCCGCACAAGTCCGTAAAGAACACATGCTTGACGCCGAACTCGTCACCGATCTTGCACATCTCGGCCACCCCGGCCGTACCTCTTGGAAATCGCCCCCAGATCAGACGATTAACGTGATCGTCAGAGGCGCGCTTAGGCAGTGCCTCTGTATCGACCGTAATCATTGCGTAGCGATCCCTCATACCTGTGTTTCTACCTGCTCTAAGTTAACTGTTCGCGAAAGACGGATTTTACCCCGCGCCTGCAGATCCAAAAAATCAGCTGTGGTGATCACGTCGTAGTCCTTAACAACTCGTTGCATGAAAAGGCGGTAGCCCTCCAGCAGACGGTCGTTGGTGTACTGGAAATGACCGTTTTCATCCAGGTCCAGCAAGGACCAGGAATGCATCAACACCACCGAGACTTTGGGTAAAGACCACAGAGGATCCTTCCAGAAAGTCGTAGGCCGTGAACCATATTGAAAATAAGAAGACTCCGGGTAGGTCAGACTGGACCAGCGATCTGGTTTGGCATCCGACACACCAGGGCTAAAGCGCTCTGTTACCGGGACTTCAATCGTGCCGTTGGACCAGGCGTAAGGCAAGCAATCAGGCTGGCCTGTTGGACAGCGCTTCAACAAGGCGGCCCGCATGGACTGGTTGAACGACAAGGGAATACCGACTGCCTGCAAAGCACGGATTGTGAGAGCATTCCAGCGGAAAGAACCAGCGCGATGGGCAAGGATGGGTTTGCCAGTGACGTCAGAGATCAGCTTGCCGAAGTGTCGGAAGACGAATTCGGCACGGGTTTGGTCTTTGAATTGGTTCATCAAACCGGGACTGGGAGGCAAACGGTGTTTGGCCCAGAAAGACTTGGGCAAGGTTTCAGGATGGGCATGCAGTTGCACATCCTGACCTTGTTGATCCAGCCAGCGAACTGCTTCCAGCATGTCAGCTTGCTGCCCCAGCGTGGCGCATAAGTCCACAAAGAACACATGCTTGGCACCGAACTCGTCGCCAATAGCGCTCATCTCGCGGATGCCGGCAGTTCCCGTGGGGTGTTCGCCCCAGACCAAGCGTTGGACGTGCTTGTCCGACGCCCTGCGCTGAAGTGCTTCGGTGTCAACTGTCAGTAAAGCGAAACGATTTCTTGTACCCAAATCAACCACCCTGATTGAATGGCCTCATCAGAGCACCTGTACAGCTTTCATAAGTTTTCGTGTGTGATCCGATTTACTCCGTACAAACCCATGTACTTTCAACGTATTTATATCAACGCTATCAGGCACTTGCAGCTCTACCTGAGCACTAGGGCTGTACCACTGGACCTGGAGTTTCGACTCCCCGGACATGAGATAAAACGCGAATTCCACATCTCCCGGAAAACGATTTTTATTCACATGACATACTGCAGTCACGATTCTACCCTTGCGCACTGCAGTCACTTGTAACGAAGGTGCTTCAGTTGGCAAAAGAGATAACGTCTCAGCCACTCCACCCAGCCTGTCTCCCAAAGGGATAGGATGCCCGTCAACTACAAACACATTTTTCTGCAAGTCACACACAGGCAGTGCTTCGGTACGTGAGAACACCCACCAGACCGCTACGCGCTCCGTTGCAAACACAGACGACACAAGAGTCTTCTGTCCTCGTGAACCCGGTAAGCGCTGAATACTGGCCGCTGTCGTTATTAGTTGGGGGGACGTGATATGAAGCACATCGCCCATTTCACCGTCCACCAATGAAACCCCTGTTTTATTCAAGGCCCAATACAACTCGGAATGCCCATGCCAATGCCAAGTCAACTGAGCAGGCGCAACCGTGTCGACTACATCGCAAATCACGACATGGCTCCCTGTAGGTAGCATCCAAACAGTTCGCTCCAGCTCCCTCACACCACTCTGCGGCTCATAACAAGCAGTCAGATCCAGCGTCAGCCTCATCGTCCTGCCCTCATCAACCGTAACATCAGGCTCTGACAGAATCACTGCCCGCTTAAAAACCTGGCCTTGGCCATTAATAACAGGGGTGTTATGAGCTGTAGGCCCAACGGTGAAATCCCGCTCCGTTGTTTGGGCATACTGTTGATAACCTGGATCATCTACCCACCAGCGCTTGCGCATACCCAGCACGATAGTCCCACCATATGCCTGAATATGCCCCATGGGTGGAACACTGGTGCCAACAACAAACTGGTCTTCAGTAGGCTCTGTCCGCATCACGACCGCATGAGGATTTCAAGCCCACTTAGCGTAGGCATCTCCGCTCACCTCGACACGATCAGTATATTGCGCCAAACTCGTAATGCGTCTGAGCGCAACCTGGAAAACATGGTAATCCCCCCAAAGCCATATTTGGACACTCGTAATTGTAGGACCGTATCCACTGCATACTGACGCGCTGTACATGGTCCAGATCGTCCCAGTAATATTGGGACAACCATTCGTAACGCACGGTCCTATTGAACCGCGCGACAGAGGTATTCTATTGTGACTTGCTAGGCTGAACATATTAAAGGTTTATGCACCATACCCTGGCCCACTCAACAATTGCTACGCCAAGGTATTCGGACTTATTATCCCACCGAATGGATAAGAGCTTTCCACGCCAGCCAATAATCTGCTTGAGTGTGCAGATCCTGCGCTCGGACAGCAACGAACAACCAACCTCAATGCTCAGTGAATCGGCCATCGCAAACTGTCGGAATAACCACCGGGTCGACATAGGCGAACAAAGAACGCCCTTCCCACGCGGAAACTAAAGCAATAACCATCTATACCATGCCAGCAGCAATCTTTCCCTTATCCATGGTGGCCCAGGCGAAAATGACTTCCCAGCCCATTATAACCACTATGGAAAACCGGGTTATTCTCATAAAGCTCAGGTAGCTTTATCGCGCTAAGGATCAGTACATAGACACCCCGCAAAATAGGGACAATAAGGCTAAAGATGGCGAACCTGGCAGCCAGAACTCCGCCCGTACTGAAAGCGAAATTCAAGCCATCGCCACTCATTCGTAGGAATATTTGGGGCATAGGACTCCCGTTAAAAAGCCCGCTTAAGAGACTGATCGTTCTACAATGCGTTGCTCAACCCTATGGCCATGGCTTGCGCACGGAAATGTGACAATGACAGACACCTTCAAAACAAAAAGCAAACTTGGATCAGCATTCGCTGATGCATGCCTAAATTTGATCAATCCTGACTGGCTGACTTCTGTGCAGCATCTATTTCCAATTAACTGCGCACTCTACACAGCCCCAAACAAAACCATTATTAAAAATAGGTCGGAGATAGAGCAATCAATTGAAACCAGGAAAGACACCCCTGAGTCCGATAGAAATTTCTTAATTGGCCTTCTTGAATACAGAGTAGGGAATTATATGAATACTCAGAATGAGTTCCAAAAACTCGTTAGGACCAAGCGTAATTTGCTTTTCCATCAGACAGGTGCAGCATCATATTTTTATCACTTAGATGATGCACAATTTAATGGTGTAACTCATCACAGAGAATTAAATTTTTTACAAAAAAATGAAAACAAGGTTGCCCCAGTAATTTTAATGCCACGTAATCATGGGTATTTTGTCGAGTATTTTGAAAAGACTTATGAAAATCTATTAAAATTTGATCAAGAATTCACATTCATATAATTACCCCATCAGAATTAAGAGCGAGTTAAATATTAAACATCATAAAAGGAAAATCGGCTGGAGTGAGCATTGAAATTGAGACCAAAGAAGAGAGAGAAAGAGAAAGCAGAAAAACCCACTATGCAACGACTAGATATCTAGTGCTACGACAAATAACTCAAACCCACAAAGAAAATGTTTTAGTAGCTGACATTGATATTGATTTTAATAAACCGCTTGAAAAAGGAATTTTTGAGATTGCAGATAATGGAATAGCCTTACACACAAGCGACTCGCTCCTGCCATAGACAAGAATCTTGGCAGGCTTCAATCTATTCGGCAAAAAAACTAGCGAATCTGAATTTTTAAAAAAACTGGAATTCCTCTTAAGTTTCTGCCTAAACTCAGATCGCGACGGATGGATGCTAGACCAAATCACATTGGAGGTAGTTTATCAATCATGTCCAACCCACCAAAAATACAAAATAAAACCTATCACGGATATCGTAGAATTCTTACCAAAACAGTATGAAAACAGAGGAGCGTACCGATCTACAGCCTTAACAGCAATGCAAGGAATTTTCCACCAAGGATAATGCTAATAGGGGAGGCTGAGCAAAAGGCTGCTTCTACATATGTGTGCATACCAATTATCTACACCAGCTCATCGGAAACCAGCGTAAAAAAGATACGGGAAATCTTTTCTGCATCTGTACTCTGTCGAATCGTTGCTCTATTAAGGCTTTCTGACGCTGAGTCTCTTACAATCCCTACGGCTGGAAATTCAATATACTGACTAATTATCGACGCATTAGAGCGCTGGCCTAGACGCATCTTTATCCTCCCGCCACGACTGCTTGCTAATGGAGGAATCATAATAGATATGATTTTGAAAACATTGCCAAATATTTCCCCGTACAGCGCCAACTCTCATCCGGAATTGACCGCCAGCTAATACTGACCCCAACTACAAGGGAGACGTTTAGCAAGAATAATGCCCACCCAGGCAACCGAAAAGTCACTCTGGAGGGTAATCCCCCTCAAAAAACAAGGCTCTCAAAAGTAGAATTTTCTCATTGAAGAGTTCTACAGCATGAAGCGATCAAGATTTACCGACAGTCAGATCATGGAGTCACTCAAGCGGGCTGAAGCCGGGCTGGCGGTGCCAGAACTGTGCCGAGAGCTGGGCATCAGCTAAGCGACGTTTTACCAATGGCATGCGAAGTACGGCAGCATGGACATGTCGATGACATCGCGCATGAGGAAGTTAGAAGCCAAGAACGCCCGGCTCCGCAAGATGTATGTCGAAGAGGAGCTCGAAAAGAGGTGAGGCCGTCTCGCCGGCGCGAGATGGCCAAGGAAGTGAGCAAAGCCCAGAATGATCAGATCGCCGATTGGCTGCGGCGCCTGATCAACAATCATTGCACCTGGGGTGCTTTATGCTGTGCCTTCTGTATCTGTGACCTGACCGGAAATTTCCTACCAATCGGAACTAGAGACATAGACAATGGTTGCTAAATCGTTGCTCAATGTTCCCACGAATTACCGCGGGGGCCAGTCAATTCTCGTTCATCCACGAGTTCAACCCCATTCTATATAAACTGAAAATCAAACTGCATTGCATCACTCGTAAATGGCCCAAAAACTATCGCACGAGAGTCACTGGCCTTATTGACAGCCGTACTGGTCACACTGGGGAACCTTTGTTTGAAACCAAGATATAAAGAGACGGGGAGCTCGCTGTCTGCCGAAGTAATAACCATCGTTTTCTGCTTACCCGATACAAAAACCGCTCCGTCATTCAATGCAATAGACTTGTCTTTAGGAACGTGAAAGATCCAGTACCGCGGCATTTCCTCATAGCCCGAAAATGCATCTCGAATTAGAAAATGATCCTGATTTTCCATTAAAAACTAGCGTGTCACCGATCCCGGCTGATACATCCTCGTCTCCAGCCTTGACCGCATAAGAGAATCCAGGCGCTTCCATTCGTTTTAAAGTCACAAAATTTTTCCCGACACTTGAACGATCTATTTTTGCACCAGCAACGAAAGGTACATTATGAGCTCGTGCCGAGCGCATATAGATGCGTATAGGATCACGTCGGTTATGGTTGTATAACCCCGAATCAATCAGCCAATCCTCACCATAGGCATGGACAAGAACATTCAAGTCATCATCCTGTCGATGATAAGGCGCTCTTCATGACAATATGCGTATGGCCCGGCCACGATTTCCATGAAGACCGGTACGCTGCGTAGCCAGACTCTTCGTAAACAGCGAAATTGCCAGTCGGTTCAGTACCCACCCTGCCGCCTGTTGACACCCACTCCACCAAGGGCGCACTTGGCAAATCAGCCAGTTCAGGATGCACACTGGGGCGATAGCTGGTGCTGTCTCCCATATAGGCCAAAAATCGATCAGGTCTGGTTACCCAAATCAAGAAGCGGAGAGCTTTGTCAAAATGCTCGTCAAAGTCTGCACTGTACTGCCCAGAAGCTTTCAACAACCGCCTTGCTCTCAACATGTTGGAAATCATGCCGAAATGGTAGGCGGGGCTGTTCTCCACATGAACACCCTCATCCGTGAAAGCGAAGTGGATCTCAGCATTAAGGCGAGCTAGTCCGAGCTCACGCCACGCCCCGGCAGCCTCAGCTTCAGGAAAGGCCAAAGCAGCCAGTATTAAGGACAGCGCCTGATCAAAGCCATGATTGGTATGTTTGGAATAAAAATCGTCACGCATCAGCAACTCGGCATGCCGTTGCGCCAAATCCATAAAGTCGCACTGGGGAAACTGCAGCTTTATCCTTGATAAGCGATCAAGCCTCAATGCCGTCGCATGATCATGCCAAGGAAAGTCATGCTCAATGGCCTCACTCTCGAATTTGCTCCTCCATGTCCCAATCAACTGACTGAGCATGCCTATACGACCCGTCGCAATCAACGGGTCCAGGGGAAGAAAAGCATGTAAGGTCCAACGCCAGGAACGGTCCTGCTGCGGACCACTGGACCAGATGTCGGCACCACAGTAAACCGAGCCAAAATTTCTTGTGTCGATGAAGTTCTCATCAACAAGCCTTCTTGCCAACACCTCATCGTTGTCAGTTTTGGCTGGGAAAAGACCGCTGTGCATCATCTTATAATCGCTGTCCTGTTTTATATTCTTTTACTGTTCGCTGATCAATTAATGATCAGCAAAAAGACTGATTTCTCGCTTGATCACCAAACGAGCATCACTTTGCGCTCTCACACGTTCCGCCGCTTTTTTCGAGTAAGACAAGAAGGCATCTACATCCGAATAGAGAGCCGCAATCCCGTCTGCCAATTGCTCTGCGTCTTCTGGCGAAGCCAAAATACCGCAGGATTCATCCACAAACTCAGGAACAGCAGACACGCGATTGGTGACGGGCACTAGGCCAGAAGACATCGCCTCATCGCGTGATACCCCCTGCGAATCACAGCGAGTCGGCACAAGAAAAATCCCATTTTCTTTGTGTAATTGTGCAATCTCTGATTGCGTCACAAACTTTCGATCAATACGCACATTAGAGAACTTACGTAATGGCGCGATTGTCTCCTCAAACAATTCACCATCACCCACAAAGTGAAACTGTAAATCTGGGAAAAAAGGGAGCGAGCTCAAATGTTCCACCGCTTTCACACTCAGATCATTAGCATAAGCGCGAGCTGAATACGGACGAATGGATAATACACGCTTGCGCTGCTCCTTATTTTTGTCCTGATAGGAAAACAGTGAGGTATCGATAGCGTTGTGAATGATACTGTATTTATCCTTGGAAATACTTACCCCTAGATCTTCGAACACTTCTTCTGCAAAGTACTGAGACACAAACACCATATGCAGATTAGGGTGGGGAGCCTTCAAGATATCGCGCCAGAATGCGTTGCGTTGCTCCCCCAGTTTTTTCCGACGGGTAATCTCCGATTCTGCAAGTCCCTCGAACTCAAATTGACGGCGTTGCCAAGCCTGAATCTCAGACCCATGCGCCCAGACAGTAACGCGGACCGTGTCCAGATACTTCTGCAGCACACGCCACATATTGCTATCAAGAATATGCACCAGTACATGACGTATCTGACCGGTAGCCAGCGTGGCATCGAGCAGATCGGCATCGCCATTTGCCACGTCGATCCCTTCAAACTCACGATAGCCCGCGGGATCTTTACTGATCCGGAAGAGATCGACAACCTGCCCTTGTCGTTTGTAAGCACGAATACGGCTGTGCAAGAATCCGTACCTATAGAGATCGTCATAGGCCGGATACTGCTTGGTCAAGACCAGATAAGGGGAGCGGCAGATAATGGCAGCAGGGCGTTCAGCATTGCTTCCCAACACGAGCCGTTCAATCAACGCATCACCACTTCCCTCGATGCGTAGACCAAAACGAATCTGGGTGCAATGGGCAGGAATGGCAAGCGCATGTTTATCGCCCGCATGATTCATCTGGTGAGAAATTTTCTTACCGTCTTTATCCTGAAACTCGAATACCGTCTTAACAGCCAGATTGCCCTCGCAGCAGAGTTCAAACTGACTATTGAGTAGCAGATTCATCTCCTCACGCGTTTTGACCTTCTTGGCATATAGATATACGAACTGTCCCGGCTTCAACGTCGAAACTATCCGCAAGCGATTGTCACGCACACCAAGGCTTACCCCCTCGCGCGCCGCCAGCATTGTGCGTAACTCTGCCGCACTGATTTGAGGAAGGTTGCTATTATCACCACCTGCCAAATAAGACGCAGCGGGCAAACGTGCCGATGTCACTGCCAGATGTTCGGAAAATGACACTCCTTGATCAGCTATAGGCAGGTCATCGACCTGCTCATGTAATTCAGCTGACAAAGCTGCGCCATTTTCGATGTAATTGAACTCATCAATCGCCAAGGCCCCTTTCAAAGCAAAACTAAACTGCCCTGGTTGGGCCAACATCTCGTCCAGCCATCCCAGTGGTAATGACCACAAGCGGGCGACACCACTACGCGCGCTAACTGAATCCACGTAACGATACTGGCCGTCGGGAGACTGCAAGACAAGCTCGTCCTCTTTGACCTTGTAATGGGTGGGCTTACCAAAGGCAGGTGCACTGCTGTAAGTGCTAGCCAACGCTAAGTCAGTCAGATAGTGCTTGCCATAATAGTCATCCTGACTCCACTCGCCTAACAACGTTTCTGAGCCCACCGTACGCAGATGCTTCAGCAAGTCATCAGCATTGGCATGCAGGGTGAAGTCGGTGGGACTGAGACTCGGCATTGGCAGACTGCACACAATATGCAACTGCTTGTTGGCATATGCCTGCTGTCGAAACGACTGCGCCAGATTCAACACTTCTGCTTGCGTCGATGCTGCTGCGACCATAATAACGGGTGGCTGTGGTGGCGCATAAACCGTATTCGTCAGCTTGGCACGTATGTAGGCCAGCCGGTGCGAATAAGTATGTTCCCCCATTATTTTACGCAGGCCCAGCAAACGAACCTTACGATAGATGACATCATCCTGGACAACATCCTGCAGCCAGCGCGTCAATGTTTCAGGCTGATCTGATGAGGCAACCAGATCGCCAAACAACAACCGAACACCCCGTGAGAAGTTCGATACCACAACGGTATTCGAGGCCAACAGCTCAAACACTCTTCGCGCAAACATCGTCTGTGATTGCTTGATTGTGTTCATATTGATGCCGTAGCGATAGCCCTTATAGGCTTTGTCAATTTCAGCGAACGGCAACTTGCCCAGGATCATGGGCTTGTATTCATCGGGGAATGTGTAATGCGGATGGGGATTATCAGCATTTCGATCGTAGATCTCGACCGGACGTAAATCCTTTACCGAATTAATCAACGCGGCAAAGTCCCTCTGACGCTCTGGATAGCGAAGATAGTAAGAGCCCGCGAAATTAAAGGCGTCTTTACGATCAAAGATCTCGATTGGATTATGCGTTTTGGGTTGTGCTGCGAAGGGCAAAAAGTAGACTTGATCGTGGCCTACATGAGCCTTGTATTTAGGCACACAATCAATATCTGTCGTAAAGACGTAATCCACTTGCTTGGCCAAGGGGATAAAGGTGCCAAAATGCACCGGATCCTCTTTATTCCAAAACAAGGTTGGTACGCCATTACGCTTGCACCAATCAATGCACGCATTAATTTCCGGGCCATTTGTACTGATCTTCAGCTTCCAGAGCTGTTCAAATCCCTGCCAGGCTGACTCAATAAAAAGTATATGTGGCTTAAACCTTTCCAACTGCTCAATGCAGTGCTCAGGGTGCAACTGCAACAGCTCACACTCCGGGTCATAGGAGTGAAAAGTAAACTCATCCATCACCCCCGCCACACGCAGCTGCTTGACGGATAAGCTAGCCAGCTCACCATAGCCTGCGGACGCACCTAAACGAGACTGGCATAAAGCCAGGTTCGCAGCAAAGAACTGATGCCCCAACTGCTCACCCAGCTCTTTGTACAGGGCCATCGCCTGTGCAAACTCTCCATCGCGAAATGCCCGCGCAGCACTACTTACTTTTGATTGCAACATATCAGCCTTTTCTGCCTTCCTAACGCTTATTCCGCAAACAAACCTACAACATCAATACACTGAGCATGCTTGCGGATTTCAGCAACTTGCTCAATGAATGGACGGTGTTTGACAAGAACGCAGACGACGTCAGCATCAGCCAGCGCGCTACCCAGAGCGGACAGCTCAATTCCAGTGCCTTGTAGCTTGGCGGGCAATTCTTTGATGTTGGGTTCTACGGCGTGTACTTTGCATCCCAGGCTGGCAATCTTCTTGGCAACACCAACAGCAGGGCTTTCGCGCAAGTCATCAATATCGGGTTTAAAGGCCAAGCCCAGGCATGCCACTTTAATGTCTGCCATGCGTGCGTCAGGACGCAGCGACAGCACTCCGGCAATAGCGGCTTTGACTTTCTCCACAACCCACTCAGGTTTGTAGTCGTTGATCTCGCGAGCCAAGCGAACAATGCGGGCCTCTTCAGGTGTTTTGTCCACGATGAACCAAGGGTCCACAGCGATGCAATGACCACCCACCCCGGCACCAGGCTGCAAAATATTAACGCGTGGGTGACGGTTAGCTAGGCTGATCAGTTCCCACACATTAATATTCAAGCGATCACAAATCAGGGACAGCTCGTTGGCAAATGCGATATTGACATCGCGGAAGCTGTTCTCGGTCAGTTTGCACATTTCAGCGGTACGGGCATTGGTTGGCACCAAAGCACCTTCCACAAAGATCCGGTACAGCTCGGTAGCCATCTCGGTGGCTTTTTGTGTCATGCCGCCAATGACGCGGTCGTTACTCACCAATTCATGAACAACACGACCTGGCAAAACACGCTCTGGGCAATAGGCCACCTGAATGTCAGCTTCCTCGCCTGCTTGCTGAGGGAAACTCAAATCAGGACGGGCCTCGGCCAGCCACTGGGCCAACTGCTCAGTCGTACCCACCGGGGAAGTGGACTCCAGAATGACCAGATTGCCTTTGGCCAACACGGGAGCAATGGCTTTGGCTGCATCGGCGATATAGCTCAGGTCAGGTTTGTTGCCTTCCAGGAACGGAGTGGGGACAGCAATCAAAAACGCGTCAGCGGGTTCTGGCGTCAGCGTAGCGCGCAAATAGCCACCGTGCACAGCAGCCTGCACCAGCATATCCAGTTCAGGCTCAACAATATGAATCCGGCCTTGATTAATCGTATCGACCGCGTAAGCATTCACATCAACGCCAATGACCTTTTTGCGGCGGGAGGCAAATAATGTGGCAGTAGGCAGGCCAATATAGCCCAGGCCGATCATGGAGAGAGTTTCAAACATGCTGGTTTTCCGAATCAAGAGATCAAAGTTTTTAAAATTTCGCTAATGCGGGTGGCGGCCTTGCCGTCCCCATAGGGGTTGTGCGCCCGCGCCATACGCTCATATTCCGCAGCGTCATCCAGCAACTGCGTGGCAGCGCTAACAATGGCGTGTGTTTCTGTTCCCACCAAACGCACCGTTCCTGCATCCACGGCTTCAGGACGCTCGGTTGTGTCTCGCATCACCAATACCGGTTTGCCCAAAGAAGGCGCTTCTTCTTGAATGCCCCCGGAGTCAGTGACCAAAAGGTCACAACGATCCATTAGGTAAACAAAGGGCAAATAATCCAATGGTTCGATCAAATGAACGTCGGAAACGTCGGATAAGATACGACGTACTGGTTCCTGAACATTTGGATTCAAGTGCACGGGATACACCACCTGCACATCGCCACGGGAGGCAATCTGGCGCAAAGCCAGGCAGATGTTTTCAAAACCAGAGCCAAAGTTCTCGCGACGATGCCCCGTCACCAGAACCAAGCGTTTGGCTGGATTGATAAAAGAGAACTGAGCCTCAAAGCGGCTACGTAGTTCCGAGTCCTGACGTACGCGCGCTGCTACATCCAACAGCGCATCAATGACGGTATTGCCTGTAATATGCACCGTCTTGGGATCAACACCCTCATGCAATAAATGAGACTGCGATTGCTCGGTTGGAGCAAAGTGCACATCAGCCAATACGCCCGCTTGGCGACGGTTCATTTCCTCTGGCCAAGGCGAGTACTTATTGTGAGTACGCAGGCCAGCCTCTACGTGACCGACCTTGATCTTGGCGTAATAAGCTGACAACGCTGCAGCCATCGTAGTGGTCGTATCACCATGCACCAAAATCATGTCTGGTTGCCATTGCTTGTACACATCACGCATACCCAACAACACATTACTGGTGATGTCATACAGGTCCTGACCTGGCTTCATCAGGTTCAAGTCAAAATCAGGTTTGATAGAAAAAATATCCAGAACCTGATCCAGCATCTGGCGGTGCTGACCCGTGACACACACGCGCGCTTCAAATGCAGAGTCAGCAGCCAATGCCTTAACCACCGGAGCCATTTTGATGGCCTCCGGTCGTGTGCCAAATACAGTCAAAATCTTCATAAACTTACGTTGAACCTTTAGGATAAACAGTTAATAAACAGGCGTCTTTTTCAAGCTTGTAATCGGTAGATGTTCCAGCCAGCCCCAAGGTTTCTATATCTGCCAACCAATGCTGCACCACTTGCTTTTCATCTTCGCGGATATAGTCATCCATCAAAAAATCAATATGGGCATTGGGGAAATGCTCCATTAACAAAGGACCTGCGGGGTATCGAGCTTGAGGGCCCGTAGCCGCCGGAGGACCATCTACAATCACCAAAATGCGTTTTCGAGTAACTTGCTTTTGTTTGGCCAGTTTGGCCAAGGTGCTTTGGCAGCTGTAATACGGATAAACTTGGCCGTCCGCAGACTGCCAGTCCTTGAGTGGTGCCAGTGTCAACTGCGCTGCCTGCTCCAACCCTGCTTGTTGGAGATGCGCTAAGGTTTGCTCGTAATACGAATCCAAATGCTCGAAGGACACGAACTGGGTCTGTCGGGTATCACCACGTTCCGCCATCAACGCCAATGTCTTAGCCACAATAACGGTGGACATGCCTGACCCAAACTCAACAACAAGGTCGTAGGGTTTAAGCACCAATTGCCGCATCAAACACAATGCAAAGTCAGCAGAGATTGGCCAACTGTGGGCCTCACTGTTAAATGCAGGTAGCACTCCAGTGGCAAAATACTCTTGCATCCCAACAAAGGACTGGAGCTGACGTACCGCATTAGCACTATTATTCTTAACCGCTGTTTCAATATGGCGACGAACACGGAGCAGCTCTTCGGATTGCTTTTTAAACAATTCCTCTTGTATCCCTGGAACTGCCGCGTCACGAGCGGCCAAGGACTGCACTTGGGCACTCAAGCGCTCTAGCAGATCTGTTTCACGCGCAGTCTGCGCCGACAATGATTGCTGTAACTCCAGTTGGCGTGCCTCCAGTGCGGCTTTACTCTTTTCCAAGCTCAATTGCTCTTTAGCTTGCTGCAACAACTCCCCCTGACGCTGTGCGGCTAAAGCTATGTACTCATCACGAACTTGAAAAGCTTGACTCAATTGAGCCTGCAAAGACTTATGGTCTGTTCGCTCCACATTGATTTGCTGCCTTGCCTCATCTCGTTCCTGCGTTATTGCCTGAACTTGAGATTGCAACGCATGCACTTCATCCAAGCGCTGAGCAGCAAGCACAACCAATCCATCACGGGCCTCCCTTAACTCCTGCACTTGCAAAAGCAAAGAGTCCTTTTCTTCCTGAGCATCCCGCAGTTGCACCCGAAATTCCTCACACTCTGCGACTGATTCCTCTAACTGCACCA